>ENA-ORBV01001093-ORBV01001093.1-microbial-mat-metagenome-genome-assembly--contig:-NODE-1093-length-61707-cov-16.783174_pt1 | contig 61707 bp, 60 predicted proteins | sample MGYA00237777_ERZ505514 | MGnify/ENA primary metagenome ERZ505514 (study PRJEB26160, sample SAMN06269048) | microbial mat metagenome | isolation source: Oligotrophic lake microbial mat | place...
AACGGATATCGTGCGAGAGTTTCTGCGTTCCTTGCCCTGAGAGGTTGGCTATGAGTATTGCAGGATGCGAAGAAAAAGCCGCCCTAGAACGGCGGGGCTTTAGACCCAATTTCTTGGTAAAATCTCAGTCTGAACGAAAAATCATGTAAAAAGCAATATATGAAGCGATCCTCCTCTTCAGTTCCTACCTATGACTCAATACTTTTGCCTGCAATTCAAGCTCTACAAGCTCTTGGAGGATCGGGTACGACAGAAGAAATTTATGAGAAAGTGATACAGATTCTTGACCTGCCTGACAAAATCCTAGAAATTTTGCATGGTAATACAGCCCAAAGTGAGGTTGAGTACCGACTCGCCTAGACTCGAACTTATTTAAAGAAGTATGGGCTTTTACAAAATTCGGCACGAGGAGTTTGGTCGATTGTTAGAGCAGTCAAAAATCCTCAAAAAGTTAGTAGAGATAAATCTGTAGACTTAGATTTATTGGATGAGACCTTGGACTTTATCGAAACCCCAGAAGAACTATCATGGGATCAAAAACTTCATAAGGTATTACTATCACTTAAACCAGATGCTTTTGAACGTCTAGCCCTTCGACTCCGCTCAGGGATCTGGCGGTGGCTGAGCGGTGGTCGTTGAGCGAAGTCGAAATGAGTCGAAGCCAACGACTTAACACATCAGGCAAATTATTCTTAAAATGCTCCTCAGCCGTTAAAGGTTCAATCGGCACACACCCTGTTTATCATCTGGCAATAGATTCGATCGTTTATCATCCAAACTCAACCCATCCGCCTGCACATCGTAAAACCAAACCTCATCCGTACCACCCGAATTAGTTTTAGTAAACATCAAAATCGCGGTCGAAACACCCGCATAGGGCTTAGACACCCCACTAGGCAAAGAAATCACCGCATCTAACTTCTGATCTTCAACTAAAATCTTTCGCAACTCCTTATGAGCCTTCGACGAACCAAATAGAACACCATCAGGCACAATTACCGCCGCCCGTCCCCCAGTTTTCAGCAACCGCAAAAACAACGCCAAGAAAAGCAACTCAGTCTTCTTCGTCTTAACGATCGCCTGTAAATCCTTCGCCGTATTCTCATAGTCCAAATTACCCGCAAAAGGAGGATTAGCCAAAATCAGCGTATAGGCTTCCTCATCCTCCGAATGCTCCTGCGCCAGCGAATCCTTGTAACGCACATCGGGATTTTCTACCCCATGCAACAGCATATTCATACTGCCAATTCGCAGCATCGTATTATCAAAATCAAACCCATGAAACATCCTCTGGTGAAAATGCTCCTTTAACTTGGCATCGGTCAAAACCTCAGGATGATGCTTCCTCAAATACTCATTCGCCGCTACCAAAAAGCCACAAGTCCCACTCGCAGGGTCACAAATCACATCACCCGTACCAGGAGCCATCAACTCCACCATCAACTGAATAATATGGCGCGGCGTGCGAAACTGACCATTTTGTCCAGCACTGGCAATCTTCCCCAACATATATTCATAGAGATCGCCTTTGGTATCTCGATCGTCCATGTTTATCTTTTCCAGTTCATCCACCACCTTCACCAACAGCGCAGGCGTAGGAATCGTAAACCTCGCATCCTTCATGTGTGGAATCATCGCCGCCCAAAGTCCTCAAAAAAGGAAACACATGATCGTTAACCACCTCATACATCTCTGCTGGGGCAAAGTGCTTAAATTTAGACCATCGCAGATCTTCATAAGCACGTTTTTTCGCATCTACTCCCTCTGGGAAAATCCGCCGTTCGATCGACTTCTTGGTTCGCGCCGCCTTATTTACCTCAAGCGTGTGCAGATCGTCGAGCCGCCGCAAAAACAGCAGGTAAGTAATTTACTCGATCACTTCAAGCGGGTTAGAAATACCACCCGACCAGAAAGCATCCCAAATTCGATCGATTTGACTTTTAATTTCCCCTGAGATCATATTGCGAGTGTCTTGTCCGATAAATGATTCTGAAAAAATTGGTGAATACCAGTTTCACACCTTTTAGTCTGCAAATAGCTTTTCCCCATTAGTTGGCACTGGTTTCGTATCATGGGAATAATCGTTGAAACCCCTTTAGAGCTTTGAGTTATTTATCCTATCCAGCGGAACCAGTCCCTAACCGCGAGAAGTGTAGAGATCTCTTGCGGTTAACTTTTTTTGGGCATGTACACTGTTAATTGGTAGTATTTATAATGGCGTTTCGCGCCTTTTAAGTTCTTCCATGGCTCTACCCGTCTGACTTATCACTATGATTCATGAAATTTTTATGCCCGCTTTGAGTTCCACCATGACCGAGGGGAAAATTACCTCTTGGCTCAAGTCGCCAGGAGACAAGGTAGCAAAGGGGGAGACGGTAGTGATTGTCGAGTCAGACAAAGCTGACATGGATGTGGAAAGTTTTTATGAAGGCTACCTCGGTGCAATCGCTGTACCTGCGGGTGAATCCGCGCCTGTGGGGATTGCGATCGCCTATGTTGCTGAAACTGAAGCCGAAATCGCCATCGCCGAAAAAATGGCATCTGGCGCATCCTCCCCAGCCGCATCGAATGGTGCTGTTGACCCAGTTGTTGCCCAGACCCCTGAACCTGTGCTGGCTGTGGCTGCCTCAACTCCAGTCGCAAAACGTAGCGATCGAATTATTGCCTCACCCAGAGCGAAAAAGCTAGCTCAAGCCAACAAACTAGACTTGAGCGTAATTGTCGGTACAGGGCCGAACGGTCGGATTACCGCTACAGATATCGAATCGATCGTCCAACCATCTGCCGCTAAAGCCCCTGTTCAACCCGCAACTCAACCAGCAGTAGTTACACAACCAGCAACACAACCAGCCAGCAAACCAGTTGCAACTCAAACTGCCGCTCCTGTTTATGCACCCCAAGCAGGCACGGTGAAGCCCCTAACGACATTGCAAAATGCCGTCGTCCGCAACATGAATGCTAGCCTCTCAGTCCCAACGTTTCATGTCGGTTACACGATTACAACTACTGCGCTCGATCAGCTCTACAAACAAATTAAGTCCAAGGGCGTAACGATGACTGCCCTGCTGGCAAAAGCTGTAGCTGTGACGTTGCAAAAACATCCTCTGGTCAATTCCAGTTATACCGAGCAGGGTATTGTTTACAAGAGTGATATCAATGTGGCAATCGCTGTGGCAATGGATGATGGCGGCTTGATTACGCCCGTTCTGCCTAAAGCCGATCGAACCGATATTTACACCCTGTCGAAACAATGGAAGTCTCTGGTCGAACGCGCTCGTGCCAAGCAATTGCAACCCGAAGAATATTCCTCTGGTAGCTTTACGATCTCGAATTTGGGTATGTTTGGAGTCGATCGATTTGATGCCATTCTTCCTCCTGGAACAGGCGCAATTTTGGCAATCGGTGCATCAAGTCCACAGGTAGTAGCGACAAGTGACGGTTCGATCGCTGTCCGTAGCCAAATGCAGGTAAACCTCACCAGCGATCACCGCGTGATCTATGGTGCACATGCCGCCCAGTTCCTCCGTGATCTTGCCCAACTGATTGAAACTGACGCTCAGTCTCTCACTCTCTAAGAAAATTAAGACAATTCAGGCTCAATGCCTGCCGCACGTAACTGGGCCATTAAAATTTGATTGCGTTGATGTTCTTGATCGGCACGTTGATGTTCCTGATCGGCACGTTGATGTTCCTGATCGGCACGTTGGCGTTCTTGCTCGGCGTATTCAAAACCTGTTGGCAATAGATTTCCTGCGGCATCCCACCAACGCAGCCAAGGCAGTTCTAGATTTTGATAACGCCCATGCCAAATACCGAGTTCCACGCCTAAAGCCTCGATCGAATAATGACCTCGATCGTTGGCTGGCAAAAGTTCAAACTGGTTGGCAACAAACCGATACATTTCTACACTAGCTTTTTTGACTTCATAGATGCCATAAAAAGCGGGACGAATCACCTGTTCATAGACAAAAAACTTGCCTGTCCAAGGTGTTCGATCTCTTTCTTCGGAACCATTGCCAGAGACAAATTCTAAAATAATTAAGGGGGCAATAAACTCTTGCCACAGGACATATGAACGTCGCGGTTCGCCATTCAGCGTTGGTGGTACATTTGGCACATAAAACCAGTCAGGAGCTTCTGCACCTTTTTCGGGTGGATCGGTCATCCGCCAATAGATCCCAGAGTCTTGCCCGATCGCATATTGTCCGTCTGGGTAACGTTTTTGCAACAGCGGTGTGAGCGAATCTGTGAGCAGAATACTCTGGGGATGTTCTTGAAAGTTTTTCACAAACGTACCATCCGAATCGGGTAATTGCGTATGATCGGGGAGTGTTAAGGGATGGGTGGAAGGTTTGGTAGTAAGAGTCATGACCTTAGCCCTATGTTTAATTTTCAGTATCTCATGTATTTAAGAAGTAGACTTTTTCAAGCTAATGAGAGTTACAGATATCGTCGAGCTGATCGTTTTAGCCGCACTATGGGGTGCGTCTTTTCTGTTCATGCGAATTGCTGCGCCCGTATTAGGACCAGTTTGGCTGATTGAAATCAGAGTAGTATTGGCAGGCTTAGCCTTACTCCCTCTCCTGATCCGCCTGAATATTTGGACTGAGGTGCGTCGTCAAGCCATTCCACTATTTATTGTGGGTTGTCTCAATTCAGCCATTCCGTTTTTGTGTTTCGCTTTTGCCTCGGTGTCTCTACCTGCTGGATTTAATTCGATCTTGAATGCTACCGTGCCGCTATTTGCATCTGTAGTAGCAGCGATCTGGTTAAAAGAAAAATTCACGATCGAACGCCTAATCGGATTTTGCTTAGGATTTGCGGGAGTTGTGGTTTTAGTGGGGTGGGAGAAATTAACGATCGCTACTTCTTTAACTACTATGATTGCGTCGATCGGCGCAGGATTAACCGCGTCCTTACTTTATGCTTGCATGGCTCCATACATTAAGTGGAAATTGTCCGATCTACCACCGATCGCGATCGCGACCATGAGCCTCTTTAGTGCCGCGATATTCCTGCTCCCCGCATTACCTTTTACTGCACCCAAATCTTTCCCCTCGGCGATTGTGCTGCAATCAGTCCTTGCCCTCGCTCTATTCTCAACCGCATCAGCTTACCTGCTTTTTTTTCGCCTGATCCAAAACATTGGCTCGACCAAAGCTCTAACTGTTGCTTACCTGATTCCATTATTCGCTATGGGTTTTGCAGCAATCTTCCTCAAGGAGACAATTACGTCATCAATGGTATTTGGTGGTGGGTTAATTTTACTGGGGACATCGATCGCCAACGACTTGTTCAAACGAAAACAGATTGATTTTTTCTAGTTGGTCGCCTGTGACTGCTGTATAATCGTTAAGCCTTGTTTCTGCTCGTGAAGCAGAAACCTTTTTTTGTCCAAAAGGAAATCAGATTTATGTCCCGTTCATACGAAACCATGTACATTCTCCGCCCTGACTTGGGGGAGCAAAATGTCGATCTAGCGATTGCCAAATATCAAACTTTACTCCAAGGTCAAGGCGTAGAAACTATTGCGATTCAACACCGTGGCAAACGTCGCCTCGCCTACGAAATCGCCAATAATCGTGAAGGTGTTTACATTCAGATGAACTACACCGCCAAACCAGGTTCAGTTGAAGTCATGGAAAAAGCCATGCGCCTCAGTGACGATGTAATTCGTTACATGACTGTGAGATTGGATTCAGTTGAAGAAATTGCGGAAATGGCTGAAGCTCCCGAAGCGGCTATTGCAGATCCAGCCCCTGAACCTGCACCCAAACCAGCCCCTGAACCTGCACCCAAACCAGCTTCTGAGCCTGCACCCAAACCAGCTTCTGAGCCAACCCCAGAAATAGCTCCTGAGCCAACCCCAGAAATAGCTCCTGAACCAATTGCGGCTTCTGCTTAAAGTTAGTTCTCGCTCTGCTAAAGCCAAAACAACTAGGGCACAACCAATACGGGGCAGGGGGAAAGATTAATTACTCTCTGGCTGACACTACCTTCGGGATGCTCTTCAGCCAGACTCATGCCACGTGAACCCATCACAATTAAGTCCGCACTAATTTCATCGGCGACATCGCAGATCACAAAAGCGGGATTACCTTCTGCGATCTTGGTTTCAGCGACAATGCCTGCTAAGCCAAAGTTTTCTTTGGCTTTTTCGAGCAGGCTTGCGATCGCCGCAACATCACCCTCAGGCTCTAACACCGACAGAATTACCAAGTGGGCTTGATATTTCTTTACCATTTCGACCGCCACGTCGGAGGCTTGACGAGCTTCGATACTTTGGTCAATTGGAAATAAAATCGTACTAAACATCTATGCTTCGGTAAGATCTAATACAACTCGATAAGAACTTTCTGACTCTTTTATTCATATTTTTCCAAACACTATTCACACTAGAGGATTTAAACCTGTGTCCAAGCAAACTTTAGCAAATTTAGATTCTGCCAGCTTGTCTGGGAAAAAAGTTTTGGTCAGAGTTGACTTTAATGTACCTCAGAATGAATCTGGGGCTATTACTGATGATACTCGGATTCGGGCGGCCCTGCCGACGATCCAGTATTTGATTGATGCTGGAGCTAAAACGATTTTGGCAAGCCATCTGGGTCGCCCTAAGGGAGTCACCGAAAAGTTTCGTCTTACCCCGATCTCTACCCGTCTATCGGAACTGCTGGGCAAGTCCGTAGTAAAGACCGATGACTGCATTGGTGATGCTACAACCGCAACTGTAAATGCGATGAGTAATGGCGATGTCGTGCTGCTAGAAAATGTTCGCTTCTATATTGAAGAAGAAGAAAACGATCGAGAGTTTGCGCGGAAGTTAGCGTCTGTTGCCGACATGTATGTGAATGATGCTTTTGGCACTGCCCACCGTGCCCATGCCTCAACCGAAGGCGTGGCAGAATTTTTAAACCCCGCAGTGGCGGGTTTCTTGTTAGATAAAGAGTTGCAGTATCTTAGTGGCGCGATCGACAATCCCAAGCGTCCTTTAGCAGCAATCGTTGGTGGCTCCAAAGTTTCCAGCAAAATTGGCGTGATTGAAACGTTACTGGAAAAAGTGGACAAATTACTGATCGGCGGCGGTATGATCTTTACCTTCTATAAAGCGAGAGGACTGGCAGTTGGTAAGTCTCTGGTCGAAGAAGATAAGTTAGATTTAGCTCGATCGCTCTTGGCTAAGGCTAGAGAGCGGGGCGTGCAATTGCTGTTCCCAACTGATGTTGTGGTCGCTGATGCCTTTAGTCCTAATGCTAATGCCCAAACCGTGAGTGTCGAAAATATTCCTGACGGCTGGATGGGCTTGGATATCGGTCCTGACTCGATTAAGTTTTTCCAATCTGCCCTAAGTGATTGCAAGAGCGTAATCTGGAATGGTCCCATGGGTGTATTTGAGTATGAAAAATTTGCGGCTGGTACCGAAGCGATCGCCCATACATTGGCAGATCTAACGGCTACAGGCACAATTACGATCATCGGTGGTGGTGACTCAGTAGCGGCGGTCGAAAAGGTCGGTGTCGCTGATAAAATGAGCCACATTTCGACGGGCGGTGGTGCGAGCTTGGAGTTGCTAGAAGGCAAGATCCTGCCTGGCATTGCTGCACTGGATGATGCTTGACCTCACCCCTAGCCACTCTCCTGAGAGGAGAGGGGAACAGGACTTGAAATTCAGATCCAAAATTCTTAGCTATTGTGACTACCGAAAACTGTACGCTCTCATCTCATGCCAACGGCAGCCAAAGTCTGTCGATCGATCCTAGCAAATTGTCAGGACTGCGCGGACGTATTACCGTGCCTGGTGATAAGTCAATCTCGCATCGATCGTTGATGTTAGGTTCGCTCGCAGAAGGTGAAACCGTGATTCGCGGCTTGCTATTGGGTGAAGATCCACGTAGTACTGCTGCTTGCTTTCGGGCGATGGGAGCGCAGATTTCCGAACTTAATTCGGAATTAGTCAGGGTGCAGGGAATCGGCTTGGGCAATTTGGGCGAACCAGTTAACGTGCTGGATGCTGGGAATTCTGGCACGACTTTGCGCCTGATGCTAGGAATATTGGCGAGTCATGCGGGGCGGTTCTTTACGGTCACTGGTGATGATTCTTTACGATCTCGTCCCATGTCTCGTGTAGTGAATCCACTTAGACAGATGGGAGCTAGCATCTGGGGGCGCGAAAATGGCGCAAAGGCTCCATTGGCGATCGAAGGTCAAAACCTAAAATCAATCCATTATCATTCGCCGATTGCTTCGGCACAGGTGAAGTCTTGTCTGCTCCTAGCAGGATTGATGATCGATGGCGAAACAATTGTGACCGAACCAGAGCGATCTCGCGACCATAGTGAGAGGATGCTGGCGGCATTTGGAGCCGATCTAGAGGTGGATATTGCCACAAATACCGTGATGCTCAAAGGTCGATCGAACTTAGTCGGACAGGAAATCACTGTGCCTGGAGATATCAGTTCGGCGGCATTTTGGTTAGTAGCGGGGTCGATCGTACCTAACTCGGACTTGGTAATCGAAAATGTCGGGGTTAATCCAACTCGCACAGGTATATTGGAAGTTCTTGCGGCAATGGGAGCGGATATCAGTTTAGAAAATCAACGCGAAGTTACGGGCGAACCAGTTGCCGATCTGCGGGTGCGATCATCTCAACTCAAAGGTTGCAAGATTGGTGGGGCTTTAATCCCTCGGATGATTGATGAGATTCCTGTACTCGCGGTGGCGGCATCGCTAGCAGAGGGCACGACGATCATTCAAGATGCGGCAGAGTTGCGGGTGAAAGAAAGCGATCGAATTGCGATCACAGCCAAAGAACTCAACAAAATGGGTGCGAATATTATCGAATTGCCTGATGGCATGGAAATTTCTGGCGGTCGATCGCTAACTGGCAACATCGTCGATAGCTATACCGATCATCGCATTGCTATGAGTTTAGCGATCGCGGCTCTGGTGGCTCAAGGCAAAACTACAATCGATCGAGCTGAATCTGCGGCAATTTCTTATCCCACTTTCGTCCCCACTTTGCAGCAATTTTTTGATCCTAAAGACTAATTCTTGGCAAAACTCAGTAAATCAAACACTGCCTGAGCCGAGATTTGCCAATCACTTAAAGCATCTAAAACAGGTAAACTATCGCTCTCACTGTGACTGTTAAAGCCATTTCGATCGAATGTCAAAATTCTTCTTTCTTCAGGAGCAATCAGCCAACTGAGAGTCGTTCCATGTCGCAAAGCAAAATTAATTTTGTCCATGATTTGCACCGATGACTGCTGTGGAGAAAGGATCTCAATCAGCCAATTGGGGGCAATTTCAATCTTGTTGAGTGGTTCGCCATTTCGATCTAAGGGAATATTCGCCCACTCAAACACCGAGATATCTGGCACAATCGATCGACCGCCAAATGTACAACGCAACTCTGGGAAAGCAAAAGCGAGGCGGTTCTCTTCGCCCCTTTGATTAATGATAGTTGTTAGCTTTGCTTGTAATGTGCTGTGTTTTCCTTGGGGCATGGGTTTCTGATAAGCGCGATTATTGATGTACTCGCTTGCAGGCTTGGTTTCGGGTAATTCTAAAAACGCCTCTAGCGAAAGCTCGATTTGTGGTTTTGTGGCGATTGTCATAAGTTATTTCTCCTTGATCTACTGGGTATTGATATGCTTCTATCCTCTATTTTTGTTCGGGAGCAATCAGCCATATTTCAGGGAAATACGTTCGATAGCGAGCTACATCTCTGGTCAGAAGCGTATAACCTGAAACTACAGCATGAGCACCGATATAAAAATCAGATAAAGGTGATCGCCTTGTTCCACCTCTGCGCTTATACTTCAAAAAAGCTTTCCCCGCTAGAAATGCTGCTTCATAAGGGAGAGAAATGCGCTGAAAGAATGAGATCGGCAAAGCTTCCTCCAACTCCTCAATGTGCTCAAAGCCAATGGACACTTCAGCATATATGAGGGGATTAATTAGGAGTTTGTCGCTCTCAGCACATTTAGCAAGAGTTTTAGATGACCAGTCGAACCAATTTGAATCTTCTGTAACAATATCAAGAATGACGTTGCTATCGACCAATATGTCACTCATGGTTCAGATCAGACCTTGATAGATTAATAATTTCATCTGTCGTCAGCCCAGTATTAGCTTTCCCGCGCATTGCTCGAATTAAAGAACTACATTTTTCTTCTGGTTGAGAGGAATGGTAGCGCCATGCCAAAAAATCTATAAAAACTTTAGCCTCTTCCAGAGCTGTCTGAGGCAAATCTCTTAACATTGCTACAATTTCTGCTTCTATAACCTGCATAGTCTTGCCCTCCTCAAATAGTTTTCCCATACTCAGATCCACATGAATCTAATTGTAAAGCTTCTGTAATTTTTGCAAGATTAAGCCTGAGTTTTAATGGCGCGAACTTTTTCCCAGATCTCTTGGTATTGCTTGCTAGTGGCATCAGATAAAGGCAACAATATTTCACTTTTGGCGAGAACTGCTTCAGGCGGAAATCGAATTGGATCGGACTTAATGTTGTTGGGAACTTGCTCTAGGGCGGAAGAGGTGGATGCGGCGCTGGTGAGAGCGGTAATTTGCGCCGCGATCGACGGTAGCAAACTAAAGTTCATCCAATTATAAGCTGCACTCAGATTTGACCGATCGGCTTTGGCTGGCAGTACCCATAGATCGCTCCACAATGCTGTCCCATCATTGGGAATCACCACTTTGACTTGAGGATCTTGTTGTTGGACTTTGTGCATATCCTGCGACCAGCCCACCGCAGCATAACTATCATCATTCAATAGAGTTTGCAAGTAAGAGTCAGATGTATAAGTCAGCACTCGATCGTTTAATTGCTGCAATTCCGCTTCGAGGTTTTGAATGGACTTTAGATCGGCAGTTTGATACGAATATCCTAGTTTTTTTAGCACTAACCCGATCACCTCTCGATCGCTATCTGGCAGTGTGAGTTTACGCTTGAGTTCTGGTCGCCACAGATCTGACCAACTGGTGATCTCAAACTTGAGCTTATCGGCACGATAGGCGATCGAAGTTGAACCCCAACGATAGGGAATGCCCCAAACTTTACCGTTGCGGGTTACGAGTTTTTGCCAACGAGGATCGAGCTTTTGCCACTGTGAGATCTGGGTTAAAGCATTGGCAGGAATTGGCAGGATCAGTTTTTTGTCGATCGCTATGTCTAACCAAGCATCTCCCAAAGTCATGACTTGCGGGATTTTGTCTAATTCTTGATTTTTTTGGAGTTCTTCCCAAAGTTCCTGCGGTGATTTTGCCGTTTTTAGTTCGGTGGCTTTGCTCAATTCTTGTTCAAATTGTTTGATTACTTTACTTGGCAGCGATCCTGATAAAGCTAAAATCCGCAATCTTTGTGGATCGGCAAATAAACCACATCCTCCCAATCCGAAGGCACCGATTCCACTGATTCCTGCTAAAAACTCTCGCCGCTTGATCATCTTAAACTTAAGGTTAATTATCTAGAATTAGAAGAAATCATATTTTCAAACTTAGTCAGACGCGGCTCAAACAACAGCTTCACCGTACCAACTGGCCCATTTCGATGTTTGGCAATAATAATTTCGGAAATGCCTCGATCGGGTGTATCGGGATTATAGTATTCATCGCGATATAAATTAATCACCAAATCCGCATCTTGCTCAATACTGCCAGATTCACGTAAATCTGATAGCATCGGACGCTTGTTGGTACGGGCTTCTACACCTCGACTGAGTTGAGAGAGTGCCACAACTGGGACTGACAATTCTCGCGCTAAGGCTTTGAGCGATCGAGTCATACGCGATAACTCCTGCACCCGATTATCCGAACCCGATCCTTCCATTAGTTGGAGATAATCGATCATAATTAGCCCCAAAGAACCGCCTTTTTCGGCTTGCAACCGCCGTGCTTTCGATCGAAGTTCATTAATCGTCGGATTGGGCGAGTCATCAATATAAATCGGTAACTCTGACAAGGTACTAATTGCCATCGCAATCATACCCCATTCATTTTCGCTAATCTGTCCCGATCGAAGGCGATTGCTATCAATGCCAATATCACTGGGCTTAACTTTAGACTGGCTGGCAAGTAGTCGATAAACTAGCTGCTCTTTCGACATTTCTAGGCTGAAAATCGCCACAGGCAACCGATGGATATCTGCCATTTTGCGCGCAACTTCTAATCCAAATGCGGTGTTGTGCACGCAGATGTCATTGGCGACAAAGTTATGCGTGTCAGGGATTGTGAGGTCATATACTTGGCGATCTCCAACGTATTCGATCGAACTAATCTCATCCCAATAAATCTCACTGGTGGCTAAGTTCTGTAATTCTTGATTTTCTAATGCCGTTGCTAGGGCAAATAATTTATCCCGCGTGATCGATCGATCTCCCTCATAAGTATTGGCATACTCAGCAATTGGAATTAAGTTGTGACTTGGCTGATAGAGATCGGATTCTAAAGTTTGCTCAACTTCTGTGAGAGCGGATTCTTTGCCGAAGATGCCGATTTCTGAGATTAAACTTTTAATCGATAAGGTATCAGTAATATCCAGTTGCCAAGTGGATTTGTGCCGATCTTGTGGTTGCAGTCCAGCGATAATGCCAAATCGCAATAGTAAATGCTGGATCTGTCGAGCTAGCTTTTCACTCGTGAATCCTAGCTGAACTTGACTATTTTGAATTGATGAATTTGTCGCAAATAATCGGTTCAGAAATAATCTAAGTTTCGATCGATCTAGCTTAAAAATAATCTCAGGCAGAGATGTCGATCGATCGTGTTTACCTAGCCGATCGACCAATATTTTCACTTCGGATTCATCGATTGTCTCGTGACCAAAAACATGAATGATTCGAGGCACAGCAATGATTTGCCCTGATTGCAATTGCTCAAGTCGCTGCCAACCACCGATCGTTAAAAATGGATGCGCGATGGTTGATTCGATCGAACGTCCTGTCTTGGTCGTGACTCGAAAAACTGGTTTGATCCCATCATCGACAAACGCCGACGGCTCTGTAAAGCCAAATTTCCAATCGTTTTTTAGAGTGAGTAACTTGGCTTGGTTTTGTTTGTGATTATGATAAATTTCAGCGATCGAAGCAATACTGCCATCTGCCAGAACAATCTCGCTGTCGGCGGTGAGACACTTGCCCATCGATGGACGACCCGCAATAATGATCAGGTCAGAGCGTTGCAATCCGTTAGTCATAGCATCGAGATCGTAGAAACCTGTAGCCAGTCCAGGCAAGCTCATACTATCGGTGCCGAGCGCATTCGATCGACTTTCTAATTCAAAAAATGTTTGGGTGAGTACGTCACCTGCAAGGGTTAGTCCTTTTTGGGTGCGCGATTGGGTGACAGCAAAGACTTTTTGCTCGGCTAAATCTAGAGCTTGGGGTAATTCGACCGTAGTGTCGTAGCTGATGTTGACGACTTCACGCCCTGCTTCGGCCAACTTGCGGCGGGCAAATTTTTCTGCCACAAGCTGAGCATAGTAGTCAATGTTGATCGCCGAGACGGTTCGATCGCATAGTTGGACAATCTTGCTCTGCCCACCAATTTTTTCTAACATATCTCGATCGCTCAGCCAAGTGGCGATGCTCATCATGTCGGTGGGACGAGACTGGTTAAATAAAATCGTACAGGCGCGAAAAATCTCCTGATGCGCTGCCACATAGAACATTTCGGGGCGCAGGATGTCAATTACCCGACTAAATGCTTCAGGGTCAATTAAGATCCCACCCAAAATCGCTTCTTCTGCCTCAATATTTTGCGGGGGGAGAAGATTCGCGACATCATTGGCGGCGTAGGCGTAATTGCTGGTTTCTTGAGACTCTTTCGACATATTTGTTTTGAGGAATGGCGCAACTAATACCAAATCGACGTGCCAAAACAATGCCTTAAATTTCGAGCGATCAAACTGTCGATCGCTCAAAATTTACGATCGATCGCATTTACTCAGGGACAACCTGAACCTTGATCGTAGCTATGACTTCAGCATGGAACTTGATCGAGATGTCGTAAGTGCCTGTTTCCTTGATTTCTGGGACAGTAATTTCACGTCTGTCGATTTCCATCATGGTCTTGGCGGTGATCATCTGAGCAATTTCTCGATCGGTGACCGTACCGAAAATCGCGTTATTTTCGCCAACTTGCTTTTTGATCACAAAGCCACCGATCGTTGCCAAAGCTACCTTCTGGCTTTCGGCTTCTTGACGAACTGCGATCAAGCGTTGACGTTCTTTCTCTTTGCGCCGCTCGACTTCTAGCAATACGCCGCGTGTGGCACGGATTGCCATGCCCTTGGGAAGCAAATAATTTTGGGCGTAACCAGGAGCTACTGCAACTAATTCGCCCAGCTTTCCTAACTTGCTTACGTCTTTGGTTAACATTAACTGGACATTACTTTTAGCCATTTCGATCAAATTCCCTTGCTTTTATCTTGTGTTAGCTTTTGCCTTACGTGTTAAACAGGGCTAAACTTTAAAGATAGGTTAATGCTTACCGAAGTCTTGTTAGTTTTAGCCAGGCTTCTAAGTATATCCAATAAACTGTAGATCCGAACACTAAATCAAACACTAAGATTAAAACTTAAATGCGACAGGCTCGATCGATCACAGCTATGTTTCGGCTGATATCCTTATTTTTAATGGCTTTAGCCCTGACATTGCTGCCAGGATGCATTAACTCCACGCCGCCACAAAAGCCGTTTAGTTCTGAGGTTTATCCCTCCGATCCAGTGGCAGAAATTGTTGAAATAAGAGATCGACCTGTTTGGGTTAAGTACCTGAATAGCAAGGAAGAAACAAGTGCTAGTGTGGGCTTGACGCTCAAAGTAGGCGAAACAATTCGCACCGAAGCCTCGGCTCGAGTTCAGATTTTGCTCAAAAGTGGGCTGGTAGTCAGAATCGAAGGCGACTCGACGTTAACGATCGATCCTAAAAATAGCCTGAAACTTAGCAAGGGTAGGATGATTGCTCGGATCTCGGCTGACAAAAATGCAACTGCCCAAATTGAAACCCCTCTGGCGACAGCATCGATCAGCGATACAACGGTCTATCTCGATGTGCCGAAGGACAAAGCTAAAGATCGGCATATCTTTGCCATGCAGGGAAATGTTGAAGTCTTGCTCAATGGGGCTAGCGAACCAATTAAGCTCAAAACAGGCGAGGATCTGACGATCAAATCGAATGGGATTGCATCTCTCCCTAAAACTCTCGATCCAGCTTCGATCGAAAAACGGTTGGCATTAAATCCTTTATTGTATGGATTTAACCGTAAACTTGATAGCCAAGCGATGATCGAAGCAAATTTACAAATCTCGGAAGAAGTCAAAAATCCAGTCAAAGTCCCAGCCCGAAGACCTCAGCCTCCAGCCTACTCCGCCCCAGCCAGTCAGCCAGAATACCGCCCGAATAGCCAGCCCCAGAAGCCTCAACCCACCCAAAGCCCCGTTTCTCCTAATCCCGATCCTGCACCAGTTGAAGCAAATCGACCTCCTGCGGCAACGCCTGTAGCAGAACCGATTGCCCCACCACCTGTTCAAGCCGAGCCAGTGCCGATCGAGCCACCACCTCTACCAGTCCAGCCTGAAGTCGGAAATCCTGAAACTGCCCCGAAAAATCCTTAGGCGGTTTCTGGTAAAAAATTACCCATCCCGAAGCCCCTAAATCCCCAATTCTGGGAACTTTAATTTTCAGACCCCCCAGAATTGGGGGCTGGGTAGATTCTTTAAAGGAAAAATCCTTAAGGATCGTGGATCAAATCACAAATCCTGTTTCCTGTCCCTGAGCAGCTTGCCAACTACGGGCATCGTAGTAAAGATCTTCGAGACAAATACTGTATAAGGCATCTTTGAGTTTGAGGTGGAGTCTTTGCCACAGCGCAAATGTCACCCAATCGTCTGCTTGCTGAACATCGGGTGACATTCGCGGCAATGGATTGGCGTTTTCACCCACTGCTGCCAATATTTCACCAAGGGAAATGTCTTTAGGCGATCGAGCTAAGCTGTAGCCCCCATGTGTCCCTCTGGTCGATCGAACTAATTCAGCCCGACGTAATTCGATCAACAGCTTTTCGAGATAGGGTGCAGGGATGGCTTGCCGTTGCGAGATCGCACTGACTGAAGCAGGTTTCGATCGAGCCGAAACCGCCAGATCCAGCATGGCTTTGACGCTGTAATGTCCTTTGCGAGTTAGTTTCATGGCAAACTTGGGCGAAATTCTGGGCTGATTTTAGGTCTAGTAAAAATACTGATTCTCCACTATTGACGAAAATAGCTAGAATAGGCTACTGGGATTCAGGAATATAAAAGATGGATGTAATTCCCGCAATTGATATTTTAGATGGTCGGTGTGTCAGGCTTTATCAAGGAGACTATCAACAGTCAGAAGTATTTAGCGAAGATCCTGTAGCAATCGCCAGGCAGTGGTACGCCCAAGGTGCAAAATTTTTACATGTCGTCGATCTTGACGGGGCAAAAGCTGGGACACCAAAAAACCTCAAAATAATCGAAGCAATCGCTCGATCGATCCCGATTCATGTTCAGGTTGGCGGTGGCTTGCGCGATCGAAACAGCATTATGGCAGTGCTGGCAACAGGCGTGAGTCGGGTGATTTTAGGCACGGTGGCAGTCGAACAACCACAATTGGTCGCGGATATCTGCGCTGAGTTTCCCGAACAAATTTTAGTTGGGATTGATGCCCGTGATGGTCGGGTTGCCACACGCGGGTGGTTAGAGACTTCAGAGGTAATCGCATCGGATCTGGCCCAACGGATGGCAGGCATTGGTGTGGCGGGGATTATCTATACCGATATTGCCCGTGATGGCACAATGCAAGGTCCAAACCTCGAAGCCCTGAAGCAATTGGCAAGCAGCATCAATATTCCTGTAATCGCCTCAGGTGGCATTAGTTCGATTACTGACTTGCTCAGCTTGTTAGCGCTCACGCCCCTAGGAGTGAAAGGCGCAATCGTCGGTAAAGCGATTTATACAGGCCATATTCAACTTAAAGAAGCAATTAGAGCGGTTGGGAATGGACGCTTACAGGATGTCCCACCCGATCTCGGCACAGCGATCGTGTAATCAATCAATAACTATCTTTCTTGTCACCTATGTTTTTACAACGAACTCCACCTGAGCCTGGGCAAGAATCTGTCTGGGATTACCCTCGCCCACCACGTCTAGAAAAGACTGACAAAAAAATCACGGTGGTGTTTGGCGGGATCACGATCGCGGAAACCTTTTATGCTAAGCGCCTTTTGGAAACTAGCCATCCACCTGTTTACTATATTCCTCACTCAGATATCAAAACTGAGCATTTAATCGCCACGCCAAAAGCCAGTTGGTGCGAATGGAAAGGGCGTGCCACTTATTACACGATTACGGCTGGCGACAAGCAAGCTGAAAATGCGGCTTGGGGTTATGCCGCACCTAATCCTACATTTGCGCTAATTCAAGATCATGTCGCTTTCTATCCTCACATGATGGATGCTTGTTACGTCGATCGAGAGCTAGTGCAACCCCAAGCAGGCGACTTTTATGGTGGTTGGATTACGAGCGATATTGTTGGGCCATTTAAAGGGATGCCAGGCACAATGGGCTGGTAAGACAGATCTACTAAATATTTCTAACGTATAAATCCATTTCCAACATACTGACGTATATATCTTGAAGAGCCGATCGAGCTCAAAACATGCCAAATAGTCAGACAAAATTTGGAGAACACTATGCAAAGAAGTAGAAATTCCGCCAATTCCTCCCGCCGTCAGATGCTCAAAGCTGGAATATTTGGGGCTGTGGGGATAGTTGGCGTTGCTGCTGTACCAGAGGTATTTGCTCAAGGCAAAAAAGGTGATGTGGCAAACGATATCAAGGTTCTGAATAATGCTTTGTTCTATGAGCATCAGGCAATCTGGGCATATGGCTTTGCCGCAGGTAAACTCAGTAAAGATAAAGTTGGGCAAGCAGTTTTGGCGATCGCCTTGGCAAATCAAGCCGATCACAAACAGCATCGCGATACTCTCACTGCCGTGGTTCGTCAACTGGGTGGTTCACCTGTTGCGCCCAAAAAAGATTATCTAGAAACCGTCAAGCCCTATCTGGCAAATGGTGAGGGTAATCTCGATTCCGATGTCAATATTGCCAAACTGGCTCTGGCTTTGGAAGTTGATGCGGCGATCGCCTATGGCAATGAAGTCGCCAGATTAAAGACTCCTGCTCTGATTATGGCTGGAGCTAGTATTGGCTCTGTCGAGGCATCTCACGCTACGGTGATCCGTTATGCCTTCAAGACTCTAGGCGTTGATATCCCTATTGTCCCCGCTGCTTTTGTCAGTCAAGCTACTCGTAGTAGCTGGATTCTCAAGGTTTAGTCAAATTTTAGTTAAATTCTGGAATTATTGAGGAGTGGCATTCAATTTGTTTGCCCTCCTAATATTTTTCGATCTTGACTGGCTGGAATAGCCTGCCGCCATGCTGTAATTCCACCTGTAAGCGAAACAAACTGATAACCTTTGCCCACAAGATGTTGATAAGCTCTGATCGATCGAGGCCCAGACGAGCAGTACAACACGATCGACGGTTTATGCAGATGAGCCTTTGTATAAGCTTGGGCAATCTTCTCGATCTGTTCTACACCATTCCCTTGCTCGATTCGATCGATAGGGACGAGAGAGCTATCGGCAATATGGTCTTCGGCATACTCTTCGGGCGATCGAACATCAATAAAAATAACTGACTTGAGTTTGCCCTCGATCAGCTCATCAACTTTAATCTGTGACGTATTCCAACTAGCAACATAGGTGCGGATGTCCATGTGGTTGACGATTGCACCTGCGCTAATCACGGTGAGACCGACAAACCCAATACAAGCAAGAACTGCAAGCGGTATAAGATAGAGCTTTTGGCGTAGCTTCTCAGGCAATCCTAGTTGATTAAGCATGATGGAGGTTCTCCTTTGGTTAATCTTTAATCTTTAAGTTTTTTTGGGAGAAATGGATAGATAAATTGTTGCAAGTAGTTATTGGGAATGGATTCGGGAATACCGTAGCGACTGGGTGGATCTTGAGTGGTGCTTCGATCTGGCATATATAGCGTGCCAAACAGCCAATCGAAGATCGGTAGTTGCGCTGCCAGATTTTTGCCATAAAACTGCGGTCGATCGCTATGATGCCAGTGATGTAGCTCAGGAGTCATGACGATCCAGCGCAAAATCGGCAATCTAACGCGAAGATTGGCATGAATGAAAAAAGCGATCGAACTTGAAAATAAGGCATAGACGGCAAGAGTTTCGATCGAAAACCCCAAAACATAAAGAGGAATAATCTGAAAAGTTTTCGTAAATATCTGATCGAATGGATGTACCTTCACGGTTGCCAGCCAGTCTATATTTGTGCTGCTGTGATGGATAGCATGAAATTTCCACAAAAATGGAATTGTATGGAGCAGTCTGTGCGCGAAATAGTAGCCCAATTCAGCGATCGCTACTGCCTCGACAAATTGGAGCCAAATCGGTTGAGATGTCACAAATCGAGATAAGTCAGGAGAGAACTGCTGGCTCAAAAGTGTCGCCAGCAATAGAATCTGAAGTGTTCCTTTACCGATAAAGTAGCCACTGAAATAATAGAACAAATCTGTCAGCCATCCCTGACGCAGAACCTTTTGCCCATGCAGCACTAAAAATCTCTCCATTGGCACGAAGAGTAAGATCAGTACGAGCAATCCTTTTAAAACATCAGGCATGACATCTCACTTGCAGCTCAAACTGAATGGGTATTCATTACATCAGTCGATCGATCGCTTCTCCATCCGTCTTGATTCGCTATCTCTACAGACTTCCATTTTGGTGAGAATTTACAGTTTTTGATTGTGGTTCTATCCCATTCCACACCTTCTAGATTTGCACCGCTAAAATCGCAATCCTCTAAAATAGCATCATAGAATTTTGCAGATCGGAGATTCGCATTGCGAAATGAAGTGTGACTGGCTTGACTGACCCGCACAAAATGACGGTGAAAAGCATGGGTTGCCAAACTCGCAGTTATAAGCGTGAAGATGGCAAAGAAAATAGCAGATGGAACTTCATTTAGCCTGATCGCGCTATACGCCGCCGAAATGGCCGAGGAAACTGCGAAAGCGATCCAAATGCAACCGATTGCCACTGAACCATTACGATATCCTGCATAGATTCCAGCGATCGCTAAACAAGGTATGAGGAAAATCCAGAGTATAAAAAATACTCCGCTAGATGACTGGATCGCTAAGCCCATCGCCAAAAGTGAGATCGCACCAGAAAGACAAAATGTAGTGGCAAATATTTTGGCAATCCATCTTTTTGAAACTGCACCCACAGTGGCAAACGCCAGAATACCAACAAATGGGTTGAGCATCCAAGCATTAGGGTCCAATATGCTTCCTCCACAGCCAAAGCCAACATAACTGCCATTCCAAGAGCCAAATCCAAGTAAGATACCCGCAATGACACTAAATGTGAGCGAAAGAAGCTGTAATTCAAATCGATCGGACTTGCCAGTCTTAACACCCGAAAAATCCGTTCCTTCCAGATTTGCCCCTTGAAAGCTAGCTCCTTTCAAATTCCAGCCACTAAAATCGGCATTACTTAAATTCTGCTTTTTAAATGAGGCATTTCTGATATGGCGATTATGAAAATACATAGTTCTTAGCTCCTACCATTCATTGAGACTTAGTCCTGAAATTACGATCAGTATACTCTTTCCCTTCCAGCCTTATAAGTGATACTCGTCACGCAATTATTGCGATCGATCTGAAGGGAGTTTTCTTTGCGCTCAAGTATGAGATTTTGGCAATGACGATCGAATATAAATCCCAAGATATCTAATCTACACCAATTCACTAAGCAAGTCGGTAACTTCACCCTGCATGTTTTTACGATTGTCGTCATAGAGGATGAGGGTATCAATTTTTAGCAGCATTGGCAGGGCAAGTCGAGTTAAAGCGGCTAATTTTCTAGAAATATTGGATTGCTAATCAACTGCCAAAATATTAACCCGCCAAGTACCAACAATGCCTCGCTCGGTGAGATTACACGCATTTTTTGACCGAGACTGATGCTGGGTGGTTGGATCGGAGGTTGCATAGATGAAATTAAAATTAGGGTTGGGTCAAAGATCGCGGGACTTTTCGTAATAGAGGACTGCACTGGATCGCTCTGAGAATATAGTTAGCAGCGAGGGGTAAAAAGAAAGCTAATGTCCAGCCGATTCGATCATGCTGTTTTCACGTCAGATATAATACATAGACACAAATTATGTCTATGTTACGCATCTCATGAACTGGAAAATTGCTGAAGCAAAACAAAAATTCTCAGAGCTAATTCACTCAACCCTAAAAGAACCGCAGTTAATTTATAACCGCGATCGATTAGTAGCAGTGATGATTAAAGCCGCAGAATATCAAGAGTTTTTGACATGGCGCGAAAGTCAAATTCAAACAAGTATGGCTGAATCTTTGCAAGAGCTCCAGAATTTGTGTGCAGAAGATAACTACACACTCTTTGTTCCCGCCCGCCAAAATCGTAGCGATTTTTATTTGACCTCGGAGAAGACTATCTGATGGCTGATTTTAGTTCGCACTTTATTATGCTCGGTTTGATTTTGCTGTTTGCGATCGCCCATAGTGGTCTGGCATCACTAAGAATAAAAGCAGAGCAAATCATTGGTGCAAGGGCATATCGCGTAATTTTTGCCATTGTGAGTTTGCCGTTAGCATCAATAATGCTAATTTACTTTTTCAATCATCGTTATGATGGCGTGCAACTCTGGCAGGTGCAGGGAGTAATAGGTATAGAGCCTTTGGTGTGGATACTTTCAGCGATTTCTTTCTTGTTTCTCTATCCCGCTACGTTTAACTTGCTGGAAGTCGCCGCAATCTCCAAACCAGAAGTACATTTGTATGAAGATGGAATTATTCGAGTCACCCGCCATCCCCAAATGGTAGGACAACTGATCTGGTGTTTTGCCCATACGCTCTGGCTCGGTACGAGTTTTACGCTTGTGACATCGATCGGATTAATGCTGCATCATTTGTTTGGAGTCTGGCATGGCGATCGAAGGTTAGAGAAACGCTATGGTGATGCCTTTCTCAAAGTCAAAGAGCGAACTTCGATCGTGCCATTTGCCGCGATCATTCAAGGAAAACAGAAATTTTACTGGCTGGAGTTTCTCAAACCCGCTTATATCGGCGTGATTGCCACAGTTCTGATCTTCCGATGGTTACATCCGATCGCGATCGACTATTTTGCCACTTTGCCCTTTTAGCTTTGTGCCTCGCCTGACATATGCTCAGATCTCTATTTCAGCGATCGACGAAACCAGAACTCAATCTCTATTGGTATGGCTTACAGGCAGTAGTTCTAATTTTGCCCTTGACTCATGTGATTTCGGTGGCAATGCTGCTACTTTTGATCGTGGTTTTCTTGGCGCAACAGGGTTGGAGAATCCTCGATACACCTGTAAACCGTGGTTGGTTGGGCTTGGCGGGATGGATGATAATTGCTACTTCGATCGCTTTCGATCCGAGTGTGGCATGGACGGGATTGTTGAACTTTTTACCGTTCTTTTTGCTGTTTTCGATCGCCTCTTTTCTGATCCAAACTCCTGCACAATTACAACACATCGCCCGACTGTGGGTGCTTAGCTCTCTACCTGTGAGTCTTCTGGGGATTTTACAAGGACTGCTCAATAAACCAGATTGGACATTGCCGCGTTTGTGGGGTAGCTATGAAATTACTTTGGGCATGAGTCCCGATCACCGTGTTGCTTCGCTATTTGGACATTTCAACGAAGCCGCGATTTACCTGATCTTGATTCTACCGATCTCTCTATACTTCGCCCTAGACAAATCCCCAGATAAGTCCCCCCTTCCCAAGGGAGGCAGAGGGGTTCTCTTTCTCATCCCCATTCTTACACTCGTAACGCTTGTCCTACTGGGTTCCCGCAATGCTTGGGCTTTGAGTTCGATCGCTATATTTGTGATGGCAATTTACTATCGCTACTTGTGGGTTCCGATCGGCTTATCGGTGGGGACTCTGGCGATCGGTTGGGCAGTGTGGGGGACTAAATTGGGTGTTGGGGGTGAGTGGCTGAGAGATCTTCTCCCTAGCGGTTTGGTCAATCGTCTGGCAAGTGCGATCGATCCTACACTTGGTGATTATGCCTCGACCCAAAATCGGCTTGATGCTTGGAGATTTGCTGTGGATCTGATCCAGAAACATCCAATTCAAGGTTGGGGATTTCGGAGTTTCGATCTAATTGCTGCCAATTTGGGGCATGACTTACATGGATTACCGCATGAGCACAACTTCTACCTAACTTTAGCGGTGGGTGCAGGTTTGCCAGCATTATTTGGTTTTTTGGGATTGGTCGGCTGGATTTTTTATGGGGGATTCCGCACGAAACTAGCGACGATCGATCGAGGCTTAGTATTTTCGATCGGCTTGGGATTTTTTCTCTATCTGCTCTCTGGCATGTTGGATGTCTTATTTTACGAACCGAGAGTTAACGCCCTCAGTTGGCTGATGCTAGCGGGGATCTACGGTATTAGTCTTGGGGATAATCATGTTGATGTTCAGCATCTTGGCACTGACAATTTTGGGGTTGATTTAGGGGCGAATCTGATAATTCAGGCACAGGATCGTAACCACCCGATCGCCAAGGATGACAGCGAGAAATCCGTTTGATCGCCAGCCAGCCTCCTTTCCATACGCCAAACCGTTCGATCGATTCGATCGCATACTCAGAACAAGTTGGCTGAAATCGGCAATACGGCCCAGGCACGAAGGTCAGAATCCAAAACAAAGACAGAAACCAGCGATAGAACTGAATTAGCAGAATTGCGATGAGTTTCATAGTGTTGTCGTCAGTAGAGAGAATTTACAGAAGAAAATACTGTCGGATAGTCTGACGAATGTCGGTGCAATCTTGCAGGGCTTGGGTGGCGAGATCGCCTTCGGCTTTGTTAACCCACTCTTGCGTAATTGGCTTCATAGAGAGTTCGACCGTTTTTAATGATGTCTTGGATGAAGAAGTCGCCCATTTCTAAGCGTTGCTGGATTTGTTCGGGAGTTCTGGCCATGAGGTCTAGAGGAAACGGAGATTTGACCTGCTGGCGAATGGCGATCGCCTTATGCACGGGTAACTCCTCGAAGGGCAGTATTACCAATAAATCCACATCGGAGTCTTCGCTGGGTTGTCCATATGCATAGGAGCCAAAGAGAATGATGCGGTCTGGCTGGAATTTTTCTGCAATTCTTTGGCTAAAGGCTTGGATCTGTTCAAAGGCAATCATAGGAATACCTCGATGCAGATGGATGTGTCACAATCAACAACTTTGACGCAGGCAATGTATATTTACCAAGGTATGGAATATTTACAGGCGGCATCGCTGATGGTTTAAAGGTTGCGATCTTTGTGGAGTGGGTGAGGGTTATGAGAACCGTAGAGCTGTTGAAACTCAGGTACAAGTTTCACCCTAAACGAATTTCTTAAATACCAGTGTCACATTATGACCACCAAACCCAAATGAGTTTGACGTGGCAATATTAATCTTCATCGGGCGCGACTTGTGAGCAACATAATCGAGATCGCACTCAGTGTCAGGATTTTCGAGATTAATTGTCGGTGGCGCACAATCGCGTTCTACCGCTAACACAGTTGCGACCGCTTCAATCCCCCCCGAACCGCCCAAGAGATGCCCTGTCATTGATTTCGTCGAGCTTACCGCTACCTTGTAGGCGTGTTCACCCAAAACTTTTTTGATCGCTTTGGTTTCGGTCGAGTCATTTGCCGAAGTGCTAGTACCGTGAGCGTTAATGTAGTCCACCCGATCGGGCATGACATTACCATTCTTAAGCGCGAGTGACATCGCTCGTACCGCCCCTTCACCATCAGGCGAGGGCGAAGTCATATGGTAAGCATCGCAAGTCGCACCGTAACCGATAATCTCGGCATAAATCGTGGCTCCCCGCGAGATCGCATGATCTAGATTCTCTAAGATTAAAATTCCCGCCCCTTCACCCAACACAAAGCCATCTCGATCTCGATCGAACGGACGTGATGCATGGGCAGGATCATGATTACGGGTAGACATGGCCCGGGCAGAGGCAAAGCCAGCAAAGCTCAAAGGCGTAACCGCAGCTTCAGTACCGCCACAGATCATGGCTTGGGCATATCCACCCTGAATCAAGCGAAACGCATCCCCAATCGCATTAGAACCCGCCGCGCACGCCGTCACCGTGCAAGAACAGGGTCCTTTCGCGCCTGTTTGGATTGCCGTCAGCCCCGCCGCCATATTGCCAATCATCATCGGAATCATAAACGGACTACAGCGATCTGGCCCCTTTGTCAGCAAGATTTCCGACTGATCTTCCAACACTTTCAGCCCGCCGATGCCAGTACCAATCAGTACTCCAACTTGAGAAGCATTAAGTGGAGTAATTTCGAGCTTGGCATGGGCGACCGCTTGCAAACTCGCAGCTACAGCAAACTGAGCAAAGCGATCCATCCGCTTTGCTTCTTTTCGATCGAGGTAGTCATGAGGGTCGAAGCCTTTGACTTCCCCTGCAATTCGACAGTCATGCCTAGAGGCATCAAAGCGGGTAACAGTAGCGATGCCATTGCGACCTGTAACTAATCCTTGCCAATAGTCTTCAAGATTATTGCCAATGGGCGTAATTGCACCCAGACCAGTTACAACTACGCGAAAAGGAGGCTGAGAGTTTTGCATGTCAGTTATCTGTTATCGGTGATCAGCTATTTAGTTTTTAGCGATCAGCTTTTTCGTATTAGTCATGAGCTAATCAGTCTGTGAGCTAATCAGTCGCTTTACTTACTAATCGACTTACTAACTGCTCTGTACTTACTACTACTTGCTATCACTACGACTGTTTGCTGTTAGGCTACTGCCTTCTTGCTATCAATATAATCCACAGCATTTTGGACTGTAGCAATTCCTTCGGCATCTTCATCGGGAATCTCAACGCCAAATTCTTCTTCGAGAGCCATAACTAGTTCTACTGTATCCAGGGAGTCGGCTCCAAGATCGTTAGCAAAACTGGCTTCTGGTTTAACTTCGGCAACTTCTACGCCAAGTTGCTCTGCCACAATACCTTGAACTTTTGAAAGAGTGTCGCTCATCTAAATATCTCTATTTGCAGTGAAAATTTTAGCGTTCTTAATTTTATCGGATAAGGGTAGCTTAATTTACAAAAACCAAGAATTACCTCAACCATGTACCACTTGTTTAACTGGAAGGCCATCGATCACCAGTTGGCTGACCAAAAAATCCCAAAAAAATTGTGGTTTGACCTTATCTCTAGTCAAACCACAAAAACAACTTAATTAATATCTGAAATTAGATTTTATCGATCGAATGCTGACGAATTAAGCTGATACAGGACTATTAGCTTCATTACTAGCTTCAGCTTTTTTCCAGCTTCTGGGCATTTTTAGATCATCAGGATCGACATAGTGACAAGTTGCATCGTCCAAACAGATTAACGCCCAACCATTTTTGTTAACATCAATCAATTTATAGGAAGATTCCAACACGAAAAATCCTTTGTGATTGCGAGTATCGGGTCTGACTCTAACATTATCAATCATTGTCTTTCTCCTTTTTTTAAATAGTAAATAGTTGAAAACTTTAAATTTCCTATAAATCTACTTAGAATCAGGTATTTAAAATAAATACTTGAACTAAAAGTTATAGGGAATGGTCGAAAATATTAATTTAATTATTCAACTAGGCTAGCACTACCAATCAAGATAGTGTGTTAAGTTTCCTAGAGTTTTTGCGACCTCGAAGTAAAGTTGTGTAATGTTAGATTAATTAACAGAAATAGAGTTGGATTCGACCCGAATTTTGTCCTGAATCTTTTAAGAATTCTCTTCAAAAACCCACTTTCTTACTCGTTCTAGCTGCGCCCAATCAGGTCTACGTCGCTTGCCATCTTCAAAATTCTCAACAATTTCTGGCTTCAGATCTTTTACTAACATCAACCAATTTTGGGCAGCTTCAATGTGTTCGCGCACACCTGTCTGTGAGGTTTCTAACATTGCAATCGCCAGATTAATTCTCGCTTGCGGATCTTCAGGGCTGAGTTTAACTGCGGTTTTTGCAGCTTTAAAAGCCAGACTGGGCTTTCGATCGATCAAATATAACCAAGATAGGCAAATCCAGCTACTGGCGACTTTGGGCGTGCGATCGCATACCTGTTGAAACAAAGGGAGCAGAGTTGCGACATCTTCCCCTGCTTTATAGCGTTCCAGTCCTTGATTGAATAGTTCTTCAACAGTTGTTTCAGTCATCGATTGTCATTTCACCAATTATCAATTACAAATTATCAACCCTCAACGATCAATTATTGACGATCGCGGTCATTGTCATGCATTCAATCATGCAATCCTAAGTGCTTTTGGATTTGCTTGAGCGTTTTGTAAATTTCGGGGAGGCGGCGAAATAATACAGTGGCTTTGATGAAGGTCTTAGCAGGAATCGCGGGAGCACCAATCACCTGAGCACCTGCGGCGATATCTTGGGGAATGCCTGACTGGGCAGCAGCGACAACTCGATCGCCAATTTTGACATGGTTTGCCACGCCGACTTGTCCTGCTAAAATCACGTTTTTGCCAAGTGTCGCCCCACCCGCTAAGCCAGCTTGACCTGCCATCAGACAATGTTCACCTGTGATACAACCATGACCGATCTGGACTAAGTTATCGATTTTAGTCCCACGTCCGATCCGAGTATCTCCAACAGCACCTCGATCGACTGCGGCATTACAACCAACTTCGACCGAATCTTCTAAAACAGTGCGTCCTGCTTGCTGCATCTTCACCCAAGAGCCATCAGGATTCGGCACAAACCCAAATCCCTCTGCCCCAATCACCGCGCCGCTATGAATCACGCAGTCGTTCCCGATCATGCTACGTTCGTGAATCACGCAATTGGCATGGAGAATTGTGCGATCGCCGATCGACACTTTAGGATAAATCGTGACGTTAGGGTAAATCGCAACTCGATCGCCGATCGTTACACCTGATTCGATCGCGACATGAGCACCAATATAAACATCCGCCCCGATCTGTACGTCTTCAGCAATCACCGCACTAGGATGAATCCCTGTAGCAGGCTTTTGGGGTTGATAAAACAACGAAATCGCCTGAGCAAACAATAATCGAGGCTGGGCAACGACAATATGCGGAATGCCACGAGCTTTGACAACCTGAATTACCTCAGCATCTTGATTAACCAGCAAGGCTCCCGCTTTGGTTTCTGCTAGTTGGGTAAAAAAACGACTGCTCTCGATAAATCCCAGATCTAAAGGCTGTGCTTCTGACAGAGTAGCCACGCCAGTAATCTCTGGATTACCGCAACTTAGATCGAGGTGATCTGCGGGCAAATTCACACCTAGCTGTTCTAGCAACTCACTAAATTTCATCGGCATTCAAGGTCAAAATCCTAATCTGATACGATCATGTCCTGAATTAGCCACTTATTATCTTTGCGGACAAGCATATATTTGACATCATAGCTAGTATCCGTCTTGGAAGCATCAGAATCGAGATTACCGTTGCTGAAGAAATTGCGTGTCTCCGAAATTTTTGCGACGACACTAGCTTTATCATCGCCTTCAGCCTTAAAGTCAGTGACTTCGGACGGTTTGGAAATGTATTGCATATAAGAACTGGTGGTTTTGAGTTCTTCAGCCCTCGATCGCCATTCCGATAAGACTGGTTCTGCCAAGATTTGATCTAAAGTGGCAACTTCATATTCCTTACCCAAGGCTTTTGATTTGATCGCTTGCCAAGACTCCACAATTTTAGCTGCACCTTCTTGATCGATTGGACCAGACTGAGCCGCAATAGTCGTAGCAACTGTGCCTGGTTGTTCCAGTAAAGGTGGAATCAGGGGACTCTCTAGAACGATTAAAGGTTCACTCGAAGCAGGACTGATTAGCGATCGCCATGCCCACGAAGCAAGCGCAAAAATACCACTGACAGCAGCTAAAGCGATCAATATCACAACCAAGAAGCGCATAGGTTGGACTTTGCGTCTGGGTTTTGGATTAGATGGGAGCCTTTTTACTTCTCTAGTAGCCTCTTTGAATTTCGGCTCTTTTAACTCTTTTGATTTGGCAACTGCTGCCGCATTGCTAGAGTCATTGTCACCATTAAACCTAGGCTCAGACCTAGCTTCAAGACCATTATTACTTGGTTGACGATCTGGTTTAGGTCGATCGAGTAATGAGGTACGCCCACTCGCACTCAATCGCTCTGGTGTATAAGTCGGTAAACCATTCGAGGTGTTCGGTTCTGGAGCAGGTTTAGCAAAAGAGCTATCTCCAAATGGGCGCGAAAAAGATCGATTGGAAATGTTGGCAATATTCCACTCAGATCCAGCAAAACCATTACTGACAGGTAACTCTTCTAAATAAGCTTGCACTTGATCGTCGGCGAAATAGTCCCGTAGAGAAACCGTCTGATTAGCTAGATCGCGAAAATGTGGGTAAACTTCTTCTTGGAGCCATCTTTCGCAATATAAGCACAGACCTGGCAAAAGGTCGGGAGAATCTTCTGAGTGAGAACGAATAAATTCAATTTGGTCTTGCTCCTGACTCTGCTCCATCGCATCACTAGCTTCTTCAGTTTGCCCTAACAACAACGCACATACTGCCTGCTCTAGACGCACATCTTGCTGGCTGCTCAGCTTTACCAATAGTCCTTTAGCGCGTCGCACCAATGCAGGCTGACGTTCAGAAAAGCCCCGCGCAATTAAAGCGTAGACAGCTAAGTAACTAGCGACTGGTGAAGGACGACGGGCTTCATCCTCAAATAGAGTTTGTTGCTCTGAGGAGGTCATGTAGCCGCGTAGCTGTTGAATGAAGCGCAAGAAGTCATCAATATTTAATCCAGAGGAGTCATTGCCTGAACCATCAATCCCTTTTCTTGCTTCCAACATTTCTTGGAGTAGCAGTAACCCTTGGTTGTGTTCTGAAGCTTTAAAGTCAGATACTGCCAGCAATTCTAAGATCCGATAGGGACGAAGCTTGAACAGGTCTGTTTGAATTTCGTTGCGAATATTTACGAATAGCCCTTCACGCAACAATAGCTCTTGTCCTGCCTCCAAGGATTGGGCGGCAATTTCATAATGACCTTGTTTCCAATGCTCTCGTCCTAGATCTAGATATGTGATCGCTACGGTGAGGATGATGTCTGGATTACTGCTTGAGACTTCACCCGCCCGTTCGGATAAACGATCTAAACGTTCGGGTCGATCGATTGATAATCTTGAATTAGGTAAACCAGAACTAGTTAAATTGGCAGGTCGATTAGCTGTGTTTCGGAAATAAGACTGGCTAACATGCAAAACTTGTTCGTAAGAGCCTAACTCTAGAAGCAGCAATAACACTCCAGCTAGATCTCGATCGTCGATTTCAATTGTTGGTGGGGCGATTACATTTTTTTGTTCTTTCGCTCGTTCTTGGGCAGGAATTTCACCTGAACCTGTCGCTGATAAGGCTACTTCAGGTTTTAGATCGGATCTTAGAGGCTTGATATCTCCGTTGAGATTGCTTTGTTCCAGCTCGTCCTGTAGCCCAGGGAAAACTTTAGCGTCATAGGCTTGTCGTTGAGGCGTATCGCTAAGTACTGCATAGGCTTGATCTAATACCTTGCGACGGGATGCGATCGCATCGTCGGAATATTCTCGTCGAGGCATAGAGAGGACTCGATCTCGATGAGCCTGCTGGATCTGCTCCGTACTGCACTGAGGCGGTAAGCCAAGAATGCGATAGTAGTCTAGAGGGATTCGCACCGTTTACATCCTAAAATAAAATACTAGTACTAGTTCGATAATGCAGCATTACACAACCTCAGCTCTGCGCCTACAAGCTTCGATCGACTTCTAGAAATTTCTAGAAGTAATGTTTCCCCAGTGGACATCTCAAGAATCTAACGCCCGAATTATACATTAAGAATTTGGGTGTAGGTATATCTTTTGCGTCTTCTTTTACCTTTTTATTGATTCATTTAGGTCTTTCAGACCCAATTAGACCCTAATTTACTCAGCTAGAGGTTTCGAGATTGACTTATGGACGGATAATTTTTGATATGAGCAACATAGTTGGGCATGATATCATACTGAACCAGTTTTTCGTGCCTAAACTCAAAATCCAATCTAATTTTTATGTTCAACTGCATCAGCAAATTCAGTTTGCGACTCGGTAGATTATGTTTAAATTAGACATTAGCTACACAAATAAGTACAGTTCACAGGTAAACTAAACAGCAGAACTTAGACAATAATCAGCAGACTTTAGGAAATTTGCATCAATGATTCAAGCAGCTACCTCTTCCTCTCTTCAGTTAACGGCAGCCGAAGTAGCCATCCTCTATGAGGATATGGTTCTGGGGCGGACATTTGAGGATAAGTGCGCCGAAATGTACTATCGCGGCAAAATGTTTGGATTTGTGCATTTATATAATGGACAGGAAGCCGTCGCGTCAGGCGTAATCAAGGCAATGCGACCTGATGATTATGTGTGCAGTACCTATCGGGATCATGTCCATGCTCTGAGTGCTGGAGTACCTGCAAATGAGGTGATGGCGGAGTTGTTTGGCAAGGCAACTGGTTGTAGCAAAGGGCGCGGCGGCTCGATGCACATCTTTTCAGCAAAGCATAATTTTTTGGGTGGGTTTGCGTTTGTGGCTGAAGGTATTCCTGTGGCTGCGGGGGCAGCATTTCAGACAAAGTATCGGCGCGAAGTGTTGGGTGAGAATGCCGATCAGGTGACAGCTTGTTTCTTTGGCGATGGCGCGACAAACAACGGTCAGTTTTATGAAACCCTGAATATGGCTTCGTTGTGGAAGTTGCCAATTATTTTTGTGGTCGAAAATAATAAGTGGGCGATCGGGATGGAGCATGTTCGCGCTACTTCTGATATTGCAATTTACAAAAAAGCGGCTGTGTTTGGGATGCCTGGCTACGAGGTAGATGGCATGGATGTTATGGCAGTGCACGATCGAGCCCAAGAAGCAGTAAGACGAGCGCGGGCGGGTGAGGGTCCAACTTTACTGGAATGCATGACCTATCGTTTTCGTGGACATTCACTGGCCGATCCTGATGAACTCCGCCCCAAAGTCGAAAAAGACGAGTGGTTCAGTCGTGACCCAATTAAACTTTTTGCGGCTAAGGTCACAGCTAACGGATTAGCAACTGAGTCAGAACTTAAGTCGATCGACCAAAAAATCCAAGCTGTGGTTGACGAGTCTGTGAGGTTTGCTGAGGCTTCACCCGAACCAGGTGCAGATGAAATCTATCGTTTCCAATTTGCCGAAGACGAGTAATGCTTGATTTTGGCGATCTAACTTCTAACACACTGTTTGGGCAAAGCTTTGAAAATTTGGCTTCGCTTATGATTGATAAAGACTTGCGATTAGATTTAGTTAGATTTTGTTTTTATGCAAATTCCTCTGCTTGGTAAGCGTCAGAATCCTTGGCTGGTGATCCTAATAGCATCGATCGTTCTAGGAGGAGGCGCGATCTCTTGGCGATTGCTAAACCAGAACAGCACTAAACCCAACATCGATCGAGATACTGTCGTAGTTAAAGCAGAGCCACTCAAACTCAGGATCAAAGCCAGTGGGTCGGTTGTGCCGATTCAGACAGTTAATGTCAGCCCAAAAGTATCGGGGCGATTGGTGGAGCTACTGGTGGAGCAAGGCGACAAAGTGACGCAGGGGCAGATTATGGCGCGGATGGATGATGCCAATATTCAAGCCCAACTCGCTGAAGCTAGAGCGAATCTGGATGCTAGTCAAGCTGGCTTGGACAAATTACGTAATGGCAGTCGGACTGAGGACGTTGTCGCTGCCAAAGCTAGAGTAGATTCGGCACAGGCTCGCGCCAATCTCAGTCGTTCTCGCTTGGAACGAAATCGCGATCTGGCAAAACAGGGAGCAATTACTCGCGATCGACTTGACGAGCTAGAGGCAGAGTTTCGGGCTAATACTGGCACACTGCGGGACACCCAGAGCCAACTGCAACAACTTCAAAATGGGGCGCGGCGGGAGGATATTGCCCAAGCTGAAGCCCAAGTTGCTCAAGCTCAAGCCCGACTCAAAAATATTGAGGTGCAGCAATCTGATACGGTGATTCGATCGCCACTGAATGGCATTGTCACGCAGAAATACGCTACGGTGGGAGCCTTTGTCACCCCAACAACTACAGCATCCACTACTTCTTCAGCAACTTCGACTTCGATCGTGGCTGTTGCTGATGGCTTAGAAATCTTAGCGAAAGTACCAGAAGTCGATATTGGTCAGATTGCCGTGAACCAATCAGTTGAAGTGGTGGCAGATGCTTATCCCGATCGAATCTTTCAGGGGAGAGTCCGATTGATCGCGCCTGAAGCAGTTTTAGAGCAAAATGTCACTTCATTTCAGATTCGGATCGAACTGGAAACAGGTCAAAAAGAATTACAGTCGGGGATGAATACTAATCTCACTTTTATTGGTCGCCAGATCGATAATGCTTTGGTTGTGCCAACTGTAGCGATTACAACCGAAAATGGGCAGACAGGTTTATTGATTCCCGATCGAAATAATCAATCCCAATTTCGGGCGGTGACAATCGGTTCGACGATCGATAACAAAACTCAAATCCTCAAAGGGATTCAGGCAGGTGAAAGAGTGTTTATCAAGCTGACTGAACAGAAAAACAAACCAAACACCGCTCCCTAAAATGCGCAGCAATTAGTGAAATCGCCCAAGTAGCCAGCCTAGGCCTAAACCCAGCAGACTAAAAAATATTAGCAACCCTAATGTTTGGCTACGGTTAAAACCTCTTTCGCTCATTTGCCTTTTAGCCCAAAATAGCGGCGAAAACCAGAATAAAGCCAGAACTGCTGCCAGCGCAAAGAACAGCCAGTTATTTGTAGAAAGACGATTCGCGCCAATTTGAATATAGTCATTGCCTTTGACAATTGCCGCATTTAGAGCAAGTGGTGCTGCTACCAAAAAAGTTGCCGCTAGAGTGACGGGTACAGCAACAAGCAAGGCACTGACGATCGAAGCTGATAATAAAATTGCGATCGCTACAGCAAACAACCAATACAAAAAAGGGGAAACAGTTGTTGACAATCCCCAGCCATAAAGGCTGTACCAAAGCATTACAACAATTGTGGTGATCCAGGGTAGTCTCGTTAAAATATCGCTCACGTTGGCTTACAAGTCGTAGTTTGTCGTCTCATTGATACACCAGTATAGATCAGGTGCTTTAGACTAAGCTTTGCCTACTCTTTGGTTAGCAATTAAGTTATGGTTGAGTTAATAACAGCGAGGAATTGTTATGGAACTTTTACTGGTTTGGTTGCTTGTTGCCTTGAGTCTCGTGATCGTCTCTAAACTTGGATTAGGGATTCAGATCGATAGTTTTGGGACGGCGCTGATCGCGGCGATCGTGATTGGTTTGGTTAATGCTCTGATTCGTCCAATTCTGGTATTTTTGACTTTTCCGCTAACTATCCTCACCCTTGGCTTATTTCTTTTAGTTGTGAATGGCTTTTGTCTGGCGATCGCTTCTAAATTTGTGTCGGGTTTTCGAGTCAATGGCTTGCTAGGTGCAATTATCGGCTCGATCTCGCTCAGTGTGATTAACCTAATCATTGCGAAAGTTACTGGCGTGCCAATCTAACAAATCACACCACGGCAGGAATTGTTCAGATCGATATTTCTGCTACAAGCCTAGTAGAATCAATAAGGCAAAATCGGTAAGGGTAAATTAATTAGGCTAAGTTGTAAGCATGATCGAACATACTGGCATTCTTGAAATTAACGGCGACATTGTAAAGGTTAAAGCAAAAGATGTTGGTTATGGAGAATTAGCGATCGTCACTAATCCCAATGGAGATCGATCCACAGCTCAGGTAATTCGCCTTCAAGAAGATATTGTTTCGCTCCAGATTTTCTCAGGGAGTAAAGGCATCTCCACTGGTGCAACTGTCAGATTTTTGGGATACAACATGAGATCGACCTACTCATACAACATGGTGGGGCGAATTTTCAACGGCGCAGGTTTACCGATCGATGGTGGGCCAGATCTGTCAACCGAACGCCAGATTGAGACAGCAGGGCCTTCGATCAATCCCGTGATGCGGGTATTGCCCAGTCGGATGATTCGGACAAATATTCCGATGATCGATGTGTTTAATACCCTAGTCGAAAGCCAAAAGTTACCGATCTTCTCAGTCGCAGGTGAACCCTATAACCAACTGCTAGCGAGAGTCGGCATTCAAGCTGATGCTGACATTATCGTATTTGGCGGCATGGGGCTGAGCTTCGATGACTACTATTTTTTCACCACAACTTTCCAAGAACAGGGTGTGTTTGCGCGCACGATTTTGTTTGCTAACCTTGCTTCTGATTCGATCGTTGAACGTGTGCTAGTCCCAGACATGGTACTGGCTGTGGCAGAAAAATTTGCGGTCGAAGAGAACAAGCGCGTTTTGGTGTTGATGACTGACATGACTGCTTATGCAGATGCCCTAAAGGAAATTGGCGTGGCGATGGATCAGATCCCTTCAAATCGTGGCTACATGGGCGATCTATACTCTAACCTCGCATTTCGCTACGAACGGGCCTGTGATTTTAAAGGAGCGGGTTCGGTCACAATCTTAACCGTCACGACTATGCCTGGCGATGATGTCACCCACCCCGTCCCCGACAATACGGGCTATATCACCGAAGGTCAGTTTTATCTGCATGATGGTGTGATTGATCCATTTGGTTCGCTCTCGCGGTTGAAACAGTTGGTAATCGGGCACAAGACCCGCGACGATCATGGGGCGATTATGAATACGATGATTCGCTTTTATGCTGGGGCAAAAGAAGCTGAGAAGAAGATGGCGATGGCATTTGATTTGAGTGTGACCGATCGACGCTTACTGAGATTTGGGCAACTGTTTAAACAACGGTTTATGGACTTTAATGTCGATATCAATTTAGAAGATGCCCTAGATTTGTCGTGGCAAACTCTGGCTGAATGCTTCTCTCGCGATGAGTTGCTGATGAAAGCGGAATTACTCGATAAGTATTTCCCATCCCAGATCGATCGATCGGAAGATCTGACTCAAGTAGAAGACGAAGTTGCTGACGATCTACCTGTCGCCCAAACCGTCGGTGTTGGTTCGTAGGTTCAACTAGTTTGAAAAATATGAGATAGTCGATCGCTACTTAACGGTTCTTGTAAATCTCTCGCCTATGCTTACATTGCATCAGTAAAATTGTTTTATCTTTGTCAATAATTTCATAACGAACGCGATAATCTCCAATTCTTACTCGATATTAATTTTCATAGCCTTTAAGCTTTGTCACTCCATCGGGGCGAGGATCTTCGGATAGGTGCGAAATTTTGGTATAAATTCTAACCTTGATATCATTGGGAAGGTTATCTAGCTCTTTTTGAATAGACTTAGTGACGATAATTGTGTAAGTCATAGCTATTTTTGAACAAGGTATTCGTTAAATGTAATGTACTCACCCTTCTTATATTCTTCGCGTATAAGCTGAATTTCTGCGACGGTCTCTTCGTCTTCTAGCCAGTTTTCTTCTTCTGCTTGGGCGATCGACTGATCGAGAATTAGCCAGAGTTGGTGTTTTTCTTCTAGACTGAGAGCATTGATGGAATCAATGGCAGTGTGTAATGCTTGGGTCATAGTCTTCACCTCTAGATTTAAACTTATTTCTTATTTTACTGGTCGGGCGATTATTAGACGCTTTCATCGAACAATCGGAGTGTTTAAGAAAGTCTCTAGCTCCTCCCTGCTAGCTCAAAAATAGTCAGCAGGAACGTGTATTCCAGAGCGACTTCTTTGAGATATTCGTAACGCCCTGATGAGCCTGCATGTCCAGAGTCCATGTTGGTCTTGAGCAGGAGTAAATTGTTGTCAGTTTTGAGTAAACGTAATTTTGCCGTCCATTTTGCTGGCTCCCAATAAGTCACACGCGGATCGTTCAGTCCAGCCGTGATCAGCAGATGGGGATAGGCTTTGGCTTCGACATTATCGTAGGGTGAATAGGAACGGATATAGCGATAAAACTCCCGATCCGCAGGGTTGCCCCATTCGTCGTACTCTAAAGGAGTCAATGGGAGTGTGGCATCCATCATCGTATTCAGCACATCCACAAACGGGACATGCGCGATCGCCGCTTTGAATAGTTCAGGTTTGAGATTAATCGTTGCCCCCACCAGCAACCCGCCAGCACTGCCGCCAGAAATCGCAATATTTCCCGCCCTCGTATAGTTTTTGGCAATCAGATGCTGAGCACATCCCACAAAGTCCAGAAAGGTATTCTTCTTTTGCAAGAATTTACCTGACTCATACCAGTGTCTTCCCATTTCCGAACCACCGCGAACATGGGCGATTGCATAGACAAAGCCCCGATTTAACAAGCTGAGTTGATTGGGCGAAAAACCAGGATCGATACTCGCGCCGTAAGAACCGTAGCCGTAGAGATAGAGCGGATGTGTGCCATCGCGTTTAAAATCTTTGCGATAAACCAAAGAAATCGGGATCTCGACTCCATCGTGAGAAGGAGCAAAAATCCGCTCTGAGTGGTATCGATCGGGATCGTATCCACCTGGAATCCGATCTTGCTTTAGGATTGTTTTCGATCGAGTTTTCAAATCATACTCAAATACGGTCATCGGCTGAACGAGGGAGGTGTAACCAAATCGAAATGTCTGCGTCTCATACTCCCAATTAGAGGAGCCAAACACGAGATAAGTCGGATCATCGAACTGGATGTAATGCGCTGCCTGACTTTTGAGTTCGATCACGCGCAGTTGAGATAATCCTTGATAGCGTTCATCAATGATCAAGTAGTCTTTAAACTCATCGATATCTTCGATCAATCGATCGGGATCGTGAGGGATGAATTCCTGCCAGTACTTTTGCTGTGGTTGTGATACTAGAGTTCGATCGACCCGAAAATTCTCAGCACGATCGTTAGTGAGAATATAGAAGTAGCCTTCATGATGGATAGCACTATATTCATGTCCTTTTTGGCGTGGGGCGATGATCTCAAATTGACCTTGAGGGTCGTCAGCCGAGACAAAATACTGTTCGCTGGTAATTTTGCCGTCGGTTTCTAGAAAAATATATCGATCGTCGCGGGATTTATCGCAACCAACGAAAAACTGCGAATCCTGTTCTTCATAGATCAGCTCGTCCTGTTCAACAGGCTGTCCTAATGTATGCCGATAGAGTCTATAAGGACGCAGGCTCTCATCTAAAACTGTGTAATAAAAAGTGCGATTATCATTCACCCACTCTAGTGAATAGAACGTATTTTCGATCTGTTCTGGCAGTAGCTCGCCTGTCTCTAGATTTTTAATCCGAAGTGTATATGTTTCCGAACCATCGATATCTTCAGAATACGCTAGGAGTTTATGGTCGGGACTAACACTGAATGTGCCAAGACTAAAATAAGGCCGATCTTCGGCGAGTTGATTTTCATCAATGATTATTTCTTCAGGACTATTCAGATCGCCTTTTTTACGGCAGTGAATCGCGTACTGCTTGCCCGCAGCAACTCTGGAGTAATAGTAATAGTTATCTTTTTTGGCGGGAACACTGTCATCATCTTCTTTGATCCGCGCTTTTAGCTCTTGGAACAAACTCTCTCTTAGTTCGGCATGTGGTTCTAACACCTGCTCTGTGTAGGCATTTTCAGCTTTAAGATACTCTATAACTTCAGGATTATCTTTATCTCGCAGCCAAAAATAGTCATCATGAATCAGATCGCCATGAATTTCAGTAACATGAGATTTCTTCGCAGCAGACGGCGTTAGCATAAGCGAGTGGTAGATGAAGAGCAGATCTCATTATCTACTAAGTGGGTCGATCGTTCGATCGACTAAAACACGATCGATCTTGTTTAAATACTAATAATCGCAATGCCATCAACGCAAAAATTGCCGCCGCGATCGACTTTAAAGCTCTTGTAGGCAGAACCTGTGCCACGCTCTCTCCCAATAAGGCACTAATTAGACTCGCTAGCAGTAAGGCCGCCGCCGATCCTAAAAATACATAGCGCGGTGCATCAGACTTCCCACTGATACTCATTGTTGCCAGTTGGCTTTTATCACCCAACTCCGACACAAATACGGTTCCAAACGTTAAAGCCAGCAATTGCCAATCCATTTATTCTTCCTTTTTTATGAATTATTTCCTCTCTAAATCTTATCCCCATCTCCTTAGAGAAGATAGGGGTGAGGTTCCATCTATCTCACAGCATCCCACAACAAACCCACAGCCAGCAGCATAAAACTCAAGCCAGCCAGAGTATCCAGTAACTGCGGTGAAAAATTTTTGGCTAACCACCGACCCGCAATCACACCGATCAGGCTACTAAGTACTAAAGCGATCGATGCCCCCAGAAATACAATCAAAGGAGAATTTGACTGGGCCGTAAACATCAACGTTGTTAATTGCGTTTTATCGCCCAATTCCGCCAGAAATACTGTAACAAAGGTGGTAAGCGTCACCTGAAGGAATCCAGATTTTTGCCTTCGATCTGACTTGTGCTCACGATCGGATTCGAGCCTAGATTGATTCAACTGGATCTCTAGCAAGGAATCTGGTTTAGAATGATCGGGCTTAATTGAATTACTCACTTTGATTTTGTAGCGGATAAAGCTTTTCATTATTCTTTCATATTCTACTCGACGATCTGGCGATCGCCAAGAAATTGAGTTAAAACTGATTGAGATAGTTAAAATAAGGCGAAATCGGGCTATTTTAGTCCAGCACTCAGACACGAAGAATTAATCATTAGTAATTAACCATGCTGCAAAACTTGTCTAGATACAATCCCGATCGAGCTGATGAAGAATCTGAAGATGATGAAGAGGCGATCGAAAACGAAGAAGATTTTGATGCCTATGCCTATAACGAGCCTGGTAGCCCACCAGGAACTTTAGAGATTGACAAAGATGCATCGGTTCCCAATATATTCTTGATTGACTACTCTGCTACTGATGCGATTGGATTACAGCTAGCTACGCCTGAAGAATGTGCTAAACATCTCGACACTCAATCTGTGTCTTGGGTTGATGTGCAGGGATTAGGATCGGAAGATGTATTGTTACGTTTGGGCAAGGTGTTCAATCTTCATCCCTTAGTGTTAGAAGATGTGGTCAACATCCCTCAGCGTCCTAAATTCGAGGATTATGAGGATCACGAATTGATCATTATGCATATGGTGACACCGCGCAAAAATGGGAAGGGATTTTTTCGCGAACAAGTTAGTTTGATTTTAGGTGAGAACTACTTACTAACTGTGCAAGAAGAGCCAGAACGTGATTGCTTTGAACCAGTCAGAGAGAGGATTCGGCGTGATAAAACTGCAATTCGCCAACATGGTGCTGACTATCTAGCTTATGCTCTGATCGATGCAGTTGTTGATGGCTACTTCCCAGTTTTAGAAGACTATGGCGAACGGTTAGAAGATCTTGAGAATAAAGTGGTGGATAAGCCAACCACACGCACGCTCAGTAAAGTCCATAAAATCAAGCGCGAATTGCTCCAATTACGTCGAGCGATCTGGCCGTTGCGTGATGCAATTAATGCTCTGATCCGAGATGACAGTACCTTGATCAGTAATGAAATTCGGCTCTATATGCGTGATTGCTACGATCACACGGTTCAGGTGATTGATATGGTAGAAACCTATCGGGAATTAGCTTCCAACCTGATGGATGTCTATCTCTCTTCGATTAGCAATCGCACAAATGAGATTATGCGTGTGCTCACAATTATCTCGACGATCTTTATTCCCTTGACGTTTATCGCAGGTGTATATGGCATGAACTTCGATCGAACTGCTTCACCAACGAATATGCCTGAATTAGGTGCGCCATATGGCTACGTAACAGTTATGGGTTTGATGCTGGTGATTGCGAGTTTGCAGGTTTATTATTTTTATAAGAAAGGCTGGATTATGCCATCAAAGAAGTAGATTGTCAGATCTCATTAGATCCTTTAGGGTAGCTAGAAATTCTGGGCTAATTGGTCTGTGCGAGAGAATTTGATGCTTAATGTCGCCCCATTTTTGCGATCGAATCTTAGCTTCACCGATCGCCTGAGGGATGCGTGGCGAGACGATAATCTCAACTGGGTTAAGCTGCCCCAACATCCGCGCCAGATTATAGTGATGTGACTGAGCTAGAGCACGATCTAGATCGATCGAGATCTTATCCAAATCGATCTGATTGTCATGATTAATTCGATCGAGTAAAAGCACATAGTGAGGAATCTTCGCCTGAACAGGAACAAGGCTTTGAAAGCTAGATCCACTAATCTCTGGGATTCGATCGAGCACATCCCGCACAAAATCTTCATGCAACTTCTCGCCAACTAGATCGCTGGTGACATCAGTACGCCCCAAAAACTCAAGACAGGGTGTGTTGAGATAATAATGGGTGACTCGGATTCGATCGCCGATGCGATAGCGATATAGACCGCCCTTTTGCGAAAGCACGATCGCATAAGTCTGACCAATTTCTAATTCATGCAGGAGATGGATTTTGCGATCGAGATCTTCAAACTCAAAATATACCTGATCCAAGACTGGCACGCAGCCTGCCGCAACGATCAAAGGCACAGTAATCGGAGCTTCGGTGGCTAGTAAGCCTTTCCCTTGAACCATCACATTAGGGAATATCGATCGAAGGTTAGTTGCCCGATCCGCCGCAGTTGCACTATCCCAACAAGAGATGAGTTTAAGCTTTTGCCAGATTTTTGTCCAAGGAATATCCTGCTCCATCAGTAATTGCAGTCGTCGATCTGATATTCGATCTCGCAGTAATTCCACTAGCTCAGTTTGATGAGATTGGATGTAATCGAGTTGTACCTGCAAAAAACTTGGACTCCAGATCGAGATAATTTCCAAGTTCTCCGCTTCCAGTAGAGCCAAACATAGCTTTTGCTTAAACGCTTCGGCAGTTTGGAGTCGATCGATTCCAGTCACTGATACCAGAAATGGTTTGAGCAATATTTGTAACCATCGATCGAGATACTCAGAATCATCTACCATACCCGCATTAGAGCCAGAATTAGAACTATCTATTTGAGGCGAAACACAGAAGTAAGATTTCCCCGTCGAGAACTTCGGCCCGTGCTGAATCAGGTCGTGCGCCCAAACACAAAACATCGAACTAAAAGATTGCTTGATCGATCGAGTATAGGGAATCAACTTCGCCGCACTGCGACTCCCCGAAGTTTTCTCATAGAATAGGATCGGTTCGGGTGTAAGCGAGTTAAGTAAGAGTCTAATATCCTCATACTCAATGATTGGAACTCGCTCCCAATCATCCACCGACTTAATCCCCAGAGACTTGCCATACTCACTTCTAACCAGTAAATTACAAATCTTCGATCGAACTTCAGTTTGAGCTTGGGCAGGATGCTCTAGAGATCGATGAAATCTTCTCGCGGTCGGACTAAGCAATTGACCAAATAGCCAGATTATCGATCGCATATTTAAACCTTCTGATTGGGATGAACATTCGTGATCGCTGGCAGAAATGTCCCATCTGCGATCGATACCCCTGCCGTCAAATTAGAACCTGCACCTACAAACACATCATTACCGATCTTGATCCTCTTAACATATAGGATTAAGTCATCTTTCTTCGGTTTAATCACATGCGGATAGATGCCAACCCGATGCCCAAACACAACTCGATCGCCAATTTCTAGCAAACTTCGATCGGCAATCTCGATATGTGGAGTCCAATAAACCTGCTTTCCCACCTTCGCGCCCCACAGTCGCAGCCACAACGAGAATGCTCCAGGAATTAATCGTAAGATCGCCTCTAGTGCAGGAATAGCAATGTAAATCGCTTGAATTTGATGACTCCCCCACCAAGGAGAATATCCTTTAGCTCTAAGATATGCGATCCCTTCTTGAATGGGATAAAAAAGATGATGAACTCGATAAGCTAAAACTGGTAGTCCATACAGAGAGAATAACAGGGATAGAATACTTGCAATCCCAGGCGCGTGACAGGTATAAAAGAAAGATACTCCCACCAATATCAGATTTACTGTCGGGAAGAATGAGAGAAGAATGCTTAAAGGAGTCATAGTGGATACATTTAGCTTAAGGAACTACCCCATTTTTATCAAAAGCATCAAATTGAAAGTATCCTCAAATAAGCTCATAGATCGATTAAGCCTAAGCTAATTTGAATGGCAGAGTTTATCTTATCTAATAGTTGATCGGAAATAAGCCCTAGCCTTCTAATTAAGCGTTGTCTATCAATAGAGCGAATTTGATTGAGTAGTACAACTGATGGATAGCTTAGTCCGCCTTCAGGTGGATTGATTAGAACTTCTGTGGGATATAGCTCAGAATCAAACTGGGATGTAAGAGCAGCAACAATAGTAATAGGGCTATGCTGGTTAGAGATGTCATTTTGGAGAATAAGAGCAGGTCGGGTTTTTTGGATTTCCGAGCCAACCGTTGGGTCAAAATTTACTAGATAAATCTCACCTCTCTTGGGAAATGTTACCTTTTGCTGCTTTTCCATGACTCCTCGTCAATATTAAACCAATCTTGGGTAATACCTAAGTCTCTATCTGCCCAACGGACTGCGCCTTGCTTGAGTTTTTCTCTCAGATTTTCCTTTGCCTTAGCATTAATAAAGTGCTTAACTGCTTCGTCAATAAAATGGCTGCGGTCGCCTTTTGGAACTGTTCGATCGATTAATTGCAAAGTTTCACTAGGTAAAGTGATGTTAATGCGTTGATTCATGGTTACTTATACACACTAAATATGTGTATGATACCGCAAATAATTAAAAATCACTAGTGTTGACGATTAAAGTCTGTTTGTAGGCTCATTCGAGAGCGATCGAAGGATTTAGCGATTAAACTAGATAAGTACTTAGATTTTTGGATTTCAAATGACTCGCACTGCGCTCCTTAGTGTTTCCGACAAAACTGGACTGATCGATTTCGCCCGAATCTTGGTAGAAGAATTTCAGTTCAACCTGATTAGTAGTGGTGGCACAGCCCAAGCAATCAAAGCCGCAGGAATACCAGTAACTAAAGTTTCTGACTACACAGGTGCGCCCGAAATTCTTGGTGGTCGAGTCAAGACCCTACATCCTAAAGTGCATGGTGGCATTCTGGCCCGAGTAGACTTAGCCGAAGATCGAGAGGATTTACAAGCCAATCAAATCGATTCGATCGAACTAGTTGCTGTCAATCTCTATCCATTTCAGCAGACAATTGCTAAGCCTGGAGTTTCGCTAGAAGAGGCGATCGAACAAATTGATATCGGTGGTCCCGCGATGATTCGCGCTGCGGCAAAGAATCATAAGTACGTCACAATTCTGTCAAATCCCAGTCAATACGAGGCTTGCATCGCTGAACTACGGAAAAATAACGGCGTAATTAGTTTAGAGTTGCGTCGATCGCTAGCCCTTGCCGCATTTCAGCATACACAGTCTTACGATCTGGCAATCTCTCAATATTTAGCGGCTCAAGCAGGAGAGTCCCCAATCCAATCATTTGTGTTGTCGGGGCACAGTCCCAAATCTCTACGCTATGGCGAAAATCCACATCAGCCAGCCACATGGTATCAAATCGGTAGTGAACCAACAGGCTGGTCGGCGGCAACTCAGTTGCAGGGTAAAGAACTCAGCTATAACAATCTGCTCGACTTGGAAGCAGCACGCCGAATCATCGCCGAGTTTGGGGATGAAACTCCCTGTGCCGTAATCGTGAAGCACAATAATCCTTGCGGCGTGGCTCTAGCTCCCAGTTTAGCGGTTGCTTATCAAAAAGCGTTTGCGGCGGACTCCACCTCGGCATTTGGCGGCATTGTTGCCCTAAATCAGACTCTAGACGCTGAAACTGCTCAAGCTCTGACCACAACTTTTCTCGAATGTGTGGTGGCAACTGGTTGCGATCCTGCGGCTGCCGAGATTCTTGCTGCCAAACAAAATCTCAGAGTATTAGTTTTACCCGATCTCGCCGCTAGCGAAGCCGAAACTGTGAGGATAATTGCGGGGGGAATGCTGGTGCAGCAGAGCGATCGACTACCTGTTGTACCCGAAACATGGCAAATCGCGACCCAAAAGCAGCCCACGCCTGAACAATTGCAAGAGTTGATCTTCGCTTGGAAAGTTTGCCGTCATGTCAAATCGAATGCGATCGTGATTACCAAAGATTTAGCCACTTTGGGGATCGGCGCAGGACAGATGAATCGAATTGGTTCGGCTCAAATTGCTTTGGCTCAGGCTGGAAATGGAGCTAGGGGCGCAATCCTTGCTAGTGATGGATTTTTCCCGTTTGATGATACCGTGAGACTCGCTGCTGCCAACGGGATCGTAGCGATCGTCCAACCAGGCGGTAGTATGCGGGACAAAGACTCGATTCAAGCGGCGGATGAACTTGGTTTAGTCATGGCGATCGCGAATATCCGTCATTTTCTGCACTAATTTATTCACCTAAATTAGAAATCGCTGGGAATATTTATGACATCAATTAGCTTTTTCTGGATCGCGATCGATACAGCGTCATAGCGATTGGTGACTTCGAGTTTTTGCATGATCGTATGAACGTGAACTCTGACAGTCCCTGGCGCAATGTAGAGAGCAGCAGCAATATCGTGATTAGTTTTTGCCTTGAGTCAATAGAGTGAGGACTTCCAATTCCCTTTTGGTGAGAGCATGATCTGCACTAGGTAAATCGGATTGGGTTTGAAACACGGCTCGAATCCGATCTGTGACCAGCGTATCCCACCATGACGCACCTGTGGCAACAGAGCGAATCGCCAGAATCAGCGCGTTTTAAGAAACAATGCCGCCTTAATTCGAGAGTGGTATCTGGGAAAACCTGTGGGTAAAGCCAATGTCGCACTTGCTGAGCTACATCTCAAATCAGGTATAACTTTTTGTGCAGGAGCAACATCCAGAGGCGGTAGGAAAAGTCCAATCCCAGACATACCAAAGCCAAAATCATCAGGGGGACAGTTTGAGCCAACTAAGGTTTTCAAGTTCTGTATGAAGCTTTAGATGTTTATGTAAATGCAATGAAAACCCTCGATCCAGACCAGTCATTAGCGGCATTAATAGATATTTTAGATGACTGTTTAGAGGGATATGCAATTTTTCCTGGCTCTTATGGGAGACGTGACCTATTAAACTGGTGGCTGTTAGATGTTGTGCCAGCCACTTGGCATTTACTACCTCCAAGCTCTGTTTATATAGTAGAAAGTTTACCAGACAGAGAGAAGATAGGATTGGAACAAATGGAAACATTAAAAAAAATCAGCTCGGCAATGAGGCTTGCTATTACCCAATCTAATTACTTGCAGACTAAAATCGCATAATAATCTGTAAAATAGCTTTAGAGAGAGTAATTTTGATCGTGCTGTAACTTAGGATTTGTGAGGCTATGGATAGTGGATTCATTAATGTGCATCAAGTATTAATCGAGCAGATTGATTTGATGATGCGAGCGCGTTATCCATTGTTGTATATCGTCACCGCCGAAGAAGAACCACTGGAGCAAGTTCTATATGCCGTGGCAGCCCAAAGCACACCAACGCGACGGATAATATTTTGGGATATGGTGCGTGGTTGGAGTGATAATGGTGCAGATAAAGGTTCACCAATGTCGGCTCTATTGCGTATAGGTAGACCTGAAGATCCACATAACCCCAAGGATTTTGATAACGCCATTTTTGTGATGCGAGATCTACATCCCTACCTGAAATTGCACTATCCCATTAGCGATAAACACTCGTCGATCGTGCGTGAGTTGACCTCGCTGATGCGTGAACTGAAGCGCGATCGAAAGACTCTAATCCTCACAAGCTATATACTGGAAATCCCCCCAGAACTGAGTGAGGAAGTAACCGTAATTGACTTCCCTCTGCCGAACGCGCCAGAAATCAGCTCCCTAATTCGTCGGTTAGTAATACCAGAAAAATTGAAGGTCACAGGATTAGCTTGGGAGCAACTGGTTAAAGCCTGTCAAGGACTGAGTCGCGCTCGGATTCAACGAGTGTTGGCAAAAGCCCTAGCGGAAAAGCAGCAAATTAGCGAGTCTGATATTGCCAAAGTATTGGAAGAAAAACGACAGGCGATCCGTCAGACAGGTATTTTAGAGTTTTTTACAGTGCGCGAATCACTCAAAAATGTCGGTGGATTGGAGAACCTGAAACAATGGGTGAGAATCCGCCAAGATGCTTTCACTGAAGAAGCTCGGCGTTATGGCATCCCTAATCCCAAAGGAGTGTTATTGGTTGGCATTCAAGGCACAGGTAAATCGCTCTCGGCGAAGACGATCGCACACGAATGGCGGCTCCCATTGCTGAGGTTGGATACAGGACGACTATTTGGTGGCATTGTCGGCGAGAGTGAGAGCCGAGTGCGGCAAATGATCCAACTCGCCGAAGCGATCGCCCCCTGCGTTTTGTGGATTGATGAAATCGATAAAGCTTTCGGCAATATCAATGGTGGCATGGATGGCGATTCGGGGACGAGTCGGCGGGTGTTTGGGTCGTTGATTACTTGGATGCAAGAAAAGACCAGTCCTGTATTTATTGTGGCAACGGCGAATAATGTCCGTATTTTGCCCGCAGAATTGCTCCGCAAAGGTCGATTTGATGAGATTTTCTTCTTGAATTTACCGACAGAATCGGAACGTCAAGAAATTTTTCGCGTTCATCTTCAAAGGCTCAGACCAGGAAGGGTAAGAGATTTCGATCTATCTCTGTTAGCACGTCAGTCGCAGAATTTTAGTGGGGCGGAAATCGAACAGGGGATCGTGGATGGGATGCATTTAGCATTTGGGCGTGGCAGTATCGGCAATAGACAAGATTTCACCACAGAAGATATCATCAGAGCGATCGAAGAAACTGTACCTTTAGCAGCGATCGCACGCGACCAAATCGAAGCACTCAAGCAATGGGCAGCCGAAGCAGGAGCCAGAACTGCCTCGATCGATCAGCAGCTATCACAAGAGTTAAGTCGTTATATTGTCGATCGAGACATCGATGCTTCAGAGCCTTAAGAGATCCTATCCTGCTCAACTGATAAGATAGAGCGACTACTTTAGGTGAATAGAATGCCCGATTTATCAAAACTCATGGCGATTGCCCGCCCGATTGCTTGGGGTGCAGCCGAGATCTTAATGCAGCATTACGAATCGCCTGACTCGCTCAAAATCAGAGACAAAGGCGGCGATGATGGTTCTGTAACATCAGCAGATTTAGCTGCGAATGAATTTATCCTGAATCAACTACAATCTCAACTTGGAACTGAGAATTTCGCCTATCTCAGCGAAGAGACAGAGGATAATGTTAATAGGCTAAACCATGACTGGGTATGGATGATCGACCCAATGGATGGCACGAGTGATTTTATCAATCGCACGGGCGAGTTTGCGGTGCATATTGGCTTAACATATCGCCAGCATCCAGTGTTGGGATTGGTTGCTGCGCCTGTGTTTGGCAAGTTATTTACCGCAATCAAAGATCGTGGCGCATTTTTAGAATTTAAAGATGGCGCGAGTACGCAGATTCAAGTATCACCAAAAACTCAATTGGATGAGATGATCGCGATTTCCAGTCGTAGTCACCGCAGTGACAAGCTAGATTATATCTTGACTCGATTACCAAAAGTGATGGAGTTAGCTGTCGGTAGTATTGGCGGCAAATTGGGGTCGATCGCCCAAGGCAGTGCTGACTATTACATTTCGGTTTCAGGTAAATCTGCGCCGAAAGATTGGGATTACTGTGCGCCTGAAATCATTCTCACCGAGGCGGGTGGCGATCTGACGCATTTCGATCGAACAGAATTGACTTATAACAATCCTGATATCTCACAGTGGGGGAATATCATTGCCAGTAACGGTTACGGTCACAAACAACTCTGTGAACTGAGCCAATCAATTTTATCTGAGTTTGATGCATCACTTGAGATTTAGGGACATAGATTTCTACTTTTTAGAAGTAAAAGTCAATAAGCTAAATAAATCATTTACAGATAGCTGCCAATCTTTTAATTCATCTAGAACTGGCAGGAGATCATCTTCTTGCTTGGCTTCTGGTAAGCGATTGCCTTGAAATACAAGCACAGTTCATTCTTCCTCTGCAATCAGCCAACCTAGTTTTATCCCATTTTTAATCGCAAAACTGATTTTCTCAATCGTCTGAATTGGTGACCGATCGGGCGACAGAATTTCAATGATCCAGTTAGGAGCAATTGTAATTTTATTGATAATCTCACCTGCTCCATCTACAGGAATCCGATCCCAAGCAAACACCGCAATATCTGGGACGATCGAACGCTCTGAGAGAGTACAACGCAACTCCGTTAGAGCATAAACAAGACAATTTGGCTCACCTCTTAGATTAATCCATCCTGACAATCCCACTTGTAACTTACTGTGTCTTCCTTGAGGCATAGTTTTTTGAGAGAGATTAGGTTTGTTTGAGCTTGAATTGCGATCGGCATAGGTTTTTTCTCCTGCTTGAAATAGTCCTAGCGAATAAATAATCTGCGACTCTGGCATTTGTTCATCTTCTGAGATCATACAAGCAATAAATAAGCACTACAATCTAGGTTAGTACAATGCGTCAAACAGCAATGACACAGACAATTAACTCAGTATTCCTTGACCAAGAGCAACTGTACGATCGCGACTTCCTTTTATGGACAGAGGATATTGCGAGAAAATTGCGGGTTAAAGATTTTGACCATTTGGATCTAGAGAATCTGACTGAGGAGATTGAGGCATTGGGTCGATCGCAAAAAAAAGAACTAAAGAGCCGTCTAACTACTTTGCTAGAACATCTCCTCAAACGGCTATATGTCGAGATGCCACAGGAGTATAACGGTTGGGAGCGCACAATTCGAGAACAACGCAGACAGATCTTCCTAGAACTGACTGACTCACCCAGTCTAAAGAATATCTGGGATGAAGCCTTCAATTTAGCTTGGCAACTGTCGCTCAAAGATGTGTGCGAAGAGTATCCAAATGTTAGCTTTCATGATGTGTGGTTGTTTTCTCGCGACATTGATTCGATGCTTGAGATCAAGTTCTGGGAAATAAACTAGGAAAGTGAACTAGTAGATCTGTCCATATCAAGCAGGAAAGCTAGTGATTTAGTGTTAATCTGAGCGAAAGATTAAGACACAGAAAAGGTAAGCAAAAATGGTGAAGCAGGCTGCAATTCTGGTGCTGGCGGACGGTAGCTACTATAAAGGTTTTGCATTTGGGGCATCGGGAACCGCGATCGGCGAAGTCGTTTTTAATACAGGCATGACGGGATACCAAGAAGTCTTGACCGATCCCAGCTACAGTGGTCAAATTGTCACCTTCACCTATCCTGAATTGGGCAATACGGGTGTTAATTTCGAGGATGAAGAGTCCGATCGACCACAGGTTAAAGGGGCGATCGCTCGAAATATTAGTGCAATTCCCAGTAATTGGCGATCGAGGCAGTCTTTGCCAGATTATCTCAAAGCTCATAATGTTGTGGGGATCGCAGGGATTGATACTCGTGCTTTGACTCGCAAATTACGATCGTTGGGCGCGATGAATGGGGGCATTTCCACCGAAATTCTCGATCCAGAGATCCTGCTAGAGCAGGTGAAAGCGGCTCCTTCGATGCAAGGGCTAAATCTGGCTCAAACCGTGACGACACAAAGAATATATGAGTGGCAAGAACCCACCCCAGCCGCATGGGAATTTATGGAAGCCGCACCAGATGTCAAAGAGCCGTTAACTGTGGTGGCGATCGACTTTGGCATTAAGCGTAATATCTTACGTCGCCTAGTTAGCTACGGCTGCCGAGTGATTGTTGTTCCTGCTGATACGCCTGTCGCCAAGATTCTCGAATTTCACCCCAATGGCATCTTTCTCTCCAACGGCCCTGGCGATCCTGCGGCGGTTACAACTGGGATCGAAACTGCCAAAGCCTTACTAGAAGTCGATAAGCCCCTATTTGGCATCTGTTTGGGGCATCAAATCCTCGGTTTGTCGATGGGTGGGGATACATTTAAGCTCAAGTTTGGGCATCGCGGTCTGAATCAACCCGCCCAAAATCAAGTACCAGACTCAGATCGGCGCGTCGAAATTACCAGCCAAAATCATGGCTTTGCCTTGAATGGTGACTCGCTTTCTGATTCGGCCGCCCAAGTTACCCAGATCAATCTCAACGATCGAACTGTGGCGGGACTAGAACATAAATCTCTGCCGATTTTCTCGGTGCAATACCACCCCGAAGCCAGCCCTGGGCCGCATGATGCTGACTATCTATTTGAAAAATTTGTCAAAGCCATGCAGTCCAAGAAGGAAGCAGTAGCCAGATAGCGGATATGTAGCCTTTTACTCGATCGTGCTCGAGCATTTCTGCATATGATAGATCTAGAACTTTGGATGAGACATTATGTTATCTGCCTACCGCGAACATGCTAGCGATCGTACCCGCCTGGGAATTCCTGCATTACCTTTAACGCCGACCCAAACCTCAGAACTGGGTGAATTGCTCAAAAACCCACCTGCTGGTGAAGAAGAGTTTTTGCTGGAGTTACTGCGCGATCGAATTTCCCCAGGGGTCGATCAATCAGCCTATGTCAAAGCTGGATTCCTCACAGGGATTGCCAAAGAGGAAACACACTCACCACTGGTTGCACCTTTGCTAGCAGTAGAATTACTCGGCACGATGGTCGGTGGCTATAACGTCCAGTCTCTGATCGATCTGCTTAGTCACGACACTCTGGGCGCATCAGCAGCTAAAGCTTTGAGCAAAACCACCCTAGTGTTTGATGCTTTTCATCAAGTCTTGGAATTAGCAGAAACTAATGACCACGCCAAGCATGTGATCGATGCATGGGCAAATGCTGAGTGGTTCACCAGCAAACCCGCTTTGCCTGAGACAATCACGGTCACAGTGTTTAAAGTTCCAGGCGAAACCAACACCGACGACCTTTCTCCCGCCGCTCAAGCTTTTTCGCGTTCCGACATCCCACTTCATGCCCTGAGTATGCTGGATTCTCGCTTACCAGGCTCGTTAGAAAAGATCGTCGAACTTAAGCAAACAGGATTTCCGCTCGCCTATGTTGGGGATGTGGTTGGTACTGGCTCGTCACGTAAATCGGCAATCAATTCTGTGTTGTGGTATATCGGGCACGACATTCCATTTATTCCGAACAAACGATCGGGTGGAGTAATTTTAGGCAGTTCGATCGCGCCAATCTTTTTTAATACCGCCGAAGATGCGGGGGCATTACCGATCCAATGCGATGTGACCAAATTGGAAACAGGCATGGTAATCACGATTCATACTCGTGAAGGAAAAATTACTGACCATGCCACGGGTGAAACGCTCTCAACCTTCTCACTCGCACCGATCACGATCGCCGATGAAGTCAGAGCAGGGGGCAGGATCCCCCTAATTATTGGCAGAGGGCTAACGGATAAAACCCGCCATGCTTTAGGATTACCCGTCAGCGATCTGTTTACTCGTCCACAGCCACCGCAAGCATCAACTAAAGGCTTCACCCTCGCCCAAAAAATTGTCGGCAAAGCCTGTGGTTTAGCAGGTATCCATCCTGGCATCGCTTGTGAACCTCTGATCACAACCGTTGGCTCTCAAGATACCACTGGCCCAATGACTCGTGATGAGTTGCAAGAACTCGCCTGTTTGGGATTTAGTGCCGATCTGGTGATGCAAAGCTTCTGTCATACCGCCGCTTATCCTAAACCCACAGACATCAAAACTCATAAAGAACTGCCTGATTTCTTCTCTACGCGCGGTGGTGTAGCATTGCGAGTCGGTGATGGCATCATCCATTCTTGGCTCAATCGCATGTTGCTACCTGATACCGTGGGAACTGGTGGTGATTCTCATACGAGATTTCCATTAGGCATCTCTTTTCCTGGTGGTTCGGGCTTAGTGGCATTTGCGGCGGCACTAGGTGTGATGCCATTAGATATGCCTGAGTCGGTTTTGGTGCGGTTTAAAGGAGAACTCCAGCCAGGCGTAACTTTGAGGGATGTGGTCAATGCGATCCCCTATATCGCGATCGAAAAAGGATTACTTACAGTCGATAAGAAGAACAAAAAGAACATCTTTTCGGGACGGATCATGGAAATCGAAGGATTACCCGATCTGAAAGTCGAACAAGCCTTTGAACTCACCGATGCCAGTGCCGAGCGTTCTTGTGCAGGATGTACGATCGAGCTGAGTCCTGCTACTGTGTCAGAATATCTTCGATCGAATGTAGCGCTGTTGAAAAACATGGCGGCGCGTGGTTATCAGGATGCCAAGACAATCCTACGCCGTGTTGCCAAAATGGAAGCATGGCTAGCAAACCCTGTACTCTTAGAAGCTGACGCTGATGCCGAATATATCGAAATTATCGAAATCGATCTAAACGAGATCAAGGAGCCGATTGTTGCTGCTCCTAATGACCCTGATAACGTCAAGTTGCTGTCTGAAGTAGAGGGCGATCGAATCGATGAAGTATTTATCGGTTCCTGCATGACCAATATCGGTCACTACCGCGCTGCTGCCAAAGTTTTGGAAAAGGAGCCACCTGTGAGTGTGCGTCTATGGATCTGTCCACCCACCCGCATGGATGAACATCAACTCAAAGAAGAAGGGATTTACAACACTTTTGGGTTGGCGGGGGCACGAACCGAAGTCCCAGGCTGTTCTCTCTGTATGGGTAATCAGGCGCGGGTAGGAGATGGTACGACTGTGTTCTCAACTTCGACCCGTAATTTCAACAATCGTATGGGTAAGGATGCGCGAGTTTATCTTGGCTCGGCAGAACTATCGGCAGTTTGCGCGCTCTTAGGTCGTCTTCCTTCGGTGCAAGAGTACATGGATATCGTTGTCAAGAAAATCGATCCGTTTGCCAACGAACTCTATCGCTATCTCAATTTCGATCAAATCGCCGACTTTGAGAACGAAGGTCGGATCATTGCCCTTGAAGATATGCCCAGAATTGAGGATATTCTAGGTATGCCTACTGCTGCTATGAGCTAAATGCTTTAGCCTGTTACCTTAATGATCTGGAATCAGACCATTAAGGTGATCCATAATATCCAGTAAAAAAGTGTTAGAGGTAAAGTCACATCGCCAATGCGCTAAAATTGAAATGTAGTCAAACTAAAGATATTATTAAAATAGCAAATTTATAATCCTACATTCAGCAGGGTAAAAGTAAAATAAAATATTTAAATAAAGAGGCAAAGGAGCAGACAAATGTCACCAGAAAGTCAGATAGATGTACAAGATTTAGACCATTTAGGCATAATAGCGGGAATAGTAGATGATATCGGGATCGTGGAAATCATAGATCGCGAGTTAGGAAAGCATCCACATGAGAAGGTGAGTGCGGGACAAGTAGTCAAAGCAATGATATTAAACTGCATGGGATTCTTGACATCACCCCTATATTTGTTCAGTGAATTTTTTGCAGGAAAAGCAACAGAGCATCTAATCGGAACAGGAGTAACAGCAGAACATCTCAACGAAAGCCGACTGGGAAGAGTAATGGATCAGTTGTACGAATATGGAATCACGTTAATATTCGTAAAGATCGCGTCAGAGATGACAAAGAAATTTGGGATAAGCACAAAACATGCTCATCTAGATGGTACAAGCATCGCCGTCCATGGGAAGTATGAAACAAAAAAAGAAGGAGAAGGAAGAGAGGAAGAGGAAAGTATAGTCGAATCAGGGGAGCCAGTGGCGATCACAATTACAGAAGGATACTCACGAGACCATCGCCCAGACCTGAAGCAATTTACATGGCATTTAATGACCAGCGAAGAAGAAGGAATACCATTGTATATGAATGTAGGAGATGGAAATAAAAGAGATCAGAGCGCATTTCCAGAAGTAATCAAAGCATTTCGTGCAGAATGGGAAGGAGAGCAACCAGAATTATATGTAATGGATGCAGCATTTTATAGCGAAGCAAATCTGCAAGAATTTGGGAATAGCATGGAATGGATTAGCCGAGTACCGACAACCATAAAAGCAGCACAGGAACTAATAGAAAACTTGTCACCTGAACAATTTAGCGAACAATATGACAAAAAAGGCTATCGTTTTTGCGTTGTCTGTAGCACTTATGCAGGAATCAAGCAGCAATGGGTAGTAGTTGAGAGTCTTCAGCGCATGGAAGCAGATTTGAAAACGGTAGCAAAAAGAGTCGAAAAAGCACTAAATGAGAAAGAGAAAGCACTTAAAAGCTTAATGAATAAAAGCTTTGCCTGTGAAGTGGATGCTCTCAGTACAGTTGCCGAATTTGAGAAAACTCTTAAATACCACAAGCTCAATGATTTGCAGATTGTATCCCAACCTCATTATTTGCGAAGAGGTCGTCCCAATCCAGAGCAGCAACCCACTCATAATTCTTGGCATATTCAAGCTGTTTTAATTGAGAATCCTGTCACTGTTACTGCCATGCAAAAACAAGCTGGGCGTTTCATTCTTGCCACTAACTCTGTCGATTCTGAAAAATGGGCGGATAGCGATATCTTGCGGGAGTATAAGGGGCAGCAATCTACTGAACGGGGTTTTCGCTTTCTCAAAGATCCTCTATTCTTTGCTTCTAGTGTCTTTCTCAAAAATTCTAAGCGGATCATGGCTCTTGCCATGCTTATGACTCTTGCTCTTATGGTCTATACTTTGGGGCAACGTCAACTCAGACTCGCTCTAGCTAAAGTTAATGCTTCTCTTCCTGACCAAAAGGGTAAGCCAACGGCTCGTCCTACCTTACGTTGGATTCTCCAGTGCTTTCTCTCTGTTCATTTAGTCTTTTTTAACGGTCTTAAGTTTCAGATTAAACTTTCCGATAGACAGAATCTAATTTTGCAGTTTCTTGGTCCGTCCTCCCGCAAATATTATTTTTTGTCCTAAATAACCTGCTGAATGTAGGATAAAGCGATCGCCACAGCTTATTTTTGTGCGTGGATTTTGTCGTTTAGCTTTGATGGTGGCGCGTTGCGGCGCATTTGTTCGGCAAAGTCTAAGCGGCGCTGGATATCGGTATCGAGTTCTTGTTTGTGATCCCAGTAGTAGGCGAGGGCTGAGTAGATTTTGCTGAGGGCAATGTGGGGATATTGAAAATGTAGTTCTTCGGGACTCCATCCATAGGTGAGGTGCGATGTGACTAGCTCGACAACTTTCATGGTTGTACCAGCAATAATGGCTACTCCTTCGCCTTGGAGTTGAATGTGCATGTATTGAGTAGGTGTATCGATCATAGTGCCGATCTCCAAAGCGTTATGTCAATTATATCTAACACCGCAATACCCCACAATTTTTTCCTTTTACCTTTTTACTTTTTCCTTGCCTCAATGCCGCACATTGCGCGATCGCCATCGGTGGCGTTGGGGTTATTGGTGAGGTAGTCGCATAGCCACGCGCAACCTTTTACCATGAGGTCGTCAAAATCTAAATTTCATAATTTTACAGGGTTGTCATTACGGGCAAAAGCGATTCCGTTAGATTTAATGATGAGCCTTGTAAATAGAGGGTGTCATAGCTAAGATCGATTCCATTTGACCATTCTATCGATCCTGCTACAACTCGCACAGAAGCGAATAGTGAGAGGCTTTTCAGTTGGCTAAATACGCCTTTGTTGAGGTAGGGCTTTAAATCGAAGATTCTTTGTTCGCCGTTTTCAAACCACAGCATTAAGCAATGGTTGTCTAGCGTTTGAACTTTTTTGATGTAAGGATTCATAATCATTTCTATTACTTTAAAGGATCAATTCTGAAAGGTTCTTGACCGTTAACTGCTAGTTGCTAATCAGCTATCTTCTGCTGAGTTGAGATCTGAAAAAATAGATTAAGGGGAAGGCTTTTTCGGCTCAATAGTAGGAAGGGGTTCTCCTTCTTCTGCTAGACTTCGCATTTCCTCACAATCAGTACCTTCCATAAAAAATCCAGTTTTAATAACTCCATTTTTTAATTCCTTGGTAGTCGAGATCGTACATTCAACAAATGAATCATTCCTCGGCAAGCCTGCTAGAAATACGAATGCAAGTAGAACTAAAACATTTAGCTGTGATGTGAGGATTTCGCGCATAGAACTTTATACTGGTGTTTTGTTAGAATTTATCGTAAAGCCGAAAGTCACAGGTAAATCGCCTTCTTCATATTCAGCCCATTTTGGCAGATTTTGCATTTCAATTGTCATTTTTTGTCCATTATCTGTAACTCGATAATCATATTGGACAGTTTTACAAATTGTTGAATATTCAGTGATTTGGGAGTTTAATGGAAAAACAGTTTTTTTGGCAGTGTTATTTTTTGATATTAAGATTTTCTGTGTAAATTCCCACTCAAGCAATCTTCTATATGGCTTGAACATTTGAGTTAAGTAGATTTCTTGAGATCGCCCGATCACATTCCACCAAGCTAAGGTTGCTTTTGTCTCTTTGCTAATTGTGTCACGATCAAACAAACAGATATTATCTAGATTCTTAATCCTTTCTAACATCTTCATGTTTTTATGCCAGTAATCAATTCCTGACAGCTTTAAGTAAGGACGTTGAAACGGAAGTAAAACCTTCTCATACAGTAGAGGAGATCTCTTCTCAATTGTAAAACTATCTACTTTTTGACTAAATTCGCTTGAAGCAATTTGCAGAAACTTTCCCATGAAAAGATTCTCAAACTCTATGGCAGGGAATATTAATTTAGGATAATTTGGTTTAGTTGATTGCAGCACTTCAATCGGCAAACTAGTTTTACGCAAAAATGCTAACTGATCCGTAAATAAAATGAGATCGACAAGTTGACCAATAAGCGATCCTTGTTCTTGTAGAGCAAGGTTTATATTCCGAGATGCTATGAGAATGTCAAGTACTTTCTGGATTTGCCCAGTCTGATAATGTTGAATAGCCTTAACTAAAAGCAATCGTTTGATAGTAGACCAATCTAAGAAACCAGGTAAAGCAGTGTTGGTATAGTTTATAGGATCTGTAAAAGCTACTGATAAGTCTATATTTTCAAAACTTGGCGGCGTGTTTTTGAGAATTGTGATAATCTCTTCAATGATTGTGGATTTGGAAGTAAGATAACTTTTTATATCCTCTGGAATTGGATTTATTTTGCTATTAGATGTTTTTAGCTGATTAATATATTCTCCAAAAGCGTAACCAATGTTTTTTTCATATTCTACGCCACTTTTATAAAATTCTAATTTACGTGTAAACTCGATTAATCTGATCGCAGAATCATTTGCTTCTTTTTTGGGATAGCGTTGCAAAAACTCCTCTTGAGCTTTTATCATGGGTTGTTCGAGATTGGTTGCCAGTAAATTTCCTACAGTAAGCCATAAGACCAAGATGCCAACGATCAGACCATTTGCAATAAGCAAAAATCGTTTTTGCTTCTTTTGTTTGACTCTATCCTTGATAATATCGATTTCATTCATATTTTTAATTTCGCTCATTGTAGATTTCAGAAAAGTGTTCTAGTAACAATCGATGAGCGAAAACATATCCACCGCCTATCTTCTGCAATAGAATACAATCTGTTGTGTAGTTTAGAAATTCTGCATAATTCCAAGGGATTTTGCTATTAAAAAATAGTAAGACTCTCAAGATAAGATGCTTAATGCCAATTGAACCTCTATTAACAGCGATAAGTATCCCACTCCAAAATCCAACCACTCCTATCAATGTCAGTATCCAGAATAAATCTTTGGGCAAGGAGTCTATATTGCGAACTAAATTAAAAAAGATAACACTAACGCTAAGTAGAATAGTAGCTATAGCTATAAGCAGACTCGTTCTAACTGATTGCCGAATACCTTCATTGGGAGTCGTTGTATTTGAAATTGCCTCTCCTCGACGACCACCAACAATCCCCCCAACTAATGCACATATGGGTTGAGCAATTAGAGCAAATACTAAAGCACTTGTTGATCCGAAGAACATCATCAAAACAAACTGATCAGATACACTAAGAGGAGCCATTTCACTAAAACCTGCTTCCATTATCCCATTCATCGGTGCTCTTAATCTGTTCTCATCGCCATTTGCCACTAAGAAACCTGAAACTAGACCTGAAACTAAACCTATGATTAATCCCCAAATCATGCCTTTGTTAGCGCTTTCCTTAGCATTTTGCCAAGACCAGCTAAACTTCTGTAATGGATTTATTGGAGATACAAGCATTCCCCAAAGTATATAACTTATAAATCCAGTTCCTATGACAAAAAAAGTGAGTGAATAACCCACTTCTATAACCGTAAGTTTTCTAAAATCAACGCTTGATACAAAATAAGCCAACCAAAAAGGACTAGCTATTAATCCAAACTGGAAGCTACTAAATCTGCTGCTTTTCATCAGTTTTTGGAATGTTATAAAAATAAGTCCTGATACTAGTCCAGCGATTGTAAATAAAATTCCCCAATCAAATGTAGTAAAACTTCCATATGATACCAGCATAAACTCCCCAGCATAGTTTGTAAACGCAGTTTTGATACCGATATTTTGAGAGGTGGAGATTATAAAAGGGAAAATTGTAAAGCATGATATAAAAGCGAGTAACGATACCCACCACCGAGATTTTTCTCTCATGAGTCCATACGTTAATCCCAAAAGTAGAGACTCAATTAAAAAGAAACCACTTGTCACTTCACTGATCAATAAAGTCGGCAGAATAATAAATGTTGTCGCATATAAAGTAGCCTGAAGACTGTTTTGTAACCATGAAGGCTGAATTCTCTCAATTAAAAAGATAGTTTGTGACTCATTCTTTAATTGTCTAGCTAGAAACCCTAACCACCGCTTCACCTTACTTGGAGGATAGTTTTTATCAGGTCTACGGCGGAGCATACGGTCGATATAAGTATCAAACAAATGCTGAACATGATTTTCCGATAAGCTCATCTTAATCAAATCAGTTACCGACATACCTCGATAGGCGATCGCCATAATATTTGCCATCAAAGGAGTCTTCGCCATTTCTAAAAGCTTGGTATCTGTGGTCAGCATTGATCTCACACCTTCTAGTTCAACACCGAGGCGATCGAAATATTCATACACTTGGGCTTCTTCTAACGGCTGAATGAAAATCGCACCTTGAAACTGCAAGCTCTGCGTCAACGCCTCATAGTCCTTCATGCGACTGCATACCACGATTTCCGTTTGCCCGTATTCGCCATGAAAGCGATTAATTGCCTCTACACAAGCATTGCGGCGATCGCTACTCACCTCATCCAAACCATCCAACATCGGTAAGATTTGTTGTTCGCTCACCCACGCCTTCCCAATCTTTTTCGGTACTTGATATTTCGCATTCAGTTCCAATACCATCCAATCCACCAGACTTTGCTTTTCTTGCCAAGACGAAAGATTAAACACGATCGGCATCGCCAGTTCGCTATCTCGCTGCGCTCGGACAATCAGTTCTCGCGTAATTTCCAACAGCGTCGTCGTTTTCCCAGCACCAGGATCGCCCAAAATCAGCAGCGTTCGACCCGTTCCCAATCGATCGAATTGATTGATGGCTTTTGTGCCTGTGGGTAATGGCTTTCTGGCTTCTTCTGGCGTTGCCCAGTCCATTTGCCAAGGATGCGCGATCGCATCGAGTCTCGTTTGCAAACCCAGTTCGATCAGCGCTTTATCATGGATCGAAGTTTCTAAAACGCCCTCAATCCAAAAGTTCCGCACCTTGTTAAGAATAATTTGGCGATCGCGAAAGCCTTGTTGGGTTAGTTGGCGGGTTGATTTTGGCGGTTTCGCTAAAGCATTCTCACTTTGGGCTGCGAGTATTAAGAAAGGAATTAAGACGTTATAGGCGGAAATCGGTTCTTGAATGTTTTTGAGTTCTAGTTCGCCGAGATAGGTAACGTCTAACTCCAGCCGATGCTTGACGACATCATAGACAGTTTGTGAAATACATATCCCGCCAACTTCGGCTTTTGCCTGAAGGCGAGCCGCGATATTTACGCCATTGCCCATGACATCGGTTTCGCTAAAGAAAACATCGCCCAAGTGAATGCCGATGCGGTGAGCAAGCACTTCTTCAGTTGGCAAGGTTGTAGCTGCCTTGGCAAATTCGGTTTGAATTTCGCGGACGCAATCAACGGCTTGGACGGCACTAGCAAAGTACATCAGTAAACCGTCACCTGTGGTTTTTAGCACTTTGCCCGAAAATTTTTGGCACAGATCGGTCATTTGCCGAAAGTCGCGATCGACTAAACTTAGCGTATGGACTTCATCTTGCCCCATACGGGCACTAAATCCAACAATGTCACTGAAAGCGATCGCGGCAAGAGTGCGCTGTCCTCTTGACTGAGAGGGAGGTGTATCCATAGTACTTGTTACTCTTGTACTGATGTCAGTTCTAATATCTTATTTTCCCTCACTTTGTAACGTGAGAGCCATCACTGCTAAACAGATACACAAATCTTAGAGTTTTTGGAAACCCACTAACTCATTGGTAAAGGAGTTGGCTAGATCGATCTTCACTGGTGCTTTGACACTCCCCGCCGTTAACGGACGGGGATTCTTGGTTCAACGAAACCACTTAGCCTAGATTCCTTGCAAAGCCTAGACCAGAGGTGGGGTTCTCCCCAAGCGACTTTGGGTATGCCCTACCCTAGTTGGA
>ENA-ORBV01001094-ORBV01001094.1-microbial-mat-metagenome-genome-assembly--contig:-NODE-1094-length-61687-cov-9.393686_pt1 | contig 61687 bp, 60 predicted proteins | sample MGYA00237777_ERZ505514 | MGnify/ENA primary metagenome ERZ505514 (study PRJEB26160, sample SAMN06269048) | microbial mat metagenome | isolation source: Oligotrophic lake microbial mat | place...
GCGCTTCCACTGTTCGGCCACCTCGGGTGGGGCGGACGCGGCGATGAGCCTGCGCGCGCCCTTGTCGAGCTGCGCGAGGATCGACTGGACGATCGCGGGGTTCAGTTCCTGCAGCGCTTCGGCCGCCTGCGCCGGTTGCGCGCGCTCGATCACGGCGGCGGCCTCCTCGGGCGGCAGCGATCTGACCTGCATCGCGAGCGCCGAGCGCTGGCCCGGCTCGACGGTGGTCCTGGCGGCGTTGGTCAAGGCCTTGCTCCCGGGAGTTCTGACCCCGGATTGTATCGCGCCGACCCCGGCTCTAAAGCCCCAGTCGTTGCCAGATCGTCGACGCCGCGGCGGCCTGGTTCATCGTGTACACATGCAGGCCCGGCGCGCCGTTTGACAACAGCTTGTCGCAAAGCTGCGTCACCACGTCGAGCCCGAAAGCCTTGATCGAAGCCACGTCGTCGCCGTAGCCCTCGAGCTTCAGGCGCATCCAGCGGGGGATCTCCGCGCCGCAGGCATCCGAGAAGCGCGCCAGCTGCGAGAAATTTCCGATCGGCATGATGCCGGGTACGATCGGTACCGTGATGCCCGCCGCCTCGCAACCGTCGACGAACCTGAAGTAGGCATCGGTGTTATAGAAATATTGCGTGATCGCTGAATTCGCGCCGGCGTCGATCTTGCGCTTGAAGTTCTTCATCTCGTCGGCCGCGTTGTGCGTCTGCGGATGGTATTCCGGATAACAGGCGACTTCGATGTGAAACCAGTCGCCCGTTGTCTCGCGGATAAAGGCGACAAGCTCGTTTGCGTAGCGCAGTTCACCGCTCGAAGCCTGTCCGGACGGCAGGTCACCGCGCAATGCGACGACGTGGCGAATGCCGCTTTGCTTGTAGCGATCGAGAATTCCGGCGATTTCCGCCTTGCTGGATGCCACGCAGGAAAGGTGCGGCGCCGCGTTCTGGCCGGCAGCACGGATTTCCATCACGGTCTCCAGGGTCCCCTGCTGCGTCGAACCGCCGGCGCCGAAGGTGACCGAGAAAAAGCGCGGCTTCAACTGCGCCAACTGCTGCCAGGTCGCACGCAGCTTGGCTTTCCCCTCTTGCGTCTTGGGAGGAAAAAACTCGAAGGAGAAAATTCGGGAATTCTGCATTTGAGTTACCACAGAGACACAGAGGCACCGAGAAATCCGGAACGCACCGCGAACGCCAACTCAGATGCGACGAACGGACTGTTCCCACTTTTCATGGTGTTTTGGCGGCCTGGCAATTCGGTCTGCCTGGATCTTCTCTGTATCTCTGTGCCTCTGTGGTGATCTCTGTGCCTAAAAAGGTACTCCGGGCTTCGCCAGGGTATCTGTGGTGCAATCAATAACGGTAGTGGTCCGCCTTGTACGGCCCCTGCCTGGATACGCCGATATAGCGCGCCTGGGCATCGGTAAGCTCCGACAACTGCGCATTGAGTTTTCTCAGTTGCAGGCGCGCGACTTTTTCGTCCAGATGCTTGGGCAGGACATACACGCCCACCGGATACTTCGCGGTATTGGTGAACAGTTCGATCTGGGCAATGGTCTGGTTGGCGAACGAGGAGGACATCACGTAGCTCGGATGGCCGGTGCCGCAGCCGAGGTTAACCAGCCGGCCTTCGGCCAGCAGGATGATGCGTTTCGCGGGCTTTCCGTCCATGGCCGGGAAAATGACGTGGTCGACCTGGGGCTTGATGTTCTCCCACTGGTATTGCTTGGCCGAGCCGATGTCGATCTCGTTGTCGAAGTGGCCGATGTTGCAGAGGATGGCCTGGTCCTTCATTTTCTTCATGTGGTCGTGCGTGATCACATGGTAGTTGCCGGTCGCGGTGACGAATATGTCACCCTTGTCGGCGGCATAGTCCATCGTCACCACGCGGTAGCCTTCCATCGCCGCCTGCAATGCGCAGATCGGGTCAATCTCGGTCACCCAGACCTGGGCGGACAGGGCGCGCAATGCCTGTGCAGAGCCCTTGCCCACGTCGCCGTAGCCGCACACCACGGCCACCTTGCCGGCGATCATCACGTCGGTCGCCCGCTTGATGCCGTCCACCAGTGATTCACGGCAACCGTACAGATTGTCGAACTTGGACTTGGTCACCGAGTCGTTGACGTTGATCGCCGGGAATTTCAGCATGCCGTCCTTAGCCATCTGATACAGACGGTGTACACCGGTGGTTGTTTCCTCGGTCACGCCTTTGATCTGCGCCAGGCGCGTGGAATACCAATTCGGTTCCCTGGCCAGTTTCGCCCTGATGGCCGCAAACAATACGGTTTCCTCTTCGCTGCCGGGCTTGCCGAGCACCGAGGCGTCGGTTTCCGCGCGCGCCCCCAGGTGCAGGAGCATCGTGGCATCGCCGCCGTCGTCCAGGATCATGTTGGCGTGCCGGCCTTCGGGCCATTCGAAGATTCGGTGGGTGTATTCCCAGTATTCGCTGAGGGTCTCGCCCTTGACCGCGAACACCGGCGTTCCCGTTACGGCAATCGCAGCAGCGGCATGGTCCTGCGTCGAATAGATGTTGCAGGAAGCCCAGCGAACCTGCCCGCCCAGCGCCTGCAGGGTCTCGATCAGGACTGCTGTCTGGATGGTCATGTGCAGGGATCCGGTGATCCGGGCGCCGCGCAACGGCTGGGTCGCGGCATATTCCTCGCGAATGGCCATCAGGCCGGGCATCTCGGTTTCGGCAATACGGATTTCCTTGCGCCCCCAGTCGGCAAGCGACAGGTCGGCGACAAGGAAATCATTGGTCTTCTTCGAATTGAGTACGGCAGACATCGGCATTCTCCTTAATCTAAAACAGGAGCGCCAAATGAAAACGGCGCTCACAACCGGTTCAGGGATTGTGAGCGCCGTTGGATCCTTTGCTGAGCCTGGCCCCGCTTGGCGGGGTCGCAGCGCTCCTCAGCGAACCCTGATTATAGTCATCCTCGGCACGCCGGGGAAGCCGGTCAGGCGGCCGCGGTCTGCTTGATCCCGGCGTCGGCCTTCAGAACATCGACTTTGTCCAGGTTTTAGCTCCGGCATCACGTTGGCCTCGCAAACGTGAGTCTGCACTGAAATCTCGACAAAGCGCGGCAAGCTAGGCCGCGGCCGACGCCCTGAGACCACCAGCGTCGGCTTTGAGTGCCTCAACTTTGTCGAGATTTTCCCAGGTGAATTCCGGCTCGTCCCGGCCAAAATGGCCGTAAGCCGCGGTCTTCTCGTAGATCGGCCGCAGCAGGTCGAGCATGGCTACGATGCCCTTGGGGCGCAGGTCGAAATGCTTCTGCACCAACTGGGCGATTTTCTCGTCGGCAATTTTTCCTGTGCCGAAGGTGGTGACCATCACGCTGGTGGGTTTCGCCACGCCGATCGCGTAAGACACCTGGAGCTGGCATTTGGTGGCAAGTCCCGCGGCGACAATGTTCTTTGCGACATAGCGCGCCGCGTAAGCCGCCGAACGGTCGACTTTCGACGGATCCTTGCCGGAGAAGGCGCCGCCCCCATGGGGCGCCGCGCCGCCGTAGGTGTCGACGATGATCTTGCGCCCGGTCAGTCCACAATCGCCCTGCGGCCCACCAATCACGAAGCGGCCCGTGGGATTGACCAGAAACTTGATTTCGCCTTTGATCAGGTTCTTCGGCAGCACCGGCTTGATGATCTCCTCGATCACGGCCTCGCGAATCTTCTCGAGCGAGATGTCGGGAGAATGCTGGGTCGAGAGCACCACCGTGTCGATGGAATCGGGCTTGCCGTTCACATAACGGACGGTAACCTGGGATTTCGCATCGGGCCGCAGCCAGGGCAGGCGCCCGTCGCGGCGCAGCTCCGACTGGCGCTGGACCAGCCGGTGGGCGAGATGGATTGGCAGGGGCATCAGGACCGGCGTTTCGTCGCAGGCGTAGCCGAACATGAGGCCCTGGTCGCCGGCGCCCTGATTCAGCGGATCGTCCTGGGCCTTGTCCACGCCTTGCGCGATGTCCGGCGACTGCTTGTCGTAAGCAACCAGCACGGCGCAACCCTTGTAGTCGATGCCGTATTCGGTGTTGTCGTAGCCGATGCGCTTGATGGCTTCGCGCGCCACCTGCTGGAAATCCACTACCGCATTGGTGGTGATCTCGCCGGCCATCACGACGAGGCCTGTGTTCACCAAAGTTTCCGCCGCTACTCGGGAGAATTTGTCCTGGGTTAAGATAGCGTCCAGTACCGCATCTGATATCTGGTCCGCCACCTTGTCCGGATGACCTTCGGATACCGACTCTGACGTGAAGAGGAAATCGTTCATTCAGATACTCTGTAAAGATTCGGGAGAGTCGGTGAGGATAGCAAAAACCCGACAAAAGAACAAAACGAAAAACCGAATAAGTTCATGCTCATAGGGATGTTGCGGCTTTTCGCCGGATTGCCGCTCTCCTGGTTTCATGCGGCGGGAAGCGCCCTGGGCTGGGTTGTTTACTGGCTTTCCCCCACGTATTCGGCTCGGCTGCGCGAGAACCTGCTGCGAGGCAGGTCATGGCGCGATGAATCCGATTTCCAGCGCATTCTGCGCGAGAACATTTCCGAATCGGGCAAGGCAGCAACGGAACTGATACCGGTCTGGTTCCTTCCGAAGTTCCACGCGACCCGATTGATCGTATCCGATATGTCGCTGGCGCTGATCGCCGAAGCCGAAGCCCGCGGCAACGGCATCATCTATCTAACGCCGCACCTGGGCTGTCCGGACATGGCGGCCATCTGCGTCGCCCAACATCGCCCGCTTACCGTGCTCTACCGGCCGCCGAAAATGAGAATGCTGCAGCCCCTTATCGAAGCGGGCCGTCGCAGCGATCGCGTCGAACTGGCGCCGACCAGCCTGCGCGGCGTGCGCCTGCTGCTGAAGGCGCTGAAACGCGGCGACTCCATCGGCATCCTGCCGGATCAGGCGCCCAGCATGGGAGAGGGCGCCTGGGCGGATTTTTTCGGCCGTCCGGCCTATACCATGACGCTGGTCGGCCGCCTCGTCGAATCGACCGGTGCCAGCGTGATCATGACTTTCGCCAGAAGGCTGCCGCGCGGCGCCGGCTACGCGTTCGAAGCGGCTGAGGTTACGGAACCGTTGCAAGGCCCGCACGGCGTGCGTGCCCTCAATGCGGCAGTCGAACAGATGGTCGCACGCGCGCCGGACCAGTATTTGTGGGCCTACAACCGCTTCAAGGTGCCGGCGGGCGCGCCACCACCCGAATCGGGCAGCACAGCAGCAGAAGGCCGGCCGCGATGATACGAATCGCCATCGCAATCGTCTGGCTGCTGCGGCTGCTGCCGCTGCCGGTTCTGGCGCCCATTGGGCAAGGCCTCGGCATGCTGCTGTATGCCGTCGCCCGCGAACGCCGTGTCGTCGTGCACACCAATCTCAGGTTGTGTTTTCCGCAACGGTCCGAAACGGAACGTAACCGGATTGCGCGCGCGCATTTTCGCGCTATGGGCCGCGCAATTCTCGAACAGGGCATCAGTTGGTGGTCGTCTGCTGAACGAATCCGCCGTCTGGTCCGCGTCGAAGATCAGTCGTTTCTCGAAGAAGCCCTCAAGGGTCAGGTCATCGTGCTGGCCCTGCATTTCGTCGGCCTCGACCTCGGCGCCATCCGCATGTCGAGCGAATACAGCATGATCGACATCTATTCCCATCAGAAGAACCCGGTGTTCGACGCCCTGCTGCTGAAGGCGCGCACGCGCTTCGGCCACAGCAAGCTGCTGTCGCGGCAGGACGGCATCCGCCCGGTGGTGAAGGCGATGCGCCAGGGCTGGTCGCTGTTCTATTCCATAGACATGGATTTCGGAATGGAAGGCTCCGTCTTCGTGCCTTTCTTCGGAGTGCAGACGGCCACCATCACGGGTCTGTCGAGAATGGCCAAACTCACCGGCGCGAAGGTCGTTCCCTTCGTCACACGCCAATTGCCTGGCGCCCAGGGATATGAAGTACGGTTCTATCCCGCCTGGGAGAACTTTCCCGGCGAAGACGTTGTGGCGGACACGCGGAGGATGAACGCCTTCATCGAGGAACGCGTGCTGGAAATGCCCGAGTTGTACTACTGGGTCCACAAGCGGTTCAAGACCCGGCCACCGGGCGAAGCGAGGTTCTACTGATGTTCCGGAATCCGGATGCCTCCGGGATCTGCGCGGGAACTATCCCGGTATCATCGCCGTCCGGGCGCTAGAATACGGGGCAGCGCAATCGGGCCGCAGCCGCGCGGCAGGCATCAGATGAATTTCACGACTTTCGACCGCAACACACCGCGTTCCCTCCGCAGATGCGGCTGAAGTTCACCAAGATGCAGGGTGCGGGCAACGATTTCATCGTCGTCGACGCAACGCGCGAAACATGGAAACTCGATCCCCCTGTCATCCGCAAGCTTGCCGACCGGCATTTCGGCGTCGGCTTCGACCAGTTGCTGGTGGTGGAGCCGCCGCGCTCCGCCGGCACGGATTTCTACTACCGGATATTCAATGCGGATGGCGGCGAAGTCAGCCAGTGCGGCAACGGCGCCCGCTGTTTCGTGCGCTACGTGCACGACAAGAAGCTTTCGGACAAGACCTCGATCCGCGTCGAGACCCGGTCCGGGATCATCGAGCCGCGGCTGGAACAGGACGGCCGGGTGACGGTGAACATGGGCGCGCCGGCGTTCGAGCCGAAACGGATCCCTTTCGATGCCCCCCGGCGCGCGCCGACCTACCGGCTGGACGTGGGCGGCAGAAGTATCGAGATTTTCGCCGTGTCCATGGGCAATCCCCATGCCGTGCAGATTGTGGCGGACGCGGAAGCCGCGCCGGTGCTGACCGAAGGTCCGCTGATCGAGGGCCATTCGCGTTTCCCGGAGCGGGCGAACGCCGGCTACATGCAGATTGCCGACCGCCGCCGCATACTCCTGCGCGTATTCGAACGCGGCGCCGGCGAAACCCTGGCCTGCGGCACTGGCGCATGCGCCGCCGTGGTGGCGGGAATAGCGGCCGGCCTGCTCGATTCCCCGGTCACGGTCTCGACCCATGGCGGCGAGCTGGAAATCGCATGGCAGGGGGAAGGCATGCCGGTCTGGATGTCCGGCCCCGCGCAATCCGTATTCGAAGGCGAGATGGAGTTATAAAAAAAGGAATCCAATGAGATCAGAAGACGTCGCCCGTTACCTGCAGGACCATCCGGAGTTCTTCGAGCAATATGCCGACATGCTGTCATCGGTGACCATCCCCCATCCCCACGGCGGGCGGGCGATCCCGCTGTCGGAGCGACAAATCGTCAGCCTGCGCGAGAAGAACAAGGTCCTGGAATCGAAACTGCGCGAACTGGTCCAGTTCGGCGAGGAGAACGACGCCATCGGCGAGAAAGTGCATCGGGTCGCGCTCGAGCTCGTGCGGGCGGCAAACTTCGACACCCTGCTGCAAGCGCTTTACCACAACCTGCGAGAGGACTTTGCGGTTCCCCACGTCGCCCTGCGCCTGTGGACGGACTGGGATCATCCGCCAGCGCCGGAGTTCAGCGCCGCAAGCCACGAGGTCAAGGTGTTCGCCGAGAGCCTCAAGCATCCTTATTGCAGCGCAAAGGCCATGTTCGAGAGCGGGCAATGGTTCGGCGAGAACGAAGCCGCCGTCAAATCGTTCGCCTACGTCCCCATGCGCGCGGAGAAAGTGTTCGGAATCCTGGCGCTCGCCAGCGAGGATCCGCAGCGTTTCTATCCCGAAATGGGGACGCTGTACCTCAAGCGCCTGGGTGAACTGGTCAGCACCTCGTTGAGGCGCTACCTCTAGACCGAAATGACCGGACCAAGATGACCGAAAGCGGAGAGACTCCAGCGCACACCACGCCGGCGCATCCGTACCTTGGCGGCTTCCTCGCGCATCTGCGGCAGGAGCGCAGGTTGTCGGTCCACACCGCGGCGGCCTATTCGCGCGACGTCGGCATGCTGCTTGAACTTGCCGGGCAGACGCCGCTGCAGGAACTGCAGGTCCAGCAGATAAGAAGATTCGTCGCGCAATTGCATGGACGGGGCCTGGGCGGCCGTTCGCTGGCACGACTGTTGTCCGCATGGCGCGCCTTCTACGCCTATCTGGCGCGCGATCACGGCTTCTTCCGCAATCCCTGCACTGGCGTGCGCGCGCCGAAATCGCCGCGGAACCTGCCCAAAGCTCTCTCTCCCGACGAAGCGACGCGGCTGGTCAGCATCGCCGGCGACGATCCGTTCACGGTTCGCGACCGCGCGATCTTCGAACTGTTCTATTCGTCCGGTTTGCGACTCTCCGAACTGACCGCGCTGAAGCCGACGGACATCAGTTTTTCAGACGCGACGGTGCGGGTCACCGGCAAGGGCAACAAGACCAGGGTGGTGCCGGTCGGCAGCCATGCGCTAAAGGCAATACGAACCTGGATGGAAACGCGCAAGACGTTGGCGAAACCTGGCGAGTTGGCATTGTTCGTCAATCAGCGTGGTACGGCGATCAGCCCGCGGGTGGTGCAGAACCGGCTCAAAGCCTGGGGCATCAAGCAGGGACTACCCGGTCACGTCCATCCGCACATGCTGCGCCACTCCTTTGCTTCGCACGTGCTGCAATCCAGCGGCGACCTGCGCGCCGTACAGGAAATGCTGGGCCATGCCAGCATCTCTACTACACAGGTTTACACGCACCTGGACTTTCAGTACCTCGCCAAGGTTTACGACGAAGCCCATCCCCGCGCCAAGCGTAAACCATCCAAACCTTGAATCACGGAGAGCACGGATACACTACGTGCGTAGCACGCCGGAGTACCCTTTTAGGACACGGAGAACGACGAAAGCAAACGAACGACAAAGTTGCTTTGGCCAGTCTCGCATACACGCCCCACGTAGTTGAGTTTCTTCTTTCAGGATTTTCTCCGTGCCCTCCGTGGTTCAAGATCTAAACTAGCGCATGAATAAAATCATCCTGAAAGCCGGCCGCGAGAAATCGCTGCTGCGCAGGCATCCCTGGGTATTCTCCGGCGCGATCGCGCGCACCGAAGGCACGCCCCTGCAGGGCGACACGGTTCGCGTCGTCGCGCAGGACGGGCGCTTCCTTGCTGTCGCGGCCTGTAATCCCGATGCCAATATTTCAGCGCGAGTCTGGGACTGGAACGAAGACACAAGGATCGAGGCGGATTTTTTTCGCAGCCGGCTGAAAACGGCGATCGGGCTACGCCGAAAACTGTTTCCGCGGACGGCACGGGAAGCCGAGCGCTTGGTGCACGGTGAATCCGACGGTCTGCCGGGACTCATCGTGGATCGCTACGCCGATATCGTCGTGGTCCAGATCTCGAGCGCCGGCTGCCAGCGCTGGCGCGACGCCATTATCGATGCCCTTCAGGAGATCACGGGGGCTCGCGCGATCTACGAGCGCTCCGATTCGGACGTGCTCGAGCTGGAAGGACTGCAGCCGCACACCGGCCTGGTCAGGGGGACGCTCGATTCCACCGTGGTGGAGATCGCCGAGAACGATGTGCGCCTGCGGGTAGATGTTGCGAAAGGCCACAAGACCGGTTTCTATCTGGACCAGCGTGACAACCGCGTGCAGGTCGGGCGCATGGCTCGGGGCAGGGACGTGCTCAACTGCTTCAGCTACACCGGCGGCTTCACGTTGCAGGCTCTGCTTCATGGCGCCACTTCCGTAACGTCTGTAGATTCTTCCGGTGACGCACTCGAACTCGCGCGCGAGCACGTCGCGCTGAACGCCATGCCGGCTGAGCGCTGCGAATGGATCGATGCCGACGTGTTCCAGTGCTTGCGCAAGTTCCGTGACCAGGGCAGGAGCTTCGACCTGATCATCCTCGATCCGCCGAAATTCGCGCCTACGGCCGCCACCGCCGAACGCGCGGCGCGCGGTTACAAGGACATCAACCTGCTCGGCTTCAAGCTGCTGCGGCCGGGCGGCCTGCTCGCGACTTTTTCCTGTTCGGGCGGCGTATCCGCCGACCTGTTTCGCAAGATCGTCGCCGGCGCCGCGCTTGATGCGAACGTCGATGCTCAGGTCATCGACCAGTTCCACGCCTCGCCCGACCATCCGATATCGCTCGCCTTTCCCGAAGGCGAATATCTGAAAGGCCTGCTCTGCCACGTGACTTCCGGATAATGACAACCACACTGTTCCTCGTTCGCCATGGCGAAACCGCATGGAATGTCGAAGGCCGCATCCAGGGCCATCTCGACATTCCCCTGAACGAGATTGGCCTCGCGCAAGCCGACGCTGTGGGCAGGCGCCTGGCAGGCGAAGCCTTCGACGCAATCTATTCCAGCGACCTGATACGCGCCTACCTCACCGCGAGCCAGGTCGTCGCCAATCCCGATAGAGACATCGTCCGCGACCCGCGCCTGCGTGAACGGCATCTGGGTGTGCTGCAGGGATTGACCGGCGAGGAATCCATCGCACGGCAGCCGGCCGCCTGGAAGGCATTCAAGGCGCGCGATCCTGCCATGGCGCTGAAAGGCGGAGAAAGCCTCGGAGAGTTCGCGCGCCGAATTCTGGATTTCATCCAGGAAGTGCTTCAGATCCATGCCGGCGGCCGCGTGCTTATCGTCACCCACGGCGGTTCGCTGGACGCTGCATATCGACACGCGACCGGCATGTCGCCGTCGGCCACAAGAGACTTCCCGATCTACAACGCCTCGGTCAACGTCCTGAGCCACCGCAATGGCAGTTGGAAAATCGACGCGTGGGGGGACATCAGCCACCTGCCGCGGGAACTGTCGATGGACGATTCGTGAAGGGCCGTGAATATCGTGAATGCCGGAACAGACGAATTCACGGCATTCACGGCTTTACAAAAGGAGGCTTGCGGCCGACGAGCTTTTCCAGCATCACCAGCTCCTCGTCCGTGTGGTTGATGAACTGCGCCTTCTGCATCATGGCGCCATCCTTTTTCGCCGCGTAAATGACGTTCGGCGAGTGATAGCCGGACAGCACCAGGTGCCTCTCGCCGCGATGCTGGTCCTCGATCGAGACGTCGCCATAACAGGTGCAAAAATAGGTCTGCTCCGCAGAAGCTTCCATGTAGATTCCCGTGCCGCGAATGCCGATGGTTGCGGTGCCGGTAAGCACTTGGCGCCCGCCCCCTTTGCCAAACACGCCCAGCACCGCGCCGGTCAGCATTCGCAGGCCGGTGAGTGCCACGGTGTTTGGCTTGCCAAGCAGTTCCACTTCGCTGTTGGCGCGGATCAGCAGCGCATCCTTGCCCATGACCAGAACGGCACTGCTACCCGCTCCCGTCGTGACGACATCCAGGGAACGGATTTCGGTTGCGGCGTTCGCGGCTTTGCCGTTCACCGCCACGTTGCCGGCAAGCTGGCGGAGGCGTCCGGCCTGTGCTATCGAGGGCAGCATCAATGCCGTGCCGAGCGCGACGGACTGCGCAATGAATTTCCTTCTTGCCGCCTTCGAAACCGGATGCATCCGACAGAAAGCCATGGCTGCCCTCCCCTTGAAGTCCTGCAAACAATAATATAGCCGCCTGGTGGAATGCATGCCGGCCATTTGTCCGGGCGATGTTTCAAGTGGAAAAATCGAAGACTTGGCGAAAGCCGAAAATCGGCGTTACACTGCCGGCGGTCGAACCGTGCCGCCATGAAACCGCAAAAATTTCTGTTAAGCCTGCTGACCTTCCTGCTGCTGTTCGCGCAGCAGGCGGCCTATGGGCACGCGGTTTCGCACCTGGGCAAGGTGCCCGCACCCAAGGAGCAACTGGGCCACAGCCAACTCTGCGGCAAGTGCGTTAGTTTCGAAAAACTTTCCTTCGCGGCACCGGCGAGTGTCGCGCCCCTTCTTACCCTCTCCTTCGTCTTTGCGCAGCCCCCCGAAACCGGCCATTTCTTCCGGCCGGTCACGGTTGTCGCATTCAACAGCCGCGCCCCTCCCGTTCTTCTCTGACCGAAATCCTTGACGGCCCGCGCATTGCGCGGCGTGTTGATTTTTCTCGTTCACAGGAGATGCATCCATGTTTCGCACGAACATCGTGGTGACGGCCCTTGCCGTCGCCTTTGCAATGCCCGTTGCAGCCAATGCGGCGGATGACGCGGAGATCGGAAAGATCCGCGACGAAATCATGAACATGAAGGATGGCTACGAAGTCCGCATCCGCGCCCTCGAAGACCGCCTGCGCAAGGCAGAGGCGGATCAGAAAGCAGCGCCGCCCGAGTCCAACGCCGCTCCGACGCCGGCTTACGCCCCAAAAGCCGTCAGCAACCGGAGCGCCTTCAATCCCGCGATCTCGCTGATTCTGGATGGCAAGTACCAGAATCTGCAGCGTGACCCGGGCACTTATCAGATCGGCGGCTTCATTCCGGGTGGCGATGAGATCGGACCGGGAGGCCGCAGCTTCAATCTCGGCGAATCCGAGCTGACGATTTCCGCCAACATCGATCCTTACTTCTCAGGTGTATTCATCGCTGCAGTCACGCCGGAGAACGAGGTCGAGATCGAGGAAGGCTATTTTCAGAACAGCGGCTTCATCCCCGGCATTACCATCAAGGCCGGCCGCTTCCTTTCCGGCTTCGGTTATCTGAACGAAATTCATGCCCATGCCTGGGACTTCGTCGACGCACCCCTGGTGCACCAGGCCTTCTTTGGCGGTCAGTTGAAAGATGACGGCGTGCAGGTACGCTGGGTGGCGCCGACGCCGGTTTTTCTGGAACTGGGCGTCGAGGCGGGCCGCGGAGCGAACTTCCCGGGTTCGGAGCGGAATAAGAACGGATCCAATTCAGGTCAGGTGTTCTTTCATGTTGGCGACGATGTCGGAGCCAGCAACAGCTATCGCTTCGGCGCCTCCTATCGCAAGACCACGGCAGCCGGCCGCCAGTACGAGGACATCAATGCCCTGGACGAAGACGTCATCAACGCATTTGACGGAGACAGCAAGGTGTGGGGCGTGGATATCGTCTGGAAATGGGCGCCCAATGGCGACGCGACTTCACGCAACTTCAAGTTCCAGGCCGAGTACCTGCATCGGGAGGAGGACGGCAGCCTGACTTACGACGTGGATGGCACGTCTACGCCGGGCAGCAGGTCCGACACCTACAATTCCAGGCAGAGCGGCTGGTATGTGCAGGGCGCCTACCAGTTCATACCGCGCTGGCGTGTGGGCCTGCGTTACGAGGAACTGGACCGCGGGACGGTGGATATCGGCCTGTTGACGGCATCGGACTTACCGCTGCTCGCGGAGAACGATCCGAAACGGACAACCGCGATGGTCGACTTCTCCCCATCGGAGTTCTCGCGCCTGCGACTGCAGTATGCACGCGACGAGGCTCGCTTCGGCGAGACAGACGACCAGATTTTCCTGCAATACATCATGAGCCTGGGGGCGCATGGCGCGCACAAGTTCTGACCGCCGGTCGGGATCGCCGGTCCGGCGAGGCGGCTGGACCGTGCTCGCGCACAAAATGGAAAAGGAGCAAGAATGAACTCATGGCTGAGATTCTCCGTAGTGACGCTGATGCTGGTGGCGTGCTCCGCGGCAAATGCGGCAATCAACGTTTTCGCCTGCGTGCCCGAATGGGCCGCGCTGGCCAGCGAACTGGGCGGCGACAAAGTATCGGTTTATCAGGCATCCAACGCATTGCAGGATCCACACAGAATTGAAGCGCGTCCCAGCCTTGTGGCAAGGATGCGCAGCGCCGACCTGGCGATCTGCACCGGCGCCGATCTCGAGATCGGCTGGCTGCCGGTCCTGCTGCAGACGGCCGGCAACGGCAGGGTGCAACCCGGCAAGGCGGGTTTCATCGCCGCCGCCGAACTGGTGGACAGGCTGGAAATACCGACCCGGCTCGATCGTGCCGATGGCGACATCCATCCGGCCGGCAATCCGCACATCCACCTCGACCCGCACAACATCGCGAAAGTGGCGCTGGCGGTCACCCAGCGGCTCGAACAGCTGGACGCCGGCAACGCGGCGTATTACCAAGCCCGCGGCAAGGATTTCCAGTCGCGCTGGCAGCTCGCAATGGCGCGCTGGGAGAAGGAAGCGGCCGGATTGCGCGGCGCGAGGGTAGTCTGCCACCACAAGAGCGCAACCTACCTGCTGCACTGGCTGGGCATGACGGAAGTGATGAACGTGGAGCCGAAACCCGGTCTTCCTCCGACCGCAGGACATCTGGCCGAGCTGGTCGGGCGCCTCAAAGCCGATCCCGCGGACCTCATCGCGCGTTCGATGTACAACGACCCGAAAGCGACCGAATGGCTGGCCGAACGCACCGGCATCCCCCTGGTTGCCTTGCCGTATACCGTCGGCGGAACGCCCGGGGCGAAGGACCTGTTCAGCCTGTTCGACGACTCCATCGCCCGCCTGAGGAAAGCGAGGAATTAGCATGGCCAGCCTCGAGTTCAGCATCCTGCTTCCCGCCCTAATTGCCGGCCTGCTGGTGACGGCTACGCATGTGCCGCTGGGCATCCAGGTGCTGAACCGGGGCATCGTGTTCATCGACATTGCCATAGCGCAGATTGCCGGCGTCGGTGTGATCGCGGCGGCGTTCTTCGGATTCGAAGAACGGGTGTTCGTCGTACAGCTTTCCGCTCTCGCTGCGGCCCTGCTCGGCGCATTGTTCCTGACCTGGACCGAAAAGCGCTGGCCGGACATCCAGGAAGCGATCATCGGTTGCGTATTCATCCTGGCGGCAACCCTGGAGATCCTGCTGCTGGCCGGCAATCCTCATGCAGGCGAGCACCTGAAGGACATGCTGGTCGGCCAGATTCTCTGGGTGGGAACTTCGCAGCTCGTGGTGGTTGCGGCGCTCACTGTCGTCGTGCTCGGCGCCTGGTTCGGCCTGGGAATGACACGCTTCGGCCGCATCGGCTTCTACGTGCTGTTCGGCCTGTCGGTGACCGCATCCGTGCAGATGGTCGGCATCTATCTGGTGTTCTCCAGCCTGATCATTCCCGCGCTGGCCTCGCGCAAGGCAACCCGCTTTCGCCTGGCCAAGGCCTACGCGGTCGGCGGCCTGGGTTATCTGTTCGGCCTGGTCGCCTCGACGATGTCCGACCTCCCCACGGGGGCAGTCATCGTTTGGGCGATGGCCATCGTGGGCATCGTCGTCGCCAGCCTGGAGCGCGCGCCGGCCAAATCAGCCGCTTGAAGTCTTTAGTACAATCCCCACCTGATAATCCGGCCGGCCTCTATGTGGGCGGACCTTTCATCCGCAGGGTCAGGCGCACGATGCACGACGCTGCAGACACTCCCGGAACCGGTCCAGAATGATGAGCGAACAATTTCACGGCACCACCATCCTTTCCGTGCGCCGCGGCAAGCAGGTAGCGTTGGGCGGCGACGGGCAGGTGACCTTCGGCAACGTCGTGCTCAAGGCCAGCGCACGCAAGGTGCGGCGCCTGTTTCACGACCGCATACTCGCCGGCTTTGCCGGCGGCACGGCGGATGCATTCACGCTGTTCGAACGCTTCGAATCGAAACTGGAGAAGCATCAGGGACATTTGCTGCGCTCCGCGGTCGAACTGGCCAAGGACTGGCGCACAGACCGCATGCTGCGCCGGCTCGAAGCCATGCTGGCCGTTGCCGACCACGACTCTTCGCTGATCATCACCGGCAACGGCGACGTGGTGGAACCGGAACTCGGCGTGGTCGCGATTGGCAGCGGCGGGCCCTACGCGCAGGCGGCCGCGAGGGCGCTGCTGGAGAATTCCGAGCTTTCGCCGCTGGACATCGTCAAGAAGTCCCTGACCATCGCCGGCGACATCTGCATCTATACCAACCAGAATCACGTGATCGAGGTCCTCGATTAGGGGCTAGGGGTTAGGGGCTAGGGACTGGAAAATTCCGTCTCAGGCATTGGATCCTAACCCCTAGTCCCTAGCCCCTAACCCCTAGCCCCTATGTCTTCCATGACACCGCAGGAAATCGTCCACGAACTCGACAAGAACATCGTCGGGCAGGACAACGCCAAGCGCGCCGTTTCCATCGCGCTGCGCAACCGCTGGCGGCGCCAGCAGGTTGCCGAACCGCTGCGCCAGGAAATCACACCCAAGAACATTCTCATGATCGGGCCGACCGGCGTGGGCAAGACCGAGATCGCACGCCGCCTGGCCAAGCTCGCGGATGCGCCGTTCATCAAGGTGGAAGCCACCAAATTCACCGAAGTCGGCTATGTCGGCAAGGACGTCGATTCGATCATCCGCGACCTGGTGGAAAGCGCGATCAAGCAGACACGCGAACAGGAAACGCGCAAGGTCCGCCATCGCGCGGAGGACCTTGCCGAAGAGCGCATCCTGGATGCCCTGCTGCCGCCGGCGCGCGAGATCGGCGTCCAGACCGAACCGGGGGATCGCGACACGGCCACACGGCAGAAATTCCGCAAGCGGCTGCGCGAGGGCGAACTCGACGACAAGGAAATCGAGATCGAAGTCGCGGTGGCGCAGGCGCAGATGGAGATCCTCGCGCCTCCAGGCATGGAGGATCTCACTTCGCAGATCCAGGGCATGTTCCAGAACCTGGGCGGCGGACGGCGCAAGACCCGCAAGCTGAAAATACCCGAGGCGATGAAGCTGCTCACCGAGGAAGAGGCCGCGAAACTGGTCAACGATGAAGACCTCAAGCTGAGAGCGCTGGCCAACGTCGAGCAGAACGGCATCGTGTTCATCGACGAGATCGACAAGATCACCAGCCGCCAGGAGACCGGGGGCGCGGAAGTTTCGCGCCACGGCGTGCAGCGCGACCTGTTGCCGCTGGTGGAAGGTACGACCGTCACCACGAAATACGGCATGATCAAGACTGACCACATCCTGTTCATCGGCAGCGGCGCCTTCCACCTGTCGAAGCCTTCCGACCTCATCCCCGAACTGCAGGGCCGCTTCCCGATCCGCGTTGAACTGGAAAGCCTGACCGTGGAAGATTTCGAGCGCATTCTCACCGCGACCGACGCCTGCCTGACGCGCCAGTACCAGGCCCTGCTGGAGACCGAGGGCGTGAAGCTCGACTACCGGCCCGACGGCATCCGCAGGCTTGCAGAGATCGCCTGGCAGGTGAATGAAAAAACCGAGAACATCGGGGCGCGCAGGCTTTACACCGTCATGGAAAAACTGCTGGAAGAAGTTTCCTTCGACGCCGCACGCCATCAGGGCGACGTCGTCGTGGTGGATGGCGCGTACGTCGACGCCCGACTCAAGGAACTGGCGCAAAGCGAAGATCTGGCGCGATACGTGCTGTAGTGCGAATCAAACCGCGACAGCCGGGGGGAAACGCGGATTTGTCGCACCAATCCAGTGCCGGCACACGTTTCCCTGCGCACGGGATTTGCCCATAATGCCCTTCGATATCACAGCCCGCAGCCCACTCATGTCCAAAGGCACTTCCTATACGCTTGAAGTCCTGCCGAAGCTTCCCGCGCGCCTGTCGCGCCTTGAGGAAATCGCAGGCAACCTCTGGTACAGCTGGGAACGATCTGCGCGTTCGCTGTTTGCCCGCCTGGACACGAATTTATGGCAGGAGGTCCGGCACAATCCGAAGGCGTTCCTGCGGCGCGTGGACGAACAGAAGCTGCTCGAAGCGGCGGACGATCCGGTTTTCCTTGCCAGCTACAACCGCGTGCTCTCGGCGTACGACTCGTATCACGGCGAGGCGCTGCGCCGCAACGGTTCGGAATGGCTGCGGCAGAACGACCTGATCGCCTATTTCTGCGCGGAATTCGGCTTCCATGAAAGCCTGCCGATCTACTCCGGCGGCCTGGGCATCCTGGCGGGCGACCACTGCAAGTCCGCCAGCGACATGCGCCTGCCGTTCGTCGGCGTCGGCCTGTTCTATCGCCAAGGCTACTTCCGCCAGACCATAGACTCCGACGGCAACCAGCACGCAATTTATACGGATTCGAACTTCGATGATCTGCCCGTTACCCCTGTCCTGCGCGACGACGGCTCGGACGTGAGGGTGCAGATCGATTTTCCGGGCCGCGCGGTTCACGTGAAGGTATGGCGCGTGAAAGTCGGGTACATCACGCTCTACCTGCTCGACACTGACATCGACCCCAATTCCGCGCAGGACCGCGACATCACCCACCGGCTCTACGGCGGTGACCGCACCACCCGCATCGAGCAGGAAATCGTGCTCGGCATCGGCGGCGTGCGCGCGTTGCGCGAACTCGGGCTGAAGCCCACCGTCTGGCATATGAATGAGGGCCATCCGGCTTTCATGGTGCTGGAACGGGCCCGTTCCCTGATGGGACAAGGCCTGAGTTTCGATGCGGCACTGGAGGCGGTTGCCGCCAAGACGGTATTCACTACCCATACGCCCGTGCCCGCCGGCCACGACCATTTCAGCCCGGACATGATCAAGACCTATCTCTCCGGCATGCAGAAGGAACTGGACCTGAGCGAAGAAGCGTTCCTCAACCTCGGTCGGGTCGACGGCAGCGGCGAATTCAACATGACTACGCTCGGCATCCACGGATCACGTTTCCAGAACGGCGTGAGCCGCATCCACGGCGGCGTCTCGGCGCAGATCTGCAGTGGCCTCTGGCCCGAACTGGAACCGGTCGAGAATCCGCTCGATTACGTCACCAACGGCGTCCACGTTCCGACATTCCTGGCGCCGGAATGGGCGGAGCAGTTCGAAAAATATCTGGGTTTCGACTGGTCCAGGCATGCCACCAACAGGGCTTACTGGCAGCGAGTCAACGATATTCCCGACCACCTCTTCTGGAGCGTGCGCCAGTCGCTGAAGTCGCAGATGCTGAGGCTGGTGCGCGCGCGCCTGACGCAGCAGCATTTCCGCAACCGCGGATCGGAAGCGCATCTCGACCGCCTGCTGCGCCTTGCGGACCCGGTCAATCCCAACGTGCTCACCATCGGCTTCGCGCGCCGCTTCGCTACTTACAAGCGCGCGACGCTGCTGTTCCAGGACCTCGACTGGCTGCGCAGGATCCTCGGCGACGAGAAGCGTCCGGTGCTGTTCCTGTTCGCCGGGAAGGCGCACCCCGCCGACGTGCCCGGCCAGGACCTGATCCGGCGCCTGAGCGAAATCTCGCGCATGCCGGAATTCGAGGGCCGGATATTGCTGATAGAAGACTACGACCTGCACCTGGCGCGCCGCTTGGTGTCGGGCGTGGATGTCTGGCTGAATAACCCGGTCTATCCGCTGGAAGCCAGCGGCACGTCAGGAATGAAGGCGGGCATCAACGGCGTGATAAACCTGTCGGTGCTGGACGGATGGTGGGACGAAGGCTACGACGGCCGCAATGGCTGGGCGATCAAGCCGGTGTCCGAAACAGTGGACGACGCGAAGCGCAATTTCGAGGAAAGCCGCACACTGTACGAGCTTCTGCAGGACCACGTGATCCCGACCTATTACCGGCGCGGCGAAATGGGCTATGCCGTGGAATGGATACGCATGGCCAAGCATTCGATCGGCACGCTGCTGCCACGATTCTCGTCGACGCGCATGGTCAACGAATACCTCACCAAGTTCTACCTGCCGGCCACGCGCCAGGGACGCCGTTTCGACGAGTCCGGTTACGACGCGGCACGCCGGGTGGCCGAATGGAAAGCACACATCCGCGCCAACTGGCAATCGGTCAGCATCCGCCGGCTGGATGCGGCGAAGAAAAGCATCGCCTACGGTGAAGCGATCCGCTTAGAAGTGGGCGTCGCCCTCGCCGGGCTGAAGCCGGAGGACGTTGCGGTCGAACTGCTGTTCTGCAAGGAAGTGCCGGAAGACAAGAAACTCCCGGCGCGCTACCGCTTCGAATCCGAAGGCGTGAAGACCGAGCAGGGCGAGCACCGCTTCGCCCTGCAACTGAAGCCCGAGCTGTGCGGCAAGCTCGAGTATCGCATCCGCATCTATCCCCACAACGAACTGCTGACACATCCTTTGGAATTGGGCATGATGCGCTGGTTGTAAACTCGCAACCCAAGCCGTCGTGCCGATCCGGATCAACCGCCTCGACCATTTAGTCCTCACCGTCGCCAGCATCGAGGCCGCCTGCGATTTTTATTCCGGCGTCCTCGGCATGGAGGTGCGGACGTTTGCCGAGGGACGCAAAGCCCTGCACTTCGGCACCTCGAAGATCAACCTCCACCAAAGCGGGCATGAATTCGACCCGAAGGCCGACAAGCCGACCCCGGGTTCCGCGGACGTGTGCCTGATCGCGGCCACCCCGCTGGATCAGGTCATCGCGCACTTGCGCGAATGCAGCGTTGCGATCATCGAAGGCCCGGTCAAGCGCACGGGCGCGACCGGTACCCTCCATTCCGTCTATTTCCGCGACCCCGACGGAAATCTCATCGAAGTTTCGAACTACCTCTAGAAAATCCCGGCTTACGCCTTTTCCGCGAGCGGAATCTGTCCCGGTCTCGTTGACAGTGCCGGAGTCGGGACATAGCATACGCACGCTGAAAGTGGGCAATCCCGTCACTGGCACTTCCGTCCCGGAAAGCCGGCAAACCCGATGCCCCCGCGGTCAACCGCAGCAGTCTGCACCACGTTTCAGTAACGTCGGGACGTGGCTCCCGGCGAATGCGGCACGAATGCGGTCGCCGCCAGGCGGCGACCGATCAAAAAAGAACCAGAAATCGGGAGGAATCATGCGGAATTCCCTTTGGGGCGCCCTGGCTGCGGGCGTCGCAGCATCGTTTTTCGGATTCACGGCCATCGCGGCCGATACGGTCAAGATCGGGCTGATCGCGGAAATCACCGGGCCGAATGCCGAGGCCGGTAACTACACCCTCAACGGCGCGAAGCTTGCCGTCGACGACATCAACAGGAAGGGCGGCATCCTGGGCAAGCAGGTCGAACTGGTGATCGAAGACAACCAGTCGACCAATCCGGGTACCGTGCTGGCGTTCTCCAAGCTTGGTGGCAACAAGGACATTCCGGCCATCATCGGGCCGATCCGCAGCACGCAGACCCAGGCCGCATCCCCCTCCATCGCCAAGCTGGGCATTCCGACCATGATCGGCGGCAGCGATCCCAGCCTCACCAAGGTCAACAACCGCTGGCTGTTCCGTTGCCGCCCCAGCGACCTGTATTCCTCGCGGGTGATCGCCAACTTCGGCGTCAACAAGCTGAAGCTGAAGAAGTGGGTGATCGTGCATTCCACCGATGCGTTCGGCGCGGGCGGAGCAAAAGCTCTCGCGGAAGCGCTCAAGGAATACGGCGTGGAACCGGTTCTGGTGCAGGGTTACACCAACAACTCCCAGGACTTTACGCCCGTCGTGCTGGCGATCAAGAAGTCCGGCGCCGATGTGATCGGCAGCTACATGACCAACTCGCAGGATGTCGGGATCTTCGCCAAGCAACTGCGCCAGCTCGGCGTGACCACGACCTGGATCGGTTCCGCGTCGATCGTCACCGACACGGCGATGAAGCTGGCGGGAGATTCTCTCCACAATACTTACGGCATCGCCGACTTCAATCCCGATGCCAATCCCGCGGCCAGATCCTACGCCGCGGCCTATCGTGCCAGGTACAAGCTCGAGCCGGACGTGTACTCAAGCTGGGCCTTTGACGCGATGAACGTGATTGCCACCGCCCTCAATACCGCGAAAAGCACTCAGGCCGAGGACATCCGCAAGGCCATCGTCGGCATCAAAGGCTGGAAGGGCGTCGAAGGCACCTACAATTTCGACGACAACGGCGACGGCTTGCGCGGCTACAACATCGTCAAGAACGAAGCCGGCAAGGTCACTTTCGTCGAACACATCGATTTCAACAAGTAGCCGCGGGAAACCAGCGCCACCGCGGACGGCAATCGAGCCCGCGGGCAAAGGGGAGGAGGCGCAGTGGAAGCGCTAGCCAATAATTTTCAGGTGCTGTTCCAGGGCCTCGCGCTGGGCAGCATCTATGCGCTGGTCGCGCTGGGCTTCGTGCTCATCATCCGCGCCACCAACGTGGTCAACTTCGCGCAGGGCGATTTCGCCATGCTCGGCGCCTACATGATGGTGGCTTTCCTGGTCGGCGCCGGACTACCCTACTGGCTGTCGTTCCTGCTCGCACTGGCTGCGATGGGCGTCTTCGGGCTGATCTTCAACTACGGCGTCTACTATCCCCTGCGCCATCGCGGCTTCCTGCCGGTGATCATCTCCACGCTGGGCGCGTCGATTTTCCTGCAGAACTCGGTGCTGGCGATATTCGGCGCGCAGCCCAAGCGCCTGGACAACGTCATCCAGGGCGGCATCCAGATCGGATCGGTGTTCCTCGACAGCCAGTATCTGGTGATCCTCGCGGTGACCATGGTCATGGTCGCCTTCCAGTATTTCTTTTTCGAGCACACGCTGCTCGGCAAGAAACTCCAGGCGACCTCGCAAGACAAGGACATGGCGCGCCTGCTCGGCATTCCGGTCGCCCTGATGATCGCCATCACCTTTATCTACAGCTCGATGCTCGGCGGCCTGGCCGGCGTGCTGGTGGGTCCGGTTCTGTTCGTATCGATCGGCATGGGCTCGATCATCGCGCTCAAGGCCTTTGCCGCCACCATCATTGGCGGTTTCGGCGACGTCAAGGGGGCCATCGTCGGCGGCATCTTCATCGGCGTCGTCGAAAGCTTTGCCGCCTACTACATCTCGGTTCCCTACAAGGATGCCTACGCATTCCTGATGCTGTTCCTGGTGCTGGTGTTCCGGCCGCAGGGTTTCTTCGGCGAACGGGTTTCGGAAAAAGCATGACGACCAAGACTGCCAATCCTGGCGAGACCCGCGGCGCCGTACCGCGCACCCGCATGTCGCCATGGCTTTTCCTGGTCATCCCGGTGGCCATCGCGATTCCGCTGATCCCGTTTTTCACCGAGGTCAGTCATTTCGTGCTTTCGATGTTCATGCAGACTACGACTTACGCGATCGCCGTGCTCGGCATGGTCGTGGTGCTGGGTTACACCGGTCAGATAAACCTCGCCCAAGCGGCATTCTTCGGTTTCGGAGCCTACGGCGTTGCCCTGGGCACAGTCACCTACGGCCTTTCGTTCTGGGTTTCGTTCGCGATCGGTATCGGCACTGCCGCAGTCGCTGGCGGCATCCTGGGGTTGACGACGCTGCGGCTGGGCGGCCACTACCTGGCGATGATCACCATCAGCTTCCAGCAGATCTTCGACCTCGTCGCGGTCAACTGGATCGGCTTCACCCACGGTCCCGACGGCATTCCCGGCATCGGGCGACCATCGCTGTTCGGCAAGCCACTCGACGATGACCGCCACTATCTGCTGCTGTGCGCGCTCATCCTGTACGCGATGATTGCGCTGGTCTGGTGGCTGCCGCAGACCCGCCTTGGCCGTGCAATGCGGGGAATTCGCGAGAACGAGCTGGCCGCCGAAGTCGTCGGCGTGCACACGCTGCGCGTCAAGATCACGGCGTTCACGCTGTGCGCCGCGCTGGGCGGCGTCGGCGGCGGACTCTACGCGGGCGGCTTCGCCTACATCAGCCCGGACAACTTCAATTTCACGCGCGCCATCGAATTCCTGTCGATGGTGCTGCTCGGCGGCGTGCAATCTCCTTTCGGTGGCGCGCTCGGTACCACGCTGCTGATCCTGCTGCCGGAATGGCTCAAGGAAATGCCGCCGGCGCTGCAGTTCATCAAGGATGTCTATCTCGCGATTTACGGCCTGGCGGTTATCCTGATCATGGTGTTCATGCCCGAAGGCATCTGGGGCTTGTTGCGCAACACGTGGATGAGATTCCGTTCGCCGCCGCCCGTCGATACCTCTTGGGTGCAGCCGCTGGAACTTGGCATCGCCGTGACGGAAACCACGCCGCTGCTGAAACTCGAGAACGTGCAGAAGTATTTCGGCGGCCTGCGTGCGGTGGACGGCATCGACCTCGAGGTGAGCCGTGGCACCGTGCATGCACTGATCGGCCCGAACGGGTCCGGCAAGACCACCACGCTCAATGTGCTCAACGGCATTTACAAGCCGACGGGCGGCCGCATTTTCATCGACGGCGTGGATGTCAGCCAGAAATCACCGCATGAACGCGCCGCGCATGGCCTCGGCCGCACGTTCCAGAATATCCGCCTGTTCCCGAGCATGTCGGCGCTGGAGAACGTGATCGTCGGCGCCCAGCGCGACAACAATCCGATCGGCAAAGGTCACCGTGCATTGAAGGCGCGGGCAATGTCAGCCCTGCAGTTCGTGGGCATGGCCGAGAAGGCCAATACCATCGTCAGAAGCCTTCCCTACGGCCACCAACGGCTGGTTGAAATCGCACGCGCGCTGGCCGGCCATCCGAAGCTGTTGCTGCTGGACGAACCCGCTGCCGGCCTCAACCAGACCGAAAAAATGGAGCTGGTGGAGCTGCTGAAGAAGCTGCGCAGCGGACACGGCCTCACTATTTTCCTGATCGATCACGACATGGGCCTGGTAGAAAAAGTGTCGGACCGGATCACGGTGCTCAATTTCGGCAAGAAGATCGCCGAAGGCACGCCGCAGGATGTGCTGCGCCACCCGGAAGTGATTGCCGCCTATCTTGGAGAACCCCCCGCAAATGCCGCTACTTGAGCTGAAGAACGTCGCCAGCTACTACGGCAGCGTGCAGGCGCTCAAGAGCGTCAGCCTGCATGTTGAACAGGGCGAAGTCGTCACACTGCTTGGCGCCAACGGCGCTGGCAAGAGCACGACCTTGCGCACGATTTCAGGATTGCTGCGTCCCGCAAGCGGGGAAGTCTGGTTCGACGGCCAGCCGATCCATGCGATGGCGCCGGAGAAAATCGTCCGCCTGGGCATCTCGCACGTGCCCGAAGGCCGCCGCATTTTTCCGGGACTGACGGTGCGCGAGAACATCATGCTCGGCACCTCGAACCGCGGCCGGCTGGCGAAGAAGCAGATGGAAGACGAAGTGGCGCAGATGTTCGAAACCTTCCCGGTCATCAAGCCGTTCGAGAACGCGCTGGGTTGGACGCTGTCCGGCGGCCAGCAGCAGATGCTGGCGGTGGCGCGGGGATTGATGGCCAAGCCGAAGCTGTTACTGCTCGACGAACCGTCCCTGGGTCTCGCGCCGGTCATCGTGCAGCAATTGTTCGCCACGATCCGCGAGATCCATGCGCGCGGCACGACCATCCTGCTCGTCGAACAGAATGCAAACATGGCCCTGTCGGTGGCGAATCGCGGCTATGTGCTGGAAACAGGCGAAATGAAAGTGGAAGGTTCGCCGAAGGAACTGCTCGGCAACGAGGAAGTCCGCGCCGCCTATCTGGGCGGCCACGGTTGACCCGACGGCGCGCTCGCGCCGCTAATTCTCTGCCCCGGCAGGTTTAGACTATTCGCCCGCCATCGCGTCCAAGGCCTGCCCATGAAACCGTCGCGCATGATTCCGGTCCTTCTGCTTCTGCTTTGTTCCCCGGCGCCCGCCCAATCCCTGCCCGAGGAGTTCCGCAAGGAGTGGCCGGACTTCCGCTATCTCGAACCCAAACTGATCCGGGAATTGCCCGCCGCTGTGCGCGCGGACCTGGAGCGTCGCGGCTGCCGGATTCCAAAATTCACAAAATGGGACGGCCCGCACAACGTGATCCAGGGTGCGTTCATGAAGGCCGGCCAGTTGGATTGGGCCGTGCTCTGCGCCGCTGCCGACAAGACGGTGATCCTGTTGTACCCGGCAGGCGCAGCGGAAGCCGTACAACCCCTGCGGAACGAGGACGCCGATCCGCATCGCTTTATCCACGTCGTCACCGCGTTTGTATTGTCAAAACGCGCGTTGCGCGACCAGCAGGGCGAGCTACCCGTCGAGGAGTTCGATCATGACGCCATCGAAGACGGCCCGATAGCAAAAACGGGAAGGGTCATTTACTTTCGCGCCGGGGCATGGACACTGCTTTGAAGCGCATCTGCGTGTTCTGCGGAGCTAACACCGGCGCACGGCCCGCATACGCCCTCGCCGCTCGCGAACTGGCGTCGCTCATGGCCAGGCAGCGCACCGGTCTGGTCTACGGCGGGGGCAATGTCGGCCTGATGGGCATCCTCGCTGACACGATGCTCGAGGTCGGAGGTGAAGTCATCGGCGTGATTCCGGCGTCACTGGTGGCCAGGGAGGTTGCGCATGGCGGTCTTACGGAGTTGCGCGTGGTGCAAACCATGCACGAGCGCAAGGCGCTGATGAATGCGCTCTCGGATGCCTTCATCGCCATGCCCGGCGGCTTCGGCACCCTGGACGAATTGTTCGAGATGCTGACCTGGTCGCAACTGGGGATTCACGGCAAGCCGAGCGGGCTGCTCAACGTCGCGGGCTATTACGATGATCTGCTTGTCATGCTGGACCATGCCGTCACCGAGAAACTCCTGCGCCCCGAGCATCGAACACTATTAATGACCGAAGCCGATCCCGGGCTGCTGCTGCAACGGCTCGGTGCGTTTACGCCCGTAACGGCAAGTAAGTGGGCGGATGCATCCGGGAACTTTCCGTAACCAGATCATCAAACTGTCCGGGTAGGATTCAAACCCGCATCGCGGCCCGTGCGCCGTGCCTTGCTGAACCATTCGAGAGGAATAACCATGAAGAAGACCCTGATTTCCATGACTGCAGCATCCGTACTGCTCGCCGCCGCAGGCTCCGCCATAGCAATCGAGCAACGCCCGTTCCTGACCCTTGATGTCGCCAAGAAAATGGCGGCAGCCTGCGAGGCGAAAGCCAAACAGGAGGGCTGGAAGATGAACATCGCCATCGTCGACAACGGCGGCAGTCTCAAGTATTTCCTGCGCCAGGATGACTCCTTCCTGAAGAGCATCGAGATCGCCCAAATGAAGGCCGGCACATCGGCTGGTTTTCCGTTTTCGACCAAGCAGATCGGCGAGATCGCAACCAAGATCCCGGGCATTGCGTTCGTTCCGGGCATCGCTACATTTGAAGGCGGCCTGCCGATCCTTACCGCGGACGGGAAGCACGTAGGTGCCATTGGTGTATCCGGCGCTTCTGCCGAGCAGGACGGCGTATGCGCGCAAGCCGCGCTCGATGCGGTGAAGAACGACCTGAAGTAAGCGTTGCTGGAGCAAAAAAAGCCCGGCGAGGTTCGCCGGGCTTTTTTATTGGGTGCGCAGGACGCGCAGGGCGGCGCAGGCAGCGCCGAAACCGTTGTCGATGTTCGTCACCACGACACCCGAAGAGCAGCTTGCCAGCATTGCGCGCAACGCCGTCTCACCACCGGTGGCCACGCCATACCCGACCGAGGTCGGCACGCCGATGACCATGCTCGACACCAGTCCGCCAATCACCGTCGGCAGCGCCGCATCCATGCCGGCCACGGCAATCACGACCTTGTGCTTACGGATCTCCTCGATGCGCTCCAGCAAACGCCACAGGCCGGCAACTCCGACGTCGTTGATTTCCACTGACGGCTCGCCGTAGAAACGCAAGGTTCGCGCCGCTTCCCGCGCAACCGCGACATCCGATGTGCCGGCGGCAACCACGGCAACCTGCACCTCGGTCTTCAGTTCGTGGGTTCCACCAAAATAACCGGTACGCGACAGCGGCTCGTAATCGATTGCCAGGCGATGCGTTTCGGACAATCCGTCCAATTGCTCCGGCAGCAACCGCGTGAGCAGCATCCGGCGGCCTTTTTCCTGCGCCTGTTCGAGGATCACGGAAAGATGCGGCACCGACTTCGATGCGCACAACACCGCTTCGTCATGCCCGGTGCGGGCACCGCGGGCAAAATCCAACATCACGTCTTTGTGCAGGGTCATCTCATCTACACCTTAAATCGTTGACACAGAGGACACAGAGGAAAAACAGGAGAGGGCACGGAGAAGGACTGGGAAAGGACATGGCAGAAGAAGTTGGTTCCGCATGCTTACCATAGTTGCGAACACTGATTCTGAATCCCTTTACTTTCTCCTGGTTTTCTCTCTTTTCCTCTGTGCCCTCTTTGTCAACGCCTTTGATATGGTCAAGCAGCGTCACGCTGAAGGCGCACAAGGAAAGCACTGCCGGTACGATAGGGCGCGAGTGAAACCGGGTAGTCGAAGCCGCCGTCGCGGAACAGGCTGCCAACGCCATCCTCGATTGTATTTCGCGCCACGCTGTCGAGCGTAGCCAGCTTCTGTTCGTCCAGTTCGATCACCACACCCTTGGCGCGTACCCGGCAGCGCACGGTTCGCGGTTCGAAGGCGCTCGCCACCAGGCGTTCCGCCGCATGCACGAGTTGCAGCATCGCGGGATCGATCGGGATACCGGTTTCGATTCGGCTCGAAAGGCAGGGCGCGGAAGGAAGTTCGGCAATGTCTTCCAGTCCGAGATGATGCGCGATTGCGCGCACTGTCTTCTTGTCGATGCCGGCATCGACGAACGGGTGCCGCACGCCATGGTTCCTTGCCGCGTTCAGTCCCGGCCGGTACTCGCCGAGATCGTCGAGATTGGTTCCCGCGACGATTTGCGCGCTGGTTCGCGGTACCAGCGCGCCATAGAGATTCGTCTTGCAGTAAAAACAGCGATTGACCGGATTGCTCCGGTAGTCGGGATCCTCGAACTCGCCGGCATCCACCACGGTAAGTTTCCAGCCTTCCCGCGCCGCCATGTCCCTCACACGCTGCGTGGCTTCCTGCGGTACGGCCGGCGACGTTGCATGGAACATCTCCACGCGAGCGCCCAGGCTGCGATGTGCGACTGTCGCCAGGGTAAGGCTGTCCACGCCGCCGCTCACCGCCACTGCCAGCGTTTCGAACTCGCCCAGAGTCTGCGTGAGGCGTTCGAGTTCCTGCAGCACCCCGCTCACTTGCGATCCTTCTTCAGCACCAGTTGCTCGGCTTCGCGTTTCAGGTGCTCGCGCTCCGCGCGGCCGCCAATGACATTGAGCAGGTCGTCGGCTTCCACCTTGGCGGTTTTGCGGCCGGGACGCTCGCTGACCTTGACCCGCACCTGCCGGCCTGCTGCTTCCACGGTGGTGTTCGCGCGCGCCAGCTTCCGACGCTGCATGAGTTGATAGCGCACACCGATGGTCGTGGTTTCGCTGAAGCAGGCATCGAACACACTTTCCAGGCCGGAGATTTCGGCCAGCATCTGGATGCGCATGGTGATGCGGCCCTTCTTGCCAAAGGTCGGCGTCTGCAGTACATCGAGCACCGCGGGATGCGCGCGCAGCTTGTCGAGGGCGATCGCCAGGTCCTCGGGCGTCTGGTCGTCCACTTCGAACAGGATTTGCGCGACTTCGTCGCCGCCTTGCGCCACGCGTACATCTTCGAACACCAGAAGGCGCACCACGTTGCTGATGCCGGGAAAGGTCTTTGTCCCGAAACCCACGCCGGTGCGCAGCAGGCGGCGCGGCGTCCGGTCCGCGCCCTGTGCGCAGACCAGGTATTTGAGAATGGATGCACCGGTGGGCGTAATGCGCTCGCCCTCCAGGCCGTCGTCAACGAACTCGAAACCCTTGAGCAACAAGACAGTCGCCGGCGTCGGAATCGGCAGGGCACCATGGGCGGTATTCACGCGACCGCGACCGAGGGGAAGACTACTGACCGACCATGCGACCGGCGCCAATGAATCGATCAGATAGGCGGCGCCAACGATATCGGCAATCGAATCCCATTCGCCGAGTTCGTGGAAGCTCACCGTATCCACGGTCTTGCCATGCACTTCAGCTTCGACTTTCGCAAGTTCGGTGAATATACCGATCGCGTGCTTCTTTACCGATGACGCCAACGCCGACGCCTGCAGTTGCGCACGGATCTCCCCGAAGCGGGTGTGCGGATGATGCGCTGCCGCCGCCAGTGCCCCGGCCTCGCGCGGCTCGATTACGCGAAAACGCAATCCGGTCAGCGCATGGTCGCGATGCTCGGCAATGCCGACATGGATCTGCTCAGGCAATCCCGCGGCCGCAATAGCGGAGAGCATGCCGTCGCGCAGGTCCGGGAAAGCGTCGAGCACGGCGGCGATGAACATATCGCCTGCCATGCCGCCGACTGCGTCGAGATGAATATGCATTGTCGGGTTTAGGAGTCTGTCAGCCGCGCTCTGCTCTTCGCTTCCGCCTCATGATGGAAAGTCACAAGGCCTCCTCTCTATATTTTGCGGGACAAGGGCACACTTGCGCGGAGCAGAGGGTTGGGGAGAGGGGCGGGGGGCTTGGTCAGGCCGTCGCGTGTTCCTTGTGCTTGCCGAGCATCGGATACAGATTGCCCTTGGTATCAAATTTGAAGGCCTCCGGGCTGCCGACGATTTCGAACAGAGAGGGATTGGCTTTGATGAACGGCAGCATCGGCTCGGAAACCTGGATATCCATGATCTCGAGCGTGGTGGCGATGCGCACGACCCTGGTGTCCTGGGGTTTCACCCGCACCACGGTCTTGACCGCAAGCTGGATCGCTTCCTGGTCGGTGTTCATGATGATCGGGATGGCGCCGCCGTCCAGGTAAGTCGACGTGATGATGTTGGCGTAGGTCTTGGCGACATCGAGTTCCTTGTAGACCTTCATGGTGGTGACGTCGGCCCCGCCGATGCCGCAGGCGTTGCCATGTGTTTCCGGCGTCAGGCCGAGCACCGCGATCTTCTTCACGTACGGCTTCATGTTCCACTCGATCGTGCGGCAGTTGCGGCCGGTGATGTTGGGGTCCATGCCCGAGCCGGAGATGTTCTTGCCGATTTTCTCCACCACGAGCACGTCGATTTCGTCGAACTGCAGGCGCGGCATCAGTTCCTTGGCCTTCGCGAGCAGCACCGGCTCGCGCTCGAAAGTCTGCTCGGACGGAACGATCTCGATGATCGCGGTTTCATCGGCGGCGTTCTCCACCATAGCCACCCCGAACAGGAAGTTCTTCTTGGCGATGATGAGCTTTGCGGTCTTCGGCAGCAACTCTCCAAACATGTCCATGCCGTAGGTGTGCAGCGTGGTGGCGCCGATGATCTTGCCCATGCCGATGGTCAGCATCTTGACGATGCCCGACTCAATCGGTGCGCGGAAGTTGGTGTGCGGCTTGACCCGCGGGATGATCACCACCGCGTCGGCCTCAGCGGCGTTCTTGTCCATGTACACCGGCATGCCGTCGTCGAGCTTGCCGAGTTCGACGACTTCCATGCTCGACTTGATCGGGCAGCCGACGAACTCCTCGGTAATGCCATAGCCCTCGAGTACTTCGCGCTGTCCCTCGGCGGTGGCACCGCCATGGCTGCCCATGGCCGGAAAAATGAAGGGCTTCGCACCCAGCGCCTTGAGTTCGCCGACCACGGCCTTGGCGCATTCCGCGATATTGTTGATGCCGCGGGAGCCGCAACCTACGGCGATGGTCATGCCGGGTTTGACCTTGGCGCGGACTTCGGGGCGCTTGAACTGCTCGGCCACCGTCCTGGTGACACTGTCGAGTTTTTTTGTCTGGAACTTCTGGCGGACATGCACCATCCGCGGTAAGGCAATGTCCAGTCCACCTGCAATATTGACTTCAATGCGATCGCCGATCATCTGAACATCCTCCATGCTGTGGTTTTTGCGCCCGGTGGCTGCGAATGGCAACCGGATTGGGGGTAGGTCAATTTTACTCCAGCAACGCCGCAAGCCCTATCAAGACCGATCAATTCAGTTAATCGCCGGCCGGAGCCTCAGGCGTCCACCAGCGACCGGTAAACCTCCAGATACTGCTTTGCCCGCGCATCCCAGCTGAAGTCCTGCGCCATGCCATACTTCTGCAACTGCCGCCAGAGTTTCTTGTCGTGGAACGCGGTCACCGCACGCAGACAGGTTTGCAACAGTGTGGCGGCATCAAGCGGGGCGAAGACGAAGCCCGTTGCCTGCCGTTTTTTCAGGGTTTCCGGGTTCATATCCACCACCGTATCGCGCAATCCACCGGTGGCATGGACCACTGGTGGGGTGCCATACCGCTGGCTGTACATCTGGTTCAGCCCGGATGGCTCGAAACGCGACGGCATCAGGAAAATATCGGCGCCGGCCTCGATCTGGTGCGACAGACCTTCGTCGAAGCCGATCTGCACCGCAATTTTTCCCGGAAACTTCACGGCGAGCGCCCGGAATCGCTGTTGCAGCAGAATGTCGCCCCTGCCGAGCACGGCCAACTGGGCGGGCAGACGGACCAGGTCTTCGGCCATGTCGGCCGTCAGGTCGTGGCCTTTTTGCTCAGTGAGCCGGCTAATCACGCCGAACAACGGGACCTCAGGCGCGTCTTCGAGCCCCACGCGCACCTGCAACGCCCGCTTGTTGTCCTGCTTGGCGCTCAGCCTGGAGGCGTTGTAGTAGCGCTCGATGTAAGGATCGGTCTCCGGGTCCCACGCATCGGTGTCGATGCCGTTCAGGATCCCTGCAAGCACGTCGTTGCGCCGCGCGAGCAAACCCTGCAGGCCCATGCCTAGCGGCTCGCGCTGAATTTCGTCCGCATAGCTCGGGCTCACCGTGGTGATACGGTCGGCGAACTGCAGCCCGCCCTTGAGGAAGGACATGCTGCCGTAGTACTCGACGCCATCCATGGCGAATGCCTGGGGCGGCAACCCGATCCGGCTCGCGGTCTGCGCCGGAAATATGCCCTGGAACGCGAGATTGTGAATAGTCACCAGCGTGCGCGCGTGCTGCCGGGTGGCATAGTTGTAATTGAGGTACGCCGGTATCAGTCCTGCCTGCCAGTCGTTGCAATGAACGATGGCGGGCCGCCATGGAAACGGAGAATCCTGCGTGGACAGCAGTGCGCCGATGTACGAAAGCAGGCCGAAGCGCAGGTCATTGTCAGGCCAGTCCTTGCCCGATTGATCCTGATAGGGCCCGCCGCCACGCTGGTAGATTGCGCTTTCGATGACCAGCAGCGGTACGCCGGTCGGCAGCCTGGAGGCTATCAGCGTCGCGGGCGGCACGCCGGGCAGCGAGGGCAAGGTAGCCGCCTTGCCGCGGGTCTTGAGCGCATCGAGAACCTGCGGATACCCGGGCACCAGCACGCGAAGGTCCACCCCCATGCCCATCAACGCGCCGGTCAGCGCACCACTGACGTCGGCCAGTCCGCCGGTCTTGATCAGGGGCGCGACTTCGGAAGTCACGAAAAGGACCTTGAGCTTGTCGGTGGGGGTCATTATCGTTGGTGATGCGACGTTCGCCCGTCGTGAATGCTGTGAATATCGTGCGTTTGCGCGCTCTCACGCAGCAATCCTGAGCCAGTCTTTGCGACATTCAAGGCATTCGCGATATTCACGGCGTCTATGGCATTCATCGCCGTTATCCTTCGTGCTGAAGGATAAGGGCACCAAGCGGCGGCAGCGTGATTTCGGCGGATTGCTTGCGATTCATCCACGCCAGCGGCTGCGCCAGGATCTCCCCCGCATTGCCGGAATTGGAACCGGCGTAAAAACCCGAATCGCTGTTGAATACCTCGCGCCAGTTGCCGGGCGCAGGCAGGCCTATTCGGTAGCCGTGCCGCGGCACCGGTGTGAAATTGAAAGCTGCGATGACGACGCTGCCGTTGCGCGCGCGGCGTTCGAACGCAAGCACAGATTGGTCCGCATCGTGGCAATCGATCCACTCGAAACCCGCCTGCTCGAAATCGAGATCATGCAGCGCAGGCAGATCGCGGTATAGCCTGCCCAGGTCGCGCAGCATGGTCTGCACGCCGCGATGCCATTCGATGCCAAGCAGGCCCCAGTCGAGTTCCCAGTCGACGCGCCACTCGCGGCCCTGCGCCAGTTCGTTGCCCATGAAGTTGAGTTTCTTTCCGGGCGAGGCGAACTGCCAGGCCAGCAACAGGCGGACATTGGCGAATTTCTGCCAGGCATCGCCCGGCATTTTGCCGAGCAGGGAGCCTTTTCCATGCACGACTTCGTCATGCGACAGCGGCAGCACGAAGTTTTCGGTATAGGCATAGAGCTGGCCGAAAGTGAGCTTGTCGTGGTGGTAGCGGCGGTGCACCGGGTCATTGCGCATGTAGGCCAGGGTGTCGTTCATCCAGCCCATGTTCCACTTCATCGAGAACCCGAGCCCGCCGATGTAAACCGGACGCGATACCATCGGCCATGCGGTCGATTCTTCCGCAAACGTGAGCGCGCCGGGGAAATCCCGGTGCACCATCACGTTCAGCGCGCGCAGGAATTCGATCGCATCGAGGTTCTCGCGGCCGCCGTACTTGTTCGGCAGCCATTCCCCGGCCTTGCGCGAATAGTCCAGGTAGAGCATGGAGGCGACCGCGTCGACCCGCAGGCCATCGAGGTGGAATTCATTCAGCCAGAAATGCGCGCTGGAGAGCAGGAAGCTCTTCACCTCATTGCGGCCGTAGTTGAAGATGTGCGTGCCCCAATCCTGATGGAAGCCCAGGCGCGGGTCCTCGTGTTCGTACAGCGCGGTGCCGTCGAAACGCGCGAGGGCGAAGGCATCCGTGGGGAAATGCGCCGGCACCCAATCGAGGATGATGCCGACGCCCGCCTGGTGGCAGGCGTCGACAAATGCCCTGAAATCCGCGGGCGTGCCATAGCGGCTGGTAACGGCAAAGTAACCGGTGGTCTGGTAGCCCCAGGACTCGTCGAGGGGATGCTCGGAAACCGGCATCAGCTCGATATGGGTGAAGCCCATTTCCTTCACGTAGGGCAGCAGGGTTTCAGCCAGCTCCCGGTAAGTATAGAAACGCCCGTCGGGATGACGTCGCCAGGAACCGACGTGCATCTCATAGATGTTGATGGGCGCATGCAGCCAGTCGGCGCTGCTGCGCGCCTTCAGCCATTCGTGGTCGCCCCACTGGTAGGCATCTGCGACCACACGCGCGGCGGTCTCGGGCCGCAGTTGGTAAAAACGCGCATACGGATCGGTCTTGACCGTGATGGCGCCGGTGGCCCGGTTGCGGATCTCGAACTTGTACTGGGCGCCGGCATCGAGGCCGGGAATGAACAACTCCCACACCCCGCTTACGCCATGCACCCCCATCGGGTGCGCGCGACCGTCCCAGCGGTTGAAATCGCCGACCACGCTGACCCGGCCCGCATTAGGTGCCCAGCAGGCGAAACTCGCGCCGCTCACGCCATTGCGCCTCTCGATGCGTGAACCCAGGACCCGATAGGCCTGTTCCAACCGGCCCTCGTTGAACAGATACAGATCGTCCGCGCTGATTGCCGGAAGGAATCCGTAAGGATCGTGGAATTCGACGGTCTCCCCCGATTCCCGGGCCCGCAGCAGCACCGGCTGTGGCGGCGCTTCCGGTCCGCTCCAGGCAAACACGCCGTCCGGATGCACTTTGGTCATGGCCGTGAAGCCCGACGAGGTGCGAACCGAAACGTCGGATGCGTAAGGACGGAAAACGTGCAGTGACCAAGCCTTGGCCTCGCGATGCAGGCCCAGCACGCTGAAAGGATCGTGATGGCTGGCCGCAGCCAGCGCATCGAATCGACTTGCCGCAGCGATGGAGGAAACGGTCATGTTGTCTTACCGGAGACGCCAGGGGGCCCTGCACGGAAGTCCGTGACGTCTGGCGAGGCTGCACCTATTATAAGCGGCAGGGGCTTGTTTAAACGGTTTTTTGATGGCACTCAACGGCTTAGAGTCCAGGCCGATGACCCGCCCAGCAACGTTCGCGGCCTTAGTCAGGAGCACAGCGTGTCCAACAAAAATTCGAGTGTCCGTTTCGTCAGCGTTATCACTAAAAACACCTACGCCTTGATCCTCGCGGGCGGGCGCGGTAGCCGCCTGAAGAACCTGACGGATTGGCGCGCCAAGCCGGCTGTGCCGTTCGGCGGCAAGTTCCGCATCATCGATTTTCCGCTGTCGAACTGCGTAAATTCGGGGATCCGGCGCATCGGCGTCGCCACCCAGTACAAATCGCACAGCCTGATCCGCCACATTCAGCGCGGCTGGAGTTTTCTCGACGGCCGCTTCCGGGAGTTCGTCGACATCCTGCCGGCATCGCAGCGCACCGCGGAAGAAAACTGGTACCTGGGCACCGCCGACGCCGTTTTCCAGAACCTCGACATCCTGCGCCCCTACGGACCGGACCATATCCTGATCCTCGCTGGTGATCATATCTACAAGATGGATTACGGCAGGATCCTCGCGTATCACGTCGCCAAGAACGCCGACATGACGGTAGCCTGCCTGGAGGTGCCGCGGGAGCAAGCGAAGGACTTCGGCGTGATGGGCATCAACGACGACTGGCGGGTCACCTCGTTCCTGGAAAAGCCGTCCGATCCGCCGTCCATTCCGGGCCAGCCCGACAAGGCGCTAGCCAGCATGGGCATCTATGTCTTCAATGCACCATTTCTATACGAGCAACTGGCGCGCGACACCCTCACCCAGAGTTCCAGCCACGACTTCGGCAAGGACTTGATTCCTTACTTGGTGCCGCGTTACCGCGTATATGCCCAGAGCTTCGATGAAAGCTGCGTGGGCACCGAGGGCAAGCCGTCCTACTGGAAGGACGTCGGCACGGTAGATGCTTATTGGGAAGCCAACATGGACCTCACCCGCGTCACGCCGGACCTCAACATGTACGATCAGGAATGGCCGATCTGGACCCACCAGGAACAGTTGCCCCCGGCCAAGTTCGTGTTCGACGACGAGGGGCGGCGCGGCATGGCGGTGGATTCGCTGGTCTCCGGCGGCTGCATCATCAGCGGTTCGAAGGTCGCCCGCTCGCTGCTGTTCTCCAACGTCCATGTTGACAGCTTCGGCTCGATCGAGGACTCGGTAATTCTTCCGGACGTCGTGGTCAACCGCAACGTGCGCCTGAAGCGCGTGGTGGCGGACAAGAGCTGTGTGATCCCGGAGGGGCTGACCGCCGGTTTCGACCCGGAGCAGGACCGCAGGCGTTTCCATGTTTCTCCCCGCGGCATCACCCTGATCACCCCCGAGATGCTGGGCCAAAAGGTCTTTCACCAAAGATAACCGCGCATGAACCAAGCACACCTCGACCTGGTGTTCCTGTGGCATATGCACCAGCCGGATTTCCGCGACCACGCGACCGGCGAATACGTGCAGCCCTGGGTCTACCTGCACGCAATCAAGGATTACACCGACATGGCCGCGCACCTGGAGAACCATCCGGGCGTGAAGGCGGTGCTGAATTTCACCCCGGTGCTGCTCGACCAGCTCGAGGACTACGCTGACCAGTTTGCCAGCGGCACGCTGCGCGATCCGCTGCTGCGCCTGCTCGGCCATCCGGATCTCTACCGGCTCGATGCCTCCGAGCGCGAAATGGTTCTCAGCCGCTGTTTCAAAGCCAATCACCACAAGATGGTCCAGCCCTATCCGGCTTATCGCCGGCTCTGGGATTTCTTTGTCCTGACCCAGCAGCCGGGCAGCGCCGGCGAAAGCTACCTGTCGGCGCAGTATCTCGGCGACCTGCTGACCTGGTATCACCTGGCGTGGCTGGGTGAAACGGTGCGCCGCCGCGACCCGGTGGTGCCGCAACTGCAAGCCAAGGCCCAGGGCTTTTCCCACGCCGACCGGATGCAGTTGCTGGAACTGATCGGCCGGGAAGTCAGCGGCGTGATGCCGCGTTATCGCAAGCTCGCCGAGGCCGGCCGAATCGAGCTCACAACCACGCCGGGCCACCATCCGATCGGGCCGCTGCTGATCTCGTTCGAGTCCGCGCGTGAAGCCGAACCGTCCATGCCCTTGCCGAAGTCGCAGCAGTATCCGGGCGGGCGCACCCGCGCCGCCGCCCACATCGCAGCCGCCAGCCGCAGCCACACCGCCCGTTTCGGCGGACCACCGCGCGGGATGTGGCCGGCGGAAGGCGCGATTTCGCAACCGTTCGTCGACCTGCTCGCCGAAGGCGGCTGCGAGTGGATCGCCAGCGGCGAAGGCGTGCTGGTCAACAGCCTGCGCAAAGGCGATGCGGCGTTGCCGGCGCGCGCGGACTATCTCTACCACCCTTACCGGCTGAGCGGCGGACGGGCGGCGGTGACCGGCTTCTTCCGCGACGACCGGCTGTCGGACCTGATCGGCTTCGAGTATTCCAAGTGGCACGGCAAGGACGCCACCGCCCATTTCATCGGCGAGCTGGAAGCGATCCTCGAAGCCAACACCGAAGGCGCGCGGCAGGTGGTCAGCGTCATTCTCGACGGCGAAAACGCGTGGGAGTACTACCCGTACAACGCCTACTACTTCCTCGACGAACTCTATGCCCGGCTGGAAGCGCATCCGCGGATACGAACCTGCACTTTCGCGGACTGCCTCGATGCGCATCGCCAGGCCACACCGCTTCCCTCGCTGGTCGCCGGAAGCTGGGTGTACGGCAACCTCGCGACCTGGATCGGATCGGCGGACAAGAATCGCGCATGGGACCTGCTGTGCGCCGCCAAGCAGAGCTTCGACCTGGTGGCGGCAAGCGGCCGCCTCACGGCCGAAGAACTTGCGCTCGCCACCGGCCAGCTCGCCGATTGCGAGGCCTCGGACTGGTTCTGGTGGTTCGGCGACTACAACCCGGGCAGCGTGGTCGCGCAGTTCGACCAGCTGTTCCGGCTCAAGCTCGCCCACCTCTACCGCCTGCTCAAGCTGCCGGTTCCCACGGAACTGGACGTGGTAGTAAGCCGCGGCGGCGGACAGACGGAAATGCACGGCGCCATGCGCCGCGCTTCCTGACAAGTCAACAACATTGAACGCAAAGGTACGCAAAGGAAAACCAAAGAAGGAATTGTTGCAACGAACTGTTGATAAGATGCAATGCCGAGTTTGTGCATGACAAGAGATCCACATTGTTTTCGGTTTCTCCATCCAAAGCGTTCAGTTTTCCTTCGCGTACCTTTGCGTCCTTTGCGTTGAAAGATCTTCTCGTTTGACTTCCTCAGATGAATAAGAAAGTTTCGCTGCTGTTCGGGGTGCACGCGCACCAGCCAGCCGGCAATTTCGGGCACGTGATCGACGATGCCCACGCACGCTGCTACAAACCTTTCCTGGAAACGGTCCACCGCTATCCGGATTTCAAGCTGGCAGTGCACTTCAGCGGCTGGCTGCTCGATTATCTGCTGAAGCATTTCCCGCAGGACATGGCGAAGCTCTCGGAAATGGTGGCGCGCGGACAGGTGGAACTGTTCGGCGGCGGCGACACCGAGCCGGTACTGGCCTCGATTCCGGAGCGCGACCGGCGCTCGCAGCTTGCAGCTCTGTCCGACCGGCTGGAGGCGGCTTTCGGACAGCGGCCGAGCGGCGCCTGGCTGACCGAGCGGGTGTGGGAATCCGCGGTCACTCCGTCGCTCGCCGATTCCGGAATCCGCTACGTGACCGTCGACGACTACCATTTCCTGTGTGCCGGCAAGCACGCGCAAGACCTCGGCGGCTATTTCAGCACCGAGGAAGGCGGCGTGCGCCTGGACCTGTTCCCGATATCCGAAGCGCTGCGCTACCGGATTCCCTTTTCCACTGCGCCGGATACCATCCGCCATCTCGAATCGCTCGCCAACAACGAATCGCCGAGCACGGCGGCAATCTACTTTGACGACATTGAGAAGCTTGGGATCTGGCCGGAAACCTACCATTGGGTTTACGAAAAAGAGTGGCTGAAGCAGTTTATCGAAGGCGTACTGGCCTCTGAGGTCATCGAAGCGGCGCATTACCGCGACTACGAGAAGCGGCAGCGGCCCCGGGGCGTGGTGTATCTGCCCAGCACGTCCTATATCGAAATGAACGAATGGACCCTGGATGCCGACCGGGCCGATGTCTTTGCCGCGCTGGTGCAGAGGGAGAAGGAGCAGCACCGCTACGAACAAAACAAGCCTTTCCTGCGCGGGGGCATCTGGCGCAATTTCATGTCGCGTTACGCCGAATCGAACTGGATGCACAAACGCATGCTCGAGGCCTCCGCTCGCCTGGCCACGCTCGGCACAGCCGCCACGCCGCGGATGCGGACGCTGCTGCACCTGGCGCAGGCTAACGACGCCTACTGGCACGGACTGTTCGGCGGCATCTATCTGCCGCACCTGCGCCGCGCGGTCTGGAATGCACTGGTGGAACTGGAATCGCTGCTCGACCGGAGCGCACCGCGGCGGGCAACGACCACGGATCTCGATCTCGATGGTCATGACGAGATCTTCATTTCCAGCGACGGCCTGCAGGCAGTGATCCGCGACGACGGCCTGGGCGCGATCCACGAACTCGATGCGCTTGCATTGCGGCACAACTTCGGCGATACCCTGACGCGGCGGGCGGAGCACTATCACCGCAAGATTCGCGAAGGCGGCGAGGGCAATCACACCGGCGAGGGGATCGCCTCCGCCCACGACCGGGTGAACTTCAAGCATCCGGTGTCTGTCGAGGATCTGATCGCTGACCGCTTTCCGCGCGCCTTGTTCATCGACCGGGATGGAGATGATGCGGAACCGCTGCGTTATCAGGTGCACTCGAAGGCCGCTGACCGGATCGCGCTTGCCGGCCCCGGCGTGGCCAAGACGATCTCGGTCTCCGGCGCGAAACTGAAAGTCGAGTACCGGTTCGAAGCGGGTCAGCGGTGGCTGCAGACCGAGATCAACCTCGCCATGCCGAGCTGCGACGGTTTCCTCGGCCGCTTCGTGATCGACGGCCAGGTGCCGGGCGGCTTCGGACAGGCTTTTACCTGGAACGAGCTGACCGCGCTGACGCTGGAGGATGGTGTACTCGGCGGAAAAGTCGTGCTCACCGGCAGCCAGCCGTTTCGGACCGAAGCCGCGCCGCTGCTGACCGTTTCGCAATCGGAGGACGGCTTCGAGAAGATCATGCAGGCGGTGACACTGCGCCTGGCCTGGGATGCGCCGGTACAGTCGCTGACGCTGACCATCACACCGGACAGCGTCACCGCGCCGTCGTGATGCGAATTCAGCCCGGCACGGCTTTCATTTCCGCCGGCATGCGCTATTCTGGAATGGCGATTCCCGATTTCCCGACTGAGGAGGAGGGCAGCATGAACCGAGACGAATACGTGGAGAAGATGAAACGCCAGCTCGACGACTGGAACCTGAAGCTTGCCGACTGGGAAGCCGAAGTGCAGAAGGCACAGGGCACGATGAAGATCCAGTTCGAAGCGCAGATCAAGGCGATGGAACAGCAGCGCGACGAGGCGCTCAAACGCCTGAACGAAACCCGCGACGCCAGCCAGGCCGCTTGGATGGACGTCAACAAGGGCTTCGAGCAGGCCTGGCATGCGCTTCACGAAAGCTTCAACAAGGCCTGGACCGAATTTCACAAAAGGAAGTAAAGCTGCGGATGCGCTGGCCTTGCGGCTGAAAAAGCATCGCACTTTGACCTTGCTCAAGGTCCGCGCCGGCCACAGGCGCAGGATTGCTGGCGATGACGATACAGTTCCAGTCGCGGACGGACGCAGCGCGGCAACTCGCCAAGGCGCTGTCGCGTTACCGCGGGCAGAATCCCCTGATCCTGGCGATCCCACGCGGCGCCGTGGGCATGGGCAAGGTGCTCGCGGACGAACTGGGCGGCGAACTGGACGTGGTGCTGGTGCGCAAACTGGGCGCTCCGTTCAACCCGGAGTTTGCGGTTGGCGCGGTCGATGAATCTGGCTGGGCCTATACCGCCGGAAACGCAGCCTCGGCCGGTGCCGATTCGGCCTATCTGGAGCAGGAAAAGCAGGCGCAGCTGGAAACGCTGCGCAAGTGCCGCACGCAATACACCCCTTCACGTCCGCCGCTCGATCCCAAGGACCGGATCGTGATCGTGGTCGACGACGGCCTGGCGACCGGCGCCAGTATGATCGCCGCACTGCACGCGGTGCGCGCCCGGCAGCCGCAGCGCCTGGTCTGCGCCATACCGGTCGCCGCCCCGGACAGTCTCGATCGCGTCAGGCCGTTGGCCGACGAAGTGGTGTGCCTCGGAGCCCCGAGAGAGTTCTACGCAGTCGGGCAGTTCTATCGCGAGTTCGGCCAAGTGGAGGACGCCGAAGTCATCGCCATTCTCCGGCAGGGCGCAGGCTCGCACAGCGGGGCCAATCCGTGAGTGCCGCCGGCGACCAGCGTGCGGTGTCGATTCCGGCGGGCGAGGTCACGCTCGAAGGCGCACTCGAACTGCCGCCGCAGCCCGACGGCGTGGTGGTGTTCTCGCATGGCAGCGGCTCCGGCCGTCTGTCGCCGCGCAACCGGCATGTGGCCTCGGCACTGCACCAGCTCGGGCTGGGCACGCTGCTACTGGACCTGCTCACGGCTGAAGAAGATCTGGACCGGGAGACGCGCTTCGACATCCGCCTGCTGACCGCGCGGCTCGGGCATGCCGTGCGCTTCGTGCGCCAGCAGGCTTCGACGCGCGCGCTGCCCGTCGGTCTTTTCGGCGCCAGCACCGGCGCGGCCTCGGCGCTGCGAGTCGCCGCGACCCTGCCGGAAGACATCGGCGCGGTGGTCTCCCGTGGCGGCCGGCCCGACCTTGCCGGAGACGAACTGCTCGGACGCGTCAATGCGCCGACGTTGCTGATCGTGGGTGGATTGGACAGCGAAGTGATCATGCTGAATGAATCGGCACGCGACGCGCTCACCCACTGCCAGTGCGAACTGGAGATCGTTGCGGGTGCCACGCATCTGTTCGAGGAACCGGGCACGCTGGATCAGGTGGCGCAGCTTGCCGGACAGTGGTTCTCCCGCCATCTCCGCCCTCACACCAGGGTCCACCTTTGATGCCGACCAGCGGTTCGAGCCGCGCCACTTTCTTCGCCAGTCCGGCCGCTTCGGCGGCATCGACCACCGCGCTCACGTTCCTGTAGGCGCCCGGCGCCTCCTCGGCGACGCCGCGCATCGACGGACTGCGGATCAGGATCCCGCACATGATCAGCGAACTCGTATCGGCAGAACTGCAACTCGCACGCCAGCGCCGGATGGTTGAGGCCCTGCGCGAACCCGGGTGTTATGGTCACGCCGTGGGCGCGGTCCGTATCCTGGAGACGCATATTTCGTTTGTCGTCCTGACCGGGACGTATGCCTACAAGATCAAGAAATCGGTCAACCTCGGGTTTGTCGATTTCACCACCCTGGAGAGGAGGCGGTTCTATTGCGGGGAGGAGATGCGGCTCAACTCGCGACTCGCACCGCACATCTACCTGGAGGTCGTTCCGATTAGCGGCACACCCCAAGCCCCCAGGGTGGGTGACCCGGCGGCACCGATCGAATATGCGGTCAGGATGCGCGAGTTTCCGCAGCAAGCGCTGGCCGACCGTGTCCTGGCGCGCGGCGAGTTGAGCGCACCTCACCTCGACTTGCTGGCTGGACAGGTTGCGCAGTTCCATTCCAGCGCGGCCGTATCGGCCGCCGACGGGGATCCCTGCGCCACACCCGGGGCGATCGCGGCGGCGGCCGAGGAGAACTTCGCGCAGATGCGCGCACTACCGGAACTGGCGGCGAATCTGCCTTTGCTTGAAGACGTCGAATCCTGGAGCCGGCGCGAGCACACCCGCCTGGATGAAGTTTTCGCGCAGCGCAAGCGCGACGGAGCCGTGCGCGAATGTCACGGCGATCTCCACCTCGGCAACATCGCGATTCTCGACGACGTGCCGTGCGTGTTCGATTGCGTCGAGTTCAATGCCGATTATCGCTGGATCGACGTGAGCAGCGAGGTCGCTTTCCTGAGCATGGATCTGCGCGCCGCGCGCCGGCCGGATCTTGCCCGGCGCTTCATCAACGCCTACCTCGAAGCCACAGGCGATTATGCCGGGCTGCGGGTGCTGCGCTATTACGTCGCCTTTCGCGCGACGGTGCGTGCCAAGGTCAACCTGTTTCGCGCTGACCAGCTTGCGCCCGGCAGCGAAGAACTCGGGCCCCTGCTGGAACGTTGCCATGATTACCTTGTGCTGGCACGCAGTTGCGCGCAGGCGGCGCGCGGCTTTCTGATCATCACGCACGGCCTTTCGGGCAGCGGCAAGACCACGCTCTCCGGCACGCTGGTCGAATTGACGGGCGCAATCCGTATCCGTTCCGACGTCGAGAGAAAAAGAATGTCCGGCCTGGCACCGGAACAGCGTTCCGGATCGGTTGTCGCGGACGGCCTTTACTCGGCCGACAGCACCGAATCGACCTACACCCGGCTGCTGGGGCTGGCACAGATCATCCTCGCCGCGGGATATGGCGCCATCGTCGACGCAACCTTCCTCAAGTGCGGGCAGCGCAGCCGATTTCGTGACCTCGCCGCGCAGGCAGGCGTCCCTTTCCTGATCGTGGATTTCACCGCTTCTGAAGAAACGCTGCGCACGCGCATCCGTGCGCGCAGCGAAACCGGAGGCGATGCGTCCGAAGCCGATCTGGCGGTGCTCGAATACCAGCTGCGCACTCAGGAGCCGCTGCAGCCGGAAGAGTCCAGGCAGACGTTTTTCCATGATGCCAACACTGCGTTGGAGAATGCGAAATCCACCGGCAACTGGGACGGATTGTTCCGTCGTCTGTCCCTCGATCCTGCCGCGCCGGACGCGGGGCACAAGTAGCAGATCTGCCCGGCCTGCCTGTCGGGACTCGATTCCTGCAAGTCTGCGTATCGAATGCGTTATTGCTCCGGCCGCCGCGGGTGTCCGCATGCTGGCGCTCACTGCGCTCCGGGGCATCTCGCCTGGCCGTGAACGCTTCCGCAAAGCCCTTCCCGGAAGCGTTGCCAGAGCCTGTTCGCCCGCCGGTTGACCTGTGTCAATTCCGGCATCGGCGCACAGGTCGAGAATGAATTCAAGGAGGAGACGGCAACAGGGGGCAAGCATGGCAATCGGTGAGATTTGCAGTCGCGAAGTGGTGTATGTGCGGCGGGATGAAAACATCAGGGCCGCCGCCGAGTTGATGCGCCGATACCACGTCGGCAGTCTGGTCGTGATCGACGACCGCGAAACCGGGCGCGCGCCGGCGGGCATCATCACCGACCGTGACATCGTGGTGGCGGTGGTGGCGCTCGGACTTGATCCGGAGGCCATCAGGGTGGAAGACGTGATGAGCCGGGAAATGTTCACGGTAGGCGAAAACGCCGGCGTCGCGGAGACCGCCGAACTGATGCGCATGAAGGGCATACGCAGGCTGCCGGTGACCGATCGCGGCGGCGCTCTGGTCGGGATCGTCGCAGCGGACGATCTGCTGTCCCTGCTGTCGGAAGAGATGTCTGCGCTTGCAACGATGGTTTCGCGCGAGCACAAGCGCGAAGCGGCACGCAAGCTCGAATCCGCCCATCCGCGCCTGATGCGCTGCCACGTCAGCGTGGAGCGGCCGCACCGGCACAAGGAGCAGGGCAATCTCTTCAACGTGCGCCTGGCGCTGCACCTGCCGGGCGACGAGATCGTGGTCAATCGTGATGCGCATGAGGACGTCTATGTCACCCTGCGCGATGCTTTCAGCGCCGCAAGGCGGCAGCTTGAGGATCACGCGCGCAAGGCGCGCGGCGACGTAAAGCAACACGCCGGCAGACCGGCGTAGCAAAAAAGGAGAACGGCCATGCCGGGCAAGGAACCCAGGGCGCACGACAAGGAACGCCGTGACCGGCAGATCGAGGAGGTCGGCCACGACCCCTATCACGCGCGCTCCAAGCCACGCGAACCCGCGGTATGCCCGCAGTGCGGCCTGGTGTTCCACGCCGGCCGCTGGCAGCGCCTGGCGCGGCCGGCGGCTGCGAACGAACATCTGTGCCCCGCCTGTCACCGCATCAAGGACGGGCTTCCCGCCGGAATCATCACGCTGGAAGGCGCGTTCGCCGCCGAGAACGCAACCGAGATCCTGAATCTGGTTCGCAACGAGGAAAACCGTGAAGCATCGGACCATCCCCTGCAACGCATCATGGCGGTGACCCGGGAAGACGGCAAGACCGTGATCACCACCACGGATATCCATCTTGCCCGCCGTATCGGCGACGCGGTGGTTCATGCTTTCCACGGCAAACTCGACCTGAAGTACAGCCCCGACGAATATCTGGTGCGGGTGAACTGGTCTCGTTGAAACGATGCCCTGGACCGAAGAGGCCTTCCCGGCGGCGATGCGGTATCTCGACCCGCGCACGCGGCGCAAGGCCGTCGAGATCGCCAATGCGTTGCTGCGGGAAGGATGCGAAGAAGGCTTCGCGATCCGGGTCGCGATCAGCCGTGCCCACAAATGGGTGCGACGCCATCCGCAACCGGAAGCGGACCTCGGCGCGCGCTAGGCGAACCCTCCCGACATGAGCACGCCGCAAGCAGCACTTGCATATGCACCGCGGGGCCTCGGTCTGGCCTATGCGGTGGTCTATATCAGGAAAGAACCGGACGTTTACGGGTGGTGGATCGGCGCCCGGGGCGCCGACATGCACTCGGCCTATTTCCGGCTGGAAGATTTTTACACCACCACCGGGACGGCTTTCCTCGCCAGCGCGGGGTCGGATCTCCAGAGGGGTTGGCAGATTGACCTGACCTCCGGCCTGCCGCGGGACATCGATGCGGTGGCGGTTGAAGCCGGCGTCGTGCGGGAAGTCGAACAGGTGCGGGACCGGTTTGCGGGCGAGTGGCTGATCTTCGAGGCCGACCGGGATTTCGCGCGCGAAGAACAGGCCTACCGCGAAGCCGAACTGGCCCACGGAACATTGAACATCCGCTTCCGCAAACTGAACAAGCTGGACAAGCAAGGCGCCCTCTGGCGCTACTACTCGAAGGATTTCGAAGCCGTGGTCGCCGACTACCTCGGCCACCGCTAGCCGCTGGAGTACGGCAAGGGGTAACCACGGGCTGCATCCCGGAGTCTGCGCATGCCGGTCGTCAACGCCTCGATCGCCGCCATCTTCGAGCAGATCGCCGATCTGCTCGACATCCAGGGCGATTCTCCTGAAAACATCGCAGCATCCGGACCGGGATTGCCTGCGCGTGGAGCGCGAGATCAGACCTTGTCTTTTGCCTCCTCGGTCCGGGCAATCGGTCGCCCTGCCTTCGAATCCGGCCGCCTCGCCCAAGAGCCCCCGCCGCCTACATCTCCATCTCGCCGCCGCCGGGCATGGGCGGCCGCTTCTCGGGGATTTCCGCGATCATGCAATCGGTGGTCAGGATCAGCCCGGCCACCGATGCGGCATTCTGCAGCGCAATGCGCGTGACCTTGGTCGGGTCGATGACGCCCATTTCCAGGAGATCGCCGTAGTCTTCGGTCGCGGCATTGTAGCCATAAGCCCCGCTGCCCTCGGACACCTTGTTGAGCACCACCGATGAGTCCGCTCCGGTGTTGGCAACGATCTGTCTTAGCGGCTCCTCCAGCGCCCGAAGCACGATCTTGACCCCCGCCGTCTGGTCGTCGTTCTCGCCTGCCAGGTCCGCAATCGCCTTGCGCACCCGGATCAGCGCCACGCCGCCGCCCGGCACGATGCCTTCTTCCACCGCCGCCCGGGTCGCATGCAGGGCGTCGTCGATACGCACCTTGCGTTCCTTCATCTCGGTCTCGGTGGCGCCGCCGACCTTGATCACCGCGACGCCGCCGGAAAGCTTTGCCGCGCGCTCCTCGAGTTTTTCGCGATCGTAATCGCTGGTCGCCTTCTCGACCTCGGCACGAATACGCTTGATGCGTTCGTCGATCGCCTTGGGGTCGCCGGCACCGTGAATCAGCGTGGTGTTCTCCTTGTCCACCTCGACCCGCTTGACCCGGCCCAGATCGGCGAGTTTGGCATTCTCCAGCTTGAGGCCGAGCTCTTCGGAAACCACGGTGCCGCCGGTGAGCACCGCAATGTCTTCGAGCATCGCCTTGCGGCGATCGCCGAACCCCGGAGCCTTGACCGCACAGGTCTTGATCACCCCGCGCACGGTATTGACCACCAGGGTCGCCAGCGCCTCGCCCTCGATATCCTCGGCGATGATTAGCAGCGGCTTGCCCGCCCGCGTCATCTCTTCCAGGATCGGCAGCAGTTCCTTGATCGCGGCGATTTTCTTGTCGTGAATCAGGACATAAGCGTCTTCAAGGATCGACTCCTGCTTCTCGCCGGAATTGATGAAGTAAGGCGACAGGTAACCACGGTCGAACTGCATGCCTTCCACCAGTTCGAGTTCGTTCGCGAGCCCCGAACCGTCTTCCACGGTGATCACGCCCTGGCGTCCGACCTTGTCCATCGCCTTGGCGATGATCTGCCCGACGCTGCCATCGTTGTTCGCTGAAATGCTGCCGACCTGCACCACTTCGTTGTTGGTGGTACAGGACCGGGATATGCGCTTCAATTCCTCGACCGCAGACGCAACCGCCTTGTCGATGCCGCGCCGCAGATCCATCGGATTCATTCCGGCGGCGACGTACTTCATGCCTTCGTTAACGATCGCCTGCGCCAGCAAGGTCGCGGTCGTAGTGCCGTCTCCCGCGACCTCGGAGGTCTTCGCCGCGACTTCGCGCACCATCTGCGCGCCCATGTTCTCGAACGGATCCGGAAGTTCGATCGCGCGCGCCACCACCACGCCTGAATTCGCGACCGTAGGGCCGCCGTAACCCTGCTGCAGGATGACGTTGCGGCCGGCGGGGCCGAGCGTCACCTTGACCGCATCGGCGAGTATGTTTACGCCGGCACGGACTTTTTCGTGCGCGGCGTGATGGAATATCAACTGCTTGGCTGCCATGATGTCGGTCCTCCTGTTGGATTCTTTCGCCCGGCGTTCATCCGTTCACTGGGTCATACGAAAAATCTCACCACAGAGACACAGAGGCACAGAGAAAAACGATTCCTTCATTGGCCTGTGCTCCTTGTGCCGACATTCCTGTGCCGGCAAAGTGCATTTCTCTGTGCCTCTGTGTCTCTGTGTCTCTGTGTCTCTGTGGTTGACCTGCTTTGTTCCGGGTCATGCGGAAACCCCCAGCCGAGTCGCGAGATAGTCGATTGCCGAGTCGAGCGTCGCCAGTTTCTGGTAGTCGGCCTCGGACACGTCAACAGCGAGCTTGTCGTGAAGCCGGATCACGACATTGAGGAAATCGAAGGAGTCGATGTCGAGCTGGTCGCGCAAAGGCCGGTCTCCGCGCAGCACGGCATAGTCGCCTTCGGGCGCGATCGAAGAAAGCGCGTCGATGAGCGCGGCACGGATGTCCTGTCGGGTCATGAAAGTTTCTCCGGCTCCAGCAGCAGGCGTTCGAGCGCGGCCAGATACAGCGCACCGCGATGGCCGACACTGGCACGGTGATCGGCGGACAGCGTCACCCGCAGCGTCTGGCGCACCATTATTTCGCCATCGCGGACCCAGGGCCGCGCCAGCACCTTGCCGAAACCGACCAGCGCAACCTGGGGCGGATAGATCACGCCGTAGACTTCCTCGACGCCCTGCTCGCCGAGATTGGTGACGGTGATGGTGGCATCGGTCAGTTCCGAACTTCGCAGACCGCCGCTGCGCGCGCGGGTGATCAGGTCGGCCAGCGCACGCATGATCTGCACAACATTCTTCTTTTCAGCGTCATGGATCGCGGGCGCGACCAGCCCGCCCCCGCGCAATGCAATGCCGACACCGAGGTGGACCGAAGGCGCGACCTGCAGTCCTGCCCCGGGCCAGTGCCCGTTCAGCTCCGGAACCTCCGCCAGCGCCAGTGCCGCCGCCCGGAGCAGGAGCGCCGCGAACAGGACCCGTTCGGCGACCGGGCGACCGGCATTTTCCTGTTCCAGCCAGGCGAGCGCGTCGGTCACGTCGAGGGTTGCGCCGAGATAATAGTGAGGAATTTCGCGCTTGGATTTCGCCATCGCCGCACCGATGGCGGCACGCATGGCGGCCGCCCGGTCGGGTGGCGCGGCCTTGCCCGGCGCCTGTTCGACAGTCACGGCCGGCCGCGCTTGCGCCAACCGCTCGACGTCGGCGAGCGAGACCACGCCGGCGGCGGACGAAGCTGTGATCCGCGACAGGTCCACGCCGAGTTCGGCGGCGCGCCGTCGCGCCGCCGGCGAGGCTTTCACCCGCGCCGCTTCCCGGATGGGGATCGCCGCAGGCGGCGGCACAGCCGGCGCCGCGGTCGGCGTTGCCTTCTTCGGCGCGACGGCCTCCGGCTCGCCTTCGCCGCGCAGCATCGCAATCGGCTCGCCGACCGGAACCTTGGTGCCCGGCTCGATCAGCAGCCGGTCGACGATGCCGTCCTCCCAGATCTCTACATCCACCGCGCCTTTCTGGGTTTCCACCACGGCGACGATGTCGCCGCGCTTGACCGCCTGCCCGGGTTTCATGTTCCACTCGACCAGCGTGCCGTCTTCCATGTCCGCGCCCAGGGACGGCATGCAGAACTCATGCATGGCTCATCACTCCTTTCGCCGCCGCGACAATGCTGGGTATCTGCGGCAGCGCCGCCTCTTCGAGATGACGGGCATACGGCACCGGAACTTCCCGGCTGCATACCCGCGCCACCGGCGCATCCAGTTCATAAAAGGCTTTTTCCATGATGCGCGTGGAAATTTCCGCCGACAAGCTGCCGCTTTTCCAGCCCTCGTCCACGATCACCGCGCGGCGCGTGCGCGCCACCGACTCGAGGATGGTTTCTTCATCCAGCGGCCGCAACACCCGCAGGTCGATGACTTCGGCACTGACGCCGGCCTGCGCCAGTTCTTCGGCCGCCTGCAGCGTCTTGCCGAGCGTGCCGCCATAAGTGATCAGGCTGACGTCCGTGCCCGCGCGCCGGATCGCGGCACGGTCCAGATCCACCGCGCCGGCCTCCTCCGCCAGCTTGCCCTCCATGTTGTAGAGCATCAGATGCTCGAAAATGATCACCGGGTCGGGGTCCTGCAAGGCCGTCCACAGCATGCCGCGCGCGTCCTCCAGCGTCGCCGGCGTGACGATGCGCAGGCCGGGAATATGCGCGTACCAGCCTTCCAGGCTGTGCGAATGCTGGGCGGCGAGCTGGCGGCCGCCGCCGGTGGCCATGCGGATCACCAGCGGCACGCCGACCTGCCCGCCGGACATGTGCCGCAGCGTGGCGGCGTTATTGACGATCTGATCCAGCGCCAGAAGGCTGAAATTCACCGTCATGATCTCGACGATCGGGCGCATGCCGGCCATCGCCGCGCCGATGCCGGCGCCGACGAATGCCGACTCGGAAAGCGGCGTGTCGCGGATCCGCTCTTCGCCGAACTCCTCGAGCAGGCCCTTGCTCACGGCGTAGCTGCCGCCGTAACGGCCGACATCCTCGCCCATCAGAAAAGCGCGCGGCTCGCGCTGCAGCGCCTCGCGCAATGCCTCGCGCAGCGCTTCCCGGTAAGTGGTCCGCTTCACGGAGAGCGCTCCGCCTTCGGCCTTGCCGCGCCGGCATAGACATCGCGCTCCAGGTCTTCGACCGGCTCCAGGGTCCCGACCTCGGCAAATGCCGCGGCCTGCTCGACCTCGGCTTCGATGCGGGACTTGATCGCCTCGATGACGCCTGCACCGAGCGCACCGGCCGCCTCGAGTCGCGCGGTTTGCGCCGCGATCGGACAGTGCTTCTTCCACTGATCGACTTCGGCCTTGGCACGGTACAACTCGGGATCGAACATGGAGTGGGCGCGAAAGCGGTAGGTCTTGAGTTCCAGGAAGTACGGTATGCCCAGTCGCCGCACGGTATCGACCGCGTCGTGCGCCGCCGACCACACCGCTTCCACGTCCATGCCGTCGACGCTGAAGGCGGGCAGGTTGTAGCTCGCCGCCTTGGTACACAGGTCGGTGTCCGATTCAGACCGGCTCAGGGCGGTGCCCATGGCGTAGAGGTTGTTCTCGCACAGGAACAATACCGGCAGTTTCCACAGGGCCGCAAGGTTCAGGGTCTCGTGGAATTCGCCTTCGGCCACGGCGCCTTCGCCGAAGAAGCACGCCGTCACCTGGGGGCGCTTCTGCAGCTTGTCCGCCAGCGCAATGCCTGCCGCGACCGGCAGGCCGCCGCCGACGATGGCATGGCCGCCGTAGAACCGGCGCGAGACGTCGAACAGATGCATGGAGCCGCCGCGGCCACGGCTGCAACCCTCGCGCTTACCGAACATTTCCGCCATCACGGCTTCAGCGGGGACGCCGCGGGCAAGCGCGTGGCCATGCTCGCGGTAGGTGGCAATCACGGAATCGCCAGCGTCGAGCGCGGGCATCACGCCGGCAGCGACCGCTTCCTCACCGATGTACAGGTGCAGGAAGCCGCGGATCTTGCCCGCGCTGTAGAGTTCGGCGCTTTTCTCCTCGAACCGGCGGATCCGCAGCATCTGCTCCAGCAGGGCAAGAGCCTGCTCGCGCGACGGCGTCACGCCCCCGCCTCCAGAGTCGAAGTGTCGCCTTCGGGCAAGCCGAGTTCTCGCGCCTTTAGCAGGCGCCGCATGATCTTGCCGCTGCGGGTCTTAGGCAGCGTCGGCTGAAAATCGATCTCCTTCGGCGCCACCGCGGTGCCCAGGCGCTTGCGCACGAAAGCCAGCAGCTCGCGCTGCAGTTCCGGCGAGGCGGTGAACCCGGCCTTGAGCGCCACAAAGGCTTTCACCACTTCTCCCGCCACCGGGTCGGGCTTGCCGATCACGCCGGCTTCGGCCACCGCCGGATGCTCCATCAGCGCGCTTTCGACTTCGAACGGACCGATCAGGTGGCCCGAGGACTTGATGACGTCGTCCGAGCGCCCGACGAACCAGAAATAGCCGTCGGCATCGCGCCGCGCCAGGTCGCCGCTCAGGTACCAGCCCTCCGCGAAACAACTGCGATAGCGCTCTTCCTCGTGCAGGTAAGTGCGGAACATCGACGGCCAGCCGGCGCGCAGCGCCAGCTCGCCCTGGACGTCCGCTTCGCTCACCACCTCGACGCTGCCGTCGGGCCGGCGGCTGACGATGGCGGCCTCGATGCCCGGCAGCGGCCGCCCCATCGAGCCCGGCTTGATCGGCATCGCGGCATAGTTGGCAATCATGATCCCGCCGGTTTCGGTCTGCCACCAGTTGTCGTGGATCGGCAGGTCGAATGCTTCCTGGCCCCACACCACCGCCTGCGGGTTGAGCGGCTCGCCGACGCTGGCGATGAAGCGCAGGCTCGGATAGGCGAGCCGGCGCGCCGGCTCCACGCCCCCTTTCATCATCATGCGCACCGCAGTCGGCGCGGTATACCAGACGCTCACCTTTTCGCGCTCGAGGATCTGGTACCAGCGTTCGGCATCGAAGTCGGCCTCGTCGACCACGCAGGTCGCGCCGTTGCTCAGCGGCGAAATGATTCCATACGAGGTGCCTGTCACCCAACCCGGGTCGGCGCTGCACCAGAAAATGTCGTCGGGGTGCAGGTCGAGCGCGAAGCGGCCGGTCGCATGATGGGCGACCACGGCCTCATGGACGTGAAGCGCGCCTTTGGGCTTGCCGGTGGTGCCGCTGGTGAAGTGCAGCAACGCCGGGTCGTGCGGATCGGTGGGCTCGATCAGGTAATCGGGGGAGGCGTGGGCGGTCAGCTCCGAGAAGTTCAGGGTATCCTCGGGTGCCGGCGGTGCCTCGGCCTCCGGCACGATTAGGACATGCTTGAGCGAGGGAAGCTTTTGCCTTATTGCGGCGACTTTCTTCGCATAGAGCGACGCGGTGGTCACCAGGAACTTGGCGTCGCCGATGCGCATCCGGGTTTCGATCGGTTCCGGTCCGAAGGCCGAAAACAGCGGGCAGACCACACATCGCGACTTAAGCGCGCCGAGCACCGCGACATAGAGCTCGGGAATCCGGCCCGCGAGCACGAACACCCTGTCGCCCTTTGTGACCCCGAGATGGTACAGGACGTTGGCGAAGCGGTTGCTCTGGTCGCGAAGCTGCCGGTAACTGAAGTCGCGGGTTTCGCCGTTCTTGCCGAGCCAGCGGATCGCCAGCTTGTCGGCCATGGCACCCTGGGCGTGACGGTCCACCGCCTCGTGGGCAATGTTCAACCCGCCGGCGGGCAATCCATCCACCAAGCTGCGCGCGTCCAGCCAGGAGAACGAGGCGCAGGTCTCCTGATAATCCCGCAGATTAGGGTCACCGAACTTCGCGCGGGGCTTTTCGATGATCGTCGGAATTGTCATATTCCCCTCTTAACATTTCACGCTCGCCACTGTTGAAATCTAACCGTTGGCGCAGGGCGGCCATTGACCTAAGTCAAGCTGACTTGGCCTTTGATGCAGGTCAACTCCCGGGATGCCCGGAATGCCTAGAATTACTTTGGTCCAAAAGGCGCCCGTTGTCGGGCGCACCACTGAGGAGGCAATCATGGTTCCAGCACGGACATCGAAAGAAACCGGGAAGGCGAAGCGGTCGCCGCCCCAGCAAAGAGCCGCGCGCAACAAACCAGCGCGGGCCACTGCATCGAAGCATGGCATTGTTTTGGATCCGAAATCCGAATTCAGCGACGAGGGATGGTATGACATGGTGGCCACCGCCGCCTACTACCGCGGCGAGTCGCGGGGATTCGAAGGCGGATCGCCGGAGGACGACTGGTTCGAAGCCGAGGCTGAGTTGCGCGAACAGATGGCAAGGGCAGAGGATACCTACGACATGGTATCGAGGGAATCTCCGGACACTAATCGAAGCGACATCGAACGAAAAGGAGAATGAGCATGGCAAATGTGACACGCTACGACCCCTTCGGAGACCTGGATGACCTGTTCAAGGGTTTCATGCTGCGGCCGGTGCGCATGGAACAGCAGGCGCCGCAGATCAAGATGGATGTAAAGGAGACCGACGACGCTTACATGGTGCACGCCGACATTCCCGGCGTGAAAAAGGAAGATATCAAGGTCGACATCGAGGGCAACATGGTGTCGATTTCGGCCGAGGTCAAACAGGAGAAAGAAGAAAAGAAGGGCGAGCGGGTGATCCGCAGCGAGCGATACTACGGCAGCGTCTCGCGCAGCTTCAGTCTCCCCCATGATGTGGACGATTCCAAGGCGCAGGCCAAGTACGCGGACGGGGTGCTGGAGTTGACGCTCCCGAAGAGAGCCGGCGCAAAGGCAAACAAAATCGTTGTAAAGTAACAACGCAACGAAATAACATCGTAGCAAAATAACCCACGGCGAAATAACATCGCGGTGAAGTAAAGTGGCGCACGGACAGCAGGGCACGAGAGGCCCGGGACACAGTCCCGGGCTTTTTTCTTTGCATCTTCCGCGCCCCTGTCGTCTACGGTACGCTGCCTGTCTTTCAGAAGCGGACGCATACTCGGAGACATCATGACCAGGAAGAAATCACCCGAAGAACTGCGCAGCCACCGCTGGTACGGCGCCCAGGACCTGCGTTCCTTCGGCCATCGCTCGCGCACGCTGCAGATGGGCTTCGCCCACGAGGACTACAAGGGCAAGCCGGTCATCGCCATCATCAACACCTGGAGCGACATCAACAACTGCCACTCCCATTTCCGGCAGCGCGCCGAGGAAGTGAAGCGCGGGGTCTGGCAGGCCGGCGGCTATCCGCTGGAAATGCCGGCGATCGCGCTAGCCGAAGTGTTCCAGAAGCCGACGACCATGATGTACCGTAATTTTCTGGCGATGGAGACCGAGGAGTTGTTGCGTTCCTATCCGGTCGACGGCTGCGTGCTGATGGGCGGCTGCGACAAGACCACGCCGGGACTGCTGATGGGCGCGATCAGCATGAACGTTCCGTCGATCTTCATGCCGGCGGGACCGATGCTGCGCGGCAACTGGCAGGGCAAGACCCTCGGCTCCGGCTCCGACGTCTGGAAATATTGGGACGAGCTGCGCGCGGGCAACATCACCGAACACGACTGGCGCGAAATCGAGAACGGTATTTCGCGCTCGCCCGGCACCTGCATGACCATGGGCACGGCTTCGACCATGACCGGCGTCGCCGAAGCCCTGGGCTTCAGCCTGCCGAACGCCTCGACCATCCCGGCGGTGGACTCGAATCACAGCCGCATGGCGGACTACTCCGGCCGGCGCATCGTGGACATGGTGTGGGAAGACCTGAAGCCGCGCGACATTCTCACCGAAAAATCCTTCGACAACGCGATCCGGGTGCTGATGGCGCTCGGCGGTTCGACCAACGGGCTGATCCACGTGATCGCCATGGCGGGCCGCGCCGGCATCAACATCCCGCTCGAGCGTTTCGAGGAGATCGGCCGCAAGACGCCTTACCTGGTGAACATGCGGCCATCGGGCAAATACCTGATGGAGGACTTCTACTACGCTGGCGGACTGAGCGCATTGCTCGAAGGCATGCGCGACCTGCTCGACCTCGGCGAACTCACCTGTACCGGCAAGACGCTCGGCGAGAACATCGCCGGTTCTAAAATCTACGACCCCGACGTGATCCGCACCCCGGCGAATCCGATGCAGGCCGAAGGCGGCCTGGTGGTGCTGCGCGGCAACCTGGCGCCGGACGGCGCCGTGATCAAGTCCACCGCCGCCGATCCGAAACTGCTCAAGCACGCGGGCCCCGCCGTGGTGTTCGACGACTACAACGACATGGCCAAGCGCCTCGACGATCCGAACCTCGACGTCGATGCCGACTCGGTACTGATCCTGCGCAACGCGGGACCGCTCGGCGGGCCCGGCATGCCGGAGTGGGGCATGCTGCCGATCCCGAAAAAGCTTCTGAAGCAGGGCGTGCGCGACATGGTGCGCATCTCCGATGCGCGCATGAGCGGCACCAGCTACGGCACTTGCGTACTGCATGTCTCGCCGGAATCCTGGATCGGCGGACCGCTGGCGCTGGTGAAGACGGGCGACATCGTCGAGCTCGACGTGCCGGGCAGAAAGCTGAACCTGAAAATCAGCGACGCGGAGATGGCGCAGCGCAAAGCGGCGTGGAAACCTGGCGAGAAAAAATACCAGCGCGGCTACGGCAAAATCTTTTCCCAGCACGTTTCGCAAGCAGACAAAGGCTGCGATTTCGATTTCCTGGAAGGCACGGCGCCCATCCCGGATCCCGAGATCCATTGACCGTCATGAATGCGCTGCGCGTGCTGGTTGCCTGTGGGGTCCTCGCTGCTACAGGCGCGGGTGCCGCGCCCGCGGGCAACGAGCTTCAGATCTACGGCGCATCGATCGTCATCGATTGCAGTTGCGATGCCGGTCCGTCCTCGAATGTTCTGCGAGCCTGGATCCAGGATGCGGCGGATGCGGTGCAGACTTACTACGGCCGCTTCCCCGTGCGCCAGTTGCGCATTGCCGTCACGGGAACCCCGGGCCGCGGCGTGCAATCCGGCATCACCTATACCTATGGCGGTGCATTGATCCGGGTCAGCGTCGGGCGCGACAGCAGTGCGGCCGACCTCAAGCGCGACTGGGTGATGACCCACGAGATGGTCCATCTCACCCAGCCCGAGCTCGACGAGCGGTATGTTTGGCTCCAGGAGGGCCTCGCCACTTTTGTCGAACCCATCGCCCGCGCGCAGGCCGGGCAGTTGAGCGAGGAGAAAGTCTGGGGCGACATGGTGCGCGACATGCCCAAGGGTCTGCCCGCCGCCGGCGATCGCGGCCTCGACAATACCTCGACCTGGGGCCGCACTTACTGGGGCGGCGCGATGTTCCTCCTGCTGGCGGACGTTGGCATCCGCGAACAGACCGGCAATCGCTACGGGTTGCAGCAGGCGCTACGCGCCATGCTCGAGGCTCGCGGCAGGGTCAGCAATCTGCGTGACTTGTTCGAAGTGGGCGACCGGGCCACCAACGCCCGCGTGCTCTCGACGCTTTATGAGCAAATGCGCGACACGCCGGTCACGCCCGATCTTGTCCGGCTATGGAAGCGCCTCGGCGTGAAGCTCACGAGCAACGGCGTCGAGTTCGACGACGACGCGGCGCTGGCTGGCATTCGAAAGGCCATCACGGCGCCGCCGGCGAACTGACGTAGTCCAGGAAAGGCTTGGGGCCCTCCCATGGGGGCTCACGTCGGTCCCGGTGGGGCACGACTGGGAATTGTGTTTCTCATGGTTGACAAATATGAATTGTTGTCTATCATGAGAAACACAATGCCTGCCACCGCCCCTCCCATTGCGCGCACTGACCAGAAGCGTCTTGCGCTTCTGGGGGAGCGTATTCGCACCGCCCGCAAGCGCCAGCGGGTGACCGCCGTCGCGGCGGCCCAAGCCGCGGGCCTCTCGCGGGTTACGCTGCATCGCATCGAACGCGGCGAGCCTACCGTGGCCGTCGGCGCCTGGGTCGCCGTTGCAAACGCCCTGGGCCTGACTTTCGATCTGCTCGACGCGAAGGCCGCGGCCGGCATGCCGAAGCTGCCGCAGAAGATCCGGCTTCGCGACTTTCCGCAGTTGAAGAAGCTCGCCTGGCAGTTGCACGGCGTGGACGAAATCTCGCCGCCGGAAGCGCTCGAACTGTACGAACGCAATTGGCGTCACCTGGATCGCGCCGCCCTTTCCGACGACGAAGCGGCGCTGATCAATGCGCTTTCGCGCGAACTCAGCGGAGGACGCCTGCTTGTTTGAGCGCCCGCATCATCGCGACGTCGCGCTTGTATTGCAGTCGCTCGATGCGCCCGCCTTGTCGCAGCGCCACTGCTACTTCGGCGGCGGCACGGCCATGGCGCTGCGGTATGGCGAATATCGCGAGTCCATGGACATCGATTTCGTGGTTTCCGACCTGGCGGGCTATCGCGACCTGCGGCAGATGCTCGGAAACGTGCGCGACTTCCTGCCAATCGCGCGCGCGGGCATCAAAGTCGAACTTGCGCGGGAGATTCGCGCGGACCAATACGGCATCCGCACACTGGTACGCTCGGGCGAATCGACGATCAAGTTCGAGATCATGCTCGAGGCGCGAATCGACCTGGCGGCACCGGACGATGGCGACCGGGTCTGCGGAATACAGACCCTTGCCCTCATCGACCTGGCGGCGGAGAAACTGCTCGCGAATGCGGACCGGTGGGCCGATGACTCGGTGTACAGCCGCGACCTGATCGACCTGGCGATGATGCGCGCGGATCGGCGGCTTCTGGAGGCCGCCTGCGTGAAGGCGGAGGGTGCTTACGGCAATTCAGTGCGCAGCTCGCTGTCGCAGGCAGTGGATGGGCTGGAAACGCAGCGCGGACGGCTGGAGGCCTGCATGACCGCATTGAGCATCGAAGGTGTCACCAGGGCGCAGCTTTGGCAGGCGATTCGAACGGTCGCGCGGCGGTTGCTCGCATGACCCGCCGCCCTGCGCCCCATCGTGGGGACGTACCGCGCACGCTGCCGATCGCGCCCGGTTAGTCGATCTTTAGCTCCACATATTCACTGCCGGAAGTGCGGTTCCAAGGTTCTTTAACGGCTTTATTCGAAACTCTTACATCCGGGATCAAAACGTTGCGTTGGTCCGACCCCTTCGTGATCGACGGATGTCGGGGTATTGTTCTATCGGGATTCAACGCCCGTGATGAGCAGATCGTTGTTATGCAGCTTCCACTTCCACGAGCTCACTTGTCGACGCGGAAGCAGGAATCGGCTGCCCGTCCTGCCTCAGGCCTTCGATATGAAACTCGATGGCCTCACGAATGAGCGCAAGAACCTCTTCCTTTGTCTCCCCGGCAGCGATGCAACCGGGAAGATCCGGAACGTGGGCTCCATAAGAGGTCGGGCCCTTCTCAACAACCACAAGGTATCGCATTGAAATTCACTCCTGCTTCTTCAGACCCGCCTGCTCCAGCGCGCTATTTAGTGTGCCCGGCGGTATATCCACACTTGGTTTTCCCGAGACCGTAACCGTTCCCTTCTTTGTTAGGTGGTGAAATTGCCGATGACTGCCCTTCATTCGAACCTGAAACCAGCCATCAGTTTCGATCAGCGCGATGAGTTCATGGACCTTCATCTAGCGAGTTTACTCCGCTGAAAATAATGCCGCAAAACGTCCTGCATCAGCGGAGCACAGAGCCGTCCGCTGCATGCCGATGCTATGCATTCTCTGATCGACCGAACGATGATGCGCGCGGATCGGCGGCTTCTGGAGGCCGCCTGCGTGAAGGCGGAGGGTGCTTACGGCAATTCAGTGCGCAGCTCGCTGTCGCAGGCAGTGGATGGGCTGGAAACGCAGCGCGGACGGCTGGAGGCCTGCATGACCGCATTGAGCATCGAAGGTGTCACCAGGGCGCAACTCTGGCAGGCGATTCGAACGGTGGCGCGGCAGTTGCTCGCCTGACCCGCCGCCCTGCCTCCTCATCGTGTGGACGCAGAGCGCACTGTCCTTGATCGGTTCACGCTGACGAACGGGGCAACCTCGCCTCGATCTTGCAGAACAGTTCGAATGCAGCCTACAGCTCGTCCGCAATCTCTGCGGCCAACGAACTACCGATGCGACACTCGAAGCAGTACAGTAGTTCGACCAACCCAGGCTAAGTTAGGAGGATCGCAATGCAGCCAAAGCATTTCTTGCCAGGCGAAGGCAAGACTTTCAAGGTCGGACGGATGACCATGACATTCAAGACAACTGCGGAAACCGGTTGGAACGCCTACACGGTCTGCGAGGCGATAGAACCCCCCGAATCTGGCGCCGGCTATCACCGTCATCCAACCTACGACGAAACGTTCATCATCTGCGAAGGGAACTACGACTTTCGCCTTGATGGAAAGCTGCTCAAACTCGGCCTTGGCGATGTGATTTTCGTGCCCCGCGGAACGCCTCACGGCTTCGTGAGCATGGGCCCCGAAATCGGGCGCCAGCTAATCATTAGCTCTCCCGGTGGCGTCTTCGACGCGATGATTGCCGAAGTGACAATGCTCGACACGGGCAGCCCAACGCGTCAGGGTTCGGAGGAAGCGAAAGCCATCGCGACCAGATACGGGCTCGAGTTTATGCAGCCATGAGTCGTCGCGATGGCTTTCTATGGAGTAATAGGGGACAGTCTGTGCCCTATTTGCGAAACGCATAAGGCCGTGCCGTGACGGCTGCCCCGGCCGGACCGGGAGGGGTGCCGACCCGTCTCCACCAGGCGAGGGGTGACTGGACGGCCTGGACGGGTCAAAATAGCGCCAGCAATTCACCCTCTTTACAGGTCAATGAACGCCAACGAGTCCGCCAAGACCATCGATCTTCGTAATCAACCGACGTATGCGGCGGCTGAGGCCTCGCGCTACCTGAAGCTGCCGGCGGCCACGCTGCGCTCGTGGGTCATCGGGCGTCCGTACCCCAAGGGTGATAGCGTCGGTCACTCCCGGCCGCTTATCCATCCGCCGCAAAAGCAGCCCTTGCTGCTCTCCTTCTGGAATCTGATCGAGGCCCATGTGCTGCGCTCGCTGCGAACCGAGCACGCGGTGTCCATCAGGGCCGTCCGCGAAGCCCTGCGCTATGCCGAGAAGTCCGAGAACATCGAACGCCTGCTGCTGCGCAAGGACCTGGAAACCGAAGCGGGCAAACTTTTCCTGCGAAAGTACGGCGAGCTGATCGAACTGTCGGGATCGGGCCAACTGGCCATGCGGAAACTGTTCGAGGAACACCTCAAGCGGGTGGAATGGGACGAGTGGCAGTTTCCGGTTCGTCTTTACCCGTTCGTTTCCGGCGACCCGGAACGGCGGCCCATCGCCATCGATCCGAGTATCGCATTTGGACGTCCGATTGTGCTGCGCGCCGGCGTATCGACCGGCGTCATCGCCGAACGCATCGACGCGGGCGAAAGCGTGGCCGACCTCGCCAATGACTACGGCCTTACGAGCGAAGAGGTCGAACAGGCGGTTGTCTACGAGCGCGCGGCTTGAGCCGGGTCTACTTCACAGACCGCGACCTGGGTAAACGCTTCCCCGAAATTCTCGCCGCCGCCGGACTGGCGGTCGAACGGCATCACGATCTCTTTCCGCCGGATGGCTCGGACGAGCAGTGGCTGGAATACTGCGGCACCGGGAATCGGATCGCGGTAACCCACAACGAGCGCATCCGCTACACGCCCACCGAGCTGGTGGCAGTCGAGCGCTTTCGCGTCGCCTTGCTGGTCGTCGTCGGCAAAGCGCCCTTTCCGGCCCTGGCCCAGAACTTCGTCAGGACGCTGCCCAGAATCGAAGCGTTCCTCAACGCTCAGAAGCCGCCCTTCATTGCGAAAGTCTACCGGCCGGAGCCCAGGGCTGTCTCTTATACACATCTGACGCTGCCGACGAATAGAGAGGTGTAGATCTCGGTGGTCGCCGTATCAT
>ENA-ORBV01001096-ORBV01001096.1-microbial-mat-metagenome-genome-assembly--contig:-NODE-1096-length-61621-cov-13.513876_pt1 | contig 61621 bp, 45 predicted proteins | sample MGYA00237777_ERZ505514 | MGnify/ENA primary metagenome ERZ505514 (study PRJEB26160, sample SAMN06269048) | microbial mat metagenome | isolation source: Oligotrophic lake microbial mat | place...
ATGAACTTGACGTGATACGTGCCGGGCTTGAGGCCGGTGAACAGATACTTGCCATCAGCACCGGTCATCATCGAGGTGACGAACACTTCGCCATCGCAGTTGTAGAGTTCAACCTTGACGCCTTGGATGCCCGGTTCGCCTGCATCCTGTTTGCCGTCCGCGTTTTTGTCTTCCCACACGAAGTCGCCGATCTCAGCGTTGCGGTAGTAGCCTGCATCCCAGGTCTTGTCGCTTTCGCCGGACACGAGAGTGGTGCACTCGGCGACACCTGTGAGGACGCTGGCATCGCTGTCGATGGCGTCGTTAGCACCCACGTTCTGCGTGGTAGTGATGTAGCCATTGGGGGTGATGAACTTGACGTGATACGTGCCGGGCTTGAGGCCGGTGAACAGATACTTGCCATCAGCACCGGTCATCATCGAGGTAACGAACACATTGCCTTCGCAGTTGTAGAGCTCGACGAGCACACCTTCGATGCCGGTCTCATCGTCGTCCTGAATGCCGTCGGCATCCTTATCTTCCCACACGCGGTCACCGATTTCAGCGGTCTGGTAGAAACCTTGATCCCAGGTGATATCAGTTTCGCCAGCGGAGAGCGTGGTGAGGATGGTGATGAGGTTGGCACCTTCGCCATCGGCATCCACGGCATCATTGGCGCCTTGGTTCGCATCGCTGGCGATCAAGTCCGAGGGAACGACGAACTGAATTTTGTAGTCGCCGGGGGTGAGGTTATCGAAGAGGTACTTGCCATCAGCACCAGTCTGCATCGTGTCGAGGATCGTGCCGCTGGAGTTGAGCAGGCGAACGGTGACGCCTTGGATACCCGCTTCGTCGCCGTCTTGGATGCCGTCGGCATTTCTGTCAAGCCAGACGAAGTCGCCGATGGCGGCCAGGGGCGGTTGACCAGCGCGGTGGAAGAAAAACTCATTGCCATCTGCTTCAAGGAGCCAGTCGGGGCCGGTAACGCCGTTCAGATTTCCAACGTTGGGAGCGAAGGGACTGCCACCGACAACCTCAAACATCTGTGGCGCAGGCGAAGGAGCAAACGGCAATTCCAAGGTGGTGGTCAGAACGGTCAGACGAAGATCGCCAAGATTGGTCGTGCCAAGCGCGCCCAGGTCGAGGAAGTTTGAATCCCATGAATCGACTGAGGTCGTGATATTGAATGCACCGTTGCCATACACCGAATTCTGCGAACTGCCTGCTGAGATCGGACCCGACTGACCATTCAGTGTGAATGAAGCGCTTTGTACATCAATCAGAGTCGCGCTGAGAATCTCTTGGCCATCGGTGAATCCAAGGCCGGTGACCTTATTGGCGTTTGCGTTGGCATCGTAGTAAATCTTCAGATAGTTCGAAGGGTCGTTGACTGCAGAGAACGTAACTATATCGCCATTGATCGACTCGACACGCTGCTTGAATCTCGCGGCGACGGTCCACTCAAAATCAGGGAACACGCCGCTGATCGTCTGGGCAGAACCTGTCGAACCAGTGGCGTTGAAATTCGTTTCGACGACACCACCATCAAGATTGAATGTTGCCAGTTTGGCTTGGTAGAAGTACGTGAACTCACTGCCGACAGACAAGGATGTTGCACCGACAGCTACTGCCGATCCAACAGACCAATCGAGGCCGCCAAGATTCGGAATGGCCGTGGTGCCGTTACTGCCAGCGAACTGAAGCGGACCAAGCCCATCAGGATCGAACAGAACCAGTCCGTTGCCTGACATCAGCATGCGATCCTCCATGCGCTCGAGCACGGGGGTGACATCCAATCCTTTGGTCAAGACGCGTTGGCGACGTTTCAGAGCAGCGACGGACATGACAATCTCCTTGGAAAATGATTCTGACTAGCGATAGCTCACCGCTGGACACCGTGGCGACAGCCATGGGACAGCTCATGAGGCAATGTTGTTGCACTTCTGTAGAACTCCCCGCACGAACGAGAGGCTCTTCCTATTCCTTACCGACCTTTACCGATCATCAGGACATCCGCTTGGCAGACGTGCTGGTGATCGATGCCGACTAGATTACCTCATGATTCCCGAGCGTCAAGGCCTTTTTCACAGATATGTACTTTTTTCGCGCGATTTTTTCTTATGATGCTCTAAGACATTCACTGATGTGCTTGCGCTACTTTTCCTATGTGCTCAGGCTTACCCAAATTAACACGCGGCAAGCAACTTCCCCAAGCCATAGCGATCGCGGCCAAGCTCGTCGCGAGGTTCATCACAGTCCACTGAACTGTCGGTACCGAGTGAAGGCAGTCAGAGCCAGTTGTTGTCACGCATGGCCATGCAAACAATCAATCAGACGCCATACAGCGGTCGGAACTTGCCTTCCAGATGTCGCATCAGTGCGTCGGCACTAGGCGCTTGGCCGGTGACTTCCTTGCACAGGTCCGCTGCGCGGTAGCGCTTGCCCTGGTGGTGAATCTTTTCGCTGAGCCAATTCTTCATCGCCCCAAACTCCCCTGCCCCAAACTGGGCGTATAAATCCGGAATGTCCTGCATCGCCTTTTCAAAAAACTGGGCCGCATACAGGTTGCCCAGCGTGTAGGTCGGGAAATAGCCCATGCTCGCCATTGACCAGTGAATGTCCTGCAAGCAGCCACGGCGGTCATCTGGCACATCAATGTCCAGATATTCCTTATAGCGCGAATTCCAGACGCCTGGCAGATCATCCACCGACATGTCGCCGCTGATGAGTTTGCGCTCGATCTCGAAGCGCACCATGATGTGCAGGTTATAAGTCGCCTCATCCGCTTCAACGCGAATCAGGTCAGGCTTCACAATATTCGCGCCGCCATACACCTGCTCCAGCGACAGCCCGCTGATCGCATCGCCGAAATACTCGCGCAGTTTCGGGAACAGCCATTTCCAGAACGGCAGACTCCTACCCACCTGATTCTCCCACAACCTGCTCTGACTCTCATGAATGCCCAGCGACACCGAATCACCCATCGGCGTGCCAATGTGCTTCTCAAGCAAACTCTGTTCGTAGATGCCATGCCCGCATTCGTGCATCGTCGAGCCTAGCGCATCATTGACATTGTTCTCGTGAAAGCGCGTGGTCATGCGGACATCATTGCAATGCGTGCCTGAACAGAAAGGATGCGTAGAAATATCCAGCCTGCCGCGCTCGAAGTCGAAGCCGATTTTCTGGGCCACGAACTTCACAAACTTTTCCTGATCCGCGATGGGCAGTTTGATCTCATTAAACGCATTCACCGGCCCTTTCCCCGATCCCATCAAATCGCTCACCAGCTTCACCAGCTTCACACGCAACGGCTTAAAAAGTTCATCCACCTGCTTGGCAGTGCAACCAGGCTCGTACCCATCCGCCAGCGCATCCCATGCTTCCCCATCCTTGGCCCAGCCGTAGCACGCGGCCTGCTGCTGCAAAAGCTTGACGATTTTTTCCAGCCAGGGTTTGAAGTCAGCAAAGCTGGACTTTTTCCGCGCTGCCGCCCACTGAGCACGGGCGACGCTGCTGATGCGCGTCAGCTCTTCCACCAGCGATGAAGGCAGCTTGGTGCTCCGGTCATATTCCCTGCGAATTTCCCGCACGTTGACCGCTGCCACACTCGCTGGCTCATCCGTAATCGCGCGATTCTCTTCGCAAGCCTGAAGCAGTTCGCCAATGCGTGGCGATGTCTTCATGCCATGCACCATGCGGGCCATCTGCGCAAGTTGCTTACTGCGATGTTCCAGGCCGCCGCCAGGCATCTGCGTTTCCTGATCCCAACCCAAGAGCGCTTCGGAGCTGCTCAGCAGGTTGGCTTCCTTGATCGCGTGAATGAGATCGTCGTAGGCGGTGGTTGCAATGGGTGCAGCGGTGATGGCAGTGGTCATCGTGAGCCTCGGTGGGGAACAAACTGGCGTGGAGACAACGGGGAAGGATTCGGGATTGTCACGTGTGCTGGCTCAGTTGTAAACCCTGTGCTACCGTGTTGTGTGATGGGGAGCATCATGTCGTCTCAGCCGCGAGACTCTCCCTTTGTCATTGCCCGATCAGGAATGCTTCGTGCCCGATCAACCGATTGCCTACGTTCAGATCAAGGACCCCGACAACAAGCTGTCGCGTGCCCCGATCTACAACGATCGCGTGGTGATTGGCCGCTCGCCTAAGTCCGACATCTGCCTCAGCAGAGAGAGCGTTTCCCGTCAGCATGCGGAACTGGTGCGCGATCCCTTCGGCAGGTGGATGGTGCGCGATCTCGACAGTCGCAGCGGTACGAAAGTGCGAGGCACGGTCGTCAAGCAATCGCTGCTTCGCTTTGGTGACAAGTTTGAAATCGGCCGGTACGAACTGAAGCTCTGGAATCTGCGCCCCATCACCGAGAAACCCCTGAATGCCACTTCGGGTGTCGTGCAGATGCCCGCCAGCGATGGCGCACAGGCTTCGGTCAGCACGCTGGCCGATGTCGAGCCTCCCAAGATCGACACGCTCCACCTGACCACGCTCACGGAATTCGGTCAGCGCCTTGTTGAGATCGATGATCCCGGCGAGCGTCTGCGCACACTTTGCCGTTTCATGGTGCGCAAGGATTTCCATTCACTATCCGCGATGGCATTGCGGCTGGATAAGCAACACCCCAACGATCCGCTACAAATGTTGGGCGAGCCGCAGGTCGCTATGGGATGGGATGGAGATGCCAGTTATGTTTCGCGCGGCTTGATTCGTGCCGTGCGCACGACGCGCGGCCCGGTCATGGCCAACAACATTAGTCTTTCGACCAATACGGGTGCTGTGGAACTTTCCATGGCTCCAGAATCCGTCGGCCGCATGGCTGCCGTCGCTTGCCCCATCGCTGATGATGAAAACTCGATGGATGTGCTCTACGCGGTGCTGCCGCCGGAATATGGCACCCCCGAATGGCTGGCCATCATCGCGCTCGCCGCCACGCAGTATCAGCAGGCTGAGTCGATCTGGATGGCCAGACATGAAGCACAGAACAATGCCGCCATTGAGCAGGACCTGGCCAGTGCCCGCAAGATTCAGCAGCGGCTGATGCCGCGCAATATCAATATTGATCACGTCGATTTTTCTGTCGTCTATAAACCCTGCGAATGGGTCGGCGGCGACTACGTGGACGTCGTCCGCATGAAAGATGGCCGCATCTTCTTCGCCATCGCCGACGTCTCAGGCCACGGCTTACCCTCGGCCCTTATCGCCCTGACCATTCACAGCATGGTCCACACCTACCTGCGCAACAATGCCGACCTCCCCGCCATGATGACCGGCATGAACGAACACCTGTGCGAGTATCTCGAAGATGGCACGTTCGTCACCATGGTCTGCGTCGTGCTTGATCCTGTCACCGGCGAACTCGAATGCGTCAACGCAGGCCATCCCGCTGCTGCGCTCATCACCGCCGACGGCAAGGTGCGATCGCTCCAGGTGGCTCAGCATCATCCGCTGGGTTTGCAGCACACGGAGTTTCATCAGCAGACCGATCAGATGAACTCGGGCGAAATGCTCACCATGTATTCCGATGGCATCATGGAAGTGCAGCTTGCCAATGGCACGCTGCTGGGCGTCAACGGTGTCAATCGCTATCTGGCTGATGCACTTGTGAAGTCACCCGCATCAGCAGCAGGTGATCTCTCAGCGAAGATCATGTCGTACATCGAGAAACTCGAATCGAATCTGCTGCCTGAAGATGATCGATCGTTTCTCGTGGCGAAGTGGATTAAGGCCAGCGGTGTTTGACAACAGGTTTAGCGAAGCTGTCTGGCACTGGATTTCCCGCTGCTTTGAGCGGTTAGCCCGTGGCGAAATAGAAAAACACAAATGCCCTCGGCGGGCGGCCCGCTCAGTTGCCGCGTGGCATAAAACCGAATGACTTCAGTCCTTCGGGATAAAGCGCTGTATCAAGAGACAGCTCAGGCGTAAAGCCGCAAGCTAGAGCCGCGACTCAACGAGTCGCGGACGCCCAAGGCCTGATGGAGCTTCAATTGTTTCAGTTGTCAAGAGCATCAGCGCCTGCGGTCAGATCAAAACAAGGCGAGAACTACACCCTTTCAGTTCGCTGACGTCCGCGACTCGTTGAGTCGCGGCTCATCTCACTTCACCACATCCAACGGTTTCGCAATTCGCTCATCAACCCTGTTGAAATCTTCGCCCACCAGCATCGCGGCTGTTGCTGCGAACTGGCTCTGCGTGACAGGTGTTTTCTCGCGCACGCCAAGTGCGGGCGTATCGGGGCCAAGCACTGCGATCCAGCCGAACTCACTGGTGCGGGCCTTGTCGCCGTGGGTGATCCAGTTGGCGGGGTTGTCGCCGCGGCCGTGATCGGTGGTGATAAGTAGCGAGGTCTTGTTGCGATACTTCTCATTGGCCTGCACCGCTGCCCAAAGCTGCGCGATGTAGTTGTCCGCCTGATGAGCGGCATTCAGATAACAGTCATATCGCCGGTCGTGCGCCCAGTCATCCGTTTCACCGAAAGCGACATAGAGCACGCTCACCCGCCCTTGGCCAATGGCATCGAGCGCAGGATAGAAGGTGAACACATCGAGACTGACGCCGCCCCAGATCGGAGGCATCGCCGCCGCCGTCGCGTTGATCAGTTTCTGCCGTTCTGTGGTGGGCTTGGCGTAAGGCGGATCGAAGGCGCTGGTCACCGGAATGCCGCTGCGCTTGGTGTTGATGATGAACGGAAACACATCCCAGCAGGCGTATGCTTCCACCTTGCCCTTGAAGCGATCCTTCTCGTGCAGGAACTCGAGGACGGTTTTGTTTTCGTTGTATTTCTTGTCGTTTGAATCGATCTTCGGATCCGCAAAGCCCGCCAGTATTTCGTTGTAACCGGGATAGGAGAAGTAGCGACGATTGGTGATCGTCACCGCACTTTCCTTTTCGCGGTCACCAAAGATCTGCCCTTCTTTCGCGATGGTCTTCCACATGAAAGGCATCAGTGCCTCCCGGCGATCCTGCGCGCCTTGACGCATGAACCTGCGGTTGATCTCATCCACCTGGCGCACGCCGCCGTTCTGTTTGTTGATCAGTGTCGCATCAGCACCGCCAAAGAGTTCCTGAGTGCGCACACCATCGAGCGTGATGAGGATCAGATATTCCGTCTTGCGCGATGTCGCCTCTGCGCGGACCAATGAAGTGAACAAAACGACAAACGCCAAAGCGAGTGCGAACCGGTTGCGATTCATCTCATGCTCCTAAGTGCTCTAATCCAAAGTGCTCTAATCTAAAGTGCTCTAATCTAAATAGTCGGATGCGAAGGCTTCTCGCATGGCGATCATTCCATCGGATATTGCAGGCCCAGACTCATCCGAATCGAATCGAGCGTCTTCATGATTTGCAGCGACTCTTTCAGTGGCATGATCGCGCTCTGCTTCTTGCCTGAGCGCAGGCAGCGCACCACTTCATCAATCTGATAGTTGTAGCCGGTGCCACGTATGGGAGCCTTGAAAGTTATGGGTTTCTTGCCCGCCACTTCAAGCGTGACACTCTGGCCGCGCCACCACGGAGCATCAAGGCGAATGGAGCCTTCGCTGCCATAGAGAATCGCTTCCTGTTTAGTTTCTGTGCGCACTGCAGTGTGCAGTACCGCGAGCTGTCCTTTTTTGTGATGCAGGATCATGCCGGTCTGTTCATCGACTTTGGTCTTGCCCATGTGAGCATCAGCGGTGACGCGATCAGGAGCGCCAAAGATCATCGAGGCCAGCGCGACCGGATAGACGCCCACATCCAGCAGCGCCCCGCCGCCGAGGTTGGGATCGAAGAGACGGCCTTTGGGATTGAAGTCCGTCGCAAAACCGAAATCAGCCTGAAGCAATCGCAACTCGCCGATGACGCCTTTGCTCAGGAGCTCGCGCACCTTCGCCAGTGCAGGGAGAAAACGCGACCACATCGCTTCCATGAGAAATCGTTTGGAGCGACGGGCGGTTTCGATCATCAGCGATGCCTGCTGCGAATTGATCGCAAACGGCTTCTCGCAGAGCACATGTTTGCCTGCCTCAAGGCAAAGGATCGTATTCTCGCAGTGATAAGGATGCGGCGTGGAAACATAAATCGCATCGACATTCGGATCATCCGCCAGCGCTTCATACGATGCGTGGCGATGAGCGATTTTGTATCGATCTGCAAATGCATCCGCAGACTTGAGCGAACGCGAGCCGACGGCCACGATCTTCGCGCCTTTGACGAACGGCATCGCCGTCGCAAACTCACCTGCGATACGCCCCGTACCAAGTACACCCCAACGAATCGCTTTTGCTGCCATGGTGAAACCTCTGGAAATCGAAGGCAAGAGCATAGCGGAAATCACATCGCACAAAATGCACCACGCGCTTAATCCCCACGAAAAGCGTTCAGTTCGATATGATTGCCCATCTACTTCTGAAAGGACCACCCGACATGCGCACGCTAGCTTTTACATTGATCCTCTTTGCCGCCCTGGCCAGCGATGCGTTTGCTCAGCAGGAAGCGCTGCGTGCTTCTGTGGTCAAGATTCATTCGACCAAGAGATTGCCCAATCCTTATCGCCCCTGGACCAAACAGTCGCCGCAGAATGTCACTGGCTCGGGTGTCGTCATCGATGGTAACCGCATTCTCACCAATGCTCACGTCGTCTCTTACTCGCGCGAGATTTACGTGCAAGGCTACCAGTCCGCTGAGAAAATCGAAGCGAAGCTCATCGCCATCTCGCCCGGCATGGACCTGGCGATTATCGAAGTTGACAAGGCTTTCTTCAAGGACCGCCCCGCCCTGCCGCTCGCTGAGGGATTGCCCAAGATCAAGGACGCGGTCAACGCCTATGGCTACCCCACTGGCGGCCAGGAACTGTCCATCACCGAAGGCATCATCTCCCGCATCGAAGTTGCAGGCTACAACTACGGCAATAGCGGCCTTCGCATTCAGGTCGATGCCGCCCTCAACCCCGGCAACTCCGGCGGCCCCACCATCAGCGATGGCAAAGTCATCGGCATCGTCTACTCGGGCATCCCCTCCGCTGACAACATCGGCTTCATCATTCCCGCTGACGAAATTCGCATGTTTCTCGAAGATGTGAAAGACGGCACCTACGAAGGCAAACCCAACATCCACGCAGTGCTTCAAGTCGCAGAGAACGACGCCCTGCGCGAAATGCTCAAGATCGATCCCGCCGTCACCGGCATCGTCGTCAGCGCCACCGACAGCAGCGACGCCAACTCGCTCAAGGAGTGGGACTTCATCACCCACATCGGCGAGCACGCCATCGACAACGATGGCCGCGTTCTGGCGGGCGATGACCTGCGACTGAACTTTCGCTACTTCGTTCCCAAACTCGCCAAAGATGGCAAGCTGCCCATGACCGTGCTTCGCAAAGGCGAAAGCGTCAAGCTGGAAGTCCCCGTGCCTTCGCAGCGCGATCTTCTGATTCCACCGCTGATGAACGATTACCCGCAGTATTTCATCATCGGCCCGCTCGTCTTCAGCAGCGCCACGCGCGAACTGGTCACCTCCGGCGGCGAGAAATTGATCACAACGCTGACCACCTTTGAAAGTCCCCTGCTCAAGCGACTCTCGGAGCTGCGCGCCTTTCAAGGCGAAGAGCTCGTCGCTGTCGCTTCGCCGATGCTTTCGCACAAGATCATTAAGGGATATCAGAACCCCGTGCTCGCGGTGGTCAGTGACATCAACGGCACCAAGATCAAGAACCTGCGCCACCTGATGGAAACGATCCGTGATAGCCGTGAAGAGTTTCTGGTTTTCACCTTCGACGACAAGCGCGGCGAACGGCTGGTCTTCAAACGCCGTGAGCTGCTCGCCTCCACCGATGACATTCTCAATGACAACGGCATCCGCGAGTCCTACTCCCGCGAGTTGCGCAGCGCCTGGGAAAAAGATTGAAATTTGAAAACGTGATGTAGCCTGAGCCGCGACTCAACGAGTCGCGGATGCCTAAGGCCTGCTGAAGCTTTCGTCATTCATTAGTCTCGTGCAACATCAAGACGGTGGCCTGAGCATCGATGCCTTCTGCGCTTTGCACGGGCTGGCAACATCGACCTTCTTTGTCTGGCGGCGAAGGGTGGAACCTCCAGATGCGCCGACTTTTATCGAACTGACATCCGCATCGGCACCCCCGGCACCCCAGGCACCCAGTCACGCCTGCAACCATCGCAGAACATGAATGCGGAGGGGGTTTATGACGCGGATACGACCAGTCGGTCAGATACGCGTGCCTGCCACGAGAGGCATGATTACTTGGTCTCACGGAATCGCGGCGTGTCGGCCAGTGTAAAGGCCACAAGCTGTTCCCCGGTGACGGTACTGATGTCGTGGTGTAAGCTGACCAGTTTGGTGCCGGTGATGTCCTCGACCATCGCTTCCAATGCCGGCCTCGCTGCTTCGATGAGCTGCGACCGGACTTGCTTCAACAGGTCTCGTCCCTTCTCGACCAGAAGTGTCGTCGCCAGATGTCGCTCGGCGTTCGTCAACACTCCCCGTAAGCGAACGAGCAACAGATCGCCAATCAAATGTGCGCAGACTGACTCGGGCCCCCGGCCCATGTGGGTTTGCTCGAAATGCGTCAACGCTACACAGAACGAGGATTCGATCTCTCCTCGCGTCTTGAGGATTTCATGGTGGTCGTTGGCAGAATATACCCTCTGACGCCTAATGGTTTGCCGCCTAATGGTTGATTGCATCGCTAGACCCTCATGACGAGATGAACTCAATAAATATCTCAGACGAACCACGGTTATTGTGGCACTTCCGTCGACCATCTAAAATCAGGGGATACAGGAATTTCAGATGGCGGAAATCACCACGCCCTCGTGGTGGGAGGCACAATGGATACGTGCTCACTCGTTCTCGAGCACCCACTGCACCGCGTAGCGGTTGAGTTCTGCTCCGTTAGCGATGTTAAGCTTGGTCTTGAGCTTCTCACGATAGGTGTCGATGGTGTGGACGCTGAGATGCAGTTGGCTGGCGATGGACCCTGTGGTTTGGCCGCGGCCGATGAGGGTGAAGACTTCCAATTCGCGGTCTGAAAGACTCGCGATGGCGGACTGGCCGGGTTCGATCGTGCCGCCGACGCGGCTCATGACAATGCGCTCGGTCATTTCCGGGCTAACGTACGTCTTTCCGGCGAGCACAGTGCGAATGGCCTTAATCAGGATCGCGGGGGCATCTTGTTTGTTCAAGTAGCCCATCGCGCCGGCTTGGAGCGAGCGCTCGGCATAAACCGATTCGTCGTACATTGAATTGACCAGCATTTTCATCTTCGAATGCCGGCTCCGGATCTGTTTGACCAAGTCGATGCCGTGGCCGGTCTTGAGCGAAATGTCAATGATCACCAAATCGGGATTCAACTCTCCAGCCAGTCGCAACGCCTCGGCAACATCGTCGGCTACGCCGCAGACGGTCAAGTCAGGCTCGTTGGAAATCCGAGCTGCGAGGCCCTCACGCATCATGGGATGGTCGTCAACAATCAGAATCCTGGCGGCACCGTTAGTCATTGGATGTGATCACCCCTCCCCCAATACGCGGCAGGTTACCAGCGTGCCGCCGTCCACACGCATCGGGCCTTTTCCCAGCCCAGGTTTGTCTACCTGAGCATTTTTCAATCGTGTCTAGCATTGTAATCCTCTATCAATACTCAGGTTATCGCGTGTCTATGGGTAAACACCTAGACGTCTACCCGGAAACCCTTATCCGGCAAGCCATGTGAAATCGGTGAGCGAGATAGGCAAGCCTCGAGACAGTGAATCAGCAAACATGACCAAGCCTCCAAAAGAAAGGAGAGGATCGCGCAGGCCATAGTTTACCATATAATGAACATTAAATCAAGAGTTAAATCAGGTGATCTCACGACTGGCAAACGCCGCACGCACAGCCGGCCATGCACGGGGTAAAATGATGAAAGCAAGCGAATCAAGGAACTCGCCCTTTTGGATATGTACCTGTCCACTTTGCTTTTTCTGCAAGTATTGGACCTGTCTCCGTTTTTCTGTCCCCACGCGAGATCGATCGCCTATCGATACTGCCGGGCACTAGGCTCCGCCCTCGCCAAAAAAGACAACCCCGCCCGATGAAGGCAGGGTTGTCGGCTGGTTCATATCAAACAGATCAGTTCAGGCCATCCGGCGACGCCGAGCGAGCAGGCCCGCCATGCCGATGATCGCCAACGTCGCAGTCGCCGGCTCTGGCACCACCACGGCGGCCACCACGGCGGAGCCGCGGATCACGATCGAGTCGATATCGATGTCACCGGTACCCGGGCCGCCCGCGTACCATTGAAAGGCGACGACCTGATTGGTCAGGTTTTTGTATTGGGCACCAGTGAGGGAAATGAACTCCGAGTCAAGCGTGGGGCGCAGCGGGCCGACCTCGCTGAAGATGAGCGTGGCGTCGAGGCTGGTCTTGAACGCGATCCAGCGGGTATTTCCCACGGTGGTTGCCTGACTGTAATCAAACGACACGTCGTCGAGGTTGATGAACACGCCGTTAGGGATGGTGATCGAGAAGGAGTGAACGTTGTTCACCGGGGCGGCCGCGCCGACCAATGGCTGGCCGGCGCCGTCCTGCCCGTTGAACTTGCCGACAGGCGCCGAGGCCCGGCTGGCCTGCGCGTTGCCGTCGTTGCTGATCCCCCCGCCGTTGGTAAACGTCCAGGCCGACACCGTGATCCCGTCGCCCACATTCAGGTCGTCCGGCGTAATGTCAAACGCGTTCTGGGCGTTCGCAAAATCCACCCCCGCAATCAGCGCTGGCACCGCGTTGGCGGCGCCCGTGACCAAGGCGACTGTAGCGAACGCAACCGAGAGACGAAGGCCGATGTGCTGATAAAACATGATCATTCTCCTAAACTAAACCGAGGTTTCCGAGATGGACCGACTGCCGCGAACATCGCGGCTCTTGAGTAACAGTTTACCTCGTGCTCGCTCCGATGTAAAGACCATTTGTTGCATTTCAGGGGGCGGAAAAAAAAGGGGGGCATTCTTGAATGGCATTCAAGAATGTCCCCTTTTCTGCCCCTCTGTCAGGAAATCGGGTATGATCGAGCATTATGAATAAGCCCTCTACTATCTCAGTTGCCGTTGCTGTTCTTGTGATGGCATCTTTCAGTCATACGACCGTGTGTGCAAATCTTCTACCCAACGGTGGGTTTGAGTCGGCAACCGGGCCAGCAGACTTTCAATACCTGATCGACGGAGACACATCAATTCCAAGTTGGGTCATCGATTATGATGGCATTGGCGAACAGTCCTATTGGCGGCGCGAGGGACATCAAATTGCTCCCGGCGTAGGGTCGCACGTAGCTGAAGGTTTATTCTCTATGACGCTTAACGATGGCGACTCGATGGGCACGACATTCCCCACGATTCCGGGGCAAAGCTACAGGCTGAGTTTCTTCGGAATCTCCGGCTTCAACAGCCTCGGTTCTCTAACTGATCCGGTTCATTTCACTGTCGGGGACTTGGATGCATCCATCTCGCTGGCGTTGGGCACTTTGACATCTCTACCAACCAACGATTTAGGTGGATTGTGGAGTTCGTTTGCGACAACGTTCAACGCTGCTGGGCCGACATCGGTGCTTCGGTTATCGGTTCCAACGCAAGGTGCTGAGTGGGGTGGTTGGGATTTGGATGCGATTGTTGTGACCGAAGTGTCTGCCGCAGTGCCGGAACCCACGTCATGCATTCTCATCGGGTTGGGCAGTTTGATGTTTTTGCGGCGTGGATGCGGAACCGGAAAACAGGACAGGTCCAAATAAAGCTATTTAACGCCATCCATTCCCACATCTTTCCTGATCGGGGCGCTGCTCGATGTGGTCTCACCGGGCAGCGTGAAGCGGAATGTTGCCCCCTCTCCCAGCTCACTTTGCACCGACACCTTGCCATCGTGAGCTTCGACAAAGGTCTTGACGATCGCCAGCCCAAGCCCGTGGCTGCCCTCTTGCACGCCATCGGTTTCGTGCATGTCAAACACCCGGTCCAGCCGCGCCGCAGAGATGCCTTGGCCGTTGTCGCTGACCACGCATTCGACAGCGCCGTCAGTCAGGGGGCTCGCGCTGATGGTGACCTGGCCGCGCGGCGTGTGGGCGATGGCGTTTGAAATCAGGTTCTGAAAGATGCGCCGAAGCAGACTCGCATCCGCATAAATCCGCAGATGATGCGGGATCGTGTTGATCAACTGCGTCGATCCCGTCCCCGCCACCGGATGAAGATCGTGAATCAACGCCTCCACCAGCGGCCACAGGTCAAAGTGCCGCTTCTCCAGCTTCACGCCCACTTCCGTCCCCAGGTTTGAATTCTCCTCGATCACTTTCCCGATCAGTTCCTGCAGGTGCTGCACGTTGCGGTTGAGCGTCTTGATCATCGCCTTCGTCTCACGCGTCTGGGACCCGTCACTTTTCAGGATCGTGTTGAGCAGCGACCCGGTGAGCGCGATGGCGGCCAAGGGCGTGCGCAGGTCATGCGCGACAAATGCAAGATAATCCTCACGGCGTCTTTGCACCTCCAGGGCCCGGAGCGTCGCAAAGGTCTGCACCGCTGAGCCGATGGCCCCATCGAGCACGCGGTTGAGAATATGAAACGGCTGTCCGTTCATGCTCAGTCCGTTGCGGTTGGCCAGATCGTGAATGCACCCGCGCAGGATGTTGTATTCCGCCACCACTTCCTCAATGTCAAACCCATCCTTGAGCCGCTGTTGTCCGTGCGCCGGCGGGCTGCCTTCGCACAGCGCCTCGGCGATTGTCTGGACCGAGCGCTCGCGCAGGGCCGAGACCAGTTCCGTCAGCAGGACCGGAATGTGGTCATTGAGCGTGGGCGTGTCCATCCCCTGAGCCGCCGGGAGTTCGCGCACCTGCGAACGCCACCGCGCCAGCAAATCGTCACGCTCTTGCTCTATTAAGTTTGCCAACCGAACTAGCACATGCATGAATCTGCTCCACTTGGGATGCCTAGGCAGCGTCTAGCAGGGCATGATATACCCCTGCGAAACTTTCGCCGCAAGCCCGCTCGCATTTCCCGTCCAGCGTGCGTCAAGGCCATGGGCTGGCGCACGGCCCAATACCGTGTATGTCATCCCCCCAATAGTGACATGTCACTTTACCACGGCGCTCTACACCTGCTGCCACCAAATTCACCTCGGGGCCATGGATATTGCCACGCTGTTTCGCGATGATGCCCTTCGTATCGCGGACAAATTTGCTGCGGTATTAAAGGACAAATCTGCGGCAACGGTCTCGTTGCAACTGACCAGTGTTTCAAGCCCGGGTTGGTATGATGTTCATCTCCTGCCCAGTGAGGATGGCATTTCGGTCGTATTGCAGAAGCGGCAGGAGGAGCCGCTGACGTCACCCTTTCGCAGTCCAGATGAGACAACCGAGTCATGAGCGACATGAAATCACGTCCCGAATCGGATGACAAAGCCAACCTGCGCCGGGAAGCAGAACAGCGTCTGCAAATAAATCCTGCGGCGACAGTGCTTGGTCTAGAGTCTGTTCAGCTCCATCGGCTTGTCCATGAACTACAAGTCCATCAGGTCGAGTTGGAGATACAGAACGAAGAACTCCGGCGGTCGCGTGATGAGATCGAAAAGGGATTTGCGAACTATAGAAATCTGTTCGAGTTCGCTCCGGTGGCGTACTTCAATCTCGATAGCGACAGCACGATTCGTCTCGTGAACCTGACCGGCTCCACTCTTCTAGGTATTGAGCGAAGCGAATTGACAGGCCGAAGATTCGCCGATCTCGTGGATCATGCAGATCGCCAGTCGCTCACCGATCTTCTTGTGCGAGTCTTTGACAATCAAGGGCTACAGACCACAGAACTCCATTTGACGGGGCAGGACAAGTCGTCACGAATTGTTCGCATGAATGCCGTCCTTTCGTCTGATGGACTGGAGTGTCGAACATCACTCACGGACCTCACTGAACTGAGGACATCAATGCAGTTGCTGGGGGAGAAGAGCGCGCTGCTTCTCAAATCAGAGCGGTTCCTCAGCCATGCGGAAAAACTAGCCGACACCGGTGCATGGGAATGGGAACTGAAGACTGATGAATGGCGTTTCTCTGAAGGCTGGTTAAGGATTCACGGTTGTCAGCCTGGCGTATTGAGAGCGGATGAATTGATGAGCCTAGCTCATCCGGACGACGCGGACATGATTCGTCAGGCGCTTGCCCAAGTCTGTAGCGGCGAGAAGCAATACAACCTGGAGCACCGCATTATCAAGGCCGACACAGGTGAAGTCCGGTGGATCAAGGCCTTTGGAGAATTAGAGAATGATGAATTTGGAAACCAGCATGTCTTTGGTGTGGTGTGGGACATCACCGAATCCAAAACAATCCTGGCGGCACTGCGCGAAAGCGAGCGTTTCAATCGAGCGACAATCGATGCCGTGCCCGACACCATCGCGGTACTGGATGCAGAGGGGACCATATTGAAAGTGAATCGGGCGTGGCGTGATTTTGCAATAGCCAATGGCGCAGATTGGCGCAAGGTCGGTGAAGGGTCTAATTATCTCAATGCCTGCGAAAGTGCTGCGGCAGCGGGTGATAAGTACGCCGCAGAAATGCTAGAGGGGCTTCGGCAGGTCATTCGTGGAGACAGATCTGAATGGATGCAGGAGCATCCGTGCCATTCCCCGGGCGAGCTGCGCTGGTTTTATTGCCGTGTATCACGTTTTGTCGGTGATGGGCCGGTGCGTCTGGCTGTCGTACACACGGACATCAGCGAGACCAAGCATGTCGAGCAAGCCTTGGAACGCAGCCGCGAATGGATGCAAACTGCTGTGCGTGCAGCAGAGGTTGGCCTTTGGGAGTGGGACCTGCGCAATAATGCTGTCTACTACTCCAGGGAATGGAAGGCTCAGCTTGGCTATCAGGAGCACGAGATTCCCGACGAGTTCGATGAGTGGCGCAAGCGCGTTCACCCGGATGACCTTCAGCCGACTTTGAAGATTATTGAAGCCTACATCAAGAAAGCATGGCCCAACTATGAAGTTGAGTACCGCATGCGGCACAAGGATGGATCCTACCGTTGGATCTTTTCCCGAGGAGCACTTGAACTTGACGATAAGGGACAGCCGGTTCGCATGCTCGGTTCGCACATTGATCAGACTGAGCGCAAGGCAGCCGAAGCGTTGCTGCGCATGCGCGATCGAGCAATCCAGGCAGTGACTCAGGGAATCGTCATCAGCGACCCGACTTTGCCGGACAATCCAATCATTTATGTGAACCGTGCCTATGAGCTGATCACTGGCTACTCATCCGCCGATGTGATTGGCAGGAACTGCCGATTCCTCCAAGGTAAGGATACTGATCCCAAGGCTAGGGCTCTGATCAGTGGTGCCATCCGATCTAAGCAACCCGTGACGACTGAAATTCTCAACTACCGCAAGGATGGCACACCATTCTGGAATGAAGTTTCAATCACTCCAGTGCAGGATGTATCTGGAAATCTGACGCACTTTGTCGGCATTCAGGCGGATGTAACACATCGCCGTAATGTTGAGGAACAACTGCGGCAATCGCAAAAAATCGAGGCCATCGGACAACTCGCAGGTGGCATCGCGCATGACTTCAACAACATGCTTACGGCCATCAATGGCCATACTCAGATTCTCCTGAAGAATAAATCACTTGATGATTCAACGACGAAAATTCTGAGCGAAATCTACAAAGCAGGACAGCGCGCCAAGGATCTGACCGGAAATCTTCTTGCCTTTGGCAGGCGGCAGATGTTGTCTCCTCAGACGCTGGACCTTAATGCAGTGATTGTCGAGACGGCATCCCTCCTCAAGTCGCTCATTGGAGATGAAATTGTCGTAACGATTTCACTTGATCCACGGCTAAAACAAGTCAACATCGATCGCGGTCAGATCACGCAGGTTTTGATGAACCTCGCAATCAACGCGCGCGATGCCATGCCCGAAGGTGGCCAGCTCCTGATCGAGACGAGTAACGCTGATCGAAAACTATCCACGCGCCAAGAGCAACCAATCAAGGCGAGGCCTTGCGTTGTGATGTCTGTTTCTGACACAGGGCATGGCATGACCGAAGAAGTGAGAACGCGAATCTTTGAACCCTTCTTCACAACCAAAGCGATTGGCATGGGAACTGGACTTGGCCTGTCCACTGTGTACGGAATCGTGACACAGTCCGGCGGTGACATCCAAGTCACCAGCAACATCAACGAAGGCACCCGCTTTGAAGTCTGCTTGCCTTGCTCACATGAGTTGGCGGCAAACGTCGAAGCTCCTGAGGAAGTGCCTTCCCTATCAGGCGGCACTGAAACCATTTTGGTTGTCGAAGATGAGGAACTTGTGCGCATGTATGTTTCCACAGTGCTTGCCTCCAGCGGTTACACCGTACTGGAGGCAGCCAATGGAACGCAGGCACTCAAAGTTGCGCGAGAATATCCCGCAGTGATTTCATTGGTGCTAACCGATATGACATTGCCTGGAATAAGCGGCCTGCAACTGGTGAGTCAATTGAGAATCATCCGTCCAGAGATTCGAGCCATCGCCATGTCCGGCTACTCCCGCGAACAATCTCGTGTCGACATTGACCCCTATTGCCAGGACTTTGTGCAAAAACCATTCTCCCCTGAAGTGCTCGAGATGTCCGTACGGAAGATACTTGACTCACCGAAGCACGCGATCGAGAGCTAGAGCACTTGGTCGCACATCCACCCCTGCCTGAGAAGGAGGGGAATAAGAAAATGCCACATGCGTTTGCCCTGCTCCCGCATCGCACCCCGCCGGCCCAATAAACCAGGCCGAGGGTCACCCGTTGCGCTTTCACATTTTATGCGGATGCAAAGCAATTTTGTGCGTTGCCAAGAGCTTGCCAATTTCAATCCACTGTAGAATCGTCGCTGAGCCAGCCTACGATTCTTAGGCCCATTGTGGCCGCGAACTATGTGGCTGCAACCTAACCCACCCCTATACCGATCGATTCCGTAGAGCGATGAACGATGAAGCAGTTCCCCAAGACGTTGAATGTGGCCGCGATATTCCTTGCCTTGGCAGCCATGGGGCCAATTGGCACCACATCGGGCGAAGTGGTCCCAAGCGATGTGCAATCTCTGCTCAACAATTACTGCGTCGGCTGTCATGGCGATCAGAAGCAGAAGGGCAAAATTCGGCTCGATCAATTCGACACGCTGTCTGGAAAATCTCGTCTTAACCTGCTGAGCAAAGCAGAAGAGGCACTCCACGCCGGCGACATGCCTCCGGAAGATGCGAAGCAGCCAACCGCCTTGGAACGAAAGACACTTCTGGGCTGGGTGAACGGCCAACTCGAACTCGCTGGCGGTTCCGATTTGAAGGACAAACTGCGCTACCCTCACTACGGCAACCTTGTCGATCACGAAAAACTTTTCAGCGGCGGGATCAAGGACAAACCTTATTCGCCATCCCGTCGCTGGCTGGTCAGCCCGCAGATTTTTCACGAACGAGTGATGAATGTTTTCAAACTCGAAGGGCGAGATCGCGATGCCTTCAAAACAAGGTCGTTCTACGGCGTCACTAATCCTTTCGTGCTGCCAGACCCTTCGGGCGTTCGTGACTACGACATCACCATGCTCGATGGCGGGCACCTGCTCGTGATGCTCACCAACGCTCAGTGGATCGCCAGCAAGCAGATGCAAGCTGCGCGGATCAAGCATGGCGAACCGGGTGCTGGCGACACCTCGAATCCGAAGGACCGCTGGTATCCGCGCACGACGCCGCTCGCATTTGAAACCGTGATCCTCAAGACCACGCCACCGACTGATGAAGAACTGGTTGCCGCGATCCAGACGCAGTTTGATTGTGTACTGGGCCGCAAGCCGTCACAGGAAGAGCTGAGCAGGTACCTGAAGCTGACACGGGCATCAGTTGAGCTGGGCGGCAATACCGATGGCCTTCATCAGATGCTCATGTCCGTACTGCTGGAGTCCGAGTTCCTCTATCGCGTGGAGTTTGGTGCGGGCAAAGTGGATTCGTTTGGCCGCAAAATGCTTTCGCCCAGTGAAGCGAGCTACGCCATTTCCTATGCGCTGGGCGATCGCGGCCCGGACCCGCAGCTCATCAAGGCCGCTGCAGAAGGCCGACTGCTCACCAAGGAAGACTACAAGCGTGAAGTGACCCGACTGCTGAGCGACCCGACCTACTACTTCGGTCAAGTCGATGCTGTCATCAACGGCCAGCACTACCAGTCAAACCAGACATCGCACCCGAAGATCGTAAGATTCTTTCGTGAATTCTTCGGCTACACGGGAGCAATGAAAGTCTTCAAAGACGAGCCACGCAGTGGCGGCACCTACAGCAACCCCGGTCGAGGCACTGCGGGCACGCCAGGCCGACTGATCCTGGAAACCGATCGCATCGTCACCATGTTCGTCGAGAGAGACGAGCACGTCTTTGAGAACCTTCTGACCTCCGACGAGTTCTTTGTCTATCACGACAGAGACAATGAAACCGGTCGCAAGATCATTGAGGAATGGAAAGGTGTCTATGAAAAGCTCAAAGGCACCGACTGGAAAAAAAATCCCGAACAAGTCGTGAAAGAAAATCTGGCGTTCCTCAAAGCGCAGAAGTCGATGGGCATCACCAACGAAACACGCGCAGGGGAACTCGTGAATTACATGCATTATTTTGATGAGACATTCGGTCAAGGCCGAACGCCGTTTACAACGCCGTCATGGACGCATGGCTATTACCTGCATCACTCGCCTTTGTATAACCTGCCGCCCACGCCGCCCGTTGGAAGGTTCGGGAGTTGGAAATCCACTCAATATCTAGGCGACAAAGTCGAGAAGGTGTTGTTCTGGGATTATCCGACCCGGCAGCCGTTCAAGATCGAGAATCGCAAAGGCATCTTGACGCATCCGTCGTGGCTGATTGCTCACTCGTCGAACCTGCACCCCGATCCGATTCGCCGTGGCCGTTGGATTCAGGAGAAGCTCCTGGCCGGGCGAGTGCCCGATGTTCCGATCACCGTTGATGCGACAGTGCCCGAAGATCCGCACAAGACTTTCCGCCAGCGCGTGGAGATGGTGACCAAAGCCAACGAGTGCTGGAAGTGTCACAAATATATGAATCCACTGGGACTGCCCTTTGAAATCTACGACGACTTTGGGCGCTACCGCAAACTGGAAAGTATGGAGCACCCGGACAACCTCCTCAAAGCGGGCAACGGCAAGAGCACGTTCGATGTTTACAAGACCGCGCCGATTGTTTCAACGGGTGAACTCACCGGCACAGGCGACTCGACACTGGACGGCAGCGTCAAAGACGCACTGGATCTCATCGACCGTCTTGGACGTTCTGAGCGCGTGCGCCAATCGATCATCCGCCATGCGTTCCGCTTCTACATGGGGCGTAACGAGATGCTTTCGGATTCCCAGTCACTGATCGACGCCGACCATGCCTACATCAAAAGCGGCGGTAGCTTCAAGGCGGTCATCGTCTCGCTCTTGACCTCTGACTCTTTCATGTATCGCAAAGAAGAGAAGGGCAAGAAGTAACCGTGTCGTGATATTTGCTTCGAAGTAGCATCTCGTCACGCGAGGCTGGCGGATCATTCAACTGGCAGTTGGAGATCCAAAAAATAGTCCAGCCGCATTTGCCATCATCATGAGCAATGTGGTTTCATCTATGACCGTCCATCGAAGGCAGTGCGGCGCAACGGGCCTAAGTTGGTGAATGCAAACTAAGATGTCTCTGTGTAGAACTGTTGTCTGAAAAACCATCGCAATTCGATTAGCTACTTTTTTTTCTTGAGGTTCGAACGTGACCAGATCTAATTTGATATTGATCTTTGTTTTGATCTTGTCGTTGTCAACCTCGATGGCAGTTGCCTCTCCCGTGATTCCAGGCCTTGAGCGCGAAAGCTCGCTTTCGGCAGCGCAAGTCGGCAACTTGCTCATTAGTGAACTACGTTGCGCATCATGCCACGACATGAAGAGCGAGTCGCGGTTGCCGGATCGATCCGCCCCTGATCTGAAGGATGTCGGCTCGCGCGTTTCGCCGGTCTTTCTTGAGCGATTCATCGCATCGCCCAGCGCTGTACACGTGGGCACGACAATGCCCGATCTGCTGCTCTCTCAACCTGAACAAAAGCGCGGCGAGATCGCCAAGGCCATCACTCATTTTCTCGTTTCGCAATCTCCTCTTGGATTCAAGGGTGAGCCTTTGAAGGAGAGCGATGTGAAGTCGGGCAAGGAACTATTTCACTCCGTCGGCTGCATCGCTTGTCACTCGCCGCGAGATGACAAAGGCCAGGAGACAGTGCCCGATGCGAGCGTATCGCTTGCACATGTTCAGGCGAAATACAGCCTCGCTTCACTTGCTGATTTTTTATTCCAACCGGCCAAGACACGTCCATCGGGGCGTATGCCCGACATGAAGCTAACTCAAGATGAAGCAAGAGTGGTGGCGAGCTATTTGATCGCACGTGACGGCGATCAACAGACCAAGGCGCTTCAACCAGACGCTTCACTGGTGGCTGCGGGCAAACAATACTTCACACAGTTCAATTGTGCCGCGTGTCACCAACTCGGGGAGATCGCACCGGCAGCAATCAAAGGCGACATGGCAACCATGGATGCCTCACGCGGATGTCTTTCCAAGGATGCGGTGAACAGCCCGCGCTTTCATCTGAGCGATGTGCAGGTCAAAGCGATTCAAGCAGCGATGGCCAGCAAGGCGTTGCCAATGTCGGATCATGTCAGAATCAATATGACGCTGACAACGTTCAACTGCGTTGCCTGTCACATTCGTGGTGAGCATGGCGGCGTCAGCGAAGAAAGAAATGAATGGTTTCAGACCACCGAGAAAAACCTGGGCGATGACGCTCGAATTCCTCCGCAACTGACGCTCGTCGGGGCCAAATTGCAGACCGTCTGGATGCAGAAAGTTCTCTTCGATGGTGAATCGGTTCGTCCTTACATGCTGACGCGCATGCCGCAGTTTGGCGAGGCGAATCTGCGCCATCTGCCCCAAGTGCTGGCGAAAGTGGATTCCCTCAAGCCCAATCTATGGACACCGCCGGAGAAAGACCGCGAACGCGAACTGCGAACCGCAGGCCATCAGCTCATGGGTGACAAGGGCCTCAATTGCGTGACCTGCCACACCTTCAACGGCAGAGCATCGCAAGGCTTCAAAGGCATCGATCTCATGACTTCTTATCAGCGACTCCAGCCCGCTTGGTTTGAACAGTTCATGCGCGATCCCGCATCGCTTCGCCCCGGCATTGTCATGCCCACCTACTGGCCCGGCGGCAAAGCGGTGCGCGATGACATTCTGCGCGGCGACACAGACAGCCAGATTCAGGCCCTGTGGTACTACATGTCACTGGGCACTTCTGCTGCATCACCTTCAGGCTTGCAGTCGGTGGATTCAAAACTGCTGGTCACAGATACAACGCAAACCTACCGCGGACGCAGTTCCATTGCGGGATACCGTGGCATCGCGGTGGGTTTTCCCGGCGGGCTTAACTACGCATTCAACGCGGAGACCGGCACGCTCAGCGGCATTTGGCGCGGCGACTTTGTCAGTGTTGCACGCGGCGGCCAGGGGTCGGGTAACTTCAATCCGGCAGCACGTGCGGTGTCACTGGCGCAGGATGTTTCTTTCTTCGATTTATCCGATGAGAAAACTCCTTGGCCGCTGCACCCGACGATGACTAAAGAGGAGCCGGTGAATCCTGATCCGCTCTATCCACGCAATCGCGGCTACCAGTTCAAGGGTTACTTTTTCGATAAGGCTTCGGTGCCGACCCTCATGTATCGCTCCGGCGAGATCATTATTGAGGATCGATCAGAAGCGACGACATCGCAAGGAAAGACGGCGCTGTCGCGCACACTCTCATTCACATCGCCCAAGGCTGGCACGCTCTGGTTTCGAGCGATGACCGGAAAGATCCAAGCCCTCTCGAAGCAGCAATACAAGACGAACGAACTTCGCCTGACCATTCCGATGACAAACATCCTGCTCAGACCAATCGCCAGTGAAAAGGACAGCCAGGAACTGCTGCTGAAACTGGACATTCCACAAGGCAAATCGAAGGTGAACTTGACCTATGAATTACTTCAGCAATAAGACAACCTGGCTTTATTTCTTCCTCCGCCTTGTCATTTGCACGCTGCTGGTTGCGCCGGCCAAGGCTGAGGAAGTGGGCGATCGATGGGGCACCGCTGAGCGCGAGCGGGAGTACTATCCCATTGTCAACATTCCCATCCCCCAAGAGATCGTCATCGAAGCAGGTGCATTCGTGACGCTCCCCGACAAGCGCGTCGCCGTGGGCACACGCTATGGCGAAATTTACATCATCGAAGGCGTTGATGAGAAAAAGCCAAATCCGAAGTATCACCTCTTCGCCACCGGCCTCGATGAAATCTTCGGACTGGCTTACAAAGACAATGCGTTCTACGTCACGCAAAGCTGCGAACTGACACGCATCACCGACACTGATAGTGACGGCAAAGCGGACCGCTTTGAAACCGTCTCCGATACCTGGGGCTACGCCAACTATCACGAGTATGCGTTCGGCTCCAAGTTCGACAAAGATGGCAATCTCTATGTCGCGCTGGGGCTCTCCAGTTCCTACCACTCGCGGGCCCTGTTTCGCGGCTGGGTGATGCAGATCACGCCGCAAGGCAAGACCATTCCCATCGCCAGTGGTGTTCGCAGTCCCGGCGGCATCGGTCCTAACGAACACGATGCGCTTTTCTATATCGAAAGTCAGGGGCCTTGGAATTCTTCGTGCAGTCTCAAAGCCATCACCCCTGGCGCTTTCATGGGACACCCGGTCAGTTTCAACTGGTACAAGTACGCGCCCGACATGGGCCCTGCTCCGGCGGAACCTAAATCAGGATCGCGCGTTCTGATCGAACGAGAGAAGATTGCACAACTCGCACCATACGCTGTCATTTTTCCATACATCCGCATGGGGCGATCGATCACCGGCTACACCGTCAATCGCACCAAGGGAAAGTTCGGCCCATTCGAAGATCAGCTTTTTCTGGGCGACTACACGCAGTCGATCATCATGCGAGCCACGACTGAAAAGATCAACGGCGTGTGGCAGGGCGCGTGCTATCCGTTTCGCGAAGGCCTTTCCACAGGCATCCTCAACGTACAGTTCACACCGCAGGGCAACCTGCTCGCCGGCGGCACCAACCGCGGTTGGCCCGTGCGCGGCATCAAGCCTTACGCGCTGGAACGCCTCGACTGGTCGGGCAAGATGCCTTTTGAAATCAAACAAATCACCGTCGAGCCTGATGGCTTTAAGATCGCATTCACCAAGCCTGTCGATTCTGTGACAGCAGGTGACACCGCTAACTTCAAAGTCACAACCTTCACCCACATCTACCACGGCGCCTACGGCGGCCCCGAAGTGGACCGAACGACGCCCACCGTGAAATCAGTGAAGCTCTCGCCCGACGGCATGTCCGCAACGATCGTGCTCGACGAAATGACACGTGGCCACGTTCACGAATTTGATCTGGGTAATCTTCGCTCAAGTGACAAAGAGGAACTGCTGCATCGCAACGCTTACTACACCCTCAACGAAGTGCCCGCAGACAAATAAGGCATCGCAGCGTGAGCGATGATCGATCTGTCGAACGACATGGCCGCTCCTACTCATCTCTTTTTGTCAGTGAAGCTGGTTGCCCTTTAGCTATATGATGCATTGGTATCCATATTCGACAGGAGTGATCCCGTGATTCGAACTCCCCTGCTTCTTGGTCTTTTCATCTTCGCTGCTTCTGCTGCTGTCACCGCAGAAGTGGACGATCTTCGCACTCGCATCACCGGCAGCGACTGGGCTGGATTTCTGGGGCCAACGGGTGATAGCAAGTCAACCGAAAAAGGCATCATCACCACCTGGCCAGACGCTGGGCCCAGGATGATCTGGAAGCGCAAGCTGGCAGAGGGATATGCGATGCCTTCGTCCAGTAAGGGGCGCATGTTCGTCTTCGATCGCGTGCGCAACAGTAATCGACTCATCTGCCTCAAGAGCGAGACCGGCGAAGAAATCTGGCAGTTTGAATACCCCACTGACTTTGAAGATTTGCTTGGATATTCAGGCGGCCCGCGCTGCTGTCCGGTCATCGATGATGATCGCGTCTATATCGTCGGCGGCGAAGGCGTGCTCCATTGCTTAAGCGTCACCGATGGCAAAGTCATATGGAAGAAGGACACGACGAAAGAGTTTGGCGTTGTCAAAAATTTCTTCGGCGTTGGCGCAGCGCCGGTCATCGAAGGCGACAACCTCATCATGCAAGTCGGCGGCAGCCCGCCCGGTGAAGGCGCTGATCTTTATGCAGCAGGCGGCAAGGTGAAACCCAATGGCAGCGGCATAGTCGCCTTCAACAAGAAGACCGGCCAAGTGATCTACAAAATCGCCGATGAACTGGCCAGCTACGCCACGCCCACACTCGCCACCATCGGCGAGCGGCGGTGGTGCTTCTCGCTTTCACGCGGCGGCCTCGTGGGCTTTGAACCCAAGACGGGCAAGGTCGATTTTCATTTTCCCTTCCGCTCACCCACTCTCGAATCCGTCAACGCCAGCAGCCCGATTGTCATTGATGACCACGTCTTCATCAGCGAGACCTACGGCCCAGGTTCCGCGATGCTCAAAGTAAAACCCGGCGGCTTCGATGTCGTCTGGGCCGATGATGAAAAACGCGAACGCCTCAAGTCGATGCAGACGCACTGGAACACCGCCATTCATCTCGATGGTTACATCTATGGCTCCTCCGGTCGCCACTCGGGCAACGCGGAACTCCGCTGCATCGAAGCGAAAACAGGCAACGTGATGTGGAGCGAAAGCAAAGTCTTCGTCAAGGCCATGAACGCAGATACCCGGCTGACGCGCTGCTCACTGCTTTATGTCGATGGCCATTTCGTTTGTCTGTCGGAGTATGGCATCGTCGTGTTGATCAAAGCAAACCCGAAGAAATTTGAACCGGTGGCGACATCGATTCTGAACACCGCGAAGGATGGCGAAGCGCGGCCGCTGCTGGAATATCCCGCTTGGGCAGCGCCGATTCTGTCGCACGGCATGCTCTATCTGCGCGGCAAGCATGAACTTGTTTGTCTTGAATTGATTCCAGCGAAGTGAATCTGGCGCGAAGGCACGGCACCTTTAAGGTGCCGCGCCTAGTAATCCCCGCGCACACTTCGGTACAACATTTCCTTCCAGCGATCCGTATCCATTTTCCAACACACGCTCACGGGTTTGGCCTGTGCCCATGCGGTGTGATTGCGGACATCACCGCTGACATTGAGGCGATCGATAATGGTCATGCCTCGCGTCAGTTCGCTTTGCGTTTCGATCATCACGTGGTGCGTGGATCGCCTGGTGCAGAGTGTCGGATCGATCGCGATGGCCATGGCGATGGGATCAGGCAGAGGGATGCCGATCTCGCCGGACTGTTCTTTGTTGGCTTCGAGAGAGCGACGGTTGCAATCGATGCAAAAGTGCGCCAGCGGCGAATCAATGGCGCGAATCCTGGCGATGTCAGCTTCATTGAGATTCGCCTCGCCTCGGCTTAGTTCCCAGCCCACCATTTCGATGTTCATGCCACTATTGAAAACGATCTGCGCTGCTTCGGGATCGCACCAGATGTTGTATTCCGCAGCGGGCGTCACGTTGCCTTGGGTGCAGGCTGCCCCGCCCATGACCACGCACTTGCTCACGTGATTCACCAGCCTCGGCTCCTGCTCAAGAACCAACGCGATGTTGGTCAGCGGGCCAAGGGTGACAAGCTCGATGCCTTCGTTCTCGCGGATGATTTTTGAGATGGCATCAATGGCGCTGAGCTTTTCGGCGGTGCGTTTGGGCAGCGGATAATTTTGATCACCCATGCCGTCTTTGCCGTGGAACCACGTCGCATCTGCGGCTTCACGATGCATCGGCTTGGCAGCACCGGCATAAACAGGCACATCACTGTCGCACTGTTGAGTTGTGTAAAGCGCGTTGATCACCGCCTGCTCAACTGGCACATTGCCAGCAACAACGGTGATCGCTTTCACATTAATCCTCGGATCGCGCAGGGCCATCACGATTGCGACAGCATCATCGGAGGCGGTATCGGTATCAATGAGCATGGTTCGTTTCATAGGATCATTCTATTTCAGGATTGAACTGAGCCGCGGCTCAACGAGTCGCGGACGCCCCAGGCCTGAAGGGTTGTTCATCGCGCCGTGTTTCGACTGACCGCAGGTTCAGACGCTGATCCCAAAGACCAGTGGATGTATGAAGACTCCAACAGGCCCGTGGCGTCCGCGATTCGTTGAATCGCGGCTCTGCTCACACTGGTTTTTTTGAGCTCAGGCTTGGATATTCGAAGCATCCGCAGGCTTACGCCTGGCGGCTCGGATAAGACAGCCTATTTTCTAAACACGAAAAATCCTGCGAGTTGGCCGTCTGTTGCATGCGGTTGTTTTTCCTTATCAATCGCGCTGTTTCGACTTGGCTGCCACATGCTCATCGATGGCCTGGCGCATCGCGTACACCATCGCGCCATCGGTCGCATCGATCAAGCGCTCATCGCCTGGCAGCGCGGAGAATCGCACCTTCGTTAGACCACCGAGCGAATCATCACGCGCAGCGCTGCGCAGCGATGCATGCACCTGCGTGCAGCACGTCTGTTGCAGAATCCGTTTTACATTGTGTGGCCTGATGCCGCTGGCGGGCAGCACTTCGATCCTGCCTCGAGCCTGTTCAACGAGCTGGGCAATCAGCGGCAAACCATCCTCGGCCATATTCTCTTGGCCGCTGGTCATCACCCGGCTGATGCCCAGATCGATCACTTCTTCCAATGCCCGCATCGGATCAGGCGTCACATCAAAGGCCCGGTGAAATACCGCCTGACCGTGGCCGATGGCTTTGATGATCGCCCGGCAGCGGTTCACATCCACCGAACCATCTTCCAAAAGGATGCCAAAGGCGATGCCGCTGACCCCGGCTGCCAGGAGGGCGTGCACATCGTCCAGCATGACGTAATGATCGTTTTCGCTGTAGCAAAAGCCGCCATGACGAGGGCGAACCATGGCGATGACGGGGATGGGCACAGCCTGACAGATGCGCTGCGTCAGGGCGATGGATGGGGTCAGGCCGCCCAGGGACAGGGCGCTATTGAGTTCCAGCCGGTTGGCCCCATTGGCGAATGCAGAAAAAGCATCATCAAGGGATGCAATACAGACTTCGAGGCAGACGTTATGCGAAGAAGATGATGCCATGATGTGGGCGTTATGCTTGTGGGATATTGCCCTTTGGGCCAGGCAGGATGAAACCCGCCAGCTTGATCGTACCGCAAACCCTTTTCTCTTTTGGAGTGAATCCATGAAACGTCAAGCCTTCTTATTTGCCGCCGCCTTGCTGGCCGCCGGCCCGGCCCTGAGCCACGCCGAGGACGCGAGTGTCGTCGCGGGTGCCATTGATCCATATGACGCCGGTGCTGAGCGGGCCCGCTTTCTCGCCGCCGCTGGCGTGGACAGCGAACTGAGCGAAGAAGAATTCAAGGCCAGCGCCGCTGCCAGCGAGCCTTTCGCCCGCAAGTTCGATTCCTGGTCCACCCTCAAATCCTTCGATCGCAACGGCAACGGCACGATCGATTGGTTTGAAGCCGATGGCTATCGCAAGGCTCTGCGCGATGCGGTGATGCTCGCTTACGATAAAGATAAGAGCGGCAAACTCAACGACGGCGAACTCGAAGCCGCCAACAAGGATCTGGCTGCCGGCAAAGTGCCGCGCGTCTCCACGCCTCGGCGTGAGCGCCCCGGTACTGATGGTGGCGATCAGCCTAGCACACCCGGCACTCCCGGCGCTACACCCGGCACCCCCGGCACCCCCGGTCAGCCCGGCGGCGACCGTGGCAATCGCGGCGGCCCGACCGAAGAACAGCGAGCCGAGTTCCTCAAGAAGTACGACAAAGACGGCAACGGCGAACTGAGCGATGAAGAACGCAGCGCAGGCCGCACTGCTCAGATCGAAGAATGGCGCAAGGCCAACCCCGAAGCGGCTGCCCGCTTTGATGAACGCCGCGCTGAAGAAGAAAAACGCCGCGCTGATTTCACGAAGAAATATGACAAAGACGGCAACGGCGAACTGAGCGATGAAGAACGCCGCGAAGGTTTCCGCGCTGAAGGCGAAGCCCGCCTGGAAGCCTGGAAAGAGCGCGATCCCGAAGCCTATGCCCGCTTCCAGAAAGCACGCGAAGAGTTCACCAAGAAGTACGACAAAGACGGCAACGGCGAACTGAGCGATGAAGAACGTCGCGCTGGCTTTGATGCCGCTCGCGAAGAAGGTCGCAAGAAGTTCGAGGAGCTGAGCAAGAAGTACGACAAAGATGGCGACGGCCAGCTTAGCCGTGAAGAACGCGAAGAGCTCTTCCGAAATGAACGCGACAACCTGCGTGGCTTCTTCCCCGGTGGTGATCGCGGCGGCCGTGGCGGCGATCGTGGCGGTGATCGTGGCGGTGATCGCGGCGGCAACCAACCCTCCACTCCCCCGCAGCGCGGCAACAACGAACTCTGATTCAACCGCTTAAGTGTTCATCCATTCAATACCTGGTCCCAACCCCGTCGTGGTCTGCGAAGTTTTCTTCGACAACCACTGCGGGGTTTTTCAGTGCGGGCTACATCAATGGCGCGTTCATGCGGCGACATCTCTTACCTCTTGCCGCGCGATGGGCTTGTCCGATGTATCCTTAGTCGCACTAATCTCAAGCATTCCTGGACTCCTTTCGTGTGGCTTCATGCATAAGGCAGACGACCATGCAACCCCTATCTCGCCGTCGATTTCTCAGAGCTTCAGTCGGTGGGTTCGCTGCTCTTGCCGCTGGTTATGCGGGATATTCAGTGTGGCCGTTCCAAGGCTCACCTTCAGCAAGTAACACGAACGTTGAACCGATCACCCGAACAGGTCACGCCCTGGGCACCACTGTTTCACTGACCGCAATTCCAAATCCCAACGTCAGCCGTCAGCGTGCCAATACTCAAGTTGCCGCAGCGCTCGATGCGGCATTCGCGGAGCTTGATCAGATTGAAAATGTGTTGAGCCTCTATCGCCCCCATAGCGAACTTTGCAGGCTCAACGCACAAGGCCACCTCGATCAGCCGCATCCGTATCTAATGCAGGTGCTGCGCGCATCGCTGGCGATGTCGCAGCGCACCAGCGGAGCTTTTGATGTCACCGTGCAGCCGCTCTGGAAGGCGCATGCACAGGCACAGAAAAACGGCGGCGAACCCGATGCGCTCGCTATTGCAAACGCGCGTCAAGCCGTCGGATACCAACGCATTTCGATTCACGAGGATCGCATCGCATTTATCGCCAGTGATGGCCCCACTAATGCGCCCATGTCCATCACCTTCAACGGTATCGCTCAAGGCTTCGCTGTCGATCGTGTGAAAGCGGTGCTTCAAGCACACAGCATCACTAGCGCTCTCCTGGATGTAGGCGAACTGGCTGCTCTCGGACGCAAGCAGGACGCGCAGCCCTGGCAAGTCGGCATTCAGCATCCACGTGAGCCTGATGCTTATGCCGCCCTCGCCAAGCTCGATCATCGCAGCCTCGCCACCAGCGGTGACTACGCCACCAGCTTCACCCCCGATCGCACCTCGCATCACCTGATCGATCCCCGCACGGGTCAGTCGCCCGGTGAACTCGCCAGCGTCTCCATCGTTGCCCCCACCGCGATGGAAGCCGATGCGCTCTCGACGGCTCTCTTCATCCTCGGCTACGACAAGAGCATGGCGCTGATCGATCAGTCGCGCAATGTCGATGCTCTCTTCATCTTCAAGGACGGCCGCCAGGCGATCACGCCCGGCTTCCCGCAGGTGCAGCTATGAACCTTCATCGCCAAGCCATCGCACTCCTGCTGCTCTTCGCCGCAGCCTGCACCGTGACAGCCGACAGTATCGAATCGCTGTCAGGCTCCGTCATCGAAGGCAAGGTCATCTCGCGCGATGAGAAATTCGTCGTCATGGAAGTGCAGATCGGCGGCAAGCCCGTTCAGCGGAAATATGGCCTGAGTCTCATCCGCGCCATCACCATCGATGGTCAGCGCGAAGTCCTAAAAGAAGGCGGTAAACCTCTCACCCCCGGCCCTTCAACGGGCACCAATCCAAGCACAGGCGTTGCCAATCGAACGCGCAGCGAGATCGAAGCGATCATCAATTCCACCGGCAAGCAGCCCCCCGACTGGCTCGCGGATATAGCGCTCAATCTGCCTAAGTCACTCGACCTTTCCTGGCCGGAGAAACCCGAAGGCGCGTGGAACAATCAGAAAAATGTCGGGCAGTTTGTCTGGGATGTGATCAACCCCAATGACAAGCGATGGCGCGAAGGCATCAAGCTCATGGAGCATCTCATGGAGATGCACAAGAACGATCCCGAAACGCGCCAGCGCGCCATGGCCAGCATGGCGGGCATGTATCACCACTTTTTTCAGGACTACGCCCGGGCTGCCTACTGGTGGCGACAAGCGCCGGAGCGGCAGGACCTGGTCGGACTGGCAGAGTGCTATTTCAAACTCGGCAACAAGGCGATGGCGGTGGATATTCTCGATCGCATGAGGCAGGTGCCCATCAGCGCGATCAAGCTCTGGTCAGACATGGGCGAGCCTGACAAGGCCCTGAAGCTGGTGGAACTTTTCAGCGCGGGCAAAGGGGCCGATGATGCATTTATTCAGGGCGGCGATGCGTGCAGAGCAGCCGGCAGGTACAAACAGGCGATTCAGTATTATGAGAAAGTCACGGCGATGAAGGATGACAACAACGTCAAGCGCAACAAGGATCGCGCGAAGGCTTCGCTCGAAGGCATCAAGTATTTCGATACGTTTGACCTGAAGAAGGTTGCCGATGGAACTTACAAGGCATCGAGCCTCGGCTACGAAGGGCCGGTGGAGATCACAGCCATAGTCGCTGCGGGAAAGATCGAATCGCTGAAGGTGACCAGCCACCGCGAGAAGCAATATTACGCATCGATCAGCGACACGCCTGCGCAGATCATCGCCAAGCAATCGGTCAAAGGGATCGATGCGACCAGCAGGGCCACGATCACCAGTGATGCGATCATCAATGCAACAGCGAAGGCGCTGGGCGGCGGGCAGTAAGAATCAACCGTTGATCCTGATGCGATACCACCATGCAATTCAACTGGTTTCTTCCATTTCTGCGCAAGTCGATCAAAGGGCCGCCGCGTAAGACGCCGGGGCTGCTTGTGCGGATGTGGACAGCGCTGGTCCCTGCCAGATGGCGCTCCGACACGTTGCATGGCAAGCCTGGCCGGGCTCGCAAAGTGCTCAAATGGCTGGGCAAGAGCTGGTCGTCATCGCCCTTTCGGCGAGTCACGCAGACGCTTTGCTTCATCGCATTTTGCGCTCTCTTCTTTTATGTCTGCTGGCCTTATTCCGCCGAGCCCGCACAGCAGTGGCATGGCTGGATGCCTGTCGAAGTCGATCCCGAATCAGGGCAGATCAAGATTCATCACGATCAACCAGCCCATGAAAAACTCGCGCTGAACCAGCTGATTTTCCTCGTCGATCCCAGTGCCGCTGACACCGCATCATCCGTAGAGAATGAAACGGGAACACTGGGCGCTTTCACCATCGCGCAAATGTCTCCGGGAAAGCTCACGCTCGCGCCAACAAAGAAGCTCGATCAGGCGACGATTGAGTCGCTCTCTTTTTTCACCGGGCCTTGGTCACTCCATGAGCGATCACCTGCCGCCTGGCCTTCGCATTACGCGGACGATCTGGCCGCCAAGGAGCAACTCAACGCGGAAGCATTTCTGATCATCGATCCGCTGCTTTCGATCTCCACCGCGCTGGCATCGAAGGCGTGGGTCTGGTCGCTCATCTGGATGGGCGTGATCCTCGCGGTGTGCATCTTCATTCCGCGCGGCTTTTGCGGCTACATCTGTCCGCTGGGCACGCTCATCGATCTCTTCGACTGGGCCATCGGCAAGCGCGTCACACGCTTTCGAGTCGCAGGCGATGGCTGGTGGGTACACATCAAGTATTACCTGCTGCTGGGCGTGCTCATTGCCGCGATGGGCGGCGTGCTGCTCTCGGGTTTTGTCGCTGCCATCCCCGTCATCACGCGCGGGTTTCTCTTCCTTTTCAAACCTGTTCACGATGGCCTACATCGCGGCTGGCACAATGTGCCTCCAATTGGCGTGGGCAATTTTATTTCCATTGCGCTCTTTTTCGTGGTGCTCGGGCTTGGTTTTTTCAAGCCTCGTTTCTGGTGCAAATATGTCTGCCCCAGCGGCGCGGTTTTTTCGGTGTTCAATATTTTTCGCGCCACGGAGCGCAAGGTGGAATCGAGCTGTATCAACTGCAACAAGTGCGTGGAAATTTGTCCCTTTGATGCGATCAAGCCGGACTTCACGACGCGTGTCACCGACTGCACGCTCTGCCAATCGTGCGGCGGCGTGTGCCCGGTGGATGCCATCAAGTTTGTCGATCGCGGCAACCGCATCGAGCTGAAAGTCGTGAACGATCCGCCTACGAATGAAACAGCGCTTGGCCGTCGCGGCTTTCTCTCCGCAGGCGTCGGTCTCGCCTCGGCCATCGTTGGTGGCATCACCACCACCCTCGGCGTCAAAGCGCTGGGCGCGAACCTTGACGATCCAGAATCGCATCGTCCTGTGCGTCCGCCTGGCAGTGTGCCCGAGCAGGAGTTTCTTCAGATGTGCATTCGCTGCGGCGAGTGTTTCAAAGCTTGCCCCAACGATGTGCTTCAGCCCCTTGGATTTCAGCAGGGATTGGAAGGTCTTTGGACGCCTCATGTCGTGGCTGACTGGGCAGGCTGCGAAGTGAGTTGCAATGCGTGCGGACAGGTCTGCCCCACGGGTGCCATTCGTGCGTTGCCTCTAGAAGAAAAGAAGGCAGCACGCATGGGCCTGGCGATCGTCAATGAAAAAACCTGTCTGCCTTATGCGGACAAAGAGGCGTGTCAGCTTTGCGTGGATGAGTGCGTGGCTGCGGGGTACGACGCCATCGAGTTCATTCGCGTGGGAACGAAAGTCGATGGCGAAGGCAACCCCATCGATGGCAGCGGCTTCATCGCCCCGGTGGTGCGCGAAGACAAGTGCGTGGGCTGCGGCTTATGTCAGACGCGCTGCTTCGCCATCAATGTTGTAGAGACGCACAAGCTGCGTGAATCAGCGATCATCATCAAAGCGGGCGCTGGCCGGGAAGATCGCCTGATGCGCGGGTCTTATGTGCAGCTTCGTATCAGCCGTTAGTCGGTTTCGCTTTCAAGGCTGGGCATCCACAGGCATACCAGACAAGGACTTTTTCTATCACGCTTTCACCGGTGATCTCTGACGCGCAAGAACGATTGCCTCGCCTGCCTCGCCTCATCGAGCAGGCGACGGCAACATTTACAAAACGCTTCGCCCATCCGCCCAAGTGGGTGGCCATCGGCCCCGGTCGCGTGAATCTCATCGGCGAACATGTCGATTACAACGATGGCTTTGTGCTGCCCATGGCCATCGATCGGCACATCGTCATCGCGGCAGCGCCAGCATCTGCACGCTGCGCTTTATCCGCGACAGAATCGTTGCCCCAAGTGCCCTCGCACATCTCCCGTCTGGCCAGTGATGGTCAGGAGCAACTCGTTGAAATCGATACCACTAGCGCGATGAAACGCAGCGATCCTGCCTGGGCCAACTATGTGCGCGGCGTCATTGCTGGTTTTCAGGATCGAGGCATAACGGTGCCCACCTTTGATGCGATGGTCGTGTCTGATCTCCCTATGGGCGGTGGGCTTTCCAGCAGCGCGGCGATTGAAATGGCAACGGCGTCGCTTCTCGAAATAATGACGGGGCATTTCATGTCGCTTGCGGAGAAGGCTCTGCTTTGCCAGCGCGCTGAGCACGAGTTTGCGAGAGTGCCCTGCGGCATCATGGATCAATTTGCCTCAGCCATGGGCAGGCGCGATCACCTGCTGCTGCTTGACTGTCGCTCGCAGCAGATCAGTCATGTACCGCTGCAAGATGACTCCATCGCTGTGCTCATTGTCAACAGCAATGTCAGGCATGAACTGAGCGATGGCGGCTACGCACAGCGGCGAAGCCAATGCGAACAGGCGGCGGCGATGCTGGGCGTTTCTTCGCTGCGGGATGCGACGATGGCGGACCTTGCCGCAGCAGAATCGCAAATGGAGCCGGTGAACTATCGCCGGGCCAGGCACGTGATCAGTGAGATTCAGCGCACTACTGAAGCCGCTGCCGCGGTTGAGGCTGCGCAGTGGGATGACGTTGGCAAGGCGATGTACGAAAGTCATGCATCGCTGCGCGATGATTTTGAAGTGAGCTGCGCGGAGCTTGATCTGCTGGTCGAACTGGCCCGTGGGATCAGCGAAGGACAGGCGAGCGATGTGCTGCGTGACAGCGTGATCGGCTGCCGCATGACCGGCGGCGGCTTTGGCGGCTGCGTCGTCAGTCTCGTAAAAAAACACCTGGCTTCAAAGGTTGCTGCCGAAATCTCCAAGCGGTACGAACTGAAGACAGGCATCGCCGCCACCGCGTTCATCACCCGCCCTGCCGATGGTGCCAAGGCCTGGCTACTGTGAGTATCGCTTATCCCGCAGCCGGTCCGTGTTAACTCTCGCTCATTTTTCGCCTGTTTTCCGCACAGATTATTTCGCTTTGGATTCAACCCCTGTGAGCGTTACAATAAGTGTCCCCCAAGGAGCGACCATTGCCTTCAAGCACGATCATGGCCACCTCATCCAATTCCAACTCAACGCCGAGAACTGCCACCCGCGATGCGCAGGACAAAAGTCCCGTCGTCACTGGCACCATGAAAGAGTCGTTCACCGGCAAACAATACGATGTCTGGTCGTGGTTCTACGATCACACCTTCGGCGCGCTGGTTCGCAAACGTCAGCGCAGAGCCGTCGAACAGCTTCGCCCCAAACCCGGTGATCGCATTCTCGATCTGGGCGTAGGCACCGGCATGACGCTGCGTCACTACCCGCACGGCGTGAAAGTCGTCGGTGTCGATCTCTCCGCAGGCATGCTAAAAAAAGCACAGGTCAAGCGCGACAATCTGGGCCTGAAGGATTGCGATCTGATTCAGTGCGATGCGATGATGCCGCCCTTTGCTGATGAGAGCTTTGATCACATCCTCATCACGCATGTCATCAGCGTCGTGAGCAATCCGCCCTTGCTGCTCAAGTGGGCTCAGCGTCTGGTCAAGCCCGGCGGCCGCATCGTCGTCCTCAATCACTTCCAGTCCACCAAGCCCGCCATCGCATGGGTGGAAAAAGTGCTCAATCCCATCTTCCTGAAAATCGGCTGGAAGAGCGATCTGCCTCTGGAAGATGTGCTCGTGGGCTGCGAACTGAATGTCGATTACATCTTCAAGATGAGCACCGTCGATCTGTGGCGCGTTATCGTGCTCACCAAGCAACTGCCCGGCGAACAGCGCACGACGAAACCCATCATCAAAGACATGCGCGAACTCGGCGGCGCAACGCCTTCGATGGCGTGATCCATCGACATGGGCGATCGCCGCGCTGGTGTCGCTACGCCGCAAGCGGCGAATCCATCCAGCGGGCGGCGCAGGCGCAGGAGTCTTGACGTTTAGCGCCCCGCCGAGGGCATGGTAAATCTGCTATCATTTCTGACTCACCCCGCTGGAGTTACCCAATGTCTCTGCATGCGAATCTGTATCAACTCTTCCTGCTCGATCAGCAGGTTCGTGGCTTAAGTACCCGCCTCGATTCCGCACGCAACCGCCACAAGGCTCAGGCCGTCAAACTCGATCAGCTCGCCAGACAGCAAAAAGAATTGGCCGACCAAGTCAAACAGGTGGCGACCAAGACGACCACGCTAGAGAAGGAAGCCAGCGGCGTCGAAGAGCGAATCGTTTCGATTCGTTCGAAGATGAACACGGTGACCAACAACAAAGAGTACTCCGCATTTCTGGTCGAAGTCAGCACGCTGAAAATTGATAAGGACAAGAAGGAAGAAGAAGCGATCGCCCAGATGGAGCAGCGCGAGCGCTTGGTCGCTCAGCTTGCGGAACTGGATGCGAAGGTCGCTGATCAGCAGAAGATGGTGACGCTGTCGGAAAAGGAAGTGGTCGATCGCAAGGAAGAAGTCGGCGCGAAACTGGCCCAGGTGACGCAGCAGCGCGATCAGGCATCGACCGAGCTTTCGCCCGAGACGCTGGTCGCCTTCAACAAAGCTGCTGATCTGCACGATGGCGAAGCGCTGGCGGTGGTGGTGGAGGAGAGCCGAAAGCATCTGGAATATTCGTGTGGCGGCTGCTACATGAGCATCCCTGTGGAACGCCTCAACTCACTCATGACCAAGCACAATTCAATCACCGGCTGCCCCAACTGCGGCCGCATTCTTTATGTCGCCGATGAACTGCGGGCTTCGCTCGCACCGGCTAAGTAAATCAATCGCGTAAAATCATCTCATTCGTTTCCTCAGCGCACCCATGGAACTGATCGTCAATGTCGATGGTGCTTCTCGCGGCAACCCCGGCCCAGCCTCGGCGGGTCTGGTCATTCGCGATCGCACTGCGGGCAAAGCGATTCACGAAGCCGGCTACCTGCTGGGGCTATCGACCAACAACGTGGCGGAATACAACGGCCTGCTCAAAGCGCTGGAAGTGCTCACCGCGATGCCGCTGCCGCCAAGCACCACCATTGACATTCACAGCGACTCGCAGCTCATGGTGCGGCAGATCACCGGCGAGTACCGCGTGAAATCTCCTGACCTTGCGCCGATGGTCGCCAAAGCGCAGATGCTGCTGCGCAAACTCGGCTCCTGGAAAATTCATTACGTTCCGCGCGAACAGAATCGCCGGGCTGATGAACTGGCCAACATGGCGCTGGATGCGGGCCGCGATGTCATCGTCATCAGCGGCGATGGCAAAGCTGCTTCGCCAGTGACTGATCGATCGCCGTCGTCACCAGTGAAGAAGACCACCGCGAGCGCATCGCCTGCTTCTTCTACATCGACAACGAAAACCGAAGCCTCACTTTTCACCGCCAAGCTCACCGCATCACCTGGCACCGCTTGCCCTGCTCGCTGTCCTGCGAAGACGCCCTTTCACTTTGGCCCAAAGATGCCCGCAGGATTCTGCGTTTATGCAGCACAAGCGGTCTTCGATGAAGACCCGACGCTTTGGAACATTTCCAAGACCACCCAAGCGCAGACGCAGTGTCCGCGCTGCGGTACGGGTATTGAAATCGTGCTTACATGAAGAATTTTGAGAGTGGCAATTGCACACCATAGGCGCGAAGCGATCGCTATCGTGTGGCACGATACAACTGAAGCAGACGTAATCCAGCCCAAACAGCCCCTGCGAAATCGCAACCTTCTCACCGTACACTGTCCCCATGTCCGGCAAGCCTCGCCAACGCATCATCCTCATCGCCTTGCTCATCGCACTGCTCGCTTGCAGTGCGCTGCGCCTCTTTGTCGGCTCCACCTTCGGTTGGCCTCGCGGTGATTTTCTTTCCAGTGTTGCTCGCATTTTTGTGGGCGACTGGCTTGCCCCAACGCCACAGAGCGAAGCCGCGAGCGGCAGTTTCATCAGTCTCTTCACGCAGCCGGTGGGCATCCTTGGCATTCGCTTGATGCACGTCTTCGTGGCGATCATCGCGGGCATCGCACTATCGACCAGTGGCGTTGCGCTTCAGGCGCTCTTGCGAAATCCACTGGCGGAGCCGTTCATTCTGGGATTGTCCAGCGGGGCGGCCGTCGGATATATCGGCCAGAAGATGCTCACCAAATGGATCGGCTCGCCCCTTGGCCCGCTCCAAATGGGCGCGATACTAGGCGGCATTATCACCTTGGCAATCGTCTATCTCGCCGGTCGCCGCCGCGGCATCGTCGATCCTCTGGGCGTGCTGCTCACCGGCGTTGTGCTCTCCGCTTTCAACGGCGCGATCATCATGATCCTCTTCCACTTCAACACCGAAGGCGACATGGCGCAGCTCGCCCGCTGGATGCAAGGCTACCTCGAAGAGAATCTCGGCTCACGCGAAATGCTCGCCATCACCATCATCACTTTCCTCGGCCTAGGCCTGCTCATCAAGCAGAGCAAAGCGATGGATGTCGCCCTTTTCTCCGATGCAGAAGCGATCGCCATGGGTGTCAATCTTCATCGTCTGCGCACTGTGCTTTTTCTCACCGCAGGCATCCTCGCTTCCGGTGCTGTGGTGCTGGCCGGCCCGCTCGCTTTCGTCGGCCTGGTCTGCCCGCATGTCGCTCGCCTTCTCTTTGGCCCATCGCATCGCATGCTGCTCATTGGCTCAGCGGTGCTCGGCGCTCTTTTGCTTGTCTTCGCTGACACCGTGATGGCCTCGATCCAGCAGCGGCAATTCCCCATCGGCGTCTTCACCGCCATCGTCGGCGGCCCCATCTTCCTCTCTATGCTCCGCTCGCGCATGGGACGCAGCGAATAGCAACCCGTGAAATCAACTGCTACGGAAATCATTTTTACTTGCCGCTAATCTGTGTCAATGCTCACGCGTGAACTTGAATACGACTTGCCGCAGGATCTAATTGCGACAGTGCCAGCCGAGCCGCGCGACAGCGCAAGGCTGATGGTGATTCACCGCGCTGAAGCACGCATCGAGCATCGTTATGTTCGCGATCTTGGCGACACTTCCACCGGCCTGCTGCGCGCTGGCGACCTCATCATCTTCAATCAGTCGCGCGTGCTACCTGCTCACTTCGAAGCGAAGCGCGTAAGCACCGGCGGCCACATCACTGGCCTCTATGTGCGCGCCCTCACGACTGATGAGCGCCAATGGGAAGTCATGCTCGAATCCGGCGGCAAGCTGCGACCGGGTGAAACGATTCAGCTCGCCAGTGATTCCGTGCTTGAACTTCTCGCCAAGATTGATGGCGGTCTGTGGAGCGCACGTTTGCATGGTGAAGATTCGACGATCACCCTGCTCACAAAGATCGGCACGGTGCCGCTGCCGCCGTACATCATCGCGCAGCGAAAGAAGCAGGAGAAGCAAGGCGTCACCGCCGTTGACATGGAACGGTACAACACCGTTTATGCGAAAGAGCCTGGCTCCGTCGCTGCGCCGACAGCGGGTCTGCATTTCACACCTGAGCTACTTGCGAAGCTGCGAGGCATCGGCGTGATGCAGGCTTTTGTCACACTGCACGTGGGACTGGGCACCTTCGCCTCGATTCGCGCTGAGCGGATCGAAGATCACGCGATGCACAGCGAGTGGATCAGCGTGCCGCCGCAAACATTGGCGATGATCCAAAAGACACGTGCGCAGGGCGGCAGGATCATTCCCGTCGGCACCACCAGTGTGCGCGCTTTGGAAAGCTTGCCGCTCCTGTGGAGCGATGAGCTGCTTGCGCAAGGCTACGAAGGAGAGACCAGCCTGCTCATTTATCCGCGCGAGGATCACGCTGCATCGCCCTTCCGATTTGCTGATGCGATGATGACGAATTTCCATCTGCCTCACTCGACGCTTCTAGCCCTTGTCGCGGCACTGCCTGGCGTTGGCATCAACAACCTGAAAGCGTGGTACCAACAGGCCATCGAACAGCGATACCGCTTCTATTCGTACGGCGACGCAATGCTCCTGATCTAAGAATAATTCCAATGCCCTCGGCGGGCGGCCCGGTTCATCCGCCGCTCGCGGCGTAGCGTCATCAGCGCGTTGATCTACGAGGGCATTGGATGTCAACTCTGATGCTTTCTACTTTCACCAAATCCGCTCCCTGTCCCCGCGCTCTTTTCTTTCTATAATCCCGCCATGACCACGCTTCCCCCCGCAAAACTCGCGCTCGCCGATGGCAGCGTTTTTCACGGTTCTGCCTTCGGCGATCTCACGCCTCGCTCCACCGATGGCGAGGTTTGCTTTAATACGTCGCTCACCGGCTATCAGGAAATCCTCACCGATCCATCTTATGCAGGGCAGATCATCACGATGACCTACCCGCTCATCGGTAACTACGGCGTGAGCGAACTGGACATCGAATCGCGCGGCATCTTCGCCCGTGGTTTTGTCTGCCGCGAAATTGCCAACCTGCACAGCAACTACCGCGCGAACCTTTCACTGGGCGATTACCTGGCCAAGCACAAAGTCACCGGCATCACCGGCATCGACACCCGCGCGCTCACTCGCAAGCTCCGCATCACCGGTGCCATGAGCGGCGTGCTTTCAACCGAACGAAAATCAGATGCTGAACTCGTCGATATGGCCAAGGCTTCACGCGGTTTGGCGGGCATCAATCTGCCTGCACAAGTTTCGCAAGGCAAGACACTCGCATGGGATGAAAATCTCGGCGGCTGGTCGCCGATCCAAGGCAACGTCACATCGCCTGACAAACCGTTCAACGTCGTCGCCATCGACTGCGGCGCGAAACTCAACATCCTTCGCAATCTCGTTTCCTCCGGTTGCAATGTCACCGTCGTTCCCTACAACGCGACGCCGCAGCAAATCCTCGAACACAAACCCCACGGCCTGTTCATCTCCAACGGCCCGGGCGATCCGGCCCAGGTCAAAGAAACCATCGCCACCACCAACGCCCTCATCGGCAAACTCCCCATCTTCGGCATCTGCCTCGGGCATCAGATGCTCGCTTTGGGTATGGGCGCGACGACCTACAAACTCAAGTTCGGCCATCGCGGCGGCAATCAGCCCGTGCAGAATCTCGGTACACAAAAAGTGGAAATCACCAGCCAGAACCACGGCTACGCAGTCGATCTGCCTTCCCTCGAAAAAGTCGGCGGCGAAGCGACACACATCAATCTCAACGACAACACCCTCGAAGGCTTCCGCCACAAGAGCGATCCGATTTTCGCAGTGCAGTATCACCCCGAAGCAGCACCCGGGCCGCACGATGCTCGCTATCTTTTTGACTGCTTCATGGACATGATGACCACCGGCAAGAGCCCCAGTGCGGAACAGATGGATGCCGCCCAGCGCAACAGGAATAGCGTGCTGGCGAAGGTGTGAGATGAATCCAAAACTTCTCGCGTGAATTTTCTGATGAGCTTTCTGATCGCTTCGTCACTGACATGACTATGATGAAAACCTCTGAGTCGTCACTGCCTGCCACAGGCAAGCGCGGCAAAGCATTCATTGGGTAAGGAGCCTCCAACATGGCCATGACTGTCAAAGAAAAAACCGCCGCAGCGGCGAATGAAAAACTCAACGGCAACGGCGAAGCGGCAACTGCCCCTGCTGCGCCTTGGACCGTCGCAGACTCAGCCGACCTTTATGGCATCAACCGCTGGGGCCAAGGCTACTTCGGCATCGGCGACAACGGCCACGTGCTCGCCCACCCCACCGCTGATCCGGCGCGCTCGATCGATCTAATGAAGCTCGTCGATGAACTTCAGCAGCGCGACATTGCTGCGCCGCTGCTGATCCGCTTCAACGATCTGATCCATCACCGCGCCAAAGAACTGCACAACGTCTTCGCCCGCGCCATTACCGAGTGCGAGTACAAAGGCAGCTACTGCTGCGTTTATCCGATTAAGGTCAACCAGCAGCGGCACGTTGTCGAACAGGTCATCGAAGCAGGTCGTCCTTTCAACTTTGGTCTTGAAGCAGGTAGCAAGCCGGAGCTACTGGCGATCATGGCGCTGGTGAAAGACGACACCACGCCGATCATCTGCAATGGCTTCAAGGATGATGAGTTTATCGAGGCGGTCATCCTCGCGGCCAAGATCGGCAAGAACATCATCCCCGTCGTTGAAAAGTTCAACGAGCTCAAGCTCATCACCAAGTACGCCAAGCTGCACAATGTCCGCCCCGCCATCGGCCTGCGCATCAAGCTGGCGGCGCGCGGCGCTGGTCGCTGGGAATCCTCTGGCGGCGACCGCTCGAAATTCGGCCTGTTTTTCAGCGAAGTCATCGATGCCGTCAACTTCCTGCGCGAAGCGGAAATGCTCGACTGCCTCACGCTCTTGCACTTTCATCTGGGCAGCCAGATCAACAACATCCGCAACGTGAAGGGCGCGATCATCGAGCTGGCCCGCGTCTATGTTGAGCTGCACCGCTGCGGCGCAGCTGGCCTGAAGTACATCGATGTCGGCGGCGGCCTGGGCGTCGATTACGACGGCTCCAAATCCAGCGCAGGAGCATCGATCAATTACTCGCTTCAGGAATACGCCAACGATGTCGTTTTCCACGTCAAGGAAGTGTGTGAGCAATCCAACATTCCGCATCCGACGATCATCAGCGAGTCCGGCCGGGCGCTGGTCGCATTTCACAGCGTGCTGATTTTCAACGTGATGGGATCGACAGGTTTTGATAAGTTTGAAGTGCCCGAGCATCTGATCGGCCGCGAGAATCGCAAGGGCTTCCCCAAGCCGGTGCTCAATCTTTTTGATACGTACCACCATCTCAGCAACACCAACTTTGAAGAGAGCTACCACGATGCGCAGCTGATGCGCGATGAGGTGCAGAATCTTTTCAACCTCGGTTACTGCACGCTCGAACAGCGCGGCCTGGCTGAGCGGCTTTTCTTCGCGACCTGTTCCAAGGTGCTGGAGATCGTCCGCAAGATCGAAGATCCGCCGTCAGAATTCGATGGCCTGGAGACGATGCTCGCTCGCATTTTCTTCTGCAATTTTTCGATATTTCAGTCGCTGCCCGACTGCTGGGCCATCGATCAGCTTTTCCCCATCATGCCGATCCATCGCCTGAATGAGCAGCCCACAGAGCGCGGCATCTTGGCGGATGTGTCGTGTGACAGCGATGGAAAAATTGACAGCTTCATCGACAACCGAAAAGCCAAACCGCTCATCGAACTGCACACGCACACAGGTGATTCGTATTACCTGGGCGCGTTTTTAGTCGGCGCTTATCAGGAAATTCTGGGCGATCTGCACAACCTGTTCGGCGACACCAATGCGGTGCATGTGAGTCTGAACGACGAAGGCGGCTGGGAGATCGATGAGATCGTCGAAGGCGACACGGTGCGCGAGGTGCTGCACTACGTGCAGTTCTCGGCGGATGATCTGAAGCGATCGATGCGCAAACGTGTGGAGACTGCTCTGCGCGACAAGAAGCTGACGATTGAGGAGAGCCGTGTGCTGCTGAAGTTTTACGAGAACGGTTTGGAAGGATATACCTACCTCGAATAAGCCGCTCGCGGCTTCGCTCCCACTGATCCTGCATGCCCATCCACGTCGCCATTCTGCGTGCGCCTTATCCGAAGCTCATTCTTGATGGCCGCAAGACCATCGAGAGTCGGCTGACGAAGCAGCCGCTTGAGCCGTTTCAGAAGATCAGCACCGGCGAGCGCATCTTCATCAAGCAATCTTCCGGGCCATTCGTTGCCACGGCGATTGCGGGTGCGGTTCACTTTTTCGATCAACTTACGCGCCCCAAGGTTGCCGCGCTCAAAACTCGCTTCAATGAAGCGGTCTGCGGTGATGATGAGTTTTGGGAGTGGAAGCGCGACAGCAGGTTTGCGAGTTTTATTGAACTGACTCAGGTGCAGCCGTGGGATCGCGGGCCGAAGATGAAGCCATCTTCGGGGCTGGCGTGGTTTGTGTTGCCTGATGCGCTTTCGCCGCGCGTGCCGGTGCTGTTTGAAGTGAAGCTCACACAAGGGGCGATCAAGAATCACTACCTGCGCATTAGTCGCAAGATGCACGCGTTCGATGCAAAACACTACGGCGGTAAAACCATTGCTCAAGCGGGCACGCCCTTCACGATGGTGCTGCCCGATGGCGTACGCATTCAAACCGACATCGTGGACAACCACATGATCCGCTGGCGCGGCTGGCACGCTTACTTCACGGCTCACCACATGCTGCCGGGCGATGCTGTTCGTTTTGTCGAGCGTGAGCACGGCGAGTATGGTGTCAGCTTCGTGCATCGATCTGTTTGATGAAGTAAGTAAATCCACGCCACCATGGCACCATCCCTCAACCAATTCGTGACTGATGATGAGCTGCGCAACCTCATCGCGCTGGCTCAGCGCGAAGACATGGGCGAAGCTAATCTCGATATCACCAGTCATTGCTTCATCCCGCCAGAGCTACAAACGACTGCGGTGATGCACGCGAGAAAGCACGGCGTTTTGTGCGGACAAGCACTACTCCATCGCATCGCTGCTCAGTACGATCCGACCATCGATGTGCAAATCACCACGCACGATAGCGACGCGCTTGCGCCTTCGCAGACCATCGCCACTTTCAAAGGTTCCCTGCGATCAATCCTGGCGATGGAGCGCATCGCGCTGAATTTCTGCACGCATCTCTCGGGCATCGCATCGCTCACTGCGACGTTTGTCCAAGCAGTGCAAGGCACCAATGCAGCGATCTACGACACACGCAAAACCATCCCCGGCCTGCGCGGTTTAGCAAAATATGCAGTCGCCTGCGGCGGCGGAAAGAATCATCGCATCGGTCTGTATGACGCGGTGCTGGTGAAGGACAATCACATTGCGCACGTGCCCACCGAGCAACTCGCGGCTGCAATGCAGGCGGGCATCGCCAAGGCCCGTGCGATGAAGCCGTCACCGACGTTTGTCGAAGTTGAAGTCGATACGCTGGCCCAGTGCGAACAGGTGCTGCAATGTGGTGTCGATGTGATCCTGCTCGACAACATGACGCCCAGCCAGTTGCAGCAGGCGGTGAAGCTGCGCGATCGCGTGGCCCCGCGCGTGCAGCTCGAAGCCAGCGGCGGCATCACCATCGAAACAGTTCGCGCTGCGGCGGAAGCAGGCGTGGATCGCATCGCCATCGGAGCGCTGACGCACTCGGCAGTGGCGCTCGATATCGGGTTGGATATCGGGGATGTCGAGTAAACTCGCGCGGTGCGACGCCCCCGGAATCGGCCTTTGCTCCGCGGCTAAACGTCGATTGAATTCTCGTTTTCAGGTCCTAATGTCATCACCATGTCTGCACCGCTTATTGATCCTGTCGTTCTGAATGCACTGCTTGATGCACGTGATCCAGTGCGTGTAAGCGCAATCGAAGTCGCACGGCTCATCACAGCGGGCTGCGAACTCATCGAATCGCGCAAGCATCAATTCATTCTCAATCGCACATCGTTGAGCGTCTGGTCTGATTATCTCGCGTGGCGATGTCCACTCGAAAGCCATCAGCGGATCATTGAGGTTTATCGAAAGACCAGTAGCACGCAGGATGTGATTCGCCGGTTAATTGAAGCACACGGTGGCGATGCGGATGGGGCACTGGCTATCACCAATGAGCAGACGGCAGGTCGCGGAAGATTGGGACGAACATGGCACGCACCGGCGGGCTGGTCGGTGCTGGTGAGCCGTGCTGTGGTGCGAAAGTCGGAGCAGGAATCATCGCGATCGTCAGATCATTTTGCACTCGTCGCTGCGGTTGCAGTCGCACGGGCATTACAATCGTTGATCGCGCCGTCTTCAATGCTTCGCATCAAATGGCCTAATGACATTCTCATTGATGGCCGCAAGATCGCAGGCATTCTCGTGGAAGCGATGCCTTCTGCGCGGGCGTCCATCATCGGCATCGGTATCAATGTATTGCACGATCCCGCGCTGATTCCTCAAGAGGTGCGCCATCGCATGGGCAGTCTCGACATGCACGGCTACACCGGTGATCGGCTGCGGGTCCTCTCTGATGTTGTACGTGAACTGGATCAGTGTCTGGCCAGTGGTGCCGACATCGCTTCAATGCTTCGCACGTGGCGAGCGATGAATCTTTTTTCCAGTGATGAAGTGATCACATTCGAACAAGATGGCAAACGCATTCGTGGAACTGTACTCGATCTCGATGCACGCGAAGGGCTCATCGTTCGCACACAAGATGGGCAAATCATTCACCTTCCCGCAGCGACGACTTCGGTCATTATCGAATAGCGGCCCTCGCGGAGCGGCGCAAAGCCTCTGCTCCGCGGCTAAACGAAATTAATGAGAATGTTCTACGAGCGCGCCGCTTCACACTTCCACCATCGCCTGTGCGATGGCTTCTTCGATCTGCGCGATGACCTGTTCGAGTGGCGCATCGATCTTGGCGCCACTGGCGCGGGCATGGCCGCCGCCGCCGAACTGCTGAGCAAACTGGGCCACGTTGACCGCATCAGGCGTCGGCTTGCTGCGAAAACTCACACGAATCGCGGGCCGTTTTGCGCTGCCATCGCCCGGCGGCTCGGTGATGAGCACCACCATGCGCACCGTCTCGACTGCCTGCGGAATATCGACAAATCGCTCCGTCTCTTCCGCCAGTGCCCCGGTCTCTTCAAAATCATTTTCACGCAGGATCATCACCGCGACGCGGCCATCGGCGAGCAGCTTCAGACTCTCCATCGCACGAATCTGGAGCGCGAGTTTTTCAGGACGTTCCGCCTGTTCGAGCTTGGCGTAAAGTTCAGCCTGATTGACCCCTGCTTGAATCAAGCGAGCGGCCAGCAGATGCGTCTGTGCGGTGGTGTTGGAAAAACGAAACCAGCCGGTGTCGGAAGCGATGCCGGCGAAGAGCGATTCTGTTACCGCAGGATCGACGAAGAATGGATTCTGATCCGACAGGCGGCGCGAGCGCGTGGGATCGAACTGCGCCAGCACGTCCAGAAGATCGGCAATGACACTGGCGCAGGCGGCAGCGCCGGAGTTGATGAACATATGTTTGGCGGGGATGCCGCCGCTGATGTGATGATCGATGATGAGGGTTTGATCGACGCGAGGCTCGATGAGCGATCGCATGGGCGCAACCTGCGCCCATGCACCGGTATCCACAATGATGATCAGGTCCGGCTCGCCGATGGAGTCGCCTTCTTGAAATTCATTTAGGCCCGCCCAGCCATGAAGCTTCTTGAAACAGGCAGGCACCGGCCCCATCAACCAGCCTTCGACTTTGGCGAGCGGCATGTGTTTACGCAAGGATGCGACGAGCGCAGCCGCGCTGCCATAGGCATCGCCATCGGGTTTGGCGTGGGTGGTGACCGCGATGTGGCGAGCAGATTCGATCCGCTCTACGGTTTGAGCCAGTGTGATGTTGGAGCGATATTCAGTCATAAAAAGCAAGCAAGGAACCTATGCCAACAGGGCAATCGCATGGAGTCTTTGTCCGTCGCCTTAACTCCCCTCCCTTGGGGAGGGGCTGGGGGAGGGCCGTCTATACAAACGAGAATGAACTGTGCGGTGCGAAACTTCAAGCGAATGCAGTGCCCTCCCCTAACCCCTCCCCAAGGGAGGGGGATCGGAGCGGACCATATGCGATTGTCCTGCCTATGCAATCCATCGGCGTATCGTACTTCACACGGGGCGATCTATGCAGCAATCCGCCCTTGACCTGTCAGAAAGTTTTTCAAGGGGTCCACCTGTAACGGTCATGCAGGCAAAGTCACCGCCCCAAGCTGTGACAGCTCGCGCACCTGAGCAACATCACGATTGAGCTGAGCCTTGAGTGCATCCAGTGAAGGAAACGGTTGCTGCTCGCGCAGCCAGCGATGAAAGCGGAGCGTGATGCGCTGGCCGTAGAGGTTGCCGGTGTAGTCGAGCAGGTGCGCTTCGACTGTGCGCTGACGCCCTGCAAATGTTGGCTTGATGCCGATGCTGACTGCCGCGAGATGCGTGGCGGTATCTCCAAGCTCCACGGTCGCTACATATACACCATCAGCAGGCAGCGCTCGGCCAAGCACATCAGCGCTATCGAGATTCGCCGTGGGAATCCCAAGCGTCCTGCCACGCTGATCGCCTTGCACCACACTGCCCGTGATTTCATATTGATTGCCCAGTGCAAGTGCAGCATCTACAACTCGGCCATGCGAAAGCAGCCAGCGAATGAGCGAACTGCTCACCGGCGCAAGCAGATGATCCGAAAGCGCGACCTGCACATCGGGCACAATAGGCGTGGCAAATCCAAATGCTTTGCCAAGCTCAGCCAGTGCATTCACATCGGCGGATCGACCGCGACCAAAACGAAAATCAATACCTTCCACCAGTGCGATCGGCTGATGCTCAGCCACGAGATTTGCAACAAACTCGCCAGGTTCCAGCGAAAGCATTTCAGCGGTAGGCACGAGGACAACGACTTCATCAGCACCGGCATCGAGCAGCAGCTTACGTTTGCGATCAGGCGTGGTGAGGCGAAGCGGCTCGCGCTCTGGCCGAAGAATGGAAGCGGGATGCGGATCAAAGGTGAGCACCTTCACACGGCTGCCCGCCTGTTTCGCCAGGTCTGTTGCCTGCGCAATGATCGCCTGGTGTCCAAGGTGAACTCCATCGAAGTTGCCAATCGTCATGACACAGTGCTCAGGCATAGGGTGCAAAGGATAGTCTTGATTGCGTTCAAAGACGAGCGATCCAATGGCATGGCGCTGTTTGAAGATCGAGCAGTCCTGCCGATGGCATGCGCCTACAATCGCTCAAACACATGGAGCAACAACATGGCAAAGTCAACGGAAAGTAAATCGTCAACCGGCTCGCTCATCGAGATCGGCAGCGCCGCCCCGGCAATCAAGTTGCAAAATCAAAGCGATGAGTTGATCGAACTGAAACAGCTCAAGGGCTCGTGGATCGTTCTCTATTTTTATCCCAAGGATGACACGCCCGGATGCACAACGGAGGCTTGCAGCTTTCGCGATGCGATGAAGGAGTTCACGGATCGTGGCGTGATCGTTTTGGGTGTTAGCCCGGACGATGAAAAGTCGCATGCGAAGTTCGCGAAGAAACACAAGCTGCCGTTCGATCTGCTGGCGGATTCGGAGCAGCGCGTCTGCGAAGCTTACGGCGTCTGGCAGGAGAAGAGTATGTATGGCCAAACGTATATGGGCGTTGTGCGAACGACCTATGTAATCGACCCCAAGGGCACGGTGGCGCAGCGATGGGACAAGGTGAAAGTGAAGGGGCACGAAGCGGCTGTGCTGGCGGCCATTGATGAACTCATGCAAGATGCGAAGTCCTGAATGTGGGTAGTCGCTGGCCGACGTATCCATGCTCACGCGCTGGGCATCAGATGAGTGATTGCCCGCTGGCGCACCACAGTCTGCTGGATCATGCACCCGAAACCGGTCATCTCGATGTTGGCACGGCTATTGCACTTGCTTGTTTGATTGGGCAGTCGGGTAGCTGGATTCACATAAACATCAAACGGCTTTCAAACCTTGAAAAATTAAACTCCGAAATGGATATCGGACGATAACGGAAACTGACGGGCCAAGCCCGCCAATCAACTTTTCAACCCCAAGAGGGAAAGGATTCTCCCATGGCAAAAGCATCGAAATCAATCAAGTCCACCAATTCAACCACCTCCGCCAAAGCCAGCGCTTCGGGCGTCGCAGCCACCCAGCCAGTTAAAGCAACGGCAACAAAAGTAGCGGCGACAAAGTCCAAGCCCGTCGCCACCAGTTGCTGCGGCGGCAGCTCCTGTGATACTCCCTCCAATGATCATATCTCCCAGCGGGCCTACGAAATCTGGGTTGCCAAGGGCTATCCACAAGGTCAGGATCTCCAAAACTGGCAGCAGGCTGAAGCGGAACTCATGAAGGGTTCGCTCGTCGCTGCTTAATTGCGAGCTACGAGGTTTTCTATAAATGAAAAATGATCGGCGCGATTTGTTTGCGCCGATTTTTTCATTACTGATTAAACGTAGTGATGACTTATGAAGTGATGATTGACGAAGCAGGCCATCAATCCTGTGGGATTTTGTGCGCTCAGTTCTTCATAAAACTGATGACGCGTCCCGTATAGACTTTTGCAAACTCAGCATCCGTCAGGAACATCACGCCCGATTCGGGGTCGGCGATGCGAACGTAGCCGCGATCAATGCCAAGCACAGTGACCATGTGCAATCGCTGCATTTCGAATTGCAGCGGCGTGATCAACGGCATTGTCAGCGAAGCAAGATCATCCATCGAAGGTTCCAGGAACTGTGCGCGCCAACCGGTGCCCGCCAGGCGGGTGGTCAGGCCATCGAGTGCGCGAATCAGCGTCGAGCCTGTGCCCGCGCGGGTCTGTGTCAGACCAGCCATCTCGGCTTCTGTCGTATCGATACCGATCATTCGTAAAGCTGTGGTGCATGCAGCGGGGACGCAGGAAAAATCCTGGCTTTGCAGGGTGATGCCGGTGGTCGATCGAGTGCTACCGAGCACACTGCTGGGGGTGCTTTGCAACATCCACATGGAACCTTGCAGGAAGAACAAGCCACCGAAGAACGCGGCAAGAATGGTGAGTCGTTTCTGATGAGCGAACTGCGCCCTGCTCCAGGCGATGCCGGTGACGAGCATGAACAGCGGCACGGAACCTGTGCCTTCGACGTGACTGAGAAACCAGATGGGCATGGCGCCAAGCGCGACCGCCGGATTGCGCATCAGCCAGGTCCAGCCGGCAATGAGTACGACCGAGGCGATCATGGCGGTGCAAGCTCTGCGGGAATCACCGCGCCCCAGTCGATTTCCAAGCAGGAAACCGCCGATCGCCAGGAGCGCAAGCCATGTAAACCAGAGTCCCGACAATCGCCACTCCTTCCATCCTCGCGACACCACCGAGCCAGAACGGCCTGACGAAGAGCGAATGCTCAACGTGTAGTTCATCGGCGAGATGAAGGAGGGACTTGGGCACGATGGCGAGCTTTAACCACGGGCATTGACATGCCGCGCCTAGGGATTCATTGCGGAAGGTTTTGGAAGTCTTTGTTTAGCCGATGGCCAAAGGCTTTGCGTCAGCCAGCGCGGAGCGACGCCCCGACTTAAGTCAGCCAACTCACACTTGCGGATTACTCGCGCGCACCAGGCGAATGTGCTGAGCCGGATAAAGTTTGCCAGTGTCCATGCCCGGGCACTTACGGCTCGCTTCCTTCCAAGCCTTCTTGCTCTCAAGCAGCTCGGGCCAGAACGGCCAGGTCTTGCACTGCTGCGGACGCGTCTGGTAGATGCTGCACAGCGCTTTGCCCGCATCATCTCGGCGAAGGAAAACACAGTCATACTTGCCCGCGATGCGCACTTCCGTGAGCGACCATCGGCCCATCAGCTTGCGTGCATACTTCTTATAAAACTCGTCCACCGTCAGATTCAGCGATGTCGCCATCGCCTGGCCTTCGGCTTCATCAAACCAGACAAAGCCAGGCGACCCGCTACAACAGTTGCCACACTGCGTGCAGGAAAACTGCAAACCGGTCTCGTCAAACCATTCACCATCATCTGTTTCGGCAGGCATGAGCAGTCCTTTTTAATCAGGCCGTTTCTTTGAAGTCCACGCGCGTGGTGGCTTCATCATCGCAGTATAGCCCCAAACGAAATCACCCCCGGCAATGCCGAGGGTGATTTGAAATAGTTCATTGCATGCCGATGTGATAACTCACTCAGCCTTCTTGGCCTTGGCAACAATCGGATCAGCCTTGGCGATCCACTTTTCAGCGCCTGTGCCCGGGCCATAGCCCGCCCAGCGACCCAGTTCGGTGCCCTTGGCATCGATGAAGATGATCGTCGGGAAACCTTCGGGTTTGTAGGTTTTCTTCAGTTCTTCATTCTGCTTTTTGACGGCAGCGTTCTGAGCTTTGCGCGGGTAGTCAGCCGTGACGAGAATCACATTGTCCGCCGCCCACTTCTGCCACTCGGCTGTGCCGAAGACTTCCTTGTGCTGCACTTTGCAGTAGCCGCACCAATCGCTGCCGGTGAAGTCGATCATGATCGGCTTGCCGGTTTTCTTCGAGGCCGCAACTGCTGCCTTGAAGTCTTCAGTCCACTTTGCATCACCGCTGTCGGCAGCAATCAAAGCAAACGGAGAAACGGCAAAGAGCATCGCAACCAGCGACAACAGAACTCGGCGAGATACGTTCATGACATCATCCTTTCAAAAGTTCAATTCGATTTCGTTCGTCAAAGTAGAAAACAGTTTCCACTCTTGAGACAACATCCACGACGCAGACATTATTCCCATTTATTGAAGCCAAGTCACTCGCCGCAGGCTTGCATCGCGTCACGACTGTGTAACAGCAGTGATGCCTGCACAATCACACCCCGCTGGCGGTAAGCACGCGCAGGCTATATGGCAATGCAAAGTGCATATCTTCCTCAACGACGTGATTCTCTTCGAGTTCGCCGCCGTATTTTTCGACGACTTCGCGCACGATGCCTTGCACGAGATCTTCCGGTGCTGATGCGCCTGCGGTGATGAGTACCGATTCAACACCTTCGAACCAGGCGTGCCTCAGTTCGCTGACATCATCGAGCAGGTAAGCCCGCGTGCCGCTGGTCTCGCTGATTTCGGTCAGGCGCACGGAGTTGGAGCTGTTGCGCGAGCCGACGACGAGCACCAGATCGGTGAACTTGGCCAGCGTTCGCACCGCAAGCTGGCGATTGGTTGTCGCATAACAAATATCTTCACTGGGCGGCTGCTTCACCTTCGGATACCTGCGGCGAATCGCATCGCTGATGATCTTGGCATCATCCATGCTCAGCGTGGTCTGCGTGAGGTAAACCATATTCGAGCCGTCGCCCTCAAACGGCAACGCCTCGACGTCGGCTGGTGATTCGACAATCGAAATCGCATTGGGCGCTTCCCCGACGGTGCCTACAACTTCATCATGACCCGCGTGGCCGATGAGCAAAATCTTGAGCCCCTGCCGGGCATAGCGAATCGCTTCCATGTGTACTTTGGTGACCAGCGGACAGGTCGCATCGATCATGGTGCAGCCTCGGGCTTTAGCAGCGCCGCGCACCTGCGGGCTTACGCCGTGAGCTGAGAAGATGACCGTGGAGTTGGCGGGGACTTCATCGATGTGATCGACGAAGATCACGCCATCCTTGACAAAGCGATCGACCACGTGGCGATTGTGCACGATCTCGTGATAAACGTAGAGCGGCTGGCCGACGATCTTCAGCGCCTCTTCGACGCACTCAATCGCCATATTCACACCAGCACAGAATCCACGCGGGTTGGCAAGAATGATCTTCATGCGGGCAATTATAGAACGGAACTCGTTTGATTGTCGTAAAGGGTAAAATGATTTTGAATGGACCTGGGCCCGTCTCATTTTCTGCGAGGGAAACGCTATGAAATATCTGGCATCAGTAGCTGCGGCGCTCATCGGAATTTTCACGTTCTTCGCTTGTGCCTGTTCGGATACCACCGCGCACGCAGCCGAATCCACCTTCACCCATCCAGCCTCGGCTTACTCCGTCTTGCCGCCTGATGGTTATGCGGTGCGAGCTTTTCTCGATGACTTTGGCGTGCCTTATTACGTGCTCACCGATGACAAGAGCGAATCACCGCACGACATCGCACGGGGCATCTGGATCATCGCATTTCCCATCCCCACCGATGATCAACTTGATGCGACCGCCATCTCGCCGATCATCACTGCACTGATTCAGGTGACTGAGCCTGGCCTGAAAATCAGCGAGAAGCGAACCCCCGCAAAAATCAGCAAGCTCGATGCGCTGTCGATGACTGTCGAAGGCAGCCGCAAGGTGGCCGGTGCCTGGAAGGGGCAGCTTTATGTGACGGTGCAGGATGACAATTTTCTTGTCGTTCACTACGGCAGCCCGCCCCAGGAATTTGATGCGCTCAAGCCGAAATACGAAGCGGCTTTGCAATCGATGGTCGCCCCTCTGCCGATCAAACCGATCACCACGCCGGGCAAACCTGCGACGCCGATCACGGAAGATGAAGCGAAGCTTCTGCTCAAACAGTGTACGCCGCGCATCAAGGTACTGGCACGAAGTAATGTGAAAGATGAAGACACGCTCGATGTCGAGTACGCATCAGGCACCGGCTTCCTGATTCATCCTGCTGGTTACGTCATCACCAATCGGCACGTGGTGGAATCCAATGTTTATCCCAAGTTCACTCGCCTCTGCTACGACCGCGTCGAACTTCACTTCGACAAGTCGCTGAAGATCGCCCCGCAGCCGGCCAAGGTCGTGGCTGTTTCACATCAGTGGGATCTGGCGCTATTGAAGATCGAAGGCGACAAGGTTTGGCCGACGGTGCCGCTGGCAGATCCTTCGCTCATCAAGGCGAATCACAAATTGCTCGTCGCCGGTTGGCCTGAGCCAGCAAAATATGGCATAGAGAATTTGACGATTTCCGCAGGCAAAGTGCTGTCCATCGAAGTCGATTCCCGAGGGCGGGCCATGCGCGTGCAGCACGATGCCTTCACACGCCCCGGCAGCAGCGGCGGCCCGGTCTTCGATATGGACCTGGGCGCCATTGTCGCAGCTCATTACATGGCCTACACCATCAAAAGTCAGGTCAACGGCGTCTGGCAGGAAATGCCCGGCGGATTCAAAGGCGGTGTGCCAGTCTCGCGATTGCTCTGGGAGTTTCCGCAAGTCGCAGCCGACTGGAAAGATCGAGCATCAGGCATCGCAGAACGCCGTGCGCTGACGTCTTACTTTCTCTTGCAGGAGCGATTCGGCGCAGCCTTCATCGAAGCAGAGAAAGCGCTCAAGGAGAAACCCGATGATGGCATGACCAACGCATACGTTTATCGCATGTACGCCTTGCAGCGCGACACCGAGCGAGCGCAGGAAAGTCTGCTGGCCGCAAGAAAAAAACCTGAGAGCAGTTTCCCCGTGGTGCTCATGGCTTCGCAGGCAGCGCTCGAAACAGAAGATGTGATTCTCGCAAGCCAGTGGAATGTGCAGGCTTTCAACATGGCACCGACCAATCCCGCTTCGCATCTCTCGCATGTTCGCGCCTCAGTCGCCAGCGGCGCCATCGGCGCACCGCAGTTCATCGGCATGACGCGTAACGCACTCAACGGTGCACCCAATCCTGAACTCGAAATGCTGCAAGGCTTGTCCGGCTTGACGCTTTATCTGAATAATTACAAAGTCATTTCACTGCCCCCCAAGCAAGCACCGCCCCAGCAGATGCTCGTCGATTCCATCCTCGCTTTTGAAAAGAGCATCGAACTCTGGCCCGCACGGCAAGGTATCGCCTGGGCCAATCTGGGCATCCTGCACGCTCTCGACGGCCGCAAGAAAAAAGCCTACGAATGTAGAGCCAAAGCTCTGCTCTCTTCGCCCAACGATGCCTTCGCCCGGCTCGCCATCGCTCACCTGGACCTGCTCTATGGCGACTACAAATCCGCCCAGCGCCAGATCAGCGAAGCCAACCAGATTCGCTCCACCTCCTTCGCCCTCTTCCTCACCGGCTGGGCCAACATGCTCGAAGCCAAAGCGACCGCCAATGCGAACGTTCAGCAGGCCCGCCAACTCGCCGCCTTGGGACAGGCGCAAATCTTCGCTTCCTTCGACGGCCCGCCGCGACAGATGTGGTGGCGCAGCTATGCCGCCCATGTGTCAAGCAATATTTTGAATCGATGATCCTCATCAGAACGCACGCTTTCGCGCACAGTCACGCTGAAATCAGCTCAGTGAGAATCGCAATAAATTTTACATGCCTTACATTGTGAAAGTGCTGCGCGACATCGACTGCGATTCAACCCATTGGACTTTTCCTGTCACCTGTGCTATCCTCTGCGTAACCCTTGGACATTTTGCACCATTAGGGTTGCCCGTTGAATGATGGCTTACGCGGACGCATTTGCGTTCTACCGAACGCAATTCGCGTTCACCATCGACAGTCCCGGGCCCCACCGCTTTGAAGAACCATTGCTATGACATTTGCTGAACTTCGGCTCGCTGAGCCGATCCTCCGTGCCATCACCGCCGAAGGCTACGAAATCCCTACACCCATTCAGGCCCAGGCCATTCCGCATGTGCGCGATGGCTTCGATCTGCTCGGCTGTGCCCAGACAGGCACCGGCAAAACTGCCGCCTTCGCTTTGCCCATGCTTCATCGTCTGCTTGAAGCCAAAAACAAAGCGCTGGCCACCACGCCTGCCGGTGACAACGGCGAAGCGCACACATCGAAAGATGCTGCCGCGGCACCTGCGAAATCACACAGCCGTAACAAGAAAATCGATCGCCACCCGACACGCGTCATTCGTGCCCTGGTGCTCTCTCCTACTCGCGAACTGGCGCAGCAGATCGCTGACAGTTTCAAAGCCTACGGCAAGCACGCTGGCCTGCGCGGCGCGGTGATCTATGGTGGTGTGGGCCAAGGCCCGCAGACCGCTGCGATTCAGGCGGGCATTGACATTCTCGTTGCGACGCCTGGCCGTCTGCATGATCTGATTGATCAGGGTTATGTGAATCTTTCGCACGTGGAGATTTTCGTTCTCGATGAAGCTGATCGCATGCTGGATATGGGTTTCATCGAGCCGATTCGTCAGGTCGTGAAAATGATTCCCAAGCAGCGTCAGACGCTGATGTTCTCCGCGACGATGCCCAAAGAAATTCGCCATCTGGCGGAGTCGATTCTGAATAATCCGGTGCGCATCGAGATTGTGCCTGAAGCGACAGCCGTTGAGTTGGTGGAACAGAAGGTCTATTTCGTTGAGAAGAAAAACAAGCCGCTGCTGCTCAAGACTTTCCTCGAACACACATCGGTGACGCGCACGATCGTCTTCACGCGTACCAAGCATGGCGCTGACCACGTGACCAAGTTCCTCAATCGCGAAGGCCTTCGTGCTGAAGCGATTCACGGCGACAAAACACAGGGCCAGCGTCAGCGTGCCCTGGCGAACTTCAAGGCGAACAAGACGCCGATCCTCGTGGCGACTGATATCGCAGCACGCGGGCTGGATGTGGACAACATCTCGCACGTGGTGAACTTCGATGTGCCTCACGAGCCAGAGACGTATGTGCACCGCATCGGCCGTACCGGCCGCGCGGGAGCCACGGGTGATGCAGTCAGCTTCTGCATGGCTGATGAGCGTCCTTACCTTGCCTCGATTGAGCGCATGCTCAAGAAGCAGGTGCCTGTCGTGACGGATCATCCTTACGTTGACGCGACGCCCTTCGCGCCGCAGCGCGGTAGCGGCAAGTCCGGCGGCGGGCCGCGCGGCTTCCGAGGCCAGAGCGCTTGGAACCGTTCCAGCGGCGGCAAGAAACCGTTCAAGAAGCCGGGCTTCGCAGGTGCCAGCAGCGGCGGCGGCGAGCAAGGCCGATCGTATGGTGCAAGCAACTTGGGCGGCAAAAAGCCGAGCGTGGGCCAAGGCGGCGGCAGCGGCAAGCGATCCTCCTTCCGCAAGCGCGACGCTCGATAATCATTCGTAAAACAAAAACACACTCAGCCCCGCCTTTAGCAGGCGGGGTTGTTTTTTTTGCTGAAGGGCTGCATCGCAATTGGCTAAACTGCCGCGATGATGCAGCGGCTAGCCCGATCTTTTTTTCAGCGTGAACCTGTTGTCCTTGCTCGTGCGCTGCTGGGGCAACAGCTCGTACGCATTCTCGATGATGGCACGCGACTGGCGGGACTCATTGTCGAAACCGAAGCCTATCTGGGTGTCATCGATCTGGCAGCTCACACCGCAGGCGGCAGACGCACTCTTCGCAATGCATCCATGTGGCTCGATGGCGGTCATGCTTATGTCTATTTCACCTACGGCATGCACCACTGCATGAACATCGTTGCACAGGTTCAAGATGAACCCACTGCGGTGCTCATTCGCGCGCTCGAACCAACCGAAGGACTCACGCAAATGAAAGCGCACCGAGGCGCCCCTGCCAAGCGGGATCGCGATCTCTGTTCAGGGCCAGCGAAGGTTTGTCAGGCTCTGGCCATCGATCGGCAGTTTGATGGTGTGAATATTTGCAGCAGCGAGAAGCTGTTCGTTGAACAGGTTCGCCGTCGCTCACTACCTGGCGAGGCGATCGGTGTGGGGCCGCGCATTGGTGTGGATTATTCCGGGGAATGGGCGAGTAAGCCGCTGCGATTCTGGATCGCAGGCAATGAGCATGTCAGCAAGTGAGATGGCGATGACATGTGCAACAGGGAGAGCATTTGGAACATCTCACGCGGTCGCCGACTTGAGCTTCTCCGCCAGCGCGTAACAGATCATGTGCAGAATATTCATCTGCACATCTTCAACTCGGCCAAAGTGTGTGTCTTCCACGATGATGGTCTGCGTGGACATGCCGTTGAGTTTGCCGCGCTGGCCGCCGATGATGGCGAGCGTTTCCATCTCGTGCTTCATCGCCCACTCAATAGCATGCACGCAATTCGGCGAGTTGCCGCTGACACTGAGCGCAATGAGCAGATCGCCCGGCCTCGCATAATTCTGAAGCTGCCGGGTGAAGACCTCCTCATACGCATAGTCGTTGGCCAGCGCGGTCATCCAAGGCATGTTGTCGGTCAGTGACATCACGCGAAACCTTCGGCTCAGATGATCCGAAGTGCCTTTGCCCAAATCGACAGCAAAGTGCGAAGCGCTGGCTGCGCCCGCACCGTTGCCGATGCAGAAAATCTGCTGATCCTTGAGCCACATGCGACCGACTGTTTCGATGGCCTGTTCGATACTCGCGGTAGGCACCGATGCCAGTGCGCGGGTTTGAGCGGCGACGTAGTTCTCAATCCATGTTTGCATTATTGATCTCGATCTAACAGGTGACAACAGTGATCTCTAGCTAGCCGTTCACCTGGGTGAACGATGCATTCGTGCCTCGCAGTGAACTGGCCAGTAACAACGCCCCCACAGGCACCACATCTTCACGCAGCGATGCCAGCGCCAGATGCGGCCCGGGCAGGAACGCATCCATAAGATAGTGAGGCAAGGCTGTGCGAAGTGACTCAATCAATGGATCGCCGATGAGCGACAGGCCGCCGCCGATGGTGATGGTGTGAGGATGAAGCAGATGCACGACATGCGAGAGCGCAAGAGCCAGTGCCTTCATCGTGTCATCCAGAATGGATCGGGCCTGCGGACATTGGCGTGACAGCGCTGCCGCCAGACACTTGGCTTCCCCTCCCTGTGCCGCGCCAGGATCAGCCATGCCCATCGCGCGCCACTGCTGAGCCAGTTCGCTTGCAGGTGATGCGTGAACCGCTTCACGAACGATGGCATCGACCGCCCAGCCTGAGCAGCGCTGCTGCACGGTGAGTCCGCCTTCACTGAGTTGAATATGCCCGAGTTCGAGTTCGCCTGGTATAGCACCGTGGAAGATCTTGCCGCCGGTGACAAAGCCAGCTCCGACGCCGCTGCCCAGTGTGACATAGACCATCGATTCAAATGACTTTGCCTGGCCGCACCTGGCCTCGGCTAGCGCGGCAACATTCGCATCATTGTCCACCAGTACCGGCGTGCCGGTGCGCTCGCGCAGCCAAGTCCCAAGCTCAAAACCATCCCAACCCGCAATGTGATACGAGCGCACGATGCGACCTGTGCGCCAATTGACAGGGCCGCCGTAACCGACACCGGTGCCAATGATGTGATGCAGCGCTTTGAGCTGAGCGATCTGTCGCTCCATCGTCTCCAGGATGGACGCAGCACCTCGCTTCACGTCAATCACAAAACGATGACGATCGATGATGTTGCCGTGGTCATCGCCGACGACCAGTTGCAATTTGGTGCCGCCGATCTCGATGCCCAGCAGCACAGAGGTCGGCGAACGAGTTGCATCAATTGAAGCGGATGAAACATTCATGGTGATCTCAATGATGAACCGCGTCTGTTCTCAGCGAGCAGCGCCAGCGCACAAGCAGCGGCGCCACGATACCGCAACTGGCCACCCAGCAGCCGGTCATGCCCGCCGCGAGCAATTTTCCCAATCCACCAATTGAATCACGGGGCCATTCTCGCTCGTAGAGCCGCGACTCAACGAGTCGCGGACGTAAGCGAACTGAATGGGTGTAATTTGCGCCATGTTTTGAACTCAGCGCAGACGCAGGCGCTGAGGCACTAGACCACTGAAATAACAC
>ENA-ORBV01001098-ORBV01001098.1-microbial-mat-metagenome-genome-assembly--contig:-NODE-1098-length-61615-cov-14.954987_pt1 | contig 61615 bp, 59 predicted proteins | sample MGYA00237777_ERZ505514 | MGnify/ENA primary metagenome ERZ505514 (study PRJEB26160, sample SAMN06269048) | microbial mat metagenome | isolation source: Oligotrophic lake microbial mat | place...
GGGGACTTTGATCTCTAGCTCCCCCAGAATTGGGGGTTGGGGGGCAAATTTCGGTTGATTTGCGTAAGTCCTGACTAATATCAGCGATCGCGGCGACTGCTTCATCTTTTTCAGCTTCGATTTCAACGGTAATCTCTTCTAGTGCAGTACCGTCCATCTGATTGATTACCTGTGTTGCTGGTTCTACCAAACTCTCAGCGGCGATTGATTTTGCTACTACTGATTCTAAGATTGCAGATGGGGCGACCTCTTCTAGCGGGGGCACCAAGTCGGCTTCCCAAAGATCTACTTCTTCTACCGCTTCCTTCGTTTGCGTAGCAGGATTGAATATCACAGGTGAAGCGATTGCCAAATCCTCCAAAAAATCGGGCAAAAGCTGACTGACAGGCAATCCCAGGCTAGTAAAGCCTTGAGCAATCTGCTCTAAGGGATAAGGTTCAGTGCTGGCAAAAGCAGGGTCGCTGGTCAACATGACGCTGGCAACACTAACGGGCACCTGAAGAAATAAGTTGCTTCCTAGAAAGGCGATCGCGGCTACCAACAAGCCTAGCCCACGGGATTCGATTGAAAACGGGACTGCGGCGGCTCCAATCGGCGCGAAAATATAAAGTTGACGCAACACAATCGCTAACAAAATGGCAACCCCCACCGCTAACAACCGATTCTGGGTTGATTTAAATCGGGTCAACAATTGCCGCTGCGGCAGAGTTAATTTTTCTGGCTTCAGGGCGATCGCCAAAAGACTAAAAATATAAAACGGGCGTTGCCATTGCATCCACAGAATTGGCACAATGCCAGCGATCGCGACAAACGCTAACTCTAACCAAACTGGAAGAATAGGATCTCCCACTGCCAGCCCTAAAAAACATAGCTCTAGCCAGAGTGGTAAAGCGGCTATGCCAGCTAGATGAATCCAAAGGTAAGGGTCAGACCAAAAAGAGCGCATAGCTATCGTGGAACAGATTAATCCATGCCCAAGCATAGAACCTGCCTGCCATCCCTAGAGAGATTTATAAAATCAGCCATCGAAAATCCGTGTGCATATATCGTAAGAGCAGTTTTTGTGAGTGCCATTATCGGCGGCAACCACAAGATCGGCTCTATAGACATGTTGCGAAAAGCCCTAAATAGAAGAATCTCGCTGTCCTTTCAAGGCTTGCAACTGCTCTAAAAGAGAATTGGTTTCTGCTTGAAGATGAAGAAACTTTGCTTGCTGATCAACTTGATACAAGCTTTTCATCACTTTTAGGAGCCGAACTTGATGCTCTACATCAGCGAGTTCAGTGCTAACAGGCGGCTCAAGCAGGGCGATCGCTGAATCACCTTTATTGGCGGAATTAGAATTATCAGTCATCAACATCATGAATACTCTAGTATTTGTACTCATCAACACCACAGACATTATCTTAACCCGAACTTTACAAAAAGATGGCAAACAAAGCACAGGTTTTAGTAAAAATTTGGCTTAGAAGATTGTTTAGATTGGCTGAAGTAGCGATGTAATCGAGGTAAACTAAGATTGAAACAAACTGTATCGGTTTGTTATCCCTTTACCGCGATCGCCGCATTACTTCAGTGACTTTGAGTTTTTCTGTTGGTTCCCATCGCTCTACCCAATCTCACACCGCTGCTCAGACGGGGGGATGGGGTGGACTGATCGAAATGTATCGTCCCTACTTGCCCGTGACTGAGCAAACCCCAGTCGTGACCTTGCGAGAAGGCAACACACCGCTGATTCCTGTCCCAGCGATCGCGGCTGAAATTGGTAGACAGGTGCAGGTGTGGGTGAAATACGATGGCTTAAATCCCACGGGTAGCTTCAAAGACCGGGGCATGACCATGGCAATCTCGAAGGCGAAGGAAGCCGGAGCAACAGCGGTAATTTGCGCTAGCACAGGCAATACCTCCGCAGCAGCGGCGGCTTACGCCCGACGGGGAGGGATGCGGGCTTTTGTCGTGATCCCCGACGGATACGTGGCGTTGGGTAAACTCGGTCAAGCGCTGATTTATGGGGCTGAAGTCCTGTCAATTAAGGGAAACTTTGACCAGGCATTAAAAATTGTCCGAGAGATGTCTGAACGCTATCCCGTGACACTGGTTAACTCGGTGAATCCCTATCGCTTAGAAGGGCAAAAGACCGCAGCTTTTGAAATTGTGGACGTGCTGGGCGATGCACCGGATTGGCTCTGCATTCCCGTGGGCAACGCTGGCAATATTTCGGCTTACTGGATGGGCTTTTGTCAATATCACCAAAACGATCGCTGCACCCAACTGCCTCGAATGATGGGCTTTCAAGCTGCCGGAGCTGCACCCCTGATTTCCGGACAGCCGGTGGAGCATCCAGAAACCCTGGCGACTGCAATTCGGATTGGCAATCCGGCAAACTGGGAAAAGGCGATCGCCGTTCGAGATGCGAGCCAGGGTGCATTCAATGCTGTCACTGACGAGGAAATTCTGTCAGCCTACCGCCTGTTGGCATCCCAGGAAGGCATTTTCTGTGAACCTGCCAGTGCCGCATCTGTTGCCGGACTGCTGAAAGTGAAAGACCAAGTGCCCACGGGCGCGACAGTCGTCTGTGTGCTGACGGGCAACGGCTTGAAAGATCCAGATGCTGCCATAACCCACAGCAACAATCCCTTGAAGCAAAGCGTTGAGCCAGATTTGGATGCAGTGGCGATCGCCATGGGATTTTAGAGCAAAGGACGACATGTTTTTCCATAAAGATGATTTGTTAGAAGTCCTCGGCGATCGCATCCTAGAATCAACCTGGGCAAGGTTTCCAGACTTGGCACGGAACCAGATCGCCTTAACTTGGCTAGTCTATGATTCTCCTGCACCCATCAACACGGGCGGCGCACTCACCGCTGAAGAGTTTTGGAAATATTCCCCTCGTGGCTATAGCTATCGCGGCGTAGAGATGATTTATCCTGCCAGCGTGGTCAAGCTGTTTTACCTGGTGGCGATTCATGAATGGCTAGAACGAGGTATGGTGCAGCCTTCAGTCGAACTCGATCGCGCCATCCACGACATGATTGTGGATTCCAGCAACGACGCAACGGGATTAATTGTGGATACCCTGACGGGCACGACTAGCGGTCCTGAGCTATCTGTCGCGCCGTTTGAAACCTGGAAGCAGCAGCGTTATCTGATCAATCGATATTTTGAGTCGTTTGGCTGGGAAGAATTGAAAACCATCAATGTTTGCCAAAAAACTTGGTGTGATGGTCCCTATGGTCGAGAGCGTGCCTTTTATGGCGAAATAATGGAAAACCGCAACTGGCTAACGACGATCGCGACGGCGCGGTTACTCCACAGCATTGTTGGCGGTGTGGCAGTATCTTCGGCGCGATCGCAGGCGATGATGGCGTTATTGCGGCGATCGCTGCAACCCGCAGATCTATTAGCCGATCCAGAGAATCAAGTCACAGGTTTTTTGGGGGATGGCTTGCCGCTTGACTCCTATGTTTGCTCCAAAGCGGGACTGATGAGCCGAGTTCGTCATGATACCGCTTACATTGAACTGCCCGACTGCTCTCCTTACCTGCTCGCCGTTTTCACCGAAGGACAGGAACACAGCAGCAATGAATCCATCCTGCCATTTGTCTCCAATCAAGTTGCCGAAGCCATGCGATCGCTGTCTGTATAGCTTGTAGCATTTTAGATAGCGTTCTACCGCTTTATCCCGTCATCGATGCAGCCCCCTGTAATTAGGATGAACCTGAATTCGCGATCGTATTCATACTGCATCAATCCAGCGGACTCCGAACTCCTCGTCCACCCCGATTCAAAACATGCGTGTAAATCATCGTTGTTTTCACATCTTTATGCCCCAGTAACTCCTGAATTGTGCGGATGTCATAACCACTTTCCAGCAGATGCGTTGCAAAGCTATGTCGAAAGGTGTGGCATCCCACCCGCTTGGGTATCTGCGTTCCCCGCACTGCTTGCTTCACCGCTTTTTGCACACTGCTCTCATGCAGGTGATGCCGACACATCAATTCACCGCGCGGGTCTTTGGCGATCTGGCTAGAGGGGAACACAAACTGCCAGACCCAGTCTCGATTTGCATTCGGATACTTGCGATCCAACGCATAGGGCAACGAAACGGCTCCAAAACCTCGCCCTAAGTCTTGCTGATGTTGACGCTTGACCCTAACGAGATGATCGCGCAGTTCCTCACTCACGCTGATGGGTAGCATCGTGACACGACTTTTACTACCCTTACCGTCTCGCACCAGGATCTGATGTTGAGCAAAATCGACATCCTTGACTCGCAAGCGCAACCCTTCGCACAACCGCAGTCCACCGCCATACAGTAACTTCACCACCAACTGCTGGACACCACCGATGTTTTGAATGACTTCCTTTGCCTCTTGTGGGGTCAGAACCGTGGGGAGATATTGAGTGCGTTTTGCCCGAATCGCATTGACCTCAGCCACCTCTAAGTTCAACACCTCTCGGTACAGAAACAGAATGGCGTTGAGAGCCTGATTCTGAGTGGAAGCAGCAACTTGCTCTTGCACAGCCAGATGGGTTAGAAATGCCTCAATCTCGACCCGTCCCATTTCATTGGGATGGCGCTTGTCATGAAATAGAATATACCGCCTGACCCACTGCACGTAGGTTTCTTCTGTAGTAATTGCTCAACCTAGGCAAATTGGTAGTTACAGCCCTTTTTTCAACCATTTTCGGTTCCTTTCCAGCTAAGAATCTTGCGTTATGGGCTTTTAGAGGATTTTCTCCGAGCAAAAAATGGCTGAAACCCGCATTTCTTCTGAGTTGAGCAATTACCTTCTGTACGGTAAGCATAATGCTTGAGCCGGATCACATCTCGCAATTGATCTAAGAGCTTTTTTGGGCGAGGTTCCATAACTATGCAGTCACAACGAAGTATGTGTCTGATGATACCCGTAATGCCAACCACACACGTCTGAAGATATGCGGAAATTTTCCTCAGATCCACCTCGATCGGCGTATTATGAAGAAGATTTCCTCAGATCCACCTGATTTGGAGGGATCTGAGGAAACAATCTGCCTATCCTCCTTTTTGGGGTGGATCTGCGGAAAAATTCCGTCTAATAACAAGTTAGGCTTCTCGGCAGCCATCGTTCAATACTGATTAATGGTGATGTATTTCATGATGTGTTGTATATTCTGCAAGAATAATTCTGAAAACAGTAAATCAAAAGAACATATCATCCCAGAGTCTATTGGCAATAAGGAGTATGTACTTCCACCTGGATGGGTATGTGATAGTTGTAATAACTATTTTTCAAGGAAAGTAGAAGCACCTTCTTTAGAGTCTTGGTACGGTAAAATTTCAAGATTTGAGATGAGGATTCCGAATAAAAAGGGGAGAATTCCTGTAGGTACTGGTGTTCATCCATATAGTCGTACAAAGCTTGATCTATTGTTTGACAAAGATGGATTGAGTATCTTTCCAGCTTCGGGCGAAGACGAAACACGTTTTGTCAAAAGCATCCAGACACAGAGGCAAGGTAAACTTTACATTCCATCGGCTGGAGAACCAGAATTGAATTATGAAGTAGCCCGTTTTATTGGCAAAGTAGGTCTGGAAGTTCTCGCTGATCGCGGTACACATATAGATGGCTGGAATGAAGAGCTTGCAAACAAAACCGAATTAGATAAACTACGAAATTATGTTCGTCGTGGGGAAGATGGATTTATCTGGCCAGTCAACATTCGGAGAATATATTCAGCTGATCAGGAATTTTCAGATGAGAACAATGCAGCTTTTCAAATTCTAAATGAATTTGACATACTATTCATTCCTTCTTCTAAAGATAGTCAAGTTGGTGAATTCTACGCAATAATCGTAATCCTAGGTGTAGAGTATGCTATTAATTTGGGTGAGCCTGACTTGGATGGCTACTTACAGTGGCTAAAATATAATGATGAACAAAGTTATCTTTATATCAAAACTAAACCCTAACAACCCTGTTGGAGCGGACTGAAGGAAGATCTTGGCGATGTTGTAAAGGCTGTTTGCAGCCGCTCAACAGGAACGTTAGCCCGCAATGAGACAATGGATGGCATCCATTGTCTCATTGGCAGGTTATCTCAGCACACTTCGCAAACGGAGTTCGCGATGCCACAACCAACCTGCTACATGTGCGACCAATCCAGCACGTCGCGCGAACACGTTCCGCCCCGGTGCCTCTTCCCAGAATCGAAAGACGTTCGCGGAGACTTTCGCCAGAATCTGTTGACCGTTCCATCGTGTGATGAGCACAACAGCGGTAAGTCCGCAGATGACGAATTCCTGATGGTCAGCTTGGCTGGTATCATCGGCAACAACTCGATTGGGTACTCGCATAAATTCTCGAAGGTCAACCGCGCAATCCACCGCAGTTCGTTCTCGCTACTCAATCAAGCGATGAAGAACCAAAAATGGTATGTCGTTGAGTTCGGCCCGAACAAGTTCATTGATGTTATTTGGGGCACGCCAGATTACGATCGGCTTCTCCGATGCTTCGACCGCATTGCGCGCGGCGTTCACATGGCGCACTTCGGACGACAATTCAGTGGCACGTCACGGACGATTCTCGGCTACATACCAAGTGACTCGCCAAACCCAGCCGAATTCCAAAGGTTCATCCGCGACAAAGTTGCAATAGAACTGGAAGGAAAACCCCGACTCGGTAGTAACCCAGACGTGTTTAACTTCCAGTTTACGGCTCCCGATCAATTTGGACTGTACTTGGTGCATTTGCAGTTTTACGGCGGCCTCGATGTGTATGTCAGTATGACAACTGACGGCTGCCAGATTCCTGCCAATCTCGCTATGCTACTAATCGATGGTGGGATCGAAACGACGATCAAGCTCGGTGCCGAAGAATACAAGTTCAACATCGGCAGCTAGGTCACGGCCAAAGGCGGGCTAACAAGACGGTCAACCCGAGCGGCGGATCGGGCGGGTTTTGAAATTGGAGTCACTTGGCCGCCGCCGGGTTACCTTTGTCGTTACAGCACCTTGCTGATTCAGGCTATTCTGATTTGCCTAGCTTATTTATTTTTCACTCCTAATCACTCTGCAAACAAGCTGTAAGTTGTTGACGCAGTTCGGTTTGATTGAAATTGCGCCCAATGATCGCTAATTGGTTAGTGTTATCAGGCTCTAACAAATATTTAATAAACCCGATCATGATTTCCAATATCAATAAATGCAGCTTTTCCTTCATCTGTAAAATAAAATATCACCCTATTATCGTACTCAATACTAAAACTCCACAAATCCTTTAACTTACCTGATAATTTATGCGTTTTTAAGGGCGGATCAAAAGGATTATCCCGAAAATTTTCTAGTTTTATCCTAAACTTTCTTTCTAAATCCTCTCTACCTTGAAAGCGTTTTCTATAGGATTTTTTAAAAGAATCGTCAAAAGTAATTTCAATCATTAATCTTGCAATGACTGCATTAACCGATCGATATCTGAAGAAAACTGTAACTTTCCTTCTTTTTCATTTTGTTTGCTAACTAAATAACTTTGATAAATTTCTTCGCGGCGTTCTTCTCGCAGAAACTGCTCAAGAAGAGCCTGTACTTCTTCTTTTTCCACTAGGGATAAGGTTTTAATTGCTTCTACAACATCGCAAAAAGTCATAACGGCTATTTGTTCTATAGACTTCCGATTATAGTTTAGCAGTTATCTCCTAAATTATGCCCAATTCTCCATTGTTTCAGGCTAATCTCGTAGGCTGCGTCAATGAAATGTGACGCACCTTATTGTTGTTTGAACGTATACAACAACTTGGACTTGCTGATTTGTCGATTGCAATTTCTAAAGAAATAGTGGTTTAAAGGGAAATCACAATCACGGCAATCCGTCAGCCTCGCTATAGTAGAGAAGAATTTCCCCAATGCGGCGATCGAATCTATCAAAACGAGATACGCATAGACATTTAAAGTCCGATCGAATTAACCATGAAAAAAGCGATAATGCTAATGTTAGATCGAGCAAAGGAGTTACAAATCAATGACTCAGACAGTTGTTAAAAAATCTTTGTACGAATCCGACTATTTCCTTTGGACTGAGGAGATGATCGCTAGGTTAAAGGCGAGAAAATTTGATTGCGTGGATATTGAAAATTTGATTGAAGAGATAGAGAGTTTGGGTAGGTCTGAGAAGAGAGAGATTAAAAGCCGCCTTAAAACTTTGTTGGAACATTTACTCAAGCGTATATATATCGATATGCCTGATTATTTTAATGGCTGGGAAAATACGATCGAAGAACAACGCGAAGAAATCATCGAAGAGTTGATGGATTCGCCTAGTCTAAAAAGATTTTGGGATGAGTTGTTTGACGTGTCGTGGCAGGGAGCATTACGCAAAGTCCGCAAAGAATATCAGCCCAAAGGCTCTAGCTTTCCCGACACATGGCAGTTTAATCGTGATATTGACCCGATGTTAAATGACACCTTTTGGGAATAGCGATCGCCCCCCAAATCAATCCTCACAAACCGCGATCGCAAATGTAGTGGCTCAACTAGATCGTTACAGCAAGCACCTTGCTGATTCAGGCTATTCTGATTTGCCTAGCTTATTTATTTTTCACTCCTAATCACTTTGCAAACAATCTATAAGTTGTTGCCGCAGTTCGGTTTGATTGAGATTGCGCCCAATGATCACCAATTGGTTAGAGATTGGCTTCGTGCGCTCTTCGGTTTTGAGTTCGTAACGCTTGCCACTGAGTTGAAAGATATAACGGTTGTCAATACCGACAAAGTTGAGGATACCTTTAGCGCGGAAAACATCGATAGGTAATTGCTTGTCGAGAAAATTCTGGAATTTTTCGATCTCAAAAGCTCGATCGCTCACAAAGGACATTGAGACAAAACCATCATTCTCCAAGTGATCGGAGTGGTGATGGTGATGATCATCGTGATCGTGTGCATGATCGCGATCGTGGCTAGAGTGATCGTGGGCATGGTGATCGTGGCTGGAGTGTTGGTCAGCTTGCAAATCGGATTTAGCTAACTTGACATCCAAAATCAATGGCAGTGGCACAGTACCGTGATCGGCACGGAGAATTCTCGCGCCCTTTTTCACTTCATTAACGTAGGTTTCGACATCAGCAATCTTTTGCTCAGTTGCCAGATCGGTTTTGTTGAGAATAATGATGTCGCCATACATAATCTGACTGTAGGCAGCTTGAGAGTCAAAATGACTGGCATCAAAAGTTTCAGCATCCACGACTGTCAAAATTGAGTCCAACCGCGTCAAATGTTGTAGCTCTGTGCCTAGAAAAGTCAGAGCAATTGGTAAAGGATCGGCTACACCTGTGGTTTCAACCACCATATAGTCAATTCGATCGCCACGTTCTAGGATGCTATAAACCGCATCGACCAGACCATCGTTAATCGTGCAGCAAATGCAACCATTGCTGAGTTCCATCATGTTTTGGTCAACCGATACCAGCAACTGACTGTCAATATTAATATCGCCAAACTCATTCACTAAAACAGCAACTTTGAGGTCTTGCTGATTTTGGAGAATATGGTTGAGCAGAGTTGTTTTGCCGCTCCCCAAAAAGCCTGTGATGATCGTGACGGGCATACCACGCTTGGGCAGGTCGAGATCTTCTAAGTCTATGTTCTGTGGTTGAGCGTTGGCTTGAGCATCTTTCGTTAGCATTTTTGTTATTCTCGCTTGATATAGCTATTTTAATCGTTAAACAGTGAAGATCGGCTCTCGATCGAGATTAACTGCTAGAAAGTGCCTAAACTGGTGAGGCTGATTAAATACATATCCTCAAAACAAGTCTATGACTGCTGAAACTGTGGCACAGATCATTCAATTAATCATTGCTCCTGCTGTGATGATTACAGTTTGCAGTGTAATTCAAAACGGTATCCTTGGTCGCTATGGCTCGATCGGCGATCGATTGCGGGCGTTAGCAATTGAACGACTAAAGCTGTTGGATGCTGAGCATAGTACTTTTATTGAAACGGAGCGGATTAGAGAAATTGACTTTGAGCTGCCGATTGTGAATCGTCGCCACAGACTGCTCCAAGATGCATTGCTGGTGATCTATGGATCTGATTTGGTTTTTCTCCTAGTAATGTTTACGATCGCCCTATCGATCGGGTTCAATTCTGGCTGGATTGCCACAAGTGCGCTAATTTTATTTCTCTTCGGTACGGTTGTTCTGCTGATTGGGATTTTATTTATTACGATCGAAATCCGCATGTCTCATCAAGCGATCTACTATGAGATCAAAAGAGTGTCATCTCTATCTCGACCATTTCCTCAAACAAAATGTGATTAAGGTCTATTCGCTGCTCTCAGGCGTGACAATTTCGGGAAGATAGAGCCGATCCTCACGCGCATCATACTCAAACAGCTCGGCATAACGACCCCAATCCATGGCGGTGGCAAACTGTCGCTCCACTTCTTCACGCGGATAATACTCATCTAATAAGTCTCGAAAGAACTCGGCTCGCATCGCTCCACTACGTTTTTCCCGCAAAGTCTGGATGATGCTGGTCAGTATTGGTACCTGCTGGAGTACTTGCTGACGGAACAGGTCTTTACTCCGCAGAATGGTCGTGGTGGCAAAGTCCTGTCCAGTCTCAGTCAGCTTCACATCACCTTGGGTAACCTCAACAAACCCTAATAGCACAGCCGCATCAAGGATCGGCAGAAGATCGTCAACCTCTAGCTGGATTTGTTCTGCCAAACGGGGAATATCATCCATTCCCTGAGGCTGATCGGCAATTAATTCCAGTAGACCGCTAATACCACCAGCTCTTGCATGGGGTAAGGGATAGGCATATGGAGATTGAGATTTGGATGGTTTTGCCATTGTTTTTGGCACTGTCACTGTCACCTCTCCCGTTACCTCTGCTTCGGGATTGGTCATCACATTATAGATATAGTCAACCAAGGCTTTGAATCGATCGCTATTCCGATCGTGCGATCGAGGTAGGTCAATTACCACTGCACCGCGCACGATCCCAGGATTCGATCCGAGGATAATCACTCGATCGGCAAGGAACACCGCTTCTTCGATGTTGTGAGTCACAATCAAAATACTTTTGGATGGGAAAGTGCCAGCATTCCACAGGTCATCAATTTCACCGCGCAGGTTCTCGGAGGTCAAGACATCTAAAGCACTGAATGGCTCATCCATAAATAACACTTTTGGCTCTAGGACGAATGCCCGTGCAAAGCCAACTCTTTGCTTCATCCCACCAGATAATTCTTTGGGATATGCACTCTCAAACCCATCTAAACCCACTAGATCGATCGCTTTAACGGCACGTTGCCGTCGCTCATTTCGATCGACACCTTGAGCTTCCAAACCTAGCTCGACATTCTCGCGTACCGTCAGCCAAGGTAATAGCGCGAAGCTCTGAAACACCATCGCCACATCATGGTTGCTACCGCGCAAACGTTTACCGTTAACCGATACCTGTCCCTTGCTAGGTGGAATTAAACCCGCCATAATCCGTAATAAGGTGCTTTTCCCACTGCCACTCCGCCCCAGCAGTGCCACGACTTCGCCTGCACTCACAGTCAAATCGATATCGCTGAGCACCGTAAATTCCCCCTTGCCCTCTGGTAATGGAAAACTCTTATTAACTTGCTCGACTGCAATCAAAACTTCGTCGGTTACACGTATATTTGCCATGTTCATTCCTACTTAAAAATGGTACTTCGTTTCTGCCAGACCATATAACCGCCGCCAAAATAATCGATTAAATCCCACGACAAATAAGCTCATCATGCCAATTCCCAATGTGATGCGGGGCCAGTCACCCACACCTGTGGCTTGAGCAATATACGCGCCTAAACCATTTGCCGTCAGGGTAATTTGCCCCCAAGAGACGATCTCAGAAACGATGCTGGCGTTCCATGCGCCACCGCTAGCCGTGACTCCACCTGTCACCCAAGCAGAAAAGATACCTGGAATAATTAACTTGCGCCATAGTTGCCAGCCCCGTAATCCCATATCTACTGCCATCTCTCGCAGGTCAGTTGGAATACTCATCGCGCCTGCAATGGAGTTGAATAGAATGTACCACTGCGCCCCCAGAGACATTAATAGAATACTGCCCCAGTCAATGCTGATATGGGAATGGATGAAGAATAGAGTCGCGAACGGAAAGATAAAGTTGGCGGGAAAAGATGCGAGGAATTGGACGACAGGCTGTAACAGGCGCGCCAGTTTTGGATTAAAGCCGATCGACACGCCAACAGGTGTCCAGATCAGGGTAGCAAACACCAGCAACACCAATACTCGTGCCAGAGTAAACAATCCTAGGACAAAGGTTTTGCCGACCTCGGCCAATCCCACAGTGGTGAGCACGAAATGGATGCCGATTGCCAACAGTCCACCGATCGACACAAGGAGCACAAAATTATAGATTCGATCGCCCCATTTACTCGGAATTAGTTCGATCGAAGGTGTCGATCGAGGCTGAGTTAAAGCCGACAATATCCGATTCACGCCATCATTAATTGGAGTCAGAATCTTTCCCAGTAATCGCGGGATCCGAGCCGCTTTTAGTAAATCATAGACCCAAGATTGTGGGGTTTCCGAAGACGCGCTCTGCTCCAATCGGAATTTATCCGACCACGCGATCAAAGGTCGCCAGAATATTTGATCTACTAGGAGAATGATCGTGGCAATAGTCAGCAGGGCCCAACCCAGCGCGGGTAAATTCTCAGAAGCGATCGCCGCCGCGACATAAGAGCCAATCCCTGGCAGCGTATATTGCTGGTTTAGCACACTAATTGCTTCACTTGCCGCGACAAAAAACCAGCCCCCACCAAAGCTCATCATCGCATTCCAGACCAGCCCGATCATCGCGGAAGGAATTTCCAGTTTCGTGAATCTCTGCCAACCCGATAATCGATAGAGCGTCACCGCCTCATTCAGTTCTCGTGGGACTGTCCGCAGCGACTGGTAAAACGAAAAGGTCATATTCCAAGCTTGGCTGGTGAAAATCACAAAAATGGAGGCAGCCTCCAATCCCAACAGGCTGCCAGGAAATAGCGCGATAAAACCCGTCACCGTAATCGACAAAAAACCCAGAATTGGGACTGATTGCAAAATATCTAGCAAAGGTACCATGATGCGCTCAGCTCGACGACTACGGGCCGCAACATAGCCATAGACCAACGTAAACATGGTCGAGAAAAATAGGGCAATAAACATCCGCAGGGTCGATCGACCTGCATAGTAAGGTAGATTAATTGGATCGAGACTGATACCTGGCACTACATCTGGCGGTACGAAGCTCACGAGAGTGCCAGCACCTACCCGCGCGATCGACGCCAGTAAAGTCAACGTACCTAAAATGACCGCAATATCTGGCAGCCCAAAAGGAAAACGTCGGAGCGTTTCAGGAGAGGGGAAAGTTCGCTTCAGCATATGGTAAGACTAACACCATGCTAGGGCGTAGGGCAAAGCATTCCGCGATTTGAGTATTGCCCAAACCGATCCGCAGCTACCATAGAATGATCGATCGATTATTTAGGATTTATTGGTTGCCAGCAAAATTATGATGAACTCCGATACCATGTCTAACTCTCCGATTTGGCGACCCTTTACCCAAATGAAGACCGCGCCAGTACCGCTCCCAGTTGTCAAAGGCGATGGCATATGGCTGGAATTGGCGGATGGAAGACGGATCATGGATTGCATTTCTAGCTGGTGGGTGACGATTCACGGACATGCCCATCCAAAACTAGCTGAGGCACTCTATCAGCAAGCTTTACAACTAGAACAGGTGATCTTTGCAGGATTCACTCACGCCCCCGCCGAGCAGTTAGCGGCTAGATTACTCACACATCTGCCCAACTCTCTCACCCGCGTGTTTTTTTCGGATAATGGTTCCACGGCGATCGAAGTCGCACTCAAAATGGCTTACCAGTATTGGCACAATCAAGGCGATCGAAATCGCACGCGGTTTATTGGTTTCGATCGAGGCTATCACGGCGACACGATCGGAGCGATGTCGATTGGCAAGAGTTCCACTTGGTGGGATAAATTTCAGCCCTTGATGTTTGAGACAGATGTGGTGCCATTTCCTGCGACATTCGATCGAGACGATCGGATCGACCAAAAGGAAGCTGAGTCGTTAGCGAAGATCGAGGATCTTTTACAACAAGAACTCCATGCCGCAATTGTGATTGAGCCACTGGTTCAGGGGGCGGCGGGGATGCGGATGTGTCGTCCCGAATTTTTACAAGCTCTTAGTAATCTAGTCGATCGATTCGGTGTTCTATTAATTTACGATGAAGTGATGACAGGGTTTGGGCGTACAGGAGAATTATTTGCCTGTCTCAAATCTGCTACTGCACCTGATATCCTTTGCCTCTCGAAAGGGCTGTCGGGTGGTTGCTTGCCTTTGTCGGTGACGTTAGCAACGGAAGAGATTTATCAATCCTTCTATGATGAAGATGTTTCTAAAGCTTTCTATCACGGTCATTCGTTTACGGGGAATCCGCTCGCTTGCGCTACTGCTTTGGCATCGCTCGATCTATTGGAGCAAAACCCCGCATCATATCGATCGATGGAAATTCTGCACCGTCGCTATTGGCAAACACACCTAGAAGGACATCCAAAATTGGAGCATAGCCGTTTCTGTGGCACGATTGCGGCGATCGAAGTCAAAACCGATGGCATGAATAGTTATTTCGATTCGATCGCCCCGATTCTCAAAGCCAAATTTCTCGAAGCTGGTTTTCTGATCCGTCCATTGGGAAATACGATTTATCTGATGCCGCCTTACTGCATTTCGCCCAGTGAGCTAGAGTCGGCTTATCAACAGATTCGTGATTCGATCGATAGCTTATGATGGAAGATGTCCAAGTCTATGGAGCTAATCGAAACGATCTGGATCGATCGCAGATTAACGCCGCCGTCACAGGTAAGATTAATATTGGTAATTTAGGATAGAGGTGTAAAGAATGGCACAGTTAATCCTCAATGAGTTAGATCTAAATGTTTTAGAAAAATTAAAAGTTCGAGCAGCTAGCCATCAGCGTTCTGTAGAAGACGAATCAAAAGCAATTTTGCAAGAAGCGATCGATGCTGAACAGATTACCAAAATGAATATCTTTAAAGAACAGGCAGCCCAGATGCGGCAAGCTTTATCGGCTCGAAGTCATACAGATAGTGCAGAACTAGTGCGTGAGGATCGAGATCGATGACTCAGTATGTTGTCGATGTTTGTGTGGCAGTGAAATGGTTTGTCCCTGAAGTTTACAGCCAAAATGCTGTTCGACTTTTAAGCGGCAACCACAATCTGATTGCACCAGACTATCTACTGGCTGAAGCAGGTAGTGTCTTTTGGAAGAAAATTCGTTTTCAGGAGATTAGTTTGAAAAATGGTCAGCAAGCACTAACTGCAATCCAACATTCACCTATACAGTTGATAGATTCTAAACTCTTGCTCCAAGATGCATTTAATTTGGCAAATCAGGCAGGACGAAGTATATATGATTGCTTTTATCTAGCACTGGCAATTCGGGAGAACTGTCAAATGGTGACATCCGATCAAAAGTTCTTTAATGCCCTGCAAGGTGGGATTTGGGCGATATCGCTTTGCTGGGTAGAGGAAATTCTATGATGACTGATTAATTCTTAGGCGATTTCTGGTAAAAAATTTACCCATTCCAAACAGCCCCTAAATCCCCAATTCTGGGGACTTTGATTTCAGAACCCCCAGAATTGGGGGCAGGGGGCTAGGTAGATTCTTTAAAGGAAATTTCCTTAGCAAACTCTAGTATTTGCGAGTACATCGAGATCTATACAGCCTAAGCTGGTCGAATCCGCCAGAGGATTTTTTTACCTTTCTGGGTGGTCGCCGCCTTCTCTGTAGCAGAATCAACGTCAACTATAAAGTCCCCAACTTGTAAGGGCAACTTGCCTGAATTTTTAGCTTTACGCAGAGTTTTTACCGAACAGTTCAAAAATTTAGCAACTTCAGTCGTACCCCAACTACGGCTGAAGAGATCATCTGGGATTCCGACTAGCTGCTCAGCAACTTCAGCCCAAGATTTTAAATAAGCTTCTGATGCTTCTTGATGTTTAACAATAGTATCGGGAAGTGGGGGAGCATCATGCGGCAGTTCGATTTCCACCGTATCGTAGATGTCAGTGTCAATGTAGACTTCCATCCCCAAAATGTCATGCCAACTCCTGAGAAAAGAGACATAAGCATCGTCATATTCTCCTTCTTCTAGTAGATCGATCAGCTTATGATCGGTATTAGTAATTTCAATGTGATGTTTCAAGCTAGACACCAAAGTAGACAGAGCCTCTACTACCATATTGCTATTGCCACGAGCATAAAGATGACATAGATCTTGTACCAATGGCGCAAGCTGCGGCGGAATCGGGAGTTTGAGCTTTTGGGTTTGAAGATTGGTTTGGGGATCGATCGGCTGACTAGATGGCATAGAGTCGCTCAGAAAAGAGGTGTCGGGTAAATCGGCACCAGAACTACTATTTCCTGACTGATGTGGCTGTGTCACAGATCAACCCCGCCTGAAAGTTTTAAGAAAGTTTTAACCCAAGATTTTAGTAGCACAGCATTGAAATCAAGCTAGCATCGTTTAATCTTGGCACAATTAGCATATATCTAGAATATATCGCCAATCCAGACTTATACCAATCCTAATTAAGCGAAAATTTAGTCCAGCGAAAACCACCAAATTTAAGTCATGATCTGAACATCCTGTCCATCAATCCAGCAAAGCGATGCCAAAGTCGACCATCCCAATTATCTATTCCGATCGATTTCTCGATCATCTGACAGGCAGTTTTCATCCTGAAAAACCAGGACGACTGACGGCAATTGTCTCCGCTTTAAAAAATTCTGACCTAGCCGATCGAATTGAGTGGAGATTGCCAACTCCAGTTCAAGACCGCAACATTTTGGCTGAAGTCCAAAGATTTCACACATCTGAGTACATCGCCAAGGTAAAACAGCTATCAGACAATGGTGGCGGTCAGATCGATGGTGACACAATCACCTCAGCGCAAACCTATGAAGTTGCATTACTAGCTGTGAGTGCTTGGCTAGATGGGGTCGATCGAGTCTTAAGTTCAGGACAGCCGACTTTTGTGCTGGCGCGTCCCCCAGGACATCATGCTTGTGCCTCTACTGGTATGGGTTTCTGCATTTTTAACAACGCTTCGATCGCCGCTCTTTATTCGATCGAACAGCCTGGCATTAAGCGGGTGGCAATTTTAGACTGGGATGTTCATCATGGTAACGGTACGCAAGCAGCAGCATGGCATCATCGCCAAATTGCCTATATCTCAACCCACCAGTCACCATTTTATCCAGGTACAGGCTGGCAAGACGAAACTGGAGCATATGGCAATATTCTCAATATCCCAATGAGATCGAATGGGAACATAGACGCATACTTAGCGGCATTTCAGCAAGATATCCTGCCCTACTTAAACCAATTCGATCCAGATTTACTGATTGTCAGTGCGGGGTTTGATGCCAACAGTGAAGATCCGCTTGCCAGCATGTTGCTCAAACCACAAGATTACGGCGTGCTGACCGAATTCTGTCTGGGGCTACAAGGCAAATTAAATCGTAAAGTCCTATTCGGCTTGGAGGGTGGCTATGATTTCCAGAGCTTATCAGAGTCAGTATTAGCCGTCGTCAGACAGTGCCTGTCTTAACCAATACAACAATCTGAGATTCGTTATGGTAACTTAGCCCCACAAACCCGAACTAGGGGATATGATTTATGCAGAATCTCCACTGAGTCCTTAATTTCCACTACGAATTTCATAAGCCTATGAATACGTCAGATCAGCAAACTCCGCTCAAACCTAAAACCACTGGTAGAGCTCTGGTGGCAAGGGGAGGTAGAACTCCGTTTGAGACTAAACTAATTGAAGGTGGTCATGCCACATCTGAGCAATTTACCGAGGCTCTCAAGAAGAGTCAGTCAGAAGGCAAGTCAGTATTATCGGTGTTAGAAGACCTGACTGGGACGACTCTAGCTCCCGATATCGTGCGCTACTACAAACGCTTGCATCTGTTTGAACTAAAGCTGATCTACGGTTTTGATGCGCTAGATCCTGATGTCGAAATTGACAAGTTCGATGTAGTCAAAATGAGTCAGTTGATCGACGCAAATGTGGTTCAAATCAGTGCTTGCCGAGATTTCAAGCTATTACCGTTAGCTAGAACCGAAAACTCAGTGCTGATTGGGATGGTGAATCCTGATAACTTTAACGTCATAGACGAATTGACTCGGACACTCAGATCGCAAAACCTGACGCTGCAACGTCGTGTGATTGCTAAAGTGGATTTTGAGAATATATTTGACCAGTTAATCGAATATCAGGTCAATCGTAGTGCTAAAGGGGATGGTATTGATGATGAGCTGCTAAAGACGGATGAGGCTTTCTTTGTCACAGATGATGAACTTAGCGAAGGCGGTGAGGATGGCGATAACCTCGATAAGTCGATCGGTGAAGATTCAGCTCCAATTATCAAACTCGTAGACCAAATCCTCGTGAGAGCTTTAAAAGAGGGTGTCTCTGATATTCACATTGAGCCTCAAGAGAAGTACTTGCGTGTGCGCTTCCGTCGCGATGGTGTACTACGCGAAATGGATATGGGTGACGGTAAACAACTGCCGCGCAAAATTATTAACGCCGTAGTTTCCCGCTTTAAGATTATTTCAGATCTCAACATTGCCGAGCGGCGCAAACCCCAAGATGGCAAAATGAAGCGTAACTTCCAAGGCAGACGGGTTGACTTCCGTGTTAGTACTCTTCCTACTCCTAACGGCGAAAAGATCGTGCTGCGGATTCTGGATAACTCCAATACGCAACTAGGTTTAGACAAGTTAATTACCGACCCAGAAAGCCTCGGCATCATGCAGGGGATGGCGAGAAGACCATACGGACTGATCTTGGTGACTGGTCCAACTGGTTCGGGTAAGACGACAACGCTTTACTCTACCCTAGCTGAATGTAATGATCCTGGAATTAACATCAGTACTGCCGAAGACCCGATCGAATACAGCTTGCCTGGGTTAACCCAATGTCAGGTGATTCGCGATAAGGGCATGGATTTTGCCATGATCTTGCGGGCATTCTTGCGCCAAGATCCTGATGTCATCCTCGTGGGAGAAACCAGAGATAAAGAAACGGCAAAGACAGCGATCGAAGCTGCACTTACAGGGCACTTAGTCTTGACAACTTTACACACCAATGATGCTCCTAGTGCAATTGCGCGCCTAGAAGAAATGGGTGTTGAGCCATTTATGACCAGTACAGCCCTGATTGGCGTTCTGGCGCAACGGCTACTCCGCAAAGTCTGTGACAACTGCCGCATTCCCTATCAACCCGCGATCGAAGAGCTAGAAAGTTTTGGGCTGCCCAGAACCGATCTAGAAAACACTTTTTATCGTGCCAACACCCTGAGTCGGGATGAAATCATTGCTGGCAAAGAAGGCCGACTGAGGATCTGTCCTAAGTGCGGCGGTTCGGGCTACAAAGGACGAATCGGCTGTTACGAAATTATGCGGATGAGTGAGCGACTACAAAGTGCAATCAACAAAGGCGCAACCACAGACACGATTAAAGAAATCGCGGTCGAAGAAGGGATGAAAACCTTGATGTCTTATAGTTTCGATCTAGTTCGTCAAGGCTATACAACGCTTGAGGAGGTGTTGCGGGTGGTCTACACCGATAAAGGACGTGAGGCTGAAGAACGCGCCAAACGCAAGAGTAGTCTAGAATGCCATAGCTGCCACGCTGTATTGAAGCCAGAAGTACTGGAATGTCCTTACTGCACAACACCCAGGGTTTTATAGGTTTCAGGAAAATCTGCGCCGCGATCGACTAGAAATTAGGTAACTTGCAAGGTAAGCTTTAATCCACCGCTCGATCGCTAAATTTCGACCGCTAAATCTCGACAAAAAGGATGGAAAGATTATGGTATTGGACTACATCATCGAAGATCTGATGGAAGAGGTGATAGAGCGGAAAGGCTCTGACCTGCATATCGCCGCAGGTTTGCCACCATACATTCGGATCAGCGGTCACCTCACGCCTACAGATCGCGACCCCCTCTCACCCGAAGAAACACAACGTCTGATTTTTGCCATGCTGAATAATAACCAGCGTAAGATGTTTGAGCAAAACTGGGAACTCGACTGTTCCTATGGCGTAAAAGGCTTAGCAAGATTTCGGGTGAATGTATTTAAGGATCGCGGCTCAGTTGCAGCCTGTTTGCGCGCACTTTCCGCCAAGATTCCTGATATGGATGATCTCAAACTGCCACCAATTGTCAGAGAATTATCAGAAAAGCCCAGAGGTCTGATTTTGGTGACTGGTCCAACTGGTTCAGGCAAGTCTACGACATTGGCAGCCATGATCCAGACGATCAACAAAACTCGCGCCGAACATATTGTCACGGTTGAAGACCCGATCGAATTTGTCTACGAATCAGTCAAGAGCGTGATTAACCAGCGCCAAGTGGGGGAAGATACCAAAAGTTTTGCTAATGCCCTCAGAGGAGCTTTACGCGAAGATCCTGACGTGATTCTGGTAGGGGAACTGCGCGACCTCGAAACGATTCAGCTTGCTGTAACTGCGGCTGAAACAGGTCACTTAGTATTCGGCACACTCCATACTAGCTCTGCAGCCCAAACCGTCGATCGAATGGTGGATGTATTTCCGCCCGAACAGCAAGGTCAAATTCGGGTGCAGTTATCTGGTTCACTCGTGGCAGTTTTGAGTCAAACCCTGATTCCCAGAATTAATGCCGCCCCAGGTCAGTTTGGTCGGGTGATGGCACAGGAAATTATGATCGTCACGCCTGCAATCGCCAACCTGATTCGTGAAGGCAAAACAGCCCAGATGTATGGCTTCATTCAAACTGGGGGTAAAGAGTCGATGCAGACACTGGAATCAGTTCTGGCAAATCTTTACAAAGAAGGTGACATCAGTTTTGAATCTGCCGTATCGAAATCATCCCGCCCCGAAGAACTCCATCGTTTGGTTGGACCTAATCCACCGTCAGTCGTGCGGAAAAAAGGTACCTACGATCCCAAATCTCAAGATATGATTCGCTCCAAATCTATTAGTGGTTAACCCAGCAGGTGAAATATGCCAAAGTTTCAAGGTAGTTTAAAAGACAATCGTGGTAATGCGGTCAAGCAGATAGTTACGGCTGATTCGGTTAAAGAAGCGCGCGATTCTTGGCGACAGAAGGGTTTTGTCATTTTAGAAATCAAAGAAGTCGCAGGCGGCTTTGATTTTGAGAAATTCTCACTGTCGCTCAAAAAAGTCACAGTTAAGGACAAAGCAATTTTCTCACGGCAGCTTGGCACTCTGGTGAATGCAGGTGTTTCGATGGTGCGCGGTTTGGGAGTTTTAACCGACCAGTGTTCTAATCCCAGACTAAAAGTTGCCCTCAAAGAAGTTTCAACTGATGTCCAAGAGGGCACAAATTTCTCCGACGCGCTGCGTAAGCATCCTGCTTGTTTCGATCGACTTTACTGTGCGATGGTACAAGCTGGCGAGACTGGTGGTGTACTTGACGACGTGCTCAATCGGCTGGCAAAGTTGCTGGAAGATCAAGCAAGGTTACAAAACCAGATCAAATCTGCTATGACCTATCCTGTGACGGTTTCAATTCTGGCAGTTTTGATCTTTGTGGGGATGTGTAAATTTATCATTCCTGTATTTTCTTCGGTGTTTTCCCAATTAGGTGGTAATTTGCCTGTCTTTACCCAAATCCTCGTCAATATTAGTAACTTTCTGAATAGTCCAGCATTTTTCCTTTTGCCGATCGGCATTGTGGCATTTTTCGCTGCTTATGGTGCGTTTTACAAGACCCCTGCTGGTAAGTTGTACATGGATGGCGTGTTTCTCAAATTACCTCTGTTTGGCGATCTAGTGCGGAAGACGGCAGTGGCTCGGTTTGCTCGGACTTTTGGAGCCTTGTCTCGTGCGGGTGTGCCAATTTTGACCTCGCTGGAAATTACGGGTGATACTTCTGGTAACCAGGTAATTACAAATGCCTTGGATGTGGCAAGACAGGCAGTTAAAGAAGGTGGACAAATTGCGCCTGCGATCGAAAAGGAAGAAGTGTTTCCTGTGATGGCAATTCAGATGATCAGCATCGGCGAAGAAACTGGTGAACTGGACAAGATGTTGATGAAGGTGGCTGACTTTTATGAAAATGAAGTCGAAGAAGCGGTTAAGGCTCTCACCAGCATTATGGAGCCTCTGATGATCATGGTACTAGGTGGGATGGTCGGCTCAATCCTTGTGGGCATGTATCTCCCGATCTTTAGCATCATGGATCTGATTAAGTAGCTGACCGATCGGCAAGCATGATTTTTTGCTCAAGACCAACTGCCATTTCTGCGTCGCCCAAAGTTCGCAGGAGTGGCATTTTTTTTTAATACGTTTTTGCTGATGAACCAAGTAGTCGATCGCGCAGAAATTCTTGAGGCGTTGAACTACAGCAATTTCTATAGACTTTTTTTTGGCTTTGGCGTAACAAGTCTAATCTGATGTTATCTTTGTTGTATATACAAAACGTATTGATTAATGGAATTTGGATGGGACGAAAATAAAAATCGACAAAATCAGCGAAAACACGGTATTAGCTTTGAAGAGGCAAAGGAAATCTTCTTTGGAATAGTTTTTACTTCTATCGATGAAAGATTTGACTATGACGAAATTCGAGAAGTAAGCATTGGCTCAATACAAGAGTTTGCGATCATTACCGTAGCTCATACTGATAGAAATGGCGTAATTCGTCTTATTTCTGCCCGAAAAGCGACCCCAAAAGAAAGGAGACAATACTATGAATATCTCACGCAAGCGACTTGAAGAGATCCAAAATATCCCTGATTCTGATATTGACACTTCAGATATTCCCGAACTGGATGATAACTTTTGGCAAACAGCAAAAATGGTAACTCCGATGGCGAAAAAAGCTGTTTCTATTCGATTAGATGGTGATGTTTTGGACTGGTTCAAAAGCCAAGGAAAGGGTTATCAGTCAATGATTAATAGTGTCCTCCGTACTTACGTTAATCATCAACAAAACAAAACCTAATCAAATATGTCGATCTTCCACCCTATTTTGCTTTTTGCTTAGAGCAATGTCACACATTTGTCTGTCTTTGTCGGTGACGTTGGGGTTGATTGTAAGGTAGTTGCGAGAGCAGAGAGGATATCGATCGAATCAGTCGTAGGCGAAATCCAATGAATCGCTCGATCGACATTTCCCGCACCGTTAAACCAAGTCTTTTGGCGTTTGGCAAACTGGAGTGTGTGCAAAGCTGCTAAATCCCTTGCCTCGGCAAGCGTGGTTTTTCGATCGAGAAAATCTGCCATTTCAGCGTAGCCCAGAGTTCGCAAGAGGGCGAGATATTTGCCGTACTTAGTTTAGAGTTGCTAGATAGTCTTGAATCCAGCTATAGCCTGACTTCATGAGATTCTCTAAGTCGAAATCCCAGAGAATTATGCTACCGTTAGCACCTGCCGAAATTAGAGTGTTACCGTCGGGACTAAAACAAACGCTTTTTACTACCGATTGATGACCATGCAATGTGAGGAGTTCTTTTCCCTCCAGACTCCATATTTTAACAGTTCGATCGCTACCACAAGACGCTAACACTTGCCCGTCAGGGCTAAAACAAATAGCGTAAATATTTGCATTAGGATGGTTAATTGTTCTTAACAGTTTTCCTTTGGTATCCCATAACTTAATTCTGCCATCTTTACTGCTGCTAACAATGATTTGACTGTCTGGGCTAAAGCAGACGCTATAGACTTCACCAGTATGGCCGATACATGTATGCAGCAAAGTACCATCCCAATTCCACAACTTGACAGTTTTATCTTGGCTGGCAGTCGCTATCATACTACTGTCTAGACTAAAGCAAACACAATAGACGGCATTGGTATGATGGGTGAGAGTATACATCCATTCCCCTTCCTTACTCCACAAGTTAACTGACCCATCGGCAGTAGCAGTAGCAAAGATTTCACCGTCAAAGCGATAGGCAACGCTGTGAATGGGAAGCTTTTCCTTATTATATAAAGTTTTGAGCAAATTTCCTGTGATATCCCAAAGCTTGATGGATCGATCGCTGCTTACAGATATCAAAGAACGGAGATCTGGGCTGAAACAAACACTGTTAACACTTTCTTTATGCCCTTCTAGAGAAATAATTGCCAAATCATTAGAACGCCATAGTTTGACGCTACAATCTCTACTAGCAGAGGCAATAAAGTAATCATCTAAACTAGAACTACAAGTAATGCAATTGACCTCATCTGTATGCACTACTAACCGAGCAATGGGATTACCTCGGATGTGCCAGAGTTTAATGGTGGTATCTTGGCTGCCAGTTGCCATAGTTTCGCCATTTTTATTAAAAGTAACGCTATGTACTGCTCCTTTGTGAGCGAAGATAGTTTCGAGTAAAACACCTTTAATATTCCAGATTTTAACAGTTTGATCGCTACTGACCGATACGAGAGATTGCCCATCAGGATGGAATCGTACTCCCATAACCTTATTAGTATGCCCTCCTAAGATCATATGTAAATTTCCTTCCATATCCCAAAGTTTGATTGTCCGACCGCGACTTGCAGAAGCAACTAATTGACCCGAGGGGGAAATATCAACGTCCTCAATGAAACTATCGTGTCCTCTAAAAGTTCTTAAGGGAGTTCCATTTATATTCCAAATAACCAGCGTGCGATCGGCACTGCCTGTTACGATATGTTTGCCATCGGGACTGAAACAAAGACAAGTTATCCATTTATCGTGCCCCCCTATAAAGGTTGTAAATGCAGTGCCGTCATCTTGCCAAAGCCTAACCTTAACATCCTCACCACAGGAGGCGAAGATGCTGTCCGTAGGACTAAATCTCACGGCTAAAACCGGTGCTTGGTGATCTTTAATAATTCGGTGAGGTTGTTCTTTAAATAGTTTTGTTCGCCTATCTATTTGCCAAAGTCTTATGGTACCGTCTCGACTGGCAGAAACCAGATATTTGCCATTAGGACTAAAACTAAGGCTAGTAATCCAGTTTGTGTGTCCAACCAGAGTTTGTCGCAGGTTCCCCCTAATATCCCAAATCTTAATCGTGCGGTCGCTGCTACCTGAGGCGATCAGGCGATCGGAAGGATGAATGTCGAGACAGGTCACAATATCTCCATGTCCATCTAGATGATTGAATTCGCGCACGCCATAGACAGCCTGATGTAATGCTGAAATTGCATGCATACGCAAATCAGCTTTTCCCCCTATGGCTGATTCTAATTCCTGTAACTGTCTTCCCGACTCCAAGGCTTCTAGTAGTGCCTCAAATTCCTGATTGAGAATAAATGTTGCTTTGGCTGAGGCACTCTTAAGAACGACTTCCGCTTCCGCCAAGCCAGCTTGCAGTTTCTGCTGCATCTCTACCAGTCTGATTTTGGCTTCCTGCTCCTCAGCTAAAGTCTGCTCTAGTTGCTGTTTGGCATTGGAGAGAATTTGATTTGCTTCTGCTTGGGCGTTCAGGGCAATCTCTACTTGGCGTTTTTCTGATTCCTGACTAGCAGAAAAAAATTGATAATCGCGATTGCTTAAACTTTTGTCAAATGCCCATAACAATGCGTCCTTAAGAGCCTGCCCGCGCAGTAATCGCGACTCATCTTGGTAATTAGAATCAATCCAAGCTTTAAATGATTCGCTATAGGGTCGTAAATTGGCTAAAGCTTGGTTTACCCATCTCTGATTAAAGATCGCCGCATAGATAGGATTATAAACTCTGAGATGTCCTTCCCGCTTCACAACTAGTCCGGTTATGCGTAGCTCTGTTTGCTCGGGACTGTCATCGGCGGCAATGCCAATTTGCGAAGATGGGGCAGAATTCAAAATCTGTTGATATAAACCAAGCAGTCTACCCTGACGGTTTTCACTGCTCCACAGGATACGATCTCGAATTGTCTTAAAATGTTCGGGTTGATCTTGCATTTCCCAATTTTCTACTAGACGAGATCGGACTAAATCCTTGATCCAGACTATTTCATGAGTTTCGGGAATGGAATGTTTACTAGTAAGTATGAGTTGACAAATTTTCTGCGTGAGAAATGGCTGTCCTCCTGTGTAAGCCAATATAGCTTTAAGAACTAAAAGGGGATTTTGAGCCTTCTTAATCAAGCCTTGCATTAATGGTTTCGCTTCTTTCAACTGAAAACCTTTTAGCTCTATGGCACGACCGATATTAAAGGGAGTACGTTGTTTATCTCGAATCAGATCCGCAGGCGTAGCTACACCAAACAAAGCAAAGGTTAGACGCCTATAGGCTACCCGATCGGCTCGGCGGTTATACATTTCTCGAATCAAAGCAAAAAAATCATCAACTGGGAAATTTAAACTTAGGATACTGTCAATTTCGTCAATAAAGATAATTACTGGTGTGTCGATCGCCTTGAGCAGTCCTTCATCAAGGAATTTACCAAATCGCTGTACGGGTGAAAGTAGTCTGTGACGTTGCCACCAATCCTCTAAATCAAAAGTATCGTACAAATCCAAGCTACTGATAATGCTATCAATTAAGCCTGCATACCATTGTTCTGGAGTAATATCTGATGTACCGATGGATGTAATATCTATCGCGGCACAGGTGAAACTCTCTTCTTGCAAACGCTTCATCGTGCGTACTCGCAAGCTAGATTTTCCCATTTGGCGCGAATTCAGGACGTAGCAAAATTCTCCTGCTTTCAAGCTCTCATAAAGATCTCTGTCAGCTTGTCTTGCCACATAAGTAGGTGCATCTATGGATAAACTGCCTCCAACTTGGTATAGATAAGTGACACGCTCTTGTAGAAACATTATTCAACTATTCAACTCTCAAACTTTGACGAAAATATTGACGGTAAAGATCGCACATGGGAACAACATGATTTCCTTGGAACCTGACTAAACCAATACTACGGAGCTTAAACGCCAGCCTACTATCTAGCTGTAAAGGGCGGTTGCTAGCAATCAATTCTTTGAAGGCATTTATCAACTCAGGATCTTCCTGTAAGTTACCTAATTGGCGGCGGAGATGATCTCCATAAATACCTTCTTCAGTTGCAGCTAACTGGGATAGTTGCTCTAAGTTCATCCTACCTCGTGCGATTTGATAGAGTGCTTGCCTTACTAGATAGGGATGTCCCCCTGTGAGCATCATTAATTGTTCGATCTCGGCAGGTTGCCACTCTAGTTGATGTCGCCTCACCAAATCTTCTACTTGAGGACGGTTCAGCTCAGGTAGCTCGATTGGCAGACCTACATTAAATGGGGATTGATTGATATTGAGAGGAATATAAACTTCTTTAGAGTGAACGATCACTAATCTCAATCTTTTCCAGATATCCTCATTTTTGGCTTTTTCATGCCAAGCTCGTAGCAAGCCAAAAAAGTCTGAAGCAATTTTAGGATATTGAAACATTAAATCTACTTCATCTAATCCTAATACTAGCGGTTCTTTTAGCGTTGTTAGCAAATATCGTTGAAAATATTTTGTGCATTTGTTTTTGCTACCTAGAACCCCTTGCCAGTACTCATCTAGATTCTCATTTAAATCTAACTCTGAAGCGATACTACCGCAAAACCATTTTAAGAAAAGATCGAGTTCCGCTAGTACGTTACCATCAGCTTGCTGTAGGTATAAATGCACGACTTTATACCCTCGGTGTTTAGCATAGGATAGAGTTCGCGACAGTAAAGAAGATTTACCCATTTGTCTCGGAGCTTTAATCCGAATCAATGAGCCCGCTCTTATTATTGTCTCAAAGCAATCTTTTTCAATGGGAGGTCGCTCGACATAAAAAGAAGAATCTAAATCAATTTGTCCTTCTGGTTCCTCTAGATGAAACTTCTGATAAGTTGTTTGTAAGTTACTCATCTTGATTTCAACTAAATTGTTGAGAAATTGCTTTTGAATTTTAGTCGCGTCTGAATTATTGGTAAGTAGCTCTGGTGATGACTGCAAGTCAATTACTGTAGGTGCGCCTGAATTATTGATAAATTGCTCTTGTGATAATTGTAGTTGTAAGTCAATTACTGTAGGTGCGCCTGAATTATTGATAAATTGCTCTAGAATTTGCAAAGTTGCTGCGGCATTTTCATAACGTTGGCGATAGTCATAGCGCACCATTGTGTCAATTATTGCAGCTAGACCTTCGCTGATTTTAATGTTGACATGTTCAACAGCCAAAGCACAGCTATATTCGTTGCTAAGGCTATCCTTAGGTATTTCCATCGATGAGAGCCCAGTGAGAGCCTGTAAACACATCATCCCCAGTGCGTAAATATCGCTACAAAATTTAGGTTGTCCTGCTAATTGCTCGCTAGGCATATACTCAAGCGAGCCTATAACTACAGTTTTATTGCTAGAGTTTTCTCCTGCCTGACCGAGATCTTTAACTGCACCGAAATCGATCAGCACGACCTTATTGTCTGTTTTGCGCCTGATTAAGTTTGCGGGTTTGATATCGCGGTGAATAACTTGTTGCTGGTGTACGAATGCTAGAACTTCTAGAACATCTAGCAAAATACTCACAACTCTGTCTTCGCTTAACTGCTTCCCTGGGAAAATTTCTCTCGATAAAGTGTGACCTTCAATATATTCTTGAACTAGAAAAAATTCACTATCTTCGGTAAAGTGAGCCATTAAACGTGGAATTTGGTCGTGACGAGCGCCTAGCTTATAAAGATTCTCGGCTTCACTCTCAAATAGTCGTTTAGCAATTTCTATTGTTTCTTTACAGATGCTTTGGGGTTTAAGTTGCTTTACAACGCAAGTTGGTTGACCTGGTAAGTAGATGTCCTCGGCTTTAAATGTTTGTCCAAATCCTCCGCCACCAATGGCTGCGACTATTTTGTAGCGACCTGCTAGCATTCTGCCAATCATCATAGGGTATTCACTATTTATCCGCATCTATTTAGAAAATCTGCAAATTAGAGTTGTTGGATAGTATGCCCAAAAATCTTTGAAGCTAGCTTGCGTTACCTGAAAAGCCTATTCTCCTGTAGAATTACTGTCTAAATGGTCTTAATCCAAGCTGTTGTTATTCTAGCCAATATTTGCCAATATCTACAATTCTCTTGCTCCCGTTTCAGCAAGATCGATCAAACTAGTTGGGCTGGTCGTAGGCGAAATCCAATGAATCGCTCGATCGACATTTCCCGCACCGTTAAACCAAGTCTTTTGGCGTTTGGCAAACTGGAGTGTGTGCAAAGCTGCTAAATCCTTCGCCTCGGCAAGCGTGGTTTTTCGATCGAGAAAATCTGACATTTCAGCGTAGCCCAGAGTTCGCAAGAGGGCAAGATCTTTGCCGTACTTAGTTTGGAGTTGTTGGATTTCTTCGAGCCAGCCGTTTTGGAGCATACGATCGATTCGATCGATAATCCACTGTTGATGCACGGATCGATCGGGTGAAGTGATACCAATTTGGTGAATCGGATATGTCGGTGGTAACTCTGCTTGCTGGGCTGATAGAGGGATGCCTGTAACGTAAAAGACTTCGAGCGATCGCAAGGTTCGGACTCGATCGTTGGCATGGATCGCCTTAGCACTGGCAGGATCGACTTGTTGGAGCATGGCATAGCACTGAGATTGACCGAGTTGCATAAGTTGAGATCGAAGTTCCATTTGGGGCGCAACGCGAGGAATTGTCATACCGCGCAAGATCGATCGAATATACAATCCAGTCCCACCGACTAAAATTGGTGTAATCCCTTGGGCGTGAAATGTGGCGATTAACTCCTGTGCTTGGATCTGGTATTCAGCCACCGTAAAGCTTGTGTCGGGTTCAGCCAGATCGATCAGGTAATGCGGCACATCCTGACGCTCGGCCAAGGTTGGTTTTGCTGTACCAATATCAAAATTACGATAAACTTGGCGCGAATCAGCACTGAGGATTGGCGCACCTAATTGCTGAGCAAGTTCGATCGCGATGCCTGTCTTCCCCGTAGCAGTCGCTCCCACGATCGAAATTAATCCAGGTGGGTTCATTGACTACTAAGGTAAGTTACTGCACTAGGGCAGAGATCGGCTAAAGCACAGTTGGGACAATCAGGTTTACGCGCATTGCAAACTGCCCGACCATGATAGATCAGGCGAATTGACCAGTTTTCCCAATCGGCTTGAGGCAACAAATTAATTAAATCTCGTTCGATCTTAATCGGTTCGGCATATTTAGTTAGTCCCAGTCGATTGGACAATCGCTTCACATGGGTATCGACCGTCACACCTGCATTGATTCCAAAAGCATGAGCAAGCACAACGTTAGCTGTCTTTCTCGCCACCCCTGGCAGCTTGAGCAAATCTTCCATCAACTTTGGCACTTCCCCACCAAAATCCGTAATCAGCATCGTGCAGGTCGCCTTAATATTTTTAGCCTTGTTACGAAAAAATCCCGTCGATTTTACCAGTTCCATAATCTCATCTAGATCGGCATTTGCCATTGATTCAGGATCGGGAAAACGCCGAAATAATTCTGGAGTCACCATATTCACCCTCGCATCAGTACATTGGGCAGAGAGGATCACGGCAACGAGAAGCTGCATCGGACTGGCATATGTTAGTGTGCAGGGAGCTTCGGGGTAAAGTCGTTTCAGACGCACCAAAATTTCTCTAGCTCGAACTTTTTTTGTAGCGTATTTTCTCGCGATCGACATTAATTTTGTTTATCCCTACACACTTAGTCTATCTTCACACCAAAAGTAATGCTATAGGAGCAGTTTTATCCTACGGAAATTTTGTAGAATTTATTTAAACACTAGGCAGTAGCTGTGACCACAACTCGACCCAGAAATTCACGCCTAATGATCGCTGTATTACCAGATGAAGCTTCTGCGTTTAGAGCTTATATGGTGCTGCAAAGACATGGCATCTCCCCCGAAAATCTGGCTCTGGTAGGCAGAGGCTACAGCAGCCCAGAAAGTGTAGGACTAATAGAGCCTGGGCGGATGGCTTGGAAATACGCCAAATACGGCATGATCCTGATCGGCATTCTGGGTGCTGTCACAGGAACGATATTTCAAGTAACGGTAGGATTACGATCGATTCAACTTTACTTCCAGTTATCTTGGGCACAAACTGCGGTGGCTGTAGCGATCGCTTCAGGTCTAGTTGGTAGTCTGCTTGGCGCTTTATTCGGTAGCCTCTACGGTCTATTTTACAAAAGCAGCACATCGATCGCCTGCCGTAATTGTTTGCGCCAAGGACAGTATTTACTTTTGCTAGAAGGCTCGGAGACACTAACCCGCCGAGGCAGAGAAATCCTCAATCAGTATCTCGCTTGATAGATCTCGTGCCAAATAAGGAACTAAGACAAATAATATTCCACTCAGTCAACTTCTGCCCACCGTCGATCGACTATCCCATCAAGATAAACTTCGACTTATCCACTTTCTCCTACTCGCAGTTGCTAGAGAGGAAGGATGTAGCCTAGAAACATCTGAGCATAGTGATTTAGAGAATGTGCTGCTGAATCAACTAGCATCAACTGAAGCTGTTGTATGGTCTCCTCAAACAGATCATCAAGCAGTTCAAGCTTTATCAAACCTTCTGATAGCGGCACAGGGATCGATCGATGCTTAATGGTCAACGATTTTCATTCACGGAGCGGATCGATAGTCTGGGGCGATCGAGCATCGTGCCATATTTGCCCTTGGTTCTCACTTTAGGAAATCGTTCTGTAGAAGTGAAGGCATTGCTGGATACAGGTGCAAGTGTCAATGTTTTACCTTATGAGATTGGGCTACAACTAGGAGCAATTTGGGAAAATCAAACCATCTCCATTCCACAATAGTTCGGACATTTTAGGCAGCGATAACGCCATAAGAGCAAAGCTTGTGGAAATTGGGGTGAGATTTAATGACAGTAGGCTCCAAGTCTAACAGAGAAATAAATCGTTCCAGCAAATGCCGATTGAGAGCAAGCCTTTTGTAGGAAGCCATTGAGAAAACAAAGGGGAGTTCAGGATGAGAGGATTGATGAGATTGCCAAGCTTGAAACTTAGCAAGATTAAGAGCAAGCAAACAAGCATTGAAATGAAAATCAAGTTTGGTCAAATCACGGGCTTGACAATCGGCTAAACCCGTAAACTGCTTCGCATCACGAAAGATGAATTCAATCTGAAATCTGGATTTGTAGAAACACAGAATATCTTTTGCGTCAATGTTAATATCGGTGGAGAACAAAAGTATTCGACCAATCCGACTGGGTTTACGGGTGTCAAGAAGATAAGCAAGACAAACTTTTCGTTTCAAGCTCAATGACCAGACGATAACAGTGTAGAGATATAGTTTTGGCTCGATTTCACCCACTAAGGTCATGCGTGAAATATCGGTCAAATCCACCTTGTCATCGTACTTGCGTTTTCTGCCACGAGGCTTTTGCTTGCCTGTATAGACATAATGTAAATCGGCATCACAACGCAATTTACCAATCACATCTAAGTTTAAAGCCATCACCCCATCTACCCACTTGATTTTGCTGTAAAAGCCATCATTAACAACGTAATGTGCTGATTTTGGCAAATAAGGGTATGTGGCTTGCAAATGCTCTAAATACCTGTCAATCCTTGTTGTTTCTGATTCTGGTCTTGCTGGTAGTGTTTGCTGTACCGATAAGGTATATCCTTGTTTCGCATCCACATCCACGATCGACACAACCGATATCTCTTCTCTAAGCCTTTTCCGCACTGCCATTCCAGAAATACTCGATCCCGTAGGTTGCTTTCCCGCTTTTCGGCACAAATGAGCAGTCTATGGCGATTATCTGGCGTACACTTGCCGAGATAGCTTGCTCGATAACTTGCGCGTTACTTCGCATGAAGTTGTATGACCGCAAATACTGCCGCCGATATGTCCGTTCGTTGATTTCGCTATACCGACTCAGATTTGTGAAGTTTACTCTCCCGCATAACACCATAATTGTCGATATCAGTATTATCAGAAATTTCTCTTGGGCTTTACTCTGTACTTTAGGTAGAATGTCTCTAATGCTATTCATTTGGTGTTTTGATTTATTACTTGCACCTTATCCGATGAATAGCTTTTTTTCTCTTTTTCTAAAACTGTCCGAACTATTGATTCCATTGAGCGGAAACTTGTCTCGTAATGAGGCGCGAGGATTAGTTATATCTGGTGCAATTGCTCCGTTTTGTTGGCATTTGCATGGACTCAATCGAAAGATGCGCCTGTGATTCTCGGACACATGAATTTTTTTGCGGAGTTTAACGTGTGTTTTTATCGGCATGAGCTAGCTTTCGAGATTTGCCCAAGAAAAAAACTAGGTGACGGAGACTAAATGCTGATCGCTTTGAGACAAAAGGCATCTCCAGTGCGATAATCTTTGGACTTATTCAATCTAAATCAGAAGCTAATAGTTAACGACTGATAGCTGAGCTTAAATTATGCGTCAGGCAATTCTTTGTGGCTATTACGGTATGGGCAATGGTGGTGATGAAGCACTGCTTGCGGCTCTATTGCAAATGCTGCCAAAAACGGTAAAGCCTCTGGTATTGTCGGCTCAGCCTAGGGCAACCGAGAAACTACATCAGGTTGAAGCTGTCGATCGAAAGTCAGTCTGGTCGATTTTACAAGCTTTCAAGCAGTCGGAGATCTTTATCTGGGGTGGTGGTAGCCTCATGCAAGATGCCACCAGTGCGAGGAATCCATTTTATTATGGTGGTCTGCTGGGACTAGCTGGGGGTATGGGTTTACAGACGATTGCTTGGGCGCAGGGCGTGGGGCCATTGCGTTATGGTTCCAGTCAGTGGATTACTCGACGAGCCTTTAGTCGTTGCGATCGAATCAGCGTCCGAGATAGCAAGTCGGCAAAACTCTTGTCAGATTGGGATATTAATTGCCTCATGGCTCCCGATCCAGTGTGGGCCTTGGCTTCAGAACCTGTGGCGCAAATGTGGGATTTACCCGCACCTCGAATTGCTGTGAGCTTGAGATCGCACCCTCAACTCACGTCAGAGCGGATTAGTTGTTTGATCGAGGCTCTGAGTCAATTACAGCAAGCCACCAATGCATACTTTCTGCTTGTGCCATTTCAGCCTTCGAAGGATAAATCGATCGCCGAGCAGATTCATCTGGCTTTACCACAGACCAGTAAAGTCATGACTGAGACTAACCCTCGATCGCTCAAAGGCATTTTTCGGGGCGTAGAAATGGCGATTACGATGCGCTATCACGGCATGATCATGGCGGCGGCTGAGGGATGTCGTTGCTCATCAATCAGCTACGATCCAAAGATGTCTACTCTAATGGCAGAACTCGATTTACCTGGATGGGAACTCAATCATCTTCCCAATGACCCACAAGAGATATCTCAAATATGGCTGGAATACTTTGCCAATGGTGAGCCACTCAGTCAAGATCGACTTTCTTCTCTTGTCGATCGAGCTTCGATCCATCAACAACTTTTAGTGGACTTATAGATAGAGCAATCTCACTTACTTTTTCCGTACTCCCATACCATGACAGGAATTAACCGCCAGATTACACTTGATTTCAAACATATTGCCAAACACTTACAAAATACCCCTCAGAGCAAAAGGCTGTTGAATAGGGGACGTGCCGCTCATGTTTTTATCGATGAAACCACTATGAATAGCGTAGCTCGGACTATTATAGAGGTTGGAGAATTTACTGGCACTATTCGAGAATATGACCGTTACGGGATGTTCTTCGATCAACCAATCGGTTACAGAGTTAGTCACGATGGTACACGCACTTTACTTTACTACGGAGAAATAAAAGTCAATGCATCAGGTCAATATCATGTCATCCCCCGCACGGGATCAAGTCAAAAATGATTGGGAATTTGCTGAGGTATGGATAGATCCTACACTTGCTCCCCCTTATATGCTCCTATTATTAAGCGATCGTGATGGGAACTGTCAGGTTTGCGATCCTGTGCAGAAATATACGACTGTATTTGCTAGTTCAACCTATCAAGAAGCAGAATTTTGGTTACTTGAAGATGAGTACGAACCTGTTGAAGGTCGGATTTTAGCCTCAGCATTAGATTAAAACAGGTAAATTACCCAAATTACAGAAAACCACTGATGGCAGATCGATCGAGTCAAAAATGACTGGGAATTTGCTGAGGAATGGATAGACCCTAAGGAATAGTTAAAGGAATCGCGATCGAACCCACTGGAACGACAATATCGGGAAAAGCGATCGATGTTGCTATGTCCCCATTCCCAAGAATAGATTCCACTTGGTATCTATTTATAGATGGGTCACGGAATACGTGCAGTTGACAATTAATCACATTCAACACCCAATATTCTAGAATGCCAGCTTTAGCATAGATCGAAGCTTTTGTTTCCAAATCGTGCTTAAGCGTAGTGTCTGAAACCTCCACCAACAAGAATACCTCCGCAACCGTCGGATGCTTTGCGGCGTAGTCATCTCCTCTCGGCTGCACGATTGCAATGTCAGGTTCTGGTTCTGAATAGTCATCTAGTTGAATTGGGTCTTGTAAACGGATGAGTACCCGATCTCCTAATAATCGCCGCAGAGTCTTTTCACATCTTGTTACGCCTGCACTATGTTTTGAAGAGTGCCCCGCCCCTTTTGCCGCCATTTGCCAAATTTGTCCTTCAATTAGTTCGATGCGCTCTTCAGGGCTAAAAATTCCCGCTTCAGCCATACGGTGATATTCTTTCGTGCAAATCTTGCGTACTTGGGTGATAGACATAAATCTTTTGGCTGTACATGATGTAATTATAGCAATTGGAGGATTTAGCGATCGACTATAATCAATCATCACTCCAGCCACAGACTTTTATCCAAGTCGTCATCCCACACGAAATTAAGATAGCCCATTCTTCTGAGCTTGACGAAGATCTCGATCGACACTGATTCGATCGTCAAATACAAAGCATTCTCCTTGCCAGAGACTTTCCTGCGGTAGCACTTCCTCCAAATATTTAAGGATGCCGCCTTGGAGATGATAGACCTCTGCAAAACCCTGTGCCAGCATATACGAACTCGCTTTCTCACAACGAATCCCACCCGTACAAAACATCGCAATCTTTTGATGTTTATCAGGGTCACAGTTTTGGCGGACGTATTCAGGAAACTCGCTAAATGTATCGAGTTTGGGATCGATCGATCGATCGAAAGTACCTAACTCCACTTCATAGCGATTGCGGGTATCGATCACGATCACTGTAGGATCTGAGATCAGAGCATTCCAATCTTTTGGCTCGACATAAGTTCCCACCACTTGGGTCGGCTTCACAGGGATACCAAGTTTAATAATCTCTTTTTTTAATCGCACCTTCATCCGTTGAAATGGAATTCGATCGCAATAGGATTCTTTATGTTGGAGTAGTTCAAATCGAGGATCGGCGTGTAAATAATCAAATAAGGCATCGACTGCATCCCGACTTCCCGCGATCGTGGAGTTAATTCCTTCACTCGCAAGCAAAATCGTTCCCTTTAGCTCGTGAGCATCACAAAATAATTTTAATAATGGCTGCCACGTTTCATAATCGTGAAAATCTGCAAAGTGATAGAACGCTGCTACCACCACACTATCTTTTGGGTCTTCGATCGATTCACTATTGCGTAATTCTCTCCGATTCATCTGCCCTACTCACAAATCTCACTTAAAATCTAGTTCTCATCTAAAATCCTGTCCCCCTCTCCCACTGCGAGAGGGGCTAGGGGTGAGGGGCTCACCCAAATAGACTACCAATCGCCCGACCGAAGTTACTCGGTTGCATCGCATCCATTGCCGCCGTTGGTTCATAACCACAATGCACCATACAATCAGTACATTTGGGATTTCCACTAGCACGACCGTATTGACTCCAATCAGTTTTTTCGGTCAACTCTTGATAGCTGCTGTAATGTCCTTCATTCAGCAAGTAGCATGGCTTCTGCCAACCCAACACGCTATAGCTGGGCATTCCCCAAGGTGTGCATTCGTAATCTTTTTCACCTGTGAGAAAATCGAGAAATAAGGGATTGGCGTTAAAGTTCCATTTTTTCTCGCCAGCTTTAAAAGGAGCAAGGATTTCGCGGAATAGAGCGCGGGTCTGATCGCGCTTGAGAAAGTGAGTCTGATCGGGGGCCCATTCGTAGCTATAGCCTGGTGAAATCATCATGCCGTCAATTTTGAGCGTACCGAGGAAGTCAAAAAACTCCTGCATCTCTTGGACTTTCGCGCCGTCAAAAATTGTCGTATTTGTCGTCACCCGAAATCCTTTGGCTTTCGCAGCTTTGATTGCTTGGACAGCAATATCAAACACGCCTTTTCGATCGACACATTGGTCATGCCACTCTCTCATACCATCAAGGTGAATACTGAAGGTGAGATAAGGCGAAGGTTTAAATTTATCTAAGCTCTTTTCTAGCAGTAATCCATTCGTACAGAGATAGACAAATTTTTTGCGATCGATCAAACCTTTAACGATTTCGTCAATCTGGGGATGCAGGAGCGGTTCTCCACCTGGAATTGCCACCACAGGCGCACCACATTCTTCTGCCGCCGCAAAACATTGTTCTGGGGTGAGATTTTGTTTGAGAATTTCGGTCGGATGCTGAATTTTGCCGCAGCCAGAGCAAGCGAGGTTACAGCGAAACAGAGGTTCTAACATCAATGTCAGAGGAAATCTTTTGCGCCCAGTCAGACGCTGTGTGACTAAATATTTGCCGATTTCAAAGGCTTGCTGTAATTGAACTGCCATAAATCTTGCCCACTCCTCAAGGTATCAGAATACTAGCTTAGCTTACTCGACGTAGCCGTTGTTGATGAACCAGTCCACGGCATTCTGTAATGCCTCAGCGATTGCGGTTTGGGGTAAGCCTAAATCGCGAACAGCTTTAGCTGGATTGTAGTACATCGGCTGCTTCGACATCCTCACCCCGTCTAGCGGGATTGAAGGAGTTTTGCCAAATTTGGTCAGCACAATTTCATCAATCCAGGCCGCACTGAGCGGAACCCACAATGGGATCGATCGATCTGGGGCGGAGATCCCAGTCAGACTAGCGAGTAGGTCGAGGATTTGCTTGAGGCTGAGGTTCTGATTGCCGAGAATATATCGATCGCCCGTTTTCCCCTTTTCTACTGCCAGCAAATGACCACGAGCCACGTCGCGCACATCGATAAAATTTAGTCCTGTATCCACGTAAAAAGGCATTTGGCGACGCAGAAACCGTAAGGTAATGTCTCCAGTAGCAGTCGGTTTGCGATCCCATGCTCCAATCGGTGCGGTGGGATTGACGATCACGATGTCTTGCCCCAGTTTGACGGCATGATGCGCTTCTTGCTCTGCCCAAAATTTCGACTGTTTGTAGTGACCGACTAATTTTTCCACAGGGCTTTGATGGCTTTCATCCACACTCGCGCCATTTTTACCCGTCCCGATCGCGGCGACAGAGCTTGTATAAATAGTTCGATCGATCCCTGCTTGACGTGCGGCGGCAAGGACATTGCGCGTCCCCAACACGTTATCTCGATAAACATTTGCTCGATCTGCTTGCCAGAGGGAATAATGGGCGGCAACATGAAACAACACCTGACAGCCCTCGATCTGACTAGCTAAGTTAGGATCGGTGAGATCGCCCTTGACCAACTCGACATCAAGTTGACTTAGATTTGCTAAATTACTCTGAGGACGCACCAATGCCCTGACATTCCAGCCCTCTTGTAATAACAGCCGCACCAGATTTGCCCCCACAAATCCTGTCCCACCCGTCACAAATGCCCGCATTGTCATGAATTGAATTTCCTGCTGTTCATAGCTGATAATATATCTGTACAGTCTTGTACATTACTTCATTGCATAAAAGCCTCTATGAACTCTCTCACAGGATTTTTATTTGCACAACCATCATTAATTGAAGGTATAGCTAGACTCGTAGACTTTGGCAATACTCTTGAAGAGTACAATTCTTCGCCATCATCTGATATGGCAGATGCCCTAGCGATCGCTTCTGACTGGAAGGTTGTAGGCGACGACTTAAGGCAGGCAATGTCAAATTACCGAGAACTAGAAGAACAGGTAACTGACGACCTTAGAAATAGGGCTAGGGAAGAATTAATGTCTGCGAAATGAACGAAGAGGTAAATCATGAGCAGTGATAAAAATCCTACTAATTCAGACGAACCGTCATCAGATTTAACCCCTACAGATTCTAATGAGCTTTCAGATTCGACCTCACGCCGACCAATGATTTCGGCAATGTCTGTATCTGAGATGTCGATGTCTGGACCACTTCCACCTCCAGAAATACTCAAGATGTATGACATGGTTCAGACTGGATTAGCTGAGCGGATTGTACTGATGGCTGAACGACAAAGTAGCCATCGCATGGAGCTTGAAAAGCTCGTTATTGGTGGTAATTCAAATCGAGCTAATTGGGGACTTGTGCTGGGCTTCGTCATCGCCTTACTTTTTCTCAGCTCAGGAACATATTTAATTTCCGAGAATCATGATTGGGCAGGATCTAGCATAATCACCGTAACAGTCGGTACTTTAGTCGGAGCCTTTATTTATGGTACTAACAGCCAGAAAGAAGAAAGAATCGAAAAGCAAGAAAAATTTTTAGGCGTTAAACCAAAACAAAAAGCTTAATTGACTCGATTAAGGCGCTCTAATATCTAGCTTATCTGAATTATTAGATCCCCTCAAAAATATGAGTTAGTCGGTGAGAGAGGAAGGTATATCGATCGCGATCTTTGACTTGCTTTACCGCCATCCCGATCGATTTTTTATTTCCCACGACGATCGCGAGTTTTTTGGCGCGGGTCAGCCCCGTGTAAACAAGGTTGCGTGAAAGCATCATAAAGTGCTGCGTGTAGATTGGGAAGATCACGACAGGGTATTCGCTGCCTTGCGACTTATGCACACTTACCGCCCAAGCTAGGGTGATTTCGTTGAGGTCGGCACTGTCATAAGTAACGGCTCGATCGCCAAACATCACTGTCACTTCCTGCTCTTCTAAATCGATCTGGGAAATTACACCCAAGTCGCCATTAAATACTTCACGATTGTAATCATTTACCTGCTGGATAATTCGATCGCCGACCCGCAAAGTCATGCCACCACGTTTAATCTCGCCTTTTTGAGCATGAGATGGATTAATTAGATTTTGCAGCACTTGGTTAAGATTTCGCGTTCCGACATCACCACGAGTCATCGGCGCTAGCACCTGCACATCTTGCCTAGGATTAAATCCCAAATTCGGTAAAAGATGCTCGACGATATCACAAATCCCCTGCACAGCATCTTCGGGCTGCTCCATTTCTAACCATAAGCAATCAGACTTGGGATGATCTGAGATCTTTTCAAGTTTGGGGAAATATCCTTGATTGATCCGATGTGCGTTCTGGACGATTTGGCTGGCTTGGGCTTGGCGAAACACTTCGGTCAATCGCACGACGGGGACTTTTCCAGAATTAATCAAATCCATTAACACATTGCCCGGCCCCACACTCGGTAACTGGTCAGTATCGCCCACAAGTAGAAGCTGAGCATCTAACGGTACAGCTTTAATCAGAGAATTTGCTAGAAATAAATCCAACATCGAAGCTTCATCAATTACGATCGACTGAGCCTCTAGTGGATAATCTCGATCGTGTTTAAATCCCATCGTACTGGGGTCAAATTCCAACAGGCGATGGATGGTTTTCGCTTCCTGTCCTGTCATCTCTTTAAGCCGTTGCGCCGCCCGTCCTGTGGGAGAACCGAGCAAAATTGTCTTGCCCATCGCTTTCCATAACGCCACAATCGTGCGGGTTGAGAAACTCTTGCCTGTGCCCGGCCCACCTGTCAGCACCATCACGGGCGAACTGGCCGCAAGCTCGACTGCTTGACGTTGCAATGGCGAAAGATCGATCTCGTGTTTTTTGGTAAATCGATCGATCCACGATTTGACCCGCTCCATATCGATTTCGACACGGCGATTCAGTAATTGATTTAATCGATCCGCGAGGTTCTGCTCGGTGTGATAAAAAGATGGTCGATAACAGATAAATTCGCCCTGATATCCCTGCATCACAATCTCATCTGAGATCGCCATTTGATTCGTCAAATCTAGTATTCGATCGACGTTTGCTGCATATTCACCATGACTGAGCAGTTTCACCGTAGACTCGACTAGTTCTGGTTGGGGCAGATAGCAATGACCATCTTCACCTGCGGCACTGAGCGAGTGGAGAATACCCGCTCTCGCCCGAAACTCGCAATCTGGCGCAAATCCGACATTCTGGGCGATTGCATCGGCAGTAAAAAATCCAATCCCATAGATATCTGTGGCTAGGCGATAGGGATTCTCGGTAACAATTGCGATCGACTCATTCCGATATTGCTTGAAAATCTTCACGGCATAAGTGGTGGAAACGCCGTGTCCTTGGAGGAAAACCATCACATCTTTAATCGATTTTTGCTCCTCCCAAGTAGACTGAATCATTTCGATCCGTTTCTTGGCGATGCCTGGAACTTCAGATAGTCGATCGATCTGATTTTCGATTACATCCAAGGTATCCAAGCCAAAATGCGCCACAATCCGCTTTGCCGTCACTGGCCCCACGCCTTTAATCAACCCACTACCAAGATATTTCTCCAGTCCTGTCAGGGTTGCAGGCTTGGTTTCCTCATACTGCATCACTTGGAACTGATCGCCAAACTTGGGATGAGATCGCCAGAATCCCTCCATTTGCAAAGTTTGTCCCGCTTGGATATTGGGGAAGCTACCGACAATTGTGACTAAATCTCGATCGCTGGGAGCTTTGAGGCGCGCTACCGTATAACCTGTATCGGACGAGTGGAATGTCAGTCGTTCGACTACGCCATAAAGTTGCTCATACTTTCCTTGGGCTGGAGTTTCTGACATTACTTACTGGGTCTTGTTCCCCATGCGTGAGGGTGTCAAATCTATGCGTGTAGAACTAGTTGGATCGATTAAAGTAAACAAAAATAAATACTAAAAAAGAGCCGCGAGCTTTCCATGTTTCGCTTCGGCTCTCTTTTAACTGCTCCTCACACGCTCATGAGTATACACTATAGATAGGAAAAAAGCTACAACCCAAGAAAAATTAAGCAAAAATTAATGTCATACGCCAACCGCATTGCCAGAGTCCAACGCCAGACAGGAGAAACCGATGTCACCGTGGAGCTAAACCTTGATGGGCATGGCAAAAGTCAAGTTGCAACTGGAATACCGTTTTTAGACCATATGTTGCAGCAGATCTGTTCGCACGGCTTGCTCGATCTAAACATTCAGGCAAAAGGCGATCTGTACATCGACGATCATCACACGAATGAAGATGTTGGCATTACGCTGGGACAGGCTTTAGGACAGGCTCTGGGCGATCGAAAAGGTATTGTCAGATTCGGACATTTCATCGCGCCGCTCGATGAGGCTCTGGTGCAGGTGGTACTGGACTTTTCTGGTCGCCCCTATCTTGTCTATGGGCTAGAGATCCCGACTCAACGGGTGGGGACTTACGACACTCAACTGGTGCGCGAATTTTTTCAAGCGATCGTCAACCACGCCCAAATTACGCTGCATATCCGCCAGCTAGAAGGGATTAACTCGCACCACATCATTGAAGCCACGTTTAAAGCTTTTGCTCGATCGCTCCGCATGGCAACCGAAATCGATCCGCGCCGTACCCACGAGATTCCTAGCTCTAAAGGTGTTTTGTGATCGTTTTCGGTTTGCGTTAAAGCACTTTTACTTTTTGTCTGATGATGATCCGACGATGACGCGAATCAGGACGGCAAAGGCGAGAATGACACTAACGGTTGGGCTGTTGATAATCGAAGGAATTGTATTGGATGCATCGACAGGTGTTGCGGAAGGCATGGACTCGATCGATTTGGTTTGGACTTGATTTTGAACTGGCATAATGTTTGCTCCGAATTACGATGAAACAACTATGAATGAGGCGTGCTTGACTGACTTGCAGGGTTTGCAGGACTTGCGTGAGTTATGGCGGGTTTCGACTTCGCTCAACCCTCGATCTGTCCCAGATTTTGCGTGACTTGGAAAAATGTCAAAATGGTTTGTAGTTGATTGAGGTTTAGAGCATGACGAGATCGCTACGGGCTTCTGAAGATGGCATCAAGCAGATTAAGAAGGCGATAAAGCAGGTTGGTTTTAATCAAACCTCTTTTGCCGAAAATCGTAAGATTTCGCGATCAACATTGACCTCATTGTTTCAGGGTAAAGGCATAGACCGCTTGACCTTTGAGGAATTGTGCAAATTTCTCGAACTGGATTGGCGAGATATACGTGGCGAAGATGTTGTCAGCGACGATCTCGAATTGCTGGTTAAGGAAGTAAAGCAAAAAATCGCGGCGGATGTGACAGAGCGGTGCGGCACAATGCGGGTGTTGGATATGTCGCAACCTGTCGATCTAGATCGAATTTATACCGATGTGAATATCCTCAAAGATGTGATCGGGAAACGACGAATTGGCTATGACGAGGTGATGGAGGTTTGTACACGCGAACATTTCGATCGCTTTCTGGTTGGCACTATTCAAGAACGGGTAAAAGGCTTGGATGCGGTAGATGAAATCCAAAAGCTGGTGGTGCTGGGCAAACCTGGCGCGGGGAAAACCACTTTTATGAAATATTTGGCGATGTCTTGCCTCGGCGGTAAGTTTCATGCCGAACTCGTACCGATTTTTGTGACGCTGAATATTTATGCTGAAACCAAGGGCGCACCGTCATTACAGGAATATATTTTTGAGGAGTTACAACAGCGCAAGGTGTCGAAAGATGCCGCAGAACGCTTGCTAGAATCGGGCAAGGCGTTGATCTTGTTGGATGGATTGGATGAGGTGAAAAAGGAAGATGACAGGCGCGTTAAGCAGGATATTGATAAATTTTCGCGGGATTGGCTGAAAAATCGATTTGCAATTACCTGTCGGATTGCGGCGCGAGAATATCAATTTGAGAAGTTTACGGAAGTAGAGGTGGCGGATTTTGATGACGAGCAGATCGCGACCTTTGTAAACAATTGGTTTCGGGAGAAAGAAGAGACGAAATCAAAACGGCTGTTAGAGAAGTTGCAGGGTAATAAACCTGTAAGGGAATTAGCCACAAATCCTTTGTTACTGACGCTGTTGTGTCTGGTGTTTGGTGAAGGTGAACGGAACGACTTTCCGCCAAAGCAATCCGAACTGTATAAGGAAGGCTTGGAAGTGCTGATGAAAAAGTGGGATGCCAAGCGCGATATCGTACGAGAGCAAATTTACAAGCTGCTCTCGCCGCAAAACAAAGAGGATATGTTGGGACAGATTGCCTTTAATACATTTGTGAAGGAGGAATATTTCTTTCGTCAAGTGGATTTGCAACAGCAGATTAAGGACTATATTCGCAACTTGCCCGAAGCTTCCGCCGATCCTGAGGCGTTGCGTGTCGATAGTGAAGTAGTGCTAAAAGCGATCGAACACCATCACGGGTTACTAGTGGAACGGGCAAGAGAGATTTATTCTTTTTCGCATTTGACCTTTCAGGCATATTTCACGGCGCGAGAAATTGAACGAGGGCAACAACTGGAAATATTGGTGCAAAACATTACGAATCGGCGCTGGAAGGAAGTATTTTATCTGACCGCAGAAATGTTGCGTCCATCGGATGACCTTTTGCTGTTGATGAAAGCGCGGATAGATTTGATGCTGGCTGGGGATGAGAAGTTGCAAGATTTTTTAGACTGGGTGAGGCAGAAAACAGATTTAGTTCAGTTCAGTCATGAAATTGCTGCTGTTAGAGCGTTTTATTATGGCATCTCCTTCTCCCTCTCCCTCTCCCTCTCCCTCTCCCTCGCCCTCTCCTTCGACCTCTCCCGCGCCCTCTCCCTCTCCCGCTCCCTCGGTGATACTGTATTGAAACAATCGCTACAAGGTCTTAAGAATCGGTTGCCCGATCCTGATGGCGACTTTGAAGTATTCTCTCAATGGTGGGAAACTAATGGAAAAGAATGGAGTGGTGAACTGCGTCAAGTCTGCATCGAACATCGCAACATCTGTCACGACTGGCAATTTACTTACGAGCAAGCCGACCTGCTCAAACAGTATTACGATGCCAATCTCCTTTTGGTTGAGTGCATGAACCGTAGCTACGTTAGCAAAGAAGTTCGCGAAGAAATCGAATCAACGCTGTTGTTACCGATAAAAGCTTTGCCAGCTAAGCCAAGTGTTTAAATCCTAAAGAACCAACTGCGTCGATCGATCGTCCTTTTTGCACGGTTTCGCATTCCTTGACATAGATCTCTTCGATCCGCCAAGCTCAAATCTCATCTGGGTTCAACCCAAATACAGGGTAAAACAAATGCCTTAGGATCGTGGATCGAATTACCTGTAATTCTACAGATTCAGATAGTTCGATTAAAATACGCATTATTTTAAAGAATTGCACCTTAATAAATCCACGATCCTTAGCAAATTTGATTCAATGAAGGCTACTTATCAAATCACCGCGTCGAAATGTTGCAGATAGCTGCTGTAAGGAAATCTGTTGTTCCCCATAAAGACTCTGAAGCGCCCTTTGAATATCCTGCACGGAGGCATTGAAATAAGCTTCACTATTTTGCTCAATAAGCTGCTGAGCAGATTGGAAGTTTTGATGGCTGATGTCGTTCATTTGAATGTTCATAGCAGCGAGGAGTCTTCGTCCCATCTGCATTGCAATAAAGCATGAAGCATAGCGAACAAATTCTGGGTCAGTAGTCTCTGGTCTTTTGCGGCGATTTTCTGCAATTCTGTAAAGTTGGATGGCTATTATGACTTGCGTTCCGTTCAATTGATCGGTGAATATTGAATCATAAAGTTTGCCAAAATGTTCACGAGAGAAGAATTTTGCCTGATGAGGCTTCTCTCTCCAAACAGATAGTACTGCTTCAGCAGCTACTCCTGAAGTAATATCTATAGACCGAGTACTAGTATCAGAGCGCTTACGCCGATAATTAAATCCCAACTGTTGAATATCCATTTCCAGTCTTTGCTGGCGTTCATCATTAGCACGTAAATCTTTAAGATCTACTGGATTTTGACTATTAGCAGCATAAGTAATTTTTTGGACTAAGCTTTCATTCTCACGAGGCAATTGATAAAGTCGAAGAAGAACATAAGCTCTGGCATTTTGCTGAAGCAAATCATTTCCCCTCAAGGTTTTGAATATAGTCATGCATGTTTGTCCACCGTTAATGATTTGCAGATTTTCGACACGCACCTGATAATCACCATCTTGCAATGCGTTATATGAAAAATTTTCACAAGTCAGAGTTACACCATTATTGTAAAAGTAAAAATTGTTTTTTTCATCACTGGTTAAAGTATGACGAATACCTTCGTTGACGCGATTTCCTTGCAAACCTAAGTAGCGACGAATATTGCGCTCTAATAATCGTTCACCATGTCGCTCAATAAGTGCGGCAATTTCAGTAACGGAAATTCTACCTACTAGTACTCGGCTAAACTCCATATCTTCAACTATAGCTTTGCCACTTAGCTGCAAAGTATCTCTTACTGGTCTGGAAGCTTGAAGAATTTTGACCAACCGTTCATGATTAACATGTTCCCATGTAACCTGATTACCAAAATCACTACGATTAATGGCTTCCTGAGTAGATTCATTCCACTCCAACCCATTGTTACAAGCTATCGCTCGAACTTGTGGAATATAACCATCCCGAATCAAGCTACGGGCTTCTTCCACTTTTGCGAGTAGTCGTTCATTAATATGTTCTAGTCTAGCTGCTGGATTAAATAAGTAATGAATTGCGTTTATTAAACTCTTTATCCCTTCCTCAGAAAAATTAGAGTTTCCTTCTAGATTCTTCTTATACTTCGCTTGAAATAAACTCACAGTAAATTCACCGTCATACTCTTCAGAGATATGCATAGCATCTACTCCAAAGTCACCACCTCCTTCGGTTAAGCAATCGAAAGCATCGTCGTCCTCTAAATCCAAGATGGTTCTAACACACAGATATACAAAAGCCAGAGACTTGAGCCTGCCTTCATCGCTTATGCGTAACTCTTCAGAAGATTTTTGACGAATATCGTTAACGACTGATGCTAGGCGTTGATCGATAATGGATGCGTTAATGTTCATGTATTCATCTAGCGAGTGTATTCTCAACAGCTTATCTGATTCAGCCTAACTTGTAACTATCCCGCAGTTACGGTAAAAAACATTATTCCACCAAAATCAACGCGCCATTATTTCGATGTCAACAAGTATTACATTTAAGTCATAAGTCTTTAAATCCTAAAGAAATGCAGAAGGATCGGTGGGTTCGCATCTGACACGGACTTTAAAGTGCAGATGTGGGCTAGTGGAAAATCCTGAAGAACCAACTGCGGCGATCGATTGTCCTTTTTGGATGGTTTTACCTTCACTCAAGCTCAAATCTGATCTGGGTTTATGTTAATCGATTTTAGATATGCCATAAGTTTTTCATTTTTTTGGCGTTCCTGTTGGGCGATTAATGTTTCTCGTTGCGCGATCGCTTCAGCCCCCAATCTAGCTTGCCGTTCCTCTAAAGCTCGTTCTGTTGCCGTAGGATATCTCATGCCATCTCGATCGAACCAGTACAACCATTCTCTGTGCCAATTCTCATGCAAATTCCGTTCACACCCAATCCCCAAGCCAATCTCTGGCATCCACACCATTTTGCCGCTTGCTGCTTGAACCTCTGTTTGAACTCCAGATTGAACCCCTAATTGAATCAGTGCAACTGTTGGCTGAAGCTCGTATTTACCGTTAATCAGCTTATAGACTTCAAACAATTGATGCTCTCTGGCTTTTCTAAGAGGTGGTCTGACATCGAATATGACGTAGTAAAGGATGCCTAGCTCTTGATAAGTTTGGAATTTTGTTGTGTATTCGTCGTTATATTTTTTGGAAACAATTTCTAAAGCTAAAATTGGCACGACTAGTTCTTGCCACAGCACATAGCTTAAACGACCCCCTTCACCAGTATTTCTAGGAACACCTAAAGCTAGAAAGCCATCAGGAATAATGCATTTAGAATTTTCTGCTACTTCGGTATTTAGTTCGTAGTAAAAACCCATGTCTACTGCCCAAAACCAATCGTCTCGGTCTGCCCAGATATCTCTGAGAATATGCAGCAACATATTCGGGATGTCATTTTGGAGCTCATTATCCACAGGCGTATCGTCGGAATGGGGTAGGTCTTCCGCAGTTGGGAGGTGGTGGCGATAGTCTGAAGATACAGTAACCATGGCTTCTTGGCTCGGTATGTTTGCTATATTTTGGCACAATTTTGATTTGGTACTACCAGAGGCAATACAACTTACAGCAAGCTTTGCCAGCCAAGCCAAGTGTTTAAATTCTAAAGAAATGCGACAGGATCGGCAGGTTCGCCGCTGACACGGACTTCAAAGTGCAGATGTGGGCCGGTGGAAAATCCTGAAGAACCAACTGCGGCGATCGGTTGTCCTTTTTGGACGGTTTCGCCTTCCTTGACATAGATTTCTTCCGTATGTGCATAAAGTGTGGTGATGTCGTTACCGTGACTAACGATCACAGTGTTGCCATAACCGCCATACCAGCCCGCAAAGATCACAGTGCCACCATCCGCAGAGTAAATGATGCTGCCGTAGTCTGCGCCAAAGTCTAGCCCTGCGTGAAACTTCTCGTAACCCAGAATCGGGTGCATCCGCCAACCAAACGGACTGGTAATTGGGCCGACGGTGGGATACATCATTTGCCCTGTGCCTGTAGACATAATCAGCCCTGGCGTGGTCTGTGATTTTGCCAAAATTAAGGAGGTGATCTGGCGAGAATCTTGGGCAAGTCTATCTTCGGCTAGTTCCAGCGAACGTCGATCGCTCTTTAATCGATCGACGACATGAGTTTGGGCAACAGCTTCGGCTTCAAACGTAGCTTTTTGGTAAGTCAGCCGTTGGTTGAGCAGGTCGATTTCGTTTTTCTGGGTGGAGATCGCATCGTGTTCTTGTTCGACTCGATCGTTCACCTGTTTGAGTTTTGTCAATAATTCTCGATCGCCTTCATAAATCCGACTGAGCTGGCGACGTCGATCGGCAAAGTGCAGCAAATCTTTACTACTCAGCATTACCGCCCACCATTGCCCCAACTGTTGTCTTTGCAAATAGCGCAGTCTGACGATTGTGGCGTTACGTTTTTGTTTGAGTGAGAACTCCGATCGATCGAGCTTGGATTCCAGTTGCTTAAGTTTGACTCCTGCTTCGGCTAACTTGCGCGTATTTTGGTCGAGTTGCGCTTGGGTAACTTTAATGTTTTTACGCAATGACTCCAATCGATCTTGAGCAGGTTTGGCAATCATCTGGATTTGCTCTTGCTGCTTTTGGATAATTTGTCTTTGCTGCTCTACTAATTGTTGATAGTTTTGCAGATCTTGAACCGACTGCGCCTGAACTGGCTGACTAATAAGTAAGCATAGACAAACTGAGATGCCGCAGGTCAATGCTAAACCAGAAAAATAGCTAGTTAGCTTTTCCCACACAGTTTTTTGATTAGTCTGCCACCACCACACAAGCCATTCCCCACATAATTGCTCAATAATTACCAGAGCATACAGGAAATTTGAATTTCGATCGTAACTTTAGGGCCTAATTCGATCGAAGCATTAGAACGGTATGATAATTTACTCAAACTTCACTGCTCTCAAAAACTCCTCTGCCGTGACTATCTTCACATCTCGAAACGGATTAAGCACCAGTACATCCTTATCACCACTGACAATAAATTCCGCAACTCCATTTAATGCCAGTTCTAAAATCTTGTCATCCTTCGGATCGCGGCATTCCTGAACTTTTTCAAAGCATATCGGAAAGCTTTAGAGGGATTACCATGCTCGAATAGCAATGAACTCACAATTACATTTGTATCGAAAACGTAACGTACTTTACTGCTCATACAAAATTGAGTCCAAAATTTCTGGTATCAATCCTCGCTCTTGTGCTTTCTGGCTGATGTCACTCATCACTTCTTCCAGTGTTCTTTTTTGGCGAATCGCTTCAATTAGTTTTAAGCTGAGTAACGCCTCGATTTTGCACTTTTCCTCCTCAGGAGCCTTTTCAAAGATGTGAGCAGCTTCTACATTGACCCGAACCGTAATTGTTTTTGTTTTCATATCTCACCAAAACTATTGTCTAAATTTTAGTCGAGTCCGATCGAAAGCAGGGATAATTTGAAAGGACTCTACGAAAACTGGCGCAGGGGAATGTATGGATGTTAAGGCAGCAGTGGCTTTCGCCGCAGGTCAACCGCTTCAGATCGAAACAGTCCAGCTTCAGCCGCCGCAAGCAGGTGAGGTTCTGATCGAGATCAAAGCTACAGGTATTTGTCACACTGATGCATTTACGCTGTCTGGCGATGATCCTGAAGGCATATTCCCGACAATCCTAGGGCACGAAGGCGCAGGTGTCGTAGTTGAGATTGGTGCAGGTGTGACGAGTCTGAAAGTAGGCGATCGAGTGATCCCGCTATACACCCCAGAATGCCGCCAGTGCGAGTATTGCCTCAGCCGTAAAACCAATCTCTGCCAAGCGATCAGAACTACCCAAGGACGTGGCGTAATGCCCGATGGTACAAGTCGGTTTTCGATCGACGGGCAGCCGATTTATCACTACATGGGAACTTCGACATTTGCCAACTACACGGTTTTACCAGAAATTGCCGTGGCGAAAATTCGGGATGATGCGCCGTTTGATAAGGTGTGCTACATCGGTTGTGGCGTGACCACAGGCATCGGGGCGGTGATCAATACTGCGAAAGTGGAACCAGGATCGAACGTTATCGTATTTGGGCTAGGTGGGATCGGGCTGAACGTGATCCAAGGGGCGCGCATGGTTGGAGCCAACATGATTATCGGTGTGGACATCAACCCGAACAAACGTGAACTGGCAGAAAAGTTTGGCATGACTCACTTTGTCAATCCTTTAGAAGTCGAGGGCGATCTAGTGCCGTATCTGGTTGATTTGACTAAAGGTGGTGCGGACTATAGCTTTGAGTGTGTTGGCAATGTCAAGCTCATGCGTCAGGCGTTGGAGTGTTGTCATAAGGGTTGGGGTATGAGCGTGATCGTGGGGGTAGCGGGTGCGGGTCAAGAAATCAGCACTCGTCCATTTCAACTCGTGACGGGTCGAGTATGGAAAGGCTCGGCTTTTGGGGGCGCGAGGGGACGTACCGATGTGCCAAAAATCGTCGATTGGTATATGGAAGGCAAAATCAACATTGACGATTTGATTACGCACACCATGCCGTTGGCGGAAATTAATCGCGCTTTTGACCTCATGCACAAAGGCGAATCGATCCGCAGCGTCGTTACTTTCCCCTAGAGCAAGTCAAGCATAGCAATCCTAAGTTAGTCGTAAAGCTCGGAACGAATTTGCCCCCTAGCCCCCAATTCTGGGGGGACAAGATTCTTAGCCCCTAAAATTGGGGGTTGGGGGCATTACAAAATCTCACACTTCACAACGGATTTCTATATGTCTATTCCTGCACCGCAATTAATCAGCCAGCATTCTAGCTTTGGAGGTACGGTAGGTTTCTATCGCCACCACTCCGAAGCCTGTAACAGCGAGATGAAGTTTTCGGTTTACTTACCGCCACAAGCTAAGGCTCGATCGATCCCTGTACTTTACTGGCTGGCAGGGCTGACCTGTACTGAAGAAACTTTTATGATCAAGGCGGGAGCACAACAGTTTGCCGCCCAGTATGGATTAATCTTGGTTGCCCCAGACACTAGCCCCCGTAATACAGGCATAGAGGACGAAGATCGGGATTGGGATTTTGGTAGTGGTGCGGGTTTTTATGTCGATGCCACCCAGATCCCTTGGTCAAAGCATTACCAGATGTATAGCTACGTTGTCGATGAGTTGCCAGCTCTGATTGCGGCTCACTTTCCTGCTCAGCCAGAACGCCAAGGCATTTTTGGGCATTCGATGGGTGGGCATGGGGCGTTGGTATGTGCTTTACGCAATCCGCAGCGTTACCAGTCTGTCTCAGCTTTTGCCCCGATCTCTGCTCCGATCGAATGTGCTTGGGGACAGAAAGCCTTCAGTGGTTATCTGGGTTCCGACTCTGAAACTTGGCGAGATTATGATGCCAGCGAATTAGTGCTGACGCAGAAACTAGATATGGGTCGAACGATTTTGATCGACCAAGGACTGAGCGATCGATTTCTCACAGAGCAGCAATTATTGCCAGAAGTATTTGAACAAGCCTGTGCCAAGGTTGGACAACCATTGGTATTACGCCGACATCAAGGCTACGATCACAGCTATTATTTCATTGCGACTTTGATCGGCGATCACATCCGTCATCACGCTGAAGTCTTAGTTCGATCGGAAGCCGTATAATATGTAGAGTTTCTGCTTTAGGGCTATGCCAGAATCATCGAAACTTAAACCATCTCAACCGTCCTCCCCGTCAATCCAGCAGGCAAAATTGAGAAAAGTAAAGCGTGGCAGAGGCTATCACAAGAAAACGCCTCAAAGTCTTGTTAGTCATTTGCAGCAAATTTGGGCTAACTGGATGGGGCAGAAGCCTGTAGTTAGAAATACCCCTAAAAATTCAGTAGTCGAAGTTCCAGCCAAAAGTCCTGCTGAACCAGATCCCGAACTAAGCACATTAAACGGATCCGATCGATCGAACTCATTACCCAGTCAATCTTCTCAGCCGCAAGATCATCCTGAATCATTGTCACAGCCCAATCAAAAACCTCGTCAGAAGTCTAGCCAGCAATCAGAACCAAAATCTGAGCAAAAAAAAGTTCAACGCATTAGTCGTAAACGAGATCGATCTCGATCGAATTACCCGCCAATCGTCTGGGCAATACTATCAATAGCATCTACGGTAATTGGAACAGGCCTGATTGCGGCGATCGTGATTACGGCGATCTTAGCTCTGACTCATCCTGACTCACCTTTTTTGGTTACACCCCGAAACATCGAGAGTTGCCAAGCTAAGCTCAACGGACAATGGCAATCTAACTGGGGCAGCATCTCGTTTCAAGAGCAAGCCAGTTCCGCCAATATCGTCGGTAAATATGATTACGATAATCTCGATCGAGGTAAAGTCAAAGGTACGCTAAATGGTAACTTGAACGGCAACACGCTCGACTTTAATTGGCAAGAAACATCCCAAAGAGGACAAGCAGCCAAAGGTAAAGGTTCTTTCTTGTTTCAAAATGACTGCAAAGACTTTTATGGTAGCTACGGTTTAGGAGAAGCCGAATCTGGCAGAGGTAACTGGCGGGGAAGTGCATCTAAGATTGTGCCACTCAAAAAATAATCCTATGCAATCAAACTCTCAATCTAATGCTCCAATTTTGATTTTTGATGATAGTTCGATTGGGTCGAGCAATATTCATTTTTGGCGGGAAGTTTCGGCGTTAGGAACTTGCCTCGTGCCCGAAGCCGCAATGGCAGCAGTAAAACTGCTCGCCGAAGATGTGCGTGCCGATCGATCCAATGCCGAGCCAGAGTCCGCCGCCGCCGCCGAGTTTGTTTTATTCTTTGCCAAGAGTAATTGGAAAACTACAGCAGTGTTATCAAACCATGAAGAATTAGCTCCCAACCCAGGGCATGATGTCAGCCGCAAATCTCGACTGGGGCTGATGGTGGCACAGTGCGCCTATGGCATTGCTAGTCAGGATGCTGGTGTACTTGTCGTTCTAGTCACAAATACTCAGCCCCTCATTCATCGGATCGAGCAACTTGGCGTGACTAACCTATGTGCGGTAACGGCGGCGGCGGCACGGCAGTGGGCAAGGACAAAACAACCACCTGTCAGTGTTGGTAAATCGATCGCGACGTTACAAGTCACCCACTCCAATCATGCCAGAAGTTATAATCCCCAGCCCAAAAGCCAAGTTGAAGATTTATCGCAGCAATGGAGCGGCAAGAAAAAACCGAGAAGAGACTTAAAACGTATAATCATGGGAGTGGTTGGATGGGGAGTAGTAGTGATTGTTTTGTTGTATGGATGGCGATCTCTACAACCCAAGCAATTTAAACAGTTTTGGCAAAAGACAGGGCTACCTGCATTGCCTAATTTACCGTTTGAGTCAGGTAAGCCTAAAGCCAAGTGATCTAGATCGAGGTGCAATGCGATCGAATAGTATTCTCTGGGTGATTGGCGTTAAGGGTAGATCGATCTCAGTCAGCTAGAGTAATTCTTGATGCAGTAGATAGGCATATGAACAGCACACAAGTCAGTACACCAGACAATACACAGCTCGATCGTTTCGATCGAGTTGGCAGAAATCGCGTTGATACGGATATCTTCGATCGAATCGAAAAACTTAACGCAATCGGGATCGCGCTCTCTGCCCAACGGGATACCCAAAGCTTGCTAGAAATGATCTTGATTGGCGCAAAAGGCATTATCAATGCTGATGGTGGCACACTCTATACCGTCACCGAAAATCAAGAATTAAAGTTTGAAATCATGATCACCAACTCGCTTGGGATCAAAATGGGTGGTACGACTGGTAAACCCATCCCCTTCGACCCAATTCCCCTGCACGACCCTGAGGGCAATCCCAACAGCTCGATGGTAGTTGCCTATGCCGCGCTCAATCATAAAACCGTCAATATTCCAGATGCCTATGTGGTTGAAGGTTTCGATTTTTCAGGTACACGCGCCTTCGATCGCAAAACTCATTATCGTTCCAAATCTTTTCTCACCGTGCCAATGCCCAACCATGAGGGCGAACTGATTGGCGTTTTGCAACTGATCAATGCGATCGACGATTGCACAGGTGAGATTATCCCGTTCTCTGCCCAAGCCCAAAGAGTAGCGGAGTCCCTAGCTTCCCAAGCTGCCGTCGCACTCAGCAACCATAAACTAGTGCAGGAATTTCGTTTGCTGTTTGAATCTTTTATCGGGCTGATGGCAAAAGCGATCGATGATAAATCTCCATATACAGGTGGACATTGCCGCCGCGTTCCCGACCTCACGATGTTGCTGGCTGAAGCTGCTTGTAACGCCACCGAAGGCACCTTCAAAGACTTCACAATGTCGGAAGAAGACCGCTATGAACTTAAAGTTGCGGGACTCTTGCATGACTGTGGCAAAGTTACGACCCCCGTTCATGTGATCGACAAATCTACCAAGCTAGAGACAATCTTCGATCGAATTCACTTAATCGACACGCGCTTTGAAGTACTGAAGCGTGATGCCGAGATTGCCTTGTTAAACCAAAAGCTGGCAGCTCTCGAAGCTGGTAACTCTAATCAGATTCCTACCCTAGAAGCCGAGTTTCACCAAAAAATCCAGCAATATGATCTCGATCGAGATTTTTTGCGCTGCTGCAATGTTGGTGGTGAGTATATGTCCGATCGACTTAAAGACAGAGTAAAGTCGATCGCTAACTACATCTGGACTGACTCAATAGGAAACCCAGTCCCATTCTTATCAGACGACGAAATCTACAACCTCAACATCACTAAAGGAACGCTCACCGCCGAAGAACGCGAGATCATCAACCATCACATCGTTGTCACGATCGACATGTTAGAGGAATTACCCTATCCCAAAAATCTGCGGCGCGTCCCAGAGTTTGCGGGTGGACATCACGAACGCATGGATGGCAAAGGCTACCCCAAAGGATTAACTCGCGACCAAATGTCAGTCCAAGCCCGCATGATGGGCATTGCCGATATCTTTGAAGCGCTCAGTGCGCGAGATCGACCCTACAAGAAGGGTAAAACCTTAACTGAGTGCCTCCAGATCTTGGGCAAAATGAAGCTAGACTCACACATCGACCCCGATCTGTTCGACTTGTTTATCGACCAGCAGGTGTATCTCACATACGCCCGAAAATATCTCGATCCAGAGCAAATCGATCGGGTCGATCTCGACAAAATCCCTGGCTACAAGGTATCGATGCCTATATCAATGCCGAATAATCAAAAACACTGATCTTAAATACTAATAACTGGCTGTTAATTTGTGGTACTTTGGTTTGATGCAATATTTTTGGGAGTAAGGGTTTAAGATGGCTAAACGCCGTAATCAAAAGAAGGAAAAGGCTTTACGTAACCAAGCCTATGCCAGAAAGTTTCGCAAACGTCTGCCAATGGGTCGCTTTGGTCGCAAACGCTTCGGTGGTGGTCGCTTTGATGATGGTGACGGTGAAAGCGACAATGAAAATATGGAAGAATCTGATGGGGCTGCTGGTGGAGCTGGACTAAGCAAATTTAACGGATAATCGCCTACGGTTGCCTTGAAAAGATTTGAGCAAACATGTTTGCTCAAATCTTTTTGTTTATTAATTCGCCGCCTTTGTGAATATTTTGAGCATAGTCCTTGCCCTACACACCACTACAGAAAACTTAGAAATTGCGATCGCTTATTTAGACAGCGACACTTTGACTCATGAACTAACTCATGTTAGGCAACAATCTTGGCATTTGGGGCGCGAGTTAGCGACGCAGATCCATACTTGTTTAACTGAATTTTGTCATAGCTACGACATGGGATTTAAGTGGTCTGATGTCGCCTTTATTGCGATTGCCAAAGGTGTTGGCGGATATACCAGTACCCGTATTGGTATTGTTTTGGCACGCACCTTGGGCGAACAATTAGACGTGCCAGTCTATGCGATCGATTGCGACGTAATTCAACAAAATGCCCTGCAAAATGACTGGCAAACTTCTAGCCAAACCCAAACACAGCAATCTTTAGGGTTAAGTTTGTTATCGATCGCCTATCATCAATGGCAGCAAAAAATTTATCCCAACTGGTCAGAAGCACTACCTGTGTATAGTTCTGATTACAGCTAGAGGTAGGGAATCCCGAACATCCAGTTACGTAAAAGTCTGTTATGGAAACATTTCACGGTGGTAAGATATCTTATTATCCCAAGACTCTCGATAACTTGTTAAAAGCCATTTACCTATGCTGCAAGATGTCCAGACTATCCGTAACTACCAAAAGATTACCGACGATCTAGTCGATATGTGGGATCGGGGTTATCGTACTGATGAACTCCGCTTGTTCCTTGATGGTTACCTCGCTGCGCTCCGCAATACTAAAGCGCTCGAATCGCATTTGATTCATCGCCTAGAAGAAGATGTTACTCGGTTTCTTTACGATACTTCTAACTTTGTCATGCCTTTTCAGCTTGATTACCAAACTGAAGTGGAGCGTTAAGTAGAACCGATCGATCTAGTCTGCTTGAACGGGGAGAAGATTTTGATGTACACCCAGATGTACACAGTGACGCGCACTGTGGGTTAGGGGTGTGGTAAAACTCTCGACTCGATCTATATTTATCTGCATCGATTGTTTAAGGATTTTTTTGCTAGGCGATCTGCTAGGCGACGGGTTGGGTGATTGTAATTGCACGATCGATAACTCGATCGATCGACAGGCTTGTTGCAGATCGTCTTGTTCTGCTTGGTTCCACTGACCGCGATACAACACCGCAAAGCCACCTACCTTGACAAAAGGCAAAGCATATTGGGCGCATAATCCAGCATTGCCAACAGCTCGGATCAGGGCCAAGTCATATGCATGGGCATGAGGTTTGCTCTGACTGATATCCTCAGCTCGTCCTGTAACCGCAGTAATATTTTTTAAGCCCATCGCTGCCGCCGTAGTGGCAATAAAGGCGGTTTTTTTGTGTCTGCTATCAAGCAATGTAAGTTGCCATGTTGGTTGCGCGATCGAGATCGGTAAACCAGGAAATCCTGCGCCAGTGCCGATATCGATTACCTTCAGGTCACGCTGATCCCAGAACGGTAGCACTCCCCGCAACGAGTCCCACAAATGCTTTTCCCAAAAGTCTTCTGGTGTGGTGATCCGTGTGAGATTTTGAGTCTGATTACCTTCTAAAACCAGGTTGTACAGCAGGTTAAAACCTTGCTCTTGCTCAGAGTCAGGCTGCCATCCCAGAGTTTGTTGCCAATGATCGGAAAATTGATCGAACACTTTTTAACTAGCTAATTTCTATGCGCTTACAGCTTACCGCTTTTAGCTTCGATCGTTTTAGCCACGATAACTTTGGACGATCGTTTCATCTTGCCCCGTATCAATTTGCGCTCCAACTTTTCCTGCTGAAATCTGAATATCGGTTAAATCTTCAGATCCAGCCTGAGGTTTATTTGCCGCCCTAGGCTTGAGATATTTGTACAACCAGCTACATCCACCCAAACAAGTGTTACGGTCTTCATTTGATACATTTATATTGGACTTGAGATACTGCTGCAACCATGAGCAGCCACGCATCAGGAGGTTATCCAAATCCAGATTCCACATCGCGACAGTGGCATCGGCACTGGCCGAGATCAGAATTTTACTATTAGGGCTAAAGCAAACACTTTTGACCGTGCCAGTATGTCCATTAAAGGTGCGAAGTAGAGTCCCGTCAGTACTCCAAAACTGTACGGCAGTGTCTTCTCCTGCTGAGACGATCGAGTTACCATCAGGGCTAAAGCAGACACTTTTAACTTCAGCACTGTGACCATTGAGCGTTTTCAGCAATGTGCCATCGACGCTCCAGATCTTCACACTTTGATCCATGCTACCCGTGGCGATCGACTGACTATCGGGACTAAAGCAGACACAAAAAACTTCGGCACTATGACCATCAAAGCTATAAAGAAGCGTGCCATCCCAACTCCAGAGATTCACAATTTTATCTTTACTTGCAGAGGCAATCATACTGCTATCAGGACTAAAGGCAATGCTGTAGACTTCCGCCGTATGTCCTGTCAGAGTTTGCAGCCAAGTGCCATCCGATCTCCACATCCTGATCGTGCCATCAGCACTGCAAGAAGCAAACACCTGACCATCGGGGCGAAAGCAAACGCCATAGACCTCAGCCCGATGGCCCGTGAGCGTATCGATTAATGTGCCGTCAGTGCGCCAAAATTTAATGCTGCTATCACCACTACCAGAAATCAGAGTCGTACTATCAGGGCTAAAAGCGACGCTATGAACTCTTTCGTTATGTCCACTCAGGGTCGTCAGCAAGTTGCCATTGGCGTACCAAAGCTTGACAGTTTTGTCTTTGCTACCAGTGGCGATCAATCTCCCATCCGCGCTATTTGCAACACAGTTGACTTCTTCGGTATGGTCAGCTAGTTTTTTCAAAGGTGTGCCGCGAATGCTCCAGAGTTTGAGCGTTGTGTCACGACTGGCCGAAGCAAGTGTTTTACCATCTGGGCTAAAAGCAATGCTATGGACGACATCACCATGCCCACTCAGGGTTTCGATCGGCGTACCATCAGTGTTCCAGATTCTAATTGTCCGATCCCAACCTGTAGAAGCGATCGATGTGCCATTGGGGGCAAAGCTGACACACCAAACTTTATCTGTGTGACCGTAAAAAGTCCGCACTAATGTCCCTTCTGTATCCCAGAGCCGAACAGTTTTATCTCTTCCACAGGAGGCAATCGCCACACCACCTGGGGCAAAACACACACTTTCAACAAAGCTGTCATGACCTTTAAGCGTTTTCAGCCGAGTCCCATTGATATTCCAGATCACCAGATTTCGATCGGCGCTACCAGACACAACCGTCTTGCCACTAGGACTAAAAGCGATACAGGTTACCCAGCGTTCGTGACCACGCATAGTTTTTAAGGGTGAGCCATTAGTTTTCCAAAGTTTGACTGTGGTATCTTCACTGGCCGAGGCGATGATTTCGCCATTGGGACTAAAGCACACGCCCAAAACTGGTCCCTCATGCCCTTTGAGGATCTGATAGGGTTGCGGATTAAACAGACCAGTAGTGGGATCTAGTAGCCAAAGCCTAATTGTATTGTCACGACTAGCCGAAGCCAAAATTGTGCCGTCGGGACTGAAGCTGACGCTGGTCACCCAGTTGGTATGTCCCTCAAGAGTTTGCTGCAATGTGCCATTCACACCCCAGATTTTGATCGTTCGATCGCTACTGCCAGATGCCACTAATTTACCGTTAGGGCTAAAACTCACGCCATTCACCCAGTAGCCATGTCCTTCAAACCGATTGATTTCATGAATGCCATAGACTACTTGTTCTAAGGCTGTGATCGCGCGGATTTGCGTATTTGGCTTTAAGCTAATGCGTCGATCGGAATACTGAGCAACCAGCCGCCGCAACTGCACGCCAGCAATCACGCTCGCAATCAGAGCTTCGATGTGATTGTGCGATAAATATAGGGCTTCAGATGACATTGTGAGGGCGACGATCCGCTCGTTAAGTTCGCCCATCTCGGCCTGCAAGCGATGCAGTTTTTCGGCTTCTAAACTCTTGACTAGATCTTGACTGAGTTTTTCGAGTCGATCGGCAGATGCAGCTCGTTCCGACTGCATCTGCTCACGTTCGCTAATTCGTTGACTTGCTTCTAAGAATTCCTCATCCACCCGACCCAGATTTTGACCATCTGCCCAAGCAATGGCTTCGGCTAGACGACTCCCCCGCAATAGAGCTGATTCATCCTGTTCTTCGGAGCGAATCCAGACTTGGAGAGCTTCTTGATAGGGGCAATCACGCACCTGTGATAGCAGAACTTTGTGGTTGAGCTTGATTACGACAATTGAGACATCATCCTCTGGATCATCTTTCCCAGTGAATTGATTCAGGGCAACTTTAAGTCCATCACGCATCTCTGAAGCAGTGAGATGGGCTAAAGACACGATCGCTTGCTTTAATGGTGTATTCTTCATCCCCATCGGCGCAAATTCTTCGCCATTAGGATTGGTTGCCTCACACAAACCATCACTAAAAAAGATCATGATATCGCCTCGATCGATCGATCTCGTATTAGTTCGATAAATCGACTCGGCGAGCCTGCCCAGTGCCAGCGCAGGATTAATGATTTCCTCACATTCACCCGTACTCGCGCGATAGATAATCGGGCCTGGAATCCCAGCATTACCGACGCGCAGTTCGTAACTACCAAAATCCAGCACGCCATAGGAAAGCGCTACGGCATCTTCAGTTTGGCTCCGACACAGAAGTTGGTTCAGCGAATTTAGCACTGATACGGGATTTTGCAGTCTGCCCTGAGCGGCATAGGCATCCAGTTGTCCTTTAAATAGAGCGGCATGAATGGCCCCTGCGACCGACTTACCTGAAGAATCGGCGATCGCTACGGCAAGCAAGCCTGGCTGTTCGAGAAATTGATAATAGTCGCCACCCAAATCCACGGCTGTCCAGACCTCGGCAGCAATGTCCAACCCAGGGTATAGAGGCAATGATTGAGGTAGCAAACTTCTTTGCAAAAGCTGACCACTAGTTAAATCGCTGGAAGCGGTATCAAACATACAAAAAACAATCTAACGCCTATTCCAGTAACAAACTGAAAAATAGCAAGCAGCAGATCGAACTACAACGATATCTATAACGATATTAATCAAGGTTACCAAATTCTGCCTGCAGTTTGATTAATCCTGAGTGACATCCTCCCAACACTGACCTGAGTACAGTTACAGTGTGGGCTTCCCAAGAATCACTTCTTGGTTTTTCTGGTTTTTCCCTTTCGACTACGCTCAAGGCGAGCCTTACGGGATTTCGGCACTTGGCTAGATTGAGTTACCTCAACCCCCGCTAGAACGCCTGCACAGACAGTTTCCTTT
>ENA-ORBV01001102-ORBV01001102.1-microbial-mat-metagenome-genome-assembly--contig:-NODE-1102-length-61550-cov-14.755177_pt1 | contig 61550 bp, 61 predicted proteins | sample MGYA00237777_ERZ505514 | MGnify/ENA primary metagenome ERZ505514 (study PRJEB26160, sample SAMN06269048) | microbial mat metagenome | isolation source: Oligotrophic lake microbial mat | place...
GCCCCGATCTCCCCCCCGCTGCCGGTTTCCGCGGACGCGAGCGGCATCTACCTGCAATTGGGCGCCTTTTCGATGCGCGACAACGCGGAATCGTTTCGCGCCCGGGTGTATAAGAACCTCGCTTGGCTAAACGATTCGATGCAGGTCAACGCGCAGGGCGGGCTGTTCCGGTTGCAGCTTGGGCCGTACCGCACGCAGGACGAGGCTCGCCAGATGGCCGATCGCATCCGCGCCGAGTTGAACCTGCAGCCGGTCCTGCTGGTCAGATAATCCGACGGGCTTTTGCCGTCTTCCTAGCTCGCGCTTTTTTCATTCCCGGGGATGCCCATGCTGCGCGCCGTTGCCTCAGCGCTTTTGACCCTCTTTTTCCCGCTCGCGCTGGCGCAGACGCCCCCGCCCGTCATCGGCAAAGCCTACATGCTCGCCGACGTTTCAAGCGGCCAGATCCTCGCAAGCGACCGCCCGGACGAGCGTTTCGAGCCGGCCTCGCTCACCAAGATCATGACCGCCTATCTCGTCTTCCAGGCGCTCAAGGAAAAAAAGCTCACGCTGGACAAGACCGTTCCAGTCTCGGAGAAAGCGTGGAAGGCGAGCGGCTCGCGCATGTTCATCGAGCCCAACCGGCCGGTGAGCGTCGATGAGCTGATCCGCGGCATGATCGTGCAGTCTGGCAACGACGCGTGCATCGCGCTGGCAGAGTCGATCGGCGGCTCGGAAGACGTCTTCGCCCAGATGATGAACCGCGAAGCGCAGCGCCTGGGCATGAAGAACTCGAACTTCGTCAATTCCAACGGCCTGCCGAACCCGCAGCACTACAGTTCGGCGCGCGACATCTATCTCCTCGCCGCCGCGCTGATCCGCGATTTCCCCGCCGAGTATTCGACCTACTACTCGATCAAGGAATACCGCTACAACAACATCACGCAGATGAACCGCAACCGGCTGCTGTGGCTGGACCCGACAGTCGACGGCATGAAGACCGGCTACACCGAGGCGGCGGGGTATTGCCTCGTGTCTTCCTCCAAGCGCGGGCCGCGCCGCCTCATGTCGGTGCTGCTGGGATCGACTTCCGAAAGTGCGCGTGCCCAGGAGTCGCAGAAGCTGCTCAACTGGGGATTCCAGTTCTTCGACGCGGTCAAGCTGTACGACAAGACCCAGGCGGTCAAGTCGATCCAGGTGTGGAAAGGCACGGCCTCCGAGGTCAAGGCAGGATTCACGAGCGACCTGTACGTGACTGTGCCCAAGGGCCAGGCCGACAAGCTCAAGGCCGACCTCCTGGCGCAGCAGCCGCTCCAAGCGCCGGTCACGCAGGGGCAGAAGATCGGCATGATGCGCGTGACCCTCGAGGGCAAGCCCGTCGGCGAGTACCCCGTCGTGGCGCTCGAGTCGGTGGGCGTGGCGGGGGTTTTCGGGCGCGCCTGGGATACACTCAGGCTGTGGATCAAGTAGTAGCAATTACATCGACGAGGTTGCCATGACCGTATTCCTGAACGGCAAGTTCATGCCGATGGAAGAAGCGAAAGTGCCGGTGCTCGACCGGGGTTTCATCTTTGGGGACGGCATCTACGAGCTCGTGCCCGTGTACTCTCGGGCGCCGTTCCGGATCGAAGGCCACCTCGCGCGCATGGAGCGCAGCCTGTCCGAGGTGAAGATTCCCAACCCCTACTCGCGCGCCGAATGGACGAGCCTGATCGAGCAGCTGATCGACAAGCAGCCGTTCGACGACCAGGGCGTGTACTGGCAGATCACCCGCGGCGTGGCCAAGCGCGACCACTCTTTCCCGAAAGGCGTGGCACCCACGGTGTTCATGATGTCCAACCCGTTGGTGAACCCGTCCAGGGAAGTCATCGAGAACGGGGCCAAGGCCGTCACCTCCGAGGATTTCCGCTGGCACCGCTGCGACCTCAAGACGATTTCGCTGATCGGCAACTGCATGCTGCGCCAGCTTTCGTTCGAGGAGGACGCGATCGAAACGCTGCTCCTGCGCGATGGCAAGCTCACCGAGGCGTCGGCGTCCAATGCTTACATCGTCAAGAACGGCGTCATCGCCACGCCGCCCAAGGATCATCACATCCTTCCCGGGATCACGCTCGACGTGGTGTTCGACATCGTCAAGCGCGCGCAGATGCAGATGGAAGTGCGCGAGATCACCGAAGCCCAGATGCGCGGGGCCGACGAGCTGTGGGTGACTTCGTCCTCCAAGGAGATCGTCGCGATCGTCGAACTGGACGGCAAGCCCATCGGGACCGGAAAGCCCGGACCTGTTTTCCGCAAGGCGTGGCAGCACTACCAGGACTTCAAGAACGAAGTCATGCGCGCCCGGCAGCACATGAGGGCAGCCTGACCGCCGTGGAAGGCGAAACCGAATTCATCAAGCGCGAGTCGCTGCTCGCGTTCCCCACCGAATTCCCGATCAAGGTCATGGGGCGCCGCGAAGGCGACTTCGCGCAGGGCGTCATGGAGATCGTGCTGCGCCACTGCCCGGACTTCGATCCCAAGACCATGGAAATGCGCCCGAGCAGCAAGGGCGGGTATCTCGGCCTCACGGTCACCATCCAGGCACAGTCCCGCGAGCAGCTCGACGCCTTGTACCGCGACCTGTGCACCCACCCAGCCGTGGTGATGGTCCTGTGATCGTCGCCGCACCCGAGCAGGTGCGCGTGCTTTTCCCGCCGCGGGTCCGCAAGCTCGGACGCGTCGACTATGCAGAAGCCCTCGAAGCGATGCGCCGCTTTACAGCCCGCCGCGACGAAGCGACCCCGGATGAGCTCTGGCTGCTCCAGCATCCACCCGTCTACACGCTCGGGCAGGCCGCGAATCCTTCGCACGGCCCGCGGATGGCGGGTCCGATCCCGGTGCTGCGGGTCGAGCGCGGTGGCGAGGTCACCTATCACGGCCCGGGCCAGCTCGTGGTGTACACGCTTTTCGACCTTTCGCGCCGCGGGCTCAAGGTACGCGAGTTTGTGCGGCTGCTCGAGCAAAGCGTCATCGAACTTCTGGCTGCGCACGCCGTGACAGCCCACAGGAATGACGGCGCGCCCGGCGTGTATGTGGAGGGCGCCAAAGTCGCGGCGCTTGGCGTGCGCATCAGCAAAGGCCGCACTTTTCATGGCCTCGCGTTGAACGTCGACATGGATCTCGCGCCGTTCGCGCAGATCGATCCCTGCGGCCATCCCGGGCTTGCGGTCACGCAAACGCGCGATCTTGGGATCACGGCGGGTATCGACGAGCTGGGTACCGGGCTTGCGCGCCGGCTGCTCGGGCTGATGGGGAGCCGCCATGCGTGAAGCGGGTGTCAAGGAGAAGGGGCAGGCTAAGACAGCCCGCGTATTCAAGCAGTACGCAATCAAGATCGTCCCGAAGGAAGTCTTGAACAAGCCCGACTGGATCCGTGTCAAGGCCGCGAGCGACAACACGCGCTTCAATGAGATCAAGCTCATCCTGCGCGAGCAGAAGCTGCATACGGTCTGCGAGGAAGCTTCGTGCCCGAACATCGGTGAATGCTTCGGCAAGGGGACGGCCACTTTCATGATCCTCGGCGACATCTGCACGCGCCGCTGCCCGTTCTGCGACGTCGGCCACGGCCGGCCGCTCGCGCCGGATGCCGAGGAACCGAGGCACCTGGCCGAGACGATCGCGAGGCTCAAGCTGCGCTATGTTGTGATTACGAGCGTGGATCGCGACGACCTGAAGGACGGCGGCGCGCAGCACTTTGTGGATTGCATCCGCGCCGTGCGCGCGCAGTCACCGGCAACGACGATCGAGGTGCTGGTGCCGGATTTCCGCGGGCGGCTAGAGCGGGCGCTCGGGATCCTCGTCAACGCGCCGCCGGACGTGATGAACCACAACCTGGAAACCGTGCCGCGGCTCTACCGCCAGGCGCGGCCGGGCGGCGATTACAAGCATTCGCTCACCCTGCTGCAGGAGTTCAAGCGCCGCTACCCCGAAGTGCCGGCAAAGTCGGGGCTGATGGTGGGGCTCGGCGAAACGGACGAGGAGATCCTGGCCGTCATGCGCGACCTGCGCGCGCACGGCGTCGACATGGTGACGATCGGCCAGTACCTGCAGCCCAGCCCGCATCACCTGCCGGTGGAGCGCTATGTGCACCCGGACGGGTTCGCGATGTTCGAGCGCGAGGCCAACGCGATGGGCTTCAGGCACGCCGCGATCGGCGCGATGGTGCGCTCCTCGTACCACGCGGAGCAGCAGGCGCACGAAGCCGGGGTCGCCGCCGCAGTCTAGAATGTACCGGTACCGATACATAAACTGGCGGGAGAGCCGCTCCCCGCCTTGTCCCGCGCAACCAAATGTGCCGAATTTGGCCGGAATCAGGCCGGTTCGGCGAGCGTCTTCTCGATCAGCGCCTGAAGCTCCGCGGCACCAGGCTCGCCGATATATTGCTTGACGATGCGCCCGCGGCGGTCGACCACGAACGTGGTCGGCGTCGCCCTGACGTTGCCCCACTGCCTGGCAAGCTGGCCGTCGAGGTCGAGCGCGATCCTGAACGGCAGCTGGTTTCGGCGCACAAAATCGGCAACGAGGTTCGGATGGTCATAGCTCATGGCCACGGCGACTATCTCGTAGCCGCGCGGGGCAAACCTGCGCCACGTCTCGGTCAGCATCGGCATCTCGCGCACGCAGACCTCGCAGGAGGTCGCCCAGAAATTCACGAGCACGACCTTGCCACGCAGGTCGGAGGTGGACAAGGGCGGGCCTCCGAGCGAAGTGAAGCGGACTTCCGGCGCAGTCTCGAGACCTCGGGTGCAGCTTCCCAGCGCGAACGCGGCGGCGAGAATGACGATAAGCTTGGCCGAGCGCGTCGTCGCGCGCGCAAATTTGGGGAGTTGTGGCATGTGAAGGCGTATTTTCGCTCTGATCGCAGGGCTTGTCATGGCGATGTCCGCGAGCGCGGGGCTCGAATCGATCACTTCGCAGGACGCCGCGAGCGGTTTGCGCGAGGCCTCATGGCCGGGACCCGATACGCAGTCGACTGCCAGTTCCCTTCTCAGTGCGCCTTGTCCCAGTTGTCGCCGACGCCTACATCCACGATCAGCTGCACGTCGAGCTTCGCGACGTTCTGCATGAGCCCGGGCAGCGCGCTCCCGACCGACTCGAGCTCGGCTTCCGGCACCTGCAAGACCAGCTCGTCATGCACTTGCATGATGAGCAGGGTGGCGCGTTTTTCGGCCTCGATCCAGTCCTGCACCCGGATCATCGCGAGCTTGATGAGGTCGGCGGCCGTGCCTTGCATGGGCGCATTGATTGCGGCGCGCTCGGCCGCCTGGCGGCGCTGCGGTCCGCCGCTGCGGATCTCAGGCAGCCAGAGCCTGCGGCCGAACACCGTTTCGACGTAGCCGCGATTGCGCGCCACCTCGCGCGTTTCCTGCATGTAGCGCGCGACGCCCGGATAACGTGCGAAGTAGCTGTCGATGTACGCCTGGGCCGTTGCCCGCTCGATGCCGAGGTTCTGCGCGAGCCCGAACGCCGACATGCCGTAGATCAGGCCGAAGTTGATCGCCTTGGCGGCGCGCCGCTCGTCCGCCGTGACTTCCTCGAGCTTGCGGCCGAAGACTTCGGCGGCCGTCGAGCGGTGAACGTCGTGTCCATGCTCGAATGCGTTGCGCAACCCCGAGTCGCCCGAGAGGTGCGCCATGATTCGCAGCTCGATCTGCGAGTAGTCCGCGCTCATGATCTTCCAGCCGGGCGGCGCGATGAAAGCCTCGCGGATGCGGCGGCCCTGCGGCGTGCGGATCGGGATGTTCTGCAGGTTCGGGTCGTTCGACGAAAGCCGGCCAGTGACAGCAACGGCCTGCGAATAGGTGGTGTGTACCCGCCCGGTCTTTGCATCGATCATGCGCGGCAGCTTGTCGGTGTAGGTCGACTTGAGCTTGGCGATGCCACGGTAGTCGAGCAGCAGCTTGGGCAACGGGAAATCGGCCGCCAGCTCCTGCAGCACGTCCTCGTCGGTGGAGGGCTGGCCGCCGGGCGTTTTCTTGCGGATCGGCAGACCCTGCTTCTCGAACAGGATCTCCTGGATCTGCTTGGGCGAGTTGAGGTTGAAAGGCTGGCCGGCCGCCTCGTGCGCTTTCCTTTCGAGCTCGAGCATCTCCTTGCCGAGCTCGTGGCTCTGGGCTTCGAGCTTGCCCGCATCCAGCAGCACGCCATTGCGTTCCATCTTGAGCAGTACGCCCAGGACCGGCATCTCGATCGTCTCGTAAATGCGCTTGAGCTTCTCGTCCGCAGCGATGCGCGGGTACATCACTTCGTGGACCGAGAGGGTGCAGTCGGCATCCTCGGCCGAATACGCCGTGGCCCTGTCCACGTCGACTTCCGCGAAGGAGATGCGTGACGCGCCCTTGCCGGTGACCGCGTCGTAGCTGATGGTGTCCCAGCCGCGATGACGCCGCGCGAGGGTTTCCAGGTCATGGCGCTCGTGGACTTCGAGGACATAGGATTCGAGCAACGTGTCGTGCGCGATGCCGCGAAGCGTCACGCCGTGGTTTGCGAGGATGTGCGCGTCGAACTTGAGGTTCTGCCCGACCTTGGCCGGCTTGACGCTTTCGAGCCAGGGACGCAGGATCGAGAGCGATTTTTCCACTCCCATCTGATCCGGCGCGCCAGCGTAGCGATGCGCGACAGGGACATAGAACGCGACATCGTCGAAAGCGAACGAGAGCCCGACGAGATTGGCGGTCATCGGCTCAAGGCCGTCGGTTTCGGTGTCGAAGCCGATCAGCGAGGCCGCCTCGAGGCGCCCCATGAGATCGCGCAGGCCGGCGTCGTCGATGATCATCGCGCACTTGCGCTTTGGCGCGTTCTCGCAGGTGACCGGCGCCATGGGTAGCACAGACCCCGAAGCAGTGCCGCGTGAGGGCGCGCCTGCGCGCGGTTCGCGCGTCCGCAACGCTTCGTTCGGGACCGGCGCGGTGCCGTCGATCTCGCGCAGCCAGCTCTTCAAACCGTAGCGCGAGAACATTTCGCGCAGCTTGGCGGTGTCGTAGCCGCCGGAATGCAGGTCCTCGAGCTTCACCGGCAGCTCGCAATCGCGCTTCATCGTGAGAAGGAAACGCGCCTTGGGCAGCCAGTCGAGCGCCTTGCGGAGGTTCTCGCCGACCGCGCCGCCGATGTTCGGAGCGTCCGCGACAAGCGCATCGAGCGAGCCGTATTGCGCGATCAGCTTCACCGCCGTCTTCGGGCCGACCTTGTCGACGCCCGGCACGTTGTCGATGGCATCGCCGACCAGAGAGTAATAATCGACGATGAGCTCCGGGGGCACGCCGAACTTCTTCTTCACGCCTTCGATATCGAGCTTCTCGTTGGTCATGGTGTTGACCAGCGTGACGCTCTCGTTGACGAGCTGCGCGAGGTCCTTGTCGCCGGTAGAAATCACGCAGTTCATGCCGGCTGTCTTCGCCTCGCCGGCCAGCGTCGCAATTACATCGTCGGCCTCCACCCCATCCACGGCGATGACCGGCCAGCCCAGCGCGGCGACGATTTCCCGGATCGGCTCAACCTGGGCGGCGAGGTCGTCGGGCATCGGTGAGCGGTTGGCTTTGTATTCGGCATAGGCCTCGTCCCTGAACGTCTTCGCCTTGGTGTCGAACACGCAGGCCCGCCACTCGGTGGGATAGTCGGTTGCCAGCCGCCTTAGCATGTTGACCACGCCGTAGATCGCGCCCGTGTGCTCGCCCGCGGCGTTCCTGAGTTCCGGCATCGCGTGGTAGGCGCGGTACAGGTAAGAGGAGCCGTCTACGAGCAGCAGCGTTTTCGGGGAGGAATCCGGGGCGTTCACTGGCTTGAGGGGCGGGAGGGGTCGGGAAGAAGTGCCGCGACCGCGTCTTGCGGCGGGTGTGGCGGTGACCTCGATTATCTCAGAGTTCGGTTCGCGGACCCGGTCCCGGGACTTCGATCCCGGCGTGAAAAGAGGCGGTTCTGCTAGAATTCTCCCGGCTCCTCCACATCATGCGCACACTCCTTTCCGCCCTGCTTCTCGCCGCCGCGCTGCCGGTTCTTGCGCAGTCACGTCCGCCGCTCAAGCTCGAGCCGCTGCCGCCCCCGCCGCCGATGGCGCCCGGACTATCGGACGCCGACGACAGCGGCCCGCGGGTGAACATCCCGGTGCAAAGGGAGGACAAGGTCGAGGAAGTGCGCGAAGGCGGCCGCGTGGTGATGATGAAGGTCACGCCCCCGGGCGGGGTCCCGTACTACCTGATGGACAACACCGGCAACGGCAACTGGATCCGGCGCGACTCGCTCGACGACGGCGTGCGCGTGCCGATGTGGACCATCCGCACCTTCGACTGACTTGTCGGTCTTCACGCCGGTTACCGAAGCCCAGCTGGCCGACTGGCTCGGGCGCTATTCGGTCGGGACGCCCAGCCGGCTCGAGCCGATCGCCGCGGGCATCGAGAACACCAATTACTTCGTCACCACCACGCAGGGCGATTATGTGCTCACGCTGTTCGAGAAGCTCGGCGCCAAGGAGCTGCCGTTCTACCTGAACCTCATGGCGCACCTGGCGCGGCACGGCATCCCGTGCCCCGCCCCGATCGCGAACCTCTCCGACCAGTACCTGGGCGAGCTCAACGGCAAGCCCGCCGCGCTGGTGACCCGTCTCCCAGGCAAGTCGATCCCCCAACCGGGTCGCGAAGAGTGCGCGCAGCTTGGCGCGCTGCTCGCGCGGATGCACCTCGCCGGGCGCTCGTATGCCGGCTACCAGGAGAATCCGCGTGGTCCGCGCTGGTGGCGCGATACCGCGCCGCAAGTGCGCTCTTTTCTCGACGAGGAGCGACGCGCGCTGCTCGATTCGGAGATGGCGTTCCAGGCGCGGCACCGCTTCGCGGACCTGCCGCGCGGGCCGGTGCATGGCGACCTGTTCCGCGACAATGCGATCTTCGATGCGGGCCGCCTGTGCGGGGTGTTCGATTTCTATTTTGCGGGCGTGGACGGGCTGCTCTTCGACGTTGCCGTCTGCGCCAACGACTGGTGCCTCGTGGATGCGGCGTCGGATCGCCGTTTCGAGCCGGTGCTTATCGAGGTGTTCCTGGCCGAATACGCGGCGGTGCGTCCCTTCACTTCTGCCGAGCGCGAGGCCTGGCCGGCGTTGCTGCGCGGCGCGGCTCTGCGTTTCTGGCTTTCGCGCCTCTATGATCTCCATCTGCCGCGGCCGGGCGAACTCGTGCATGCGCACGATCCGGACCATTTCCGCGAGATCCTCGCGCTGCGCGCCGACCCGGGCCAGGCCGTTCCATGGCTGAACTGAACGTGCAGGCGAGGCTTGTTGCCACAGGGCGCGGTTGGCGCTGGCTGACCGAGGGCTGGAAACTGTTCCGCGTGGCGCCGCTGTCGTGGATCGCGCTTGTATTCGGCTATTTGATGCTGATGACCCTGGTGAGCGCGCTGCCCTTCGTCGGGGTGGTCGCGGTGCTGGTCCTGGTGCCGGCCTTTTCGGTCGCATTGATGGCGGCGAGCCGCGTCTGCGAGCAGCGCCAGCCGGTGCAGATGTCGTTGCTCTTCGCAGGCTTCCGCGAGAACCTGCGTGGCCAGCTGATCCTCGGCGGGGTCTACTTCGGCTGCGTCGCGCTGCTGTTCTCGGCGAGCATGCTGGCCGACGACGGTGCCCTTGCGCGGTGGATGGTCACCGGGGTCAGGCCGAGCGTGGAAGTCATCCAGTCCGACGCGTTCCTCAGGTCGCTCACGATCGCGGCAATCCTCTACCTGCCGATCATGATGCTGTTCTGGTTTGCGCCCACGCTGGTTGCCTGGCATTCGATGCCTCCGGCCAAGGCGCTGTTCTTCTCGCTCTTTGCGTGCCTCATGAACTGGCGTGCCTTCACGATTTACAGCATCGCGTCGGCTTTGATCCTGCTGGTGGCGCCTTTCATCGTGCTCCTCGTGCTGATGCTCGCCTCCGGCGGGACGATGCGACCGGCCGTGGCGGCGGTGCTGTTTCCGTTCGTGCTTTCGATGATGCCCACGTTGTACGCAAGCTTTTACGCAAGCTATCGCGATATCTTCGCGCCGGTGCCCGAGCAGATCGAGGAAACCGCTTCGCAGGATTGAATCGCCCAGAGTCTGCAGCCGGCACCCCTTTGGGGCGCATGTCCTTGTGTGCGTTACGTAACCCATGAACCCGATCGCGTGGGATAGAATTCCTGCCCATCCTGCCCCACGCCGTTCATGCAGCGCCTTCGCGAGATCCCGTATAACTACACTTCGTTTTCAGACCGCGAGATCGTCTTGCGCCTGCTCGGGGACGATGCCTGGGAGCTGATCAGCGAATTGCGGGCCGAGCGCCGCACCGGCCGTTCGGCGCGAATGCTCTATGAAGTGCTCGGCGAAATCTGGGTCGTCCAGCGCAACCCCTATCTTGAAGACGACCTGATCGACCACCCCAAGCGCCGGCGGCAGGTCCTGTCGGGGATGCGCAAACGCCTCGAGGAAATCGAAGCCCGGCGCGGCGAGAGCGACAAGGTCCAGGCGCTGCTCACGGCCGCGACCGATGCGGTAACCAGATTCGATCACGCTTTCGATCGCACGCAATCCCTCCGGCGCAAGGCGATGCGGCGGCTTGCCCGGGTCACGCGCAAGGACAACATCGCGTTCGACGGTTTTGCACGCGTGTCCCACGTGACCGACGCGACTGACTGGCGCGTGGAGTATCCGTTCGTCGTCGTGTCTCCGGATACCGAGGAGGAAGTGCAGGCGATCGTGCGCGAGCTGATCCGCATGGACTTCACCATCATCCCGCGCGGCGGCGGCACGGGCTATACCGGCGGCGCAGTGCCTCTCACGCGCCGTTCAGCGGTCATCAACACCGAAAAGCTCGAAACCCTCGGCCGTGTCGAGGACGTGGTGTTGCCTGGCCTCACGCAGCCGACGACCGTAATCCGCTGCGGTGCGGGCGTGGTCACACGCCGCGTGATGGACGCCGCAGAGGGCGCGGGGCGTGTATTCGCCGTCGACCCGACCTCGGCCGATGCCTCCTGCATCGGCGGCAACGTGGCAATGAATGCCGGCGGAAAGAAGGCGGTCCTCTGGGGCACCGCCATCGACAACCTGGCTTCGTGGCGCATGGTGACGCCGCAGGCCGAATGGCTCGAGATCGAGCGGGTCGGGCATAACCTGGGGAAGATCCACGACGTCGAAAAGGCCTCGTTCCGCCTCTGCCGGTATGCAGCCGACGGCAAGAAACTGCTCGAGGAAACGCACATCGAGATTCCGGGTGGCGGATTCAGGAAGGCCGGCCTCGGCAAGGACGTGACCGATAAATTCCTCGCGGGTTTGCCGGGCGTGCAGAAAGAGGGCACCGACGGGATCATCACCTCCGCCCGCTTCATCCTGCACAAGATGCCGGCGCACATCCGTACCGTGTGCCTCGAATTCTTCGGCAACGCGCATGACGCCGTCCCAGCAATCGTCGAGATCAAGGACTACCTCGACGCCCACCCGAGCGCGCAGCTTGCGGGTCTCGAGCACCTCGATGACCGGTACCTCAAGGCCGTGGGGTATGCCACCAAGGCGCGGCGAAACCAGCGGCCCAAGATGGCGCTCTTCGGCGACATCGTCGGCGATAACGTCGACGACGTGGCGAGCGCAGCCTCGGCCGTGGTGCGGATTGCGAATGCGCGCGGTGGCGAGGGCTTCGTCGCGGTGAGCGCCGAGTCGCGCCAGCGCTTCTGGCTGGACCGGGCGCGCACGGCGGCCATCGCCAAGCACACCAACGCCTTCAAGATCAACGAGGACGTGGTGATCCCGCTCCCGCGCCTCGGGGACTATTCGGACGGCATAGAGCGCATCAATATCGAGCTGTCGATCGCCAACAAGCTCGAGATGCTCGACGCGCTCGAGGACTACTTCGCCGGCGAGCTGCCGCTGGTGCAGCAGGATGTGAAGGTCTCGTCTGCGGAGTTGCTTGGCGACCGGCCGCAGCGTGCGCTGGAGGCAGTCGAGCGAGTGCGCACGCGCTGGCAATGGCTGCTCGAGCATCTCGACTCCCCCACGGCCGACATGACGGCCGAGCTCTCCGGCTGGGGTGCGCTGCATTCGGAGCTCTCCCAGCAGTACGCCACGGTTTTTGCGGCGATCCAGTCGCATGCACTGCGCGTGTCTTGGAAAACCGAACTGCGCGACGATCTCCTGCGCATTTTCAATGGCCTCGCGTTCGGCAAGGTGGTCGAAGGCGCGCAGGCCGTGCACAAGAAGGTCCTCCGCGGGCGCGTGTTTGTCGCGCTGCACATGCACGCCGGCGACGGCAACGTCCACACCAACCTCCCGGTCAATTCGGACGATTACCTCATGCTGCAGCGGGCCAACCAGGCCGTGGCCCGCATCATGAGGCTGGCGAAATCGCTGGGGGGCGTGATTTCGGGCGAGCACGGCATCGGGATTACGAAGATGGATTACCTCGAGCCCGAGGAGATCGAGGCTTTCCGCTCATACAAGGAGAAGGTCGATCCCGAAGGCCGCTTCAATGCCGGCAAGCTGCTCGCGGGAGGGGACCTGACGCAGGCGTACACGCCGAGCTTCTCGCTGCTCGGGGCCGAATCGCTGATCCTCGAGCAGTCCGACCTGGGCGCGATCAACGATTCGATCAAAGACTGCCTGCGCTGCGGCAAATGCAAACCGGTGTGCGCGACGCATGTGCCGCGCGCCAACCTGCTCTATTCGCCGCGCAACAAGATTCTCGCCACCTCGCTCCTGACCGAGGCGTTCCTCTACGAGGAGCAGACGCGGCGCGGCGTTTCGTTCGCGCACTACGACGAGTTCGGCGATGTCGGCGATCACTGCACGGTCTGCCACAAGTGCAAGAGCCCGTGTCCCGTGGACATCGATTTCGGCGACGTGTCGATCGCGATGCGCAACCTGTTGCGGCGGCAGAAGAAGCGCCGCTTCAACCCGGGCACCGCCGCGGCGATGCTGTTCCTCAACGCCACCGATCCGCGCAAGATCAAGGCCGTGCGCGCTGTGATGATGGACATCGGCTTTCACGTGCAGCGATTCGCGTACCGGCTGGCCAAGCGTTTCGGGCTGGCGGGCCGCCAGACCAAGCACCCTCCGTCCACGACCGGCGGCCGGCCCTCGCCGGTTGCGCAGGTGATCCACTTCATCAACAAGCCCATGCCGGGGAACTTGCCCAAGCGCACCGCGCGGGCGCTGCTCGATGTGGAAGACGCCCGCATCGTGCCGATCATCCGCGACCCGGCCAAGGTGACCGAGGACTCGGATGCGGTGTTCTATTTTCCCGGGTGCGGTTCGGAGCGGCTGTTCTCGCAGGTGGGCCTGGCCACGCAGGCGATGCTCTATGAAATCGGCACGCAGTGCGTTCTCCCGCCGGGCTACCTCTGCTGTGGCTACCCGCAGACTTCCGCCGGCGAAGCCGAGAAGGGCGAACGGATCATCACGCAGAACCGCGTGCTGTTCCATCGACTGGCCACGACGCTCAACTACCTGGACATCAAAACCGTGATCGTGTCCTGCGGCACCTGCATGGACCAGCTCGAGAAGTACGAGTTCGAAAAGATCTTCCCCGGCTGCCGCCTGCTCGACATCCACGAGTACCTGCTCGAGAAAGGCGTCAAGCTCGAGGGCGTGACCGGCACGCGCTACATGTACCACGACCCCTGCCACACCCCGATCAAGACCCAGCAGCCGATGAAAGTGGTGAACGCGCTCATGGGGGGCGACGTTGCATTGTCGGATCGGTGCTGCGGGGAGTCGGGCACGCTTGCGGTGACGCGTCCGGATGTCTCGACCCAGGTGCGCTTCCGCAAGGAAGAGGAATTCCGCAAGGGAGCCGCGGCTATCGAAGCCTCGGGACACCAGGGGCCTGTGAAAATGCTCACATCCTGCCCGTCGTGCTTACAAGGCTTGGCACGCTTCTCGGATGACACTGGCGTGCAGTCCGATTATATTGTGGTCGAATTGGCCCGCCACCTGCTCGGCCCGGAATGGCTGCCGGGTTTCGTAAAGAAGGCCAACGCCGGCGGCATCGAGCGCGTGCTGCTCTGAAGGGAACCGGGGGATGCATTGCTTGCTCTGCGAAGAGGAGGGCGGAACCGTGCTCTGGCGCGACGACTTCTGCCGGATCGTGCGCATCCCGGGCGCCGACTATCCGGGTCTCTGCCGGGTCATCCTGAATCGCCACGCGCTCGAGATGACCGATCTCGGCGAGGATGAGCAGGCCCGGCTCATGCGCGCGGTCTTCGCGACCGAAAGCGCTCTCAGGTCCCTGTTCGATCCCGTCAAGATGAACCTTGCCAGTTTCGGCAATAAAGTCCGGCACATCCACTGGCATGTGATCCCGCGCACCGAAGACGACCCGCATTTCCCGGAGCCGTCCTGGGGCGCGCCGCAGCGAGCCGCGCCTGCGGGACGCCCTGTCGTCTCCGATGCCGCTATCGCCGCCCGCCTTGCCGAAACCCTCGACTGACACCCCGAAGATGACTGAAACCGTATTCGAACTTCCCGCCCTCTCGGCCGAAGCCGCGCCGGAGTTCAGCGACGTGGTTGCCTGCAAGGCCTGGCTGGAGCATGTGCCACTGGCCAACGTCGCCGAAGCGCAGCGCCAGCTCCTCGCCCAGCTCACGGAGTTCAACCGGTTTGCCTGCAAGGCGATGATGCGCCTGCAGGTGCTCGAGGCGTTGCGCGAGGCGGTGGCTTTCGTGCAGATCGAGCAGGCCAAGCGCTTTACCAATCGCGCGCTGCCAATGGCGGATGCCGAGGCCGCGGTGTTCGAGGAGACTACCGAGCTCTGGGAGCAGATGCGCATCGGCTACCTCCATTGCCTGGCGGCCAGCGGCGCGGACGAGATCGGGATGCGGACCCACGCCGCGCTTCTTGCACAGCGCGTGCTGGCCTATTGCGGGCTGAAGATGTTCCATCACTACCGGGCCTATCGCGAAGTCGGCAAAGCCGAGTGGAGCGCGTTGCACCAGACGTTCAAGTTCGCCGAAGGACTGGGCGTCGCCGAGACGGAGGTGAAGGACTACCTCAACCGCGACGTGCATGATGCCACTCCGCGCATCCAGTACATGCGAGCGCTCCTCATGGGCATGGCCAATCCCAACGAGCTCGCGCGCAGGCAGCTTTCGTTCGTCGGCTTCCTGCTCGAGCGCTGGGCCGAGAAAGTCGAGCTTTCGAACATACCCGTGGCCGAGGAAGGCATGCTGCCGCTGGTGCTCGACCTCGCCGGCAGCGGACCGCCCGAGAGGCTGACCGGGGAAGGCGACACCGAGATCGTCGATCCGCGCTTCCTCGACGTAACCCGGCTCACCAAGAGCCTCAAGAACCGCATCGGGCTGCTGCGTAAGGGCGAATCCCCGGCCAAGCTCGCGCTCGGCGAGGACTGCGTGCAACCGTCGTGCGAGCAGCTCCTCATTTTCCTGTATCGACAGTGGTGCCAGCCGCGGCCGGTGCGCGCCGAGCGAAAGCGGGTGTCGCAGGAGGCGATGGTCTGCAACGACATGGCGGCGATCCACTACTACATCGCCGGCAAGGTGTTCCGCCAGCCCGGCGTGCAGAAGGAACTCACCCAGAAGGAACGCGACCAGATCGCGACCTTCGGCCGCATCAGCACCAAGGACGAGGACGACTACAGCGCGGTGCACGGTTTCCTGCTTGAGCACTGGAAGGTCGAGGACGAAAGCGTCTCGGGCCTGCGCATGATTCGTCCGGCAGGCTCACCGGGCAAGCGATTCGCTCACGGGCAGCTGGTTGCCGTCCGGCCGGGCGACGCGAAGAATTTCATGCTCGCCCAGGCGCGCTGGCTGATGCAGGGCAGCGACAGCGGCCTGAACGCCGGCTTGCGCCTGCTGCCGGGCCTGCCGGCTGCCATTGCCGTTCGCCACTATGGACTCAACGTGGCGCAGGAAAAGTTCGTCCCTGCGCTGACCCTGACCGAAGTCGCCGCATTGAAATCCCCGCCCACGCTGATCCTCCCGGCGGGCTGGTACAAGCCCAAACGCGTCGTGGAAGTCTTTGTGCAGCAGCCTTTGCGCGTAAGGCTGGAGGAGCTGATCGACCGCGGCACCGACTTCGAGCGCATGTCCTACGAGGTCCTGGCGGACTAGGCGGAGGGGGGGGCCGCGCCCCCGTCTTGCTTTCCGCCGGTTGCCCTTCCCCTTGGGCAGTATGATTCCGCCCTATGAGCGACACTCCCACCCCGATCGAAATCAAGCTCCACCAGAAGTCGCGCGTTCTCGAGATTGCGTTTTCGGATGGCCGCAGCTTCTCGCTGCCGTACGAATTCCTGCGCGTGTTTTCACCCTCCGCCGAAGTGCGCGGGCACGGTCCCGGGCAGGAAGTGCTGCAGACCGGCAAACGGAGCGTCGACATTGCCTCGGTCGATCCGGTTGGTTCCTACGCCATCCAGCCGACGTTTTCGGACGGCCACGCCACCGGGATCTTTGCGTGGGACTACCTGTATTCGCTCGGGATCGATCAGGACCGGATGTGGGGCGAGTACCTCAAGAAGCTGGCCGCCGCGGGTGCCAGCCGAGACGCTGTGCAAGGGCTTACCTCCACCATACCCACCGTTGGAAAAGGAGGTTGTGCGTGAGTTCGAATACGGACTTCGGCTTCGAGAAGGTTGCCGAAGACGCCAAGGCGGGCAAGGTGCGAGAAGTTTTCGACCGCGTGGCAGGCCGTTACGACGTAATGAACGACCTGATGTCCCTTGGCCTGCATCGCGCCTGGAAGGCATTCGCAGTCACCCTTTCGGGGGTCCGGACCGGCGAGAGGGTTCTCGACGTGGCGGCCGGGAGCGGTGACCTCGCGCGCGCATTTGCCCGGCGCACGGGTTCGAAAGGGCAGGTCTGGGTGACGGACATCAACGGCAGCATGCTTGCTGTGGGCCGAGACCGCTTGCTGGACGAGGGGTTCGTCTGCCCCGCCGTGCAGTGCGATGCCGAGAAGCTGCCCTTTCCAAGTGCCTACTTCGACTGCGTGAGCGTCGCGTTCGGATTGCGCAACATGACCCGCAAGGAGGATGCGCTGGCCGAGATGCGGCGGGTGCTGAAGCCCGGCGGCCGGCTGCTCGTGCTCGAGTTCTCCAAGGTCTGGAAACCGCTCGAAAAGGCCTATGACGCCTACTCTTTCCACGTGCTGCCGTGGCTCGGCCAGAAGGTGGCGGGCGGGGGGGATGCCTACCGTTACCTTGCCGAATCGATCCGGGTGCATCCCGACCAGGAGGCCCTCAAGGCGATGATGGAACGCGCCGGGCTGGAGGAGGTCCAATACTTCAACCTGGCCGCAGGGGTCGTCGCCCTGCATCGCGGGTACCGGATCTAGAGGGCGCGATAGCTACAAAAGTACTTTCAGACGATGTAGGATGGCCGGACAACAAGAACACGGACATCCACTTTCCAGGACTGGGGACTTCGAATGAAACGAATTCTGATGGGCTTGATGGCAGTTTTCCTTGGCGCAGGGCTGGCCGTGGGCGAGGCGAAGGCGGCCAAGGTGGGCGGCAGCAAAAGCGTCGGCACGCAGCGCAACGTCACCAACGCGCCTCCGACAGCGACACCTCCGAAGCAGGCCCAACAGGCTGCGCCTGCGGCCACTCCGGCCGCAGCTCCGCAATCTGCGCTCAGCCGCTGGGCGCCGATGCTCGGCGGCCTTGCGATCGGCGGGCTTCTGGGCTCGATGTTCGCGGGCAACGGGCTCGGTGGAATGATGGGCAGCCTCCTGATGATGGCGCTGCTCGGCTTCGCGGTGTTCTTCGTGGTCCGCTTCTTCATGCGCGGCCGCGGTGCCCCGCAACCGGCACCCGCAACCGGGCAGATGCAGTACTCCGGACTTGGCAACGAAACCGTCGCCGCGCCGCCGCCTTCGCAGTCGGCAGGCTTCGAAGCCCAGTCGGTGCCGGTTTCCCGGGTATCGGCCAGCCTGCCGGCCGGTTTCGACGGCGAGGGTTTCCTGCGCCAGGCGAAGCTTTCGTACATCAAGCTCCAGACGGCGAACGATGCGGGCAACGTCGCGGAAGTGCGCGAGTTCACCACGCCTGAGATGTTCGATGCGCTCAAGGGCGACATCGATGCGCGCGGCGGCGCCAAGCAGTTCACCGATGTGGTGACGCTGAACGCCGACCTGCTCGAAGTCGTGACCGAGGGCGATCTCCACTGGGCCAGCGTGCGTTTTTCGGGCCTCGTGCGCGAAGTCCCCGGTCAGGCGCCGGCCAGTTTCGAGGAAGTATGGAACCTGTCCAAACCTGCCGACGGCTCCAACGGCTGGCTGCTCGCAGGCATCCAGCAGATGCACTGAAGAGCTTCCGCATCGCTCTCCAAGGCCACCGCAAGGTGGCCTTTCTGTTTCAGCCATGGGCCTCCTAGACAACGGCGCCGCGACCGCGCTGAACCAACTTCTCCGCCGCGAGGCCTGGGCTCGCGAGAAGCTTGCGCCTTTCGCGGGTGAAGTGGTTGAGCTGCGCTTCGCGCCCTTCCCGCCTTTGCGGCTCGCAATCGGCGCTGGCGGGCACGCGGCCGGCGCGGAGCCCGACGCGGTTCCGACGCTCACGATCAGCGCCAAGCCCGGGATCTTCGCTGCGTTGCCAAAAGGCGAAGAGCACCTCATGCGAGCGGTTGAGATTTCGGGTAATGCGCAGCTGGCCAGTGAGATCCTGGCGCTGCTGCGCTACCTGCGCTGGGATGTCGAAGAAGATCTTTCGCGTATCTTCGGCGATGTGCTCGCGCATCGCATCGTCAGCACGGCGCGCGATTTCGCCTCGTGGCAGGCGCAGGCGGGGCGACGCCTCGCCGAGAACGTAATGGAGTACGCCGTCGAAGAGCGGCGCATGGTGATTTCTCGCGGCGAGTTCGAGGAGTTCGCAGCCGGCGTCTCCCGGCTCCGAGACGACCTCGCGCGGCTCGAGCAACGCATCGCGCGGTTCCCTGAGCGAAGCCGGACCTGAAGCGCGCCACTTGAACCGGACACTGCGACTGCTGCGTATCCTGTCGGTCAGCCTGCGCCATGGGCTGCACGAGTTCATTCCCCTGGGGCGCGTGCGCTCGCTGCTTGCTTTGGCCGCAGGCGGGCGGGGCGTGCCGAGGGCGGTGCGCCTGCGCAGCGCGCTCGAGGAACTCGGCCCGATCTTCGTCAAGTTCGGGCAGGTGCTCTCGACTCGACGGGACCTGCTGCCGAAGGACCTCGCCGACGAGCTCGCGCGGCTGCAGGACCAGGTGCCGCCGTTCGACTCGCGGGTGGCGGCGGCCGAGATCGAGCGCGCGCTCGGACGCCCGATCAGCACGACCTTCGCCACTTTCGAGCGCGACCCGGTGGCCAGCGCGTCGATCGCGCAGGTGCACCTCGCAACGCTCGCCGACGGAAGCGAGGTTGCGGTCAAGGTGCTTCGGCCGAACGTGGAGGCGATCATCGCGCGCGACGTCGCGCTATTGGAATCCGCGGCGGGCCTGGTCGAATCGCTGTGGCCTGACGGCCGCCGCCTCAAGCCGCGCGAGGTCGTGGCCGAGTTCGCCAAGCACCTCGAGGACGAGCTCGACCTCATGCGCGAGGCGTCGAACGCGAGCCAGCTGCGGCGCAATTTCGAGGATTCGAAGCTCCTGCTGGTTCCGCGCATCCACTGGGACTACTGCGCGCAGCGCGTGATGGTCATGGAGCGCATGCATGGCACGCCGATTTCGCAGATCGAAGTCATGCGCGCGAAGGGCGTCGACATTCCCCTGCTCGCGCGCTCGGGCGTGGAAATTTTCTTTACCCAGGTGTTCCGCGACGGGTTTTTCCACGCCGACATGCATCCGGGCAACATCTTCGTTTCCACCGAGGGGCCGATGCTCGGGCGCTATATCGCGCTCGACTTCGGCATCATGGGCACGCTGACCGACGTCGACAAGAACTACCTCGCGCAGAACTTCCTCGCATTCTTCAACCGCGATTACACGCGCGTCGCGCAGGCGCACCTGGACGCCGGGTGGGTGCCGCCGGAGACGCGCATCGACGAGTTTGAAGCCGCGATCCGCGCGGTCTGCGAGCCGATCTTCGCGCGCCCGTTGAAGGAGATCTATTTCGGCCGGCTGCTGCTGCGCCTTTTCCAGACGTCGCGCCGCTTCAACGTGGAGATCCAGCCTCAGCTCGTGCTGCTGCAGAAGACCCTCCTCAATATCGAAGGCCTCGGGCGCCAGCTCGACCCGGACCTCGACCTGTGGAAAACCGCCAAGCCCTACCTCGAGCGGTGGATGAACGACCAGATCGGCTGGCGCGGATTCATGCGCACGCTGAAGCGCGAGGCGCCGTACTGGGCTTCGACCCTGCCGCAGGTGCCGCGGCTGGTGCACAAGCTGCTGGCTGAAGAGAGGGCGCTCAAGCTGCAGAGCGCGTTCGAAGCGCTGCGTGCGCAAGGCAACCGGCGCAACCGCCTGCTAGGCGCGCTCGTGGCAGTCATCGCGGCCTGGGTGGCACTCCAGGCGTGGGTGCTCGTCAAACTGCTCTAAGGGAAGAGCCGCGTGACAGAGGATCCGTCCATGCTGCGTCCCTCGCCGCTCGCGCGCTACCTGTTCATCGCGTACGTGCTGCTTGTGGTCTACGCGACCTTGTATCCGTTCGCGAGCTGGAGGGACGCGGGCATTTCGGCGTTCGCCTATCTGACGGCGGCCAAGCCGCGGTACATCACCGGCTTCGACCTGACCGCCAATGTGCTTGGCTATGCACCGTACGGCCTGCTGGCCGTGCTGGCCATGTACCCGTATATGACCGGCGTGGGCGCATTCTTTGCCGCGTTGTTTAGCGGTGCCGCCCTCGCGCTCACGCTCGAGGCGGTGCAGACTTTCCTGCCGGCACGGTTTGCGTCCAATGTCGACGCAGCATGCAACGTGGTCGGCGCGGGTGTGGGCGCCCTGATCGGGCTCGCTACCGTGCGCTGGCTTTTCGAGGAGAGCCTGCTGCAGCACTTGCGAACGCATCATGTGGTGCCCGGCGCGCGCGCCGATGCGGGGCTCGTGCTCATGGGATTGTGGCTCGCGACCCAACTCAACCCGGTGGGCCTGCTGTTCGGCGCCGGGGACCTGCGGGACCTGTTCCGGCAACCAGGCGGCAGCGCCTACGAGCCCGACGTGTTCGTCGCGATCGAGGCACTGACCGCGGCGTGCAATCTCGTCGCGGTGGGGCTCATCGCCTCCTCGATCTTCAAGACCGGTGGACCAGTCCTGCGCGTCATGTTCGGCATCATCGCCCTGGGCCTGGCAGTCAAGACCGGCGCATTCGCCATCCTGCGTCAGGCGGAGGACGTGTTCCACTGGCTCACGCCTGGCGCGTTGATCGGCCTCGCCGCGGGCGTGCCTGTCCTGCTTGCCGCCGCGATGCTTCCGCGCGCGCCGCGCCTTGCGCTCGCCGCGGTGCTCCTCATGGGGGCCACGGTGCTCGTCAACCTCGCGCCCCCCAACCCCTATTTCGCCTCCACGCTAGCAGTCTGGTCGCAGGGCCATTTCCTCAACTTCAACGGCCTTACGCGCCTGTTGACAGTGCTGTGGCCGTTTGCCGCGGTGCTTTACCTCATGCTGGCCAGTGCGCGGCAAGGCGAGCCGCGCCCCCGCGGTTAAAATGGCGCCTTCCCCTTAGAGTTCCTCATGTCCTACTACGAACGGCACGTGTTCTTCTGCTGCAACCAGCGCGACGGAACGCGCGAATCCTGCAACCCAAAGGGCGCCTCGGAACTGCGCGACTACGCGAAAAAGCGCGTCAAGGAGCTCGGGCTCGCTGGCGAAGGCAAAGTGCGCATCAACCAGGCCGGGTGCCTGGACCGCTGCGAGGAAGGTCCAGTGATCGTCGTGTACCCGGAAGGGGTCTGGTACACGTATGTGGACAGCGCCGACATCGACGAGATCGTCGAAGAGCACGTCAGGAACGGGCGGGTCGTCGAGCGCCTCAGGATCTGAATGCGTGCTTCCACGCGCCGCGAGCTGGTGGCGGGTCCGGCAGGGCGCATCGAATGCGCCATCGACGCCCCCGCCGAGCCGCGCGGCGTTGCGCTCATCGCGCATCCCCATCCGCTTTTCGGCGGCACGCTCGACAACAAGGTCGTGCAGACTCTCGCCCGCAGCTTCGTGGAGCTCGGCTATGCCGCAGTGCGGCCGAATTTCCGCGGCGTTGGCGCAACCGAAGGCGTGCATGACGAGGGACGCGGCGAGCTCGAGGACCTGGCCGCCGTGCTTGCATTCGCGCAGGCCGAGTTCGGCGCCGCGCCGCCTGTGCTCGCGGGGTTTTCGTTCGGTTCTTTCGTCCAGACCCACCTTGCAAAGCGCGTGACCTCGGAGCGCATCGTGCTCGTCGGCGTTGCGCTCAAGCGCTTCGACGCGCAGCCCGTGCCTGCGAGCACGCTCGTCATCCACGGGGAGCTCGACGAAACCGTGCTTCTGTCCGACGTCCTCGACTGGGCACGTCCGCAGGAGTTGCCGGTGGTCGTCGTGCCCGGCGCGGACCATTTCTTCCACCAGAAGCTCCACACGCTGCGTTCGATCGTTCAGTCGAACTGGCGAGGCCGATGAACCTGCGCGCGGAATCCGGCAGCATCGTGCTGTCGGTGGCGGGGCTGCGCAAGCGCTACGGCACCGATGAAGTCGTCGCTGGAATCGACTTCGAGGTCCACGCCGGCGAGTGCTTCGGCTTGCTGGGCCCCAACGGCGCAGGCAAGACCACCACGCTCAAGCTGGCGCTCGGCCTCATCGATCCGGACGCAGGCCGCATCCGGCTGCTCGATCGCCCGGTGCCCGAAGAGGCGCGGGAAGCGCGGCAGAAAGTCGGCGTGGTCCCGCAGTTCGACAACCTCGACCCCGATTTCACCGCGAGTGAGAACCTGCAGGTATACGGGCGCTACTTCGGGCTGAAGAAGAGCGAAATCGAGGCGCGCATCCCGCAGTTGCTCGAATTCGCGGGACTCGCCGGGCGCGGTTCCGGCAAGATCCAGACGCTGTCCGGCGGCATGAAGCGGCGGCTGACGCTCGCTCGCGCGCTGGTGAACGACCCTGAAGTCGTGTTCATGGACGAGCCGACCACCGGGCTCGACCCGCAGGCGCGTCACCTGATCTGGGAGCGCCTGAAACGCCTCAAGCAGGACGGCAAGACACTGCTGCTCACCACCCATTTCATGGAAGAGGCCGAGCGGCTGTGTTCGCGCCTGCTGATCATGGACCACGGGCGCATCATCGCGCTGGGCTCGCCGCGCGAGCTGATCTCGAAGCACATCGAGCCGCACGTGGTCGAAGTACACGGGCCGGGGTTCGAGCACTGGGCAGAGGGCGCTCGCAAGCTCGCGGGACGCGTGGAGATCGCGGGCGAAACCGCCTTCTGCTACGCGACGGATGAAGAGCCTCTGGTCGCGAGCCTCAAAGCGCATCCGCTGCTGATCTACCTGCACCGCCCCGCGAACCTCGAGGACGTGTTCCTCAAGCTCACCGGACGCGACCTGCGCGATTGAGGCGTCGATGAACCCGCGCTTCTTTGCAGTGCCAATGCTTTCGATGCGCTTCGTGCACATCTGGCGCCGCAACCTGCTCGTCTGGAGAAAGCTCGCCATTCCGTCGATGCTCGGGAACCTGGCCGACCCGATGATCTTCCTGTTCGGCCTTGGCTATGGCCTCGGGGCCCTGATGCCAGCGGTGCAAGGGGTGTCGTACATAGCCTTCCTTGCCGGCGGCATGGTGGCATCGAGCACCATGTATGCGGCGACCTTCGAGGCCATGTACTCCGCGTTCTCGCGAATGCACCAGCAGAAGACCTGGGAAGGCATCCTGAACGCCCCGATCCTGCTCGAAGACGTGGTGCTCGGCGAACTCGTCTGGGCGACGACGAAGGCCACCTTGTCCGGCGCCTGCATCCTGGCCGTGGTCATGGCGCTCGGGCTGGCCTCGCCGAAGTTCGCGCTCGCGCTGCTTGCGGTCATTGTGCTGACGGGTCTCGCGTTCGCGGCCCTGGGACTCGCCTTCAACGCGTTGGCCCCGAACTACGATTTCTTCATGTACTACTTCACGCTCGTCATCACGCCCACCTCGCTGATCTCCGGCGTGTTCTTCCCGGTCGACCAGTTGCCTGCGGTCCTGCAAAGCGTTGCATCGGTGCTGCCGCTCTATCACGCGGTGGCGCTGGCCCGGCCGTTCATGCTGGGAGAGCTGCCGCCCAACATTCTGCTGCACCTGGCCGTCCCGCTCATTTATGCTGCGGTCGGGTTCTACGTCGCGCTGGTGCTTACTCGCAGGCGGCTGCTCAAGTAGGCGCCGCCGCCGGAAGACAACATGCTCTGGGTCAAGGCGCTTCACATTGTGTTCATGGTCACCTGGTTCGCAGGCCTCTTTTACCTGCCGCGCCTGTTCGTCTATCACGCGCAAAGTACCGATACGGTTTCGATCGAGCGCTTCAAGGTCATGGAGCGCAAGCTTTACTACGCCATCATGGCGCCGGGCGCGGTGCTTACGCTCGCCTCTGGCCTCTGGCTATGGCTCGGCTGGGGGTTTTCGGGTGGGTGGCTGCACGCCAAGCTTGCGCTGGTGGCGACCCTCATCGGTTACCACTTCTGGTGCGGCAAGCTGCTCGCCGATTTTCGCAATGACCGGAACACCCGCAGCCATGCATGGTTCCGCTGGTTCAATGAATTTCCGGTCCTCATCCTCTTTTCGATCGTGATCCTCGTTGTCGTCAAACCTGTCTGAAACGTTCTTCGCAACCAGCCCACGCGGCCTGGAAGGCGTGCTTGCCGACGAGCTGCGCGCGCTGGGTGCGCAGGAAGTAACTGCGGCGGGGGGCGGCGTTTCGTTCTCCGGTTCGTGGGAGACCTGCTACGCGGTGAATTTCCATTCGCGCATCGCTTCGCGCGTGCTCTGGCAGCTCGGCTCGTTCGACTACGCCACCGAGGAGGAGGTGTACGCCGCGGCGCGCTCCGTCTCGTGGGGACATCTGTTCGGGGTGGACAGGTCGATCCGGGTGAACCTGACTGCGATCAAGAGCCCGCTCAAGAGCCTGGATTTCACGACGCTGCGCATCAAGGACGCCGTGTGCGACCGGTTTCGCGACGAGACAGGGCGCCGCCCCGACGTCGAGCGCCTCGATCCGGATGTGCGCATCCATTGCTTCCTGGAGCAGGCCAAGGGCACGCTCTATCTGGACACTTCAGGCGAGCCGCTCTTCAAGCGCGGCTGGCGGCACGCCACCGTCGAAGCGCCGCTGCGTGAGAACCTCGCGGCCGGCATCCTCAAGCTGACGGGGTGGAAGTTCGACGAGCCGCTTTTCGACCCGATGTGCGGCGGAGGCACCTTCCTCGCCGAGGCGGCCGCGATGGCCCTGAACGAGCCGCCGGGGGCTGGGCGCAGCTTCGGTTTCGAGAAGCTGAATACGCTCGACCTCAAGGCGTGGAACCGCGTGCGCGACGGACGCCCGCCGAGGAACAAGCTCCGGCCGGCCCTCTTCGGCAGCGACATCGAGCAGCGCGCGGTAGACAGCGCGAAGAAGAACCTGATGGCCGCGGGGTTCTTCGACTTAGTCAAATGGCAGCGCGCGGACATCCTCAACGTGGAATCCCCGGCGAGCGCGGGCGTGATGGTCGCCAATCCTCCCTATGGCGAACGATTGTCGGATGCCGACGAGATGGCGGCGTTCTATCCGCAACTCGGCAACGCGCTCAAGCAGCGCTTTGCGGGCTGGCGTTGCCATTTCCTGACTTCGGACCTGCGCATGGCGAAGCTGATCCGGCTCTCGCCAAGCCGCCGGGTGCCGCTCTTCAACGGCGCGCTCGAATGCAGGCTGTTCGAGTTCGTCGTGGTCGCGGGGTCGAACCGGAAGTAGGCTTTATGACGCTGTCAAAATTGTTAATTTTGGAACGAACATTGACAGGGCAGCCGCGCTGGACATAGCGCTCGCAGACATAAAGTCGAACTTTTTGCCACAACGCCACAGGCGGCGGCAATCAAAGCGCCTGATCGGCCAAGTCTTAGCCGTTGGGCGTCGCGGATCTGGGGAAAACCTCAAAGTCGTCGAGTACGGCGGGCCTGCTTGCGTCGGCTGCAACCCCTGTCATCGCGCGTGCTTGCTTCATTGCTTCAGCTTGCTGTCTTCACGCTTTGCATCAGCCATCGCCTCGGGCTCCAGTTCCTCCGCAGAGCGATTCAGACGGATGAACAAACCCCAGGCGGCCAACAGTATTCCGACGGCGGCGATGAGAGACGCGGCGTATTGCAGTTGCACGGGGTCTTCGTGGATTGCCTTGAAGGTCGCTACCAGACCCTCGATGGCAAGGGCCACGATTACCACGACAAAGAATCGCGACAGGAATCGCCGGACGCGCGTCGGGGCGCTGATATTCGCACCGCGGACGACTTCTTCTTCTGCGATCGTTTGCGCGATCTGAAGTGCAACAACCGCTGCTGCAAGCAACCCCAAACCTTCGATGATTTGCTGGGCCGCGGCGCCATCCAGGCCGCCCATGAATGCGTGCCAGCCCATGCGGGAGGCGATGATGATCAACATGACTGCGGCACAGGCGAAGAGGGCCGCTATGAGGCCGTGAACCACGCCAAACAGTTTCAGTACTGTTTTCATCTGAGGGCTCGGTGAACTACTGGGCGGGGGGATTGATCTGCGTCATGACGTCCCGTTTCACCGGCGCGCGCCGTCGTTGCGTGCGCTCGCGTGGAAGCGAATGTTAGACGGCCCTTTCTGGTGCGCGTGGGCGAACACCGGGCGCTGGAGATCCGAGAAGCATTCCTTCGACGTTTAGATCTTCGTCGACGTCGGGCCAGTGGAAATCCACACCTGGGCCAATGATTTCCCGATTCCGCCGCTGCTCCGGAGTTGTGTTTGCGAGGCGTGGGTACCAGGCGATAGGCACCGAAAGTTTGCGTCCATCGGCCAGCGAGACGATCAATTCGTCGTCTGTGACTTCGAGTCCGATGGCCAGCGGCACATTTGGATTTGCGAAGATGCTCATTCCAGTTCTCCAAGTACCGGGCTAGGTTATTGCGCACGATGCCGTGAAGCTCACGAAGTTCATGCGCGGCAAACCCGTGTGATGATACCAACCCCACGGGCGCAAGAGGCTCAGTCAACGACCTTCCCGCGCAGCGCCTTGATGCGTCCGCGCAGCACCTTGCCTTCCACCCGCTTCTTCTTCGCGCTGCGGCTCGGCTTGGTGGGCCGCCGCTTCTTCGGCACGAAAGCGGCGCTGCGCACCAGGTCATGCAGCCGCGCGAGGGCCTCCTCGCGGTTCATGTCCTGGCTGCGGTGCTGCTGCGCCTTGATCACCACGATGCCGGTGCGCGTGATGCGCTGATCGGCGAGTTTGAGCAGGCGCTCCTTGACCGCCTCGGGCAGCGACGAGGCGCGCACGTCGAAGCGCAGGTGGATCGCGCTGGAAACCTTGTTGACGTTCTGCCCGCCGGCGCCCTGGGCGCGCACGGCGGTGATTTCGACCTCGTGCCCGGGAATGACGATGTCGGCGCCGGCAGGCATCGTGTTACTTGGCCTTGCTCCCCATGCCTTTCTTGAGCAGCTCGGCCACTACCTCGTTGAGGCCGCCTTCGCGGTCCTTGGCGAGCTCATGCAACTTGGCGACGAGTTCCTCGTTCAGCTTGACCGCGAAGGGCACGAGGCCGGCGGCGCGATCGAGGTCCCGCTGCTCGCGCCTTGAGGGCAGGGCTGGCGGATTCTTGCCGAACTGGCCGGCGCCGGCGCCAGCGGCACCGGGCTGGGGCTTCAGGCGCAGCCCCTTGAGTTTTTCGAGATCGGTCTTCTTCATGCCAGGAGTTCCTTTGCAATTTCAAACATTGATTGTGCGCGACTGAGGCGGGGAGCGGCTCTCCGGCCAATTGAGATATGAGAATTGTAATAATACTAACGGCGGGAGGCACCTGGCGCGCCTCCCCCGGCCGGCATGCCGGTGGGCTGCCGCTCAGACGCGCATCTCAGACGCGCATCTCAGACAATGTCCAGGTGAGCGATCCCGTCGTTGAGGTCGCGGCTCTTGGAGCCCTTGCCGTTCAACTTGATGTTGAGGCGCACCTCGTTGGTGGAGTCGGCGAAGCGCAGGGCGTCCTCGTAGCTGATGCGGTCTTCCTCGTGCAGGTCGAAGAGAGCCTGGTCGAAGGTCTGCATCCCGAGCTCCCGCGACTTCTTCATGATCTCCTTGATCCCGGTGACCTCACCCTTGAAGATCAGGTCGGAGATCAGCGGGGAGTTGAGCAGCACCTCGACCGCGGCGGCGCGCCCCTTGCCTTCCTTCAGGGGAATCAGCCGCTGCGACACGACCGCCTTGAGGTTGAGCGACAGGTCCATGAGCAGCTGGTGGCGGCGCTCTTCCGGGAAGAAGTTGATGATTCGGTCCAGCGCCTGGTTGGAGTTGTTGGCGTGCAGCGTCCCGAGCGCCAGGTGGCCGGTTTCGGCGAATGCGATCGCGTGCTCCATGACCTCCCTTTCGCGGATCTCGCCGATGAGGATCACGTCGGGCGCCTGGCGCAGCGTGTTCTTGAGCGCGGCCTCCCACGAGTCTGTATCCACGCCGACCTCGCGCTGGGTAATCACGCAATTGCGGTGCGGGTGAACGTACTCGACGGGATCCTCGATGGTGATGATGTGGCCGTACGAATTCGCGTTGCGGTAGCCGATCATTGCCGCCAGCGAGGTCGACTTGCCCGAGCCCGTGCCGCCGACGAAGAGCACGAGTCCCCGCTTGGTCATGATCACGTCCTTGAGCACCGGGGGGAGCTTGAGGTCGTCGAACTCGGGGATCGAGGTGGTGATGGTCCGCATGATCATCCCGACTTTCTGCATCTGGATGAACGCGTTCACGCGAAAGCGCCCGATGCCCGAGGGGCTGATGGCGAAGTTGCACTCCTTTGTCGCTTCGAACTGCGCCGCCTGCTTGTCGTTCATCACGGCGCGCGCCAGCATCGCCGTGTGCTGCGCGGTGAGCGGCGTCTGCGACAGCGGCTGCATCTTGCCGTCGCCTTTCATCGCCGGCGGGAAGCCTTCGGTGATGAAGAGGTCGGAGCCCTTCTTCGCGAGCATTGCGCGAAGGAGGTCGTAGATGAATTTTGTTGCCTGTTCGCTTTCCATGTCCGCTCCTATCCGGCGAAGGTGTCTTTGTTGGCTGCCTTGCTGCGCGCCTCGCCGAGCGAGATCACATTGCGCTTCACAAGTTCCCCCAGATTCTGGTCGAGTGTCTGCATACCCATCGACGCGCCCGTCTGGATCGCGGAATACATCTGCGCGATCTTGGCTTCGCGGATCAGGTTGTTGATGGCCGGCGTGCCGATCATGATCTCGTGCGCGGCCACGCGCCCGGTGCCGTCCTTGGTTTTGAGCAGGGTCTGCGAGATGATCGCCCGCAAGCTTGTCGAGATCATTGCGCGGACCATCTCCTTTTCCGCCGCCGGAAATACGTCGATGATCCGGTCGATCGTCTTGGCGGCCGACGACGTGTGCAGGGTGCCGAACACCAGGTGGCCGGTTTCGGCACCCGAAAGCGCCAGGCGAATCGTCTCGAGGTCGCGCATCTCGCCCACCAGAATGACATCGGGGTCCTCGCGCAGCGCGGATCTCAAGGCGTTCGAGAACGACAGCGTATGCGGCCCGACTTCGCGCTGGTTGATGAGGCATTTCTTGGATTCGTGCACGAACTCGATCGGGTCCTCGATGGTGAGGATATGGCCTTCCTCGGTCTCGTTCTTGTGGTTGACCATCGCGGCCAGCGTGGTCGACTTGCCCGAGCCGGTCGGCCCGGTGACCAGCACCACGCCGCGCGGATAGTCGGAGATGTCCTTGAAGATCTTCGGCGCCTTGAGGTCCTCGAGCGACAGGATCTTGGAGGGAATCACCCGCATCACCGCCGCCGCGCCGCGCTGCTGCACGAACGCGTTGACGCGGAAGCGCGCGAGGTTCGGGATCGCGAACGAAAAGTCGCATTCGAGGTTCTCCTCGTAGAACTTGCGCTGACCGTCGTTCATGATGTCGTAGATCATCCCGTGCACGTCCTTGTGCTCCATCGCCGGGAGGTTGATGCGCTTCACGTCGCCGTGCACGCGGATCATCGGCGGCAGGCCGGAGGAAAGGTGCAGGTCTGAGGCTTTGTTCTTGACTACGAAGGCGAGGAGCTCGGTCAGATCCATTACAATTCCCCCGGGGGAAGATGAGGCAGGGTGGGCGCGCCGTGTGCAGTAAGTCCAGGCGCAACTACCTGCAACGCGCGCGCAAAAAGCAGGTGAAAAATTATGGCGGCAATCAATGATAACTTGCAAGCTGTCGCCGCGCGTATCCGCGAGGCGGCGCGTGCCTCCGGGCGCGACCCTTCCAGCGTCCGATTGCTCGCCGTGACCAAAACCGCGCCGCCCGACGCAATCCGTGACGCATTTGGCGCGGGCCAGCGCAGTTTCGGCGAAAACTACGTCCAGGAAGCGCTCGACAAGCAGTCCGCCCTCGAAGCCGCCGGGTTTCTGGGCCGCATCGAATGGCACCTGATCGGCCCGCTCCAGAGCAACAAGACGAGAGCGGCGGCGGGCTGCTTCGATTGGGTGCACACGATCGACCGCGAGAAAGTGGCCCGGCGCCTGTCAGAGGCGCGCCCGCCCGAAGCCGCGCCGCTCAATGTGCTCATCCAGGTCAACGTTTCGGGCGAGGCGACCAAGAGCGGCGTTGCGCCTTCCGAGGTCGCTCAACTTGCGCAGACGACAAGTAGCCTCCCGCGCCTGCGGTTGCGCGGCCTGATGGCGATCCCCGAGCCCACGGAAGACGAAAGCCTGCAGCTCGAACGATTCCGCACGGTGCGTGAACTCTTCGACCGCCTGAACGGGCAGGGCCTGCAGCTCGACACCCTGTCGATGGGCATGTCGCAGGACCTCGAAGCCGCGGTCTCCGAAGGCTCGACGATGGTGCGCATCGGCACGGCCATTTTCGGCGAACGGACCAAGGCAAAGGCGGCGGCATGAGGATTGCATTCGTTGGCGGCGGCAACATGGCCGGCGCGCTGATCGGCGGGCTGCTTGCAAAAGGCTACGCGGCCGGCGACCTCTCGGTGGTCGAAGTCATTCCCCAGGCGCGGGAGAGCCTGACGTCGCGTTACAAGGTGAACGTGAGCGAATCGGCCGACGCCCGCACTTTCGGCGCCGATACGATCGTGCTCGCGGTAAAGCCGCAGGACATGCGCAGCGCCGTCGGCCCGCTCAAGGGAAAGCTCGACGCGCAGCTCGTCATCAGCATTGCGGCCGGCATCCGCCTGGAGGATCTCTCGCGCTGGCTTGGCGGCTACAGCAAACTCGTGCGTGTCATGCCGAATACGCCGGCGCTGGTGGGCGCCGGGATCTCGGGCCTCTATGCGGGCGCCGAAGTCAGCACGGAGGAGCGCTTACGAGCCGAAGCCGTCCTCAACGCCGTAGGCAAGACGGTGTGGGTCGAGGACGAGGCGCTCATCGATCCGGTCACCGCGGTGTCCGGCAGCGGCCCCGCGTACGTCTTCTATTTCATCGAATCGCTCGAAAGGGCCGGCGTGGAGCTTGGCCTTACGCCTGAGGCCGCGCGCACGCTGGCGATCCAGACGTTCGTAGGCGCATCCCGGCTCGCGGCCGAAAGCGCCGAGCCGCCGGGCACGCTGCGCGAGCGCGTGACCTCCAAGGGCGGTACGACCGAAGCCGCGCTCAAGGTTTTCGCGGCGGAAGACCTTGCCGGCCGCATCGGCAAGGCACTGCGCGCCGCCAGCGACCGCGGGGCCGAGCTCGGCCGGATCCTCGGCAAGGACACCTAGAGCGATGCTCGCCCAGATCCTCGAGTTCCTGATCGACTCGATCTTGGGATTCTTTGTCTTCCTGCTGCTCGCGCGATTTCATTTCCAGTGGCTGCGCGTCTCGTTCCGCAACCAGTTCGGCGACTTCATCATCGCGCTCACCAACTGGGCCGTGATGCCTGCGCGGCGCGTGATTCCAGGGCTCGCAGGCCTCGACCTGCCGACGCTGCTGGTGGCGTGGATCCTGCAGGCCGCCACGCTGGCCCTGGTTTTCTTTCTGCGCGGCCACGATCTTGGCGCGGCGCCCGGTGCGGTGGTTGCCGTGTTGTTCGCGATCGCGTTCGTCGACCTGATCCGGTTCAGCGTCTACATCCTGATCTTCGCGCTGATCGTGCAGGCGGTGCTTTCGTGGACCAACCCGACATCGCCAATCGGGTTTACGTTCGATGCGATGGTGCGGCCGTTCCTGCGCCCGATCCGGCGGTTCGTGCCGCCGATCTCGAATATCGATCTTTCGCCGCTGGTCCTGCTCGTGCTCCTGCAGGTGCTTCTGATCCCGATATCCTACCTGCGAGCGCAGGTTGCGGGGATGCTGTGAGGCTCACTCGGGACCCAATGGACGCGCTGAGCCCCGCCCTCGAGGCACCGGCCGTCGAGCACGGCACGCTCGGAACCTGCCCGGTTGCCCCGGATGCGTTGCAGGGCATCAAGCGGCAGCAGACCAATCCCGCGCGCTGGAAGGGCGAACACTGGGCGGCATTCGCGGCCGAGTTGAGTTCCCTTGAAACCGGGCTTTCGGAGTCGATTGCCGCGCGTGGCGCCTACGCCACCGATGCCGGGGGCACGGCCTATGGGCTGCCGCACGGCGTGGTCATTGCAAAGAGCGCAGAGCAGATTGCTAACCTGCTCAAGGCCGCGCAGCGCTTCCGTGTGCCGGTCACCGTGCGCGGGGGTGGCCTGACGACGGAGGGCGAATCGGTGGCTTTCGGCGGCGTGCTCCTCGACATGACCGGCATGAGCCGCGTCATCTCGATCGACCCCGCGAGCCTCACGGTGCGCACCCAGGCAGGCATCTTCTGGCACAGCCTCGCCGAGGAACTGCGCCGAGAGAACCTTGACTACCTTTCCGCGCCGCTGAACCTCACCTCTTCGGTCGGGGGAACGTTGGGCGTGGGCGGCATCGACGTGAACTCGCCGCGACTGGGCTGCAGCGCCGACCAGGCCATCGCGCTTCAGGTCGTCACGCCGACCGGCGAAATCGTCGAATGCTCGGATATGCAGAACGCCGAACTCTTCGAGCGCGTCATCCTCGGTTACGGCCAGTTCGGGGTCATCACCGAGGCCACGCTGAAGGTGCGGCCCTACACGCCGCTGCGCATGCATTACTACTACTACTCATCGCTGCGCACCGCGATTGAGGATCTGCAACTGATCGATCGCAACGACGCTAGCGACTATTCCGGGATCCTCACGATCCTCGACTGCGCCGTGAACCTGCTCGTCGCGTTCGACTCGACCGAGCGCGAAGCGGCGTTTCGCGCTCAGTGGGAGGCGAAGCTCCGGGGGCACGGCGAAACCGGGTTCGCACTGCGCATGCTCGCCCGGTACGCGTTGCGTCCCTGGAAGATCGGCGAAGCGTGGTTCCTCCTGCAGCGCAAGCGCGAGCTGTTTCCCGAGCTGCGCCGCACCGAGTACATGCGCGACGGGCTGATGCTCGACCGCACCGTGGTGTTCTCGCGGGCGGTGTGGAAATTCTGGGGCGGCCGCCAGATGGTGATTCCCGATCTTGCGACCTCGGCCGCCAAGTTCGCCGACACCGTGGAGCGAGGCAATGCGGTTTGCCGCAGGTATTTCCAGCACTACACCCTTTACTGCGTCGGCATCCGCCTTAGACGTGACCATCGCGAGCACTACGAAATGTCGTGCATTCCGCCGGACGCCGAGGACTGGGCCTACGGCTGCGAGTTCGAGCCGATGACCAACGGCCGGACCTACAGCCGCGACCACCTGCAGTCGTTCAAGAACGCGATCTACGACATCGGCGTGGACATCGGCGCGAGCTACTACCGGTTCGGCGGCATGATGAAAGGCTATATCCGCCGCGTATTCGGCGATGCGCTGGTCGACAGGCACCTCGCACTGAAACGCAAGGCCGACCCCGCGATGATCCTCAACCGCGACGTGATCTTCTGATGTTCGGGTCGCGCAGTGGCACGACCGTGGGCACCGCGGCGCGCAGCGACCATACGGACTGCAGCGGGTGCAGCCTGTGCTTGCTCGTCTGCCCCAACTGGCGCACCACGCACGACCCTCGCATGACCCCGGAGGGCCGCGCCAAGGCGCTCCAGCATGGCGCTTCGCTCGAAGAAGTCGCCGCGTCGGTGCAGGCCTGCACGCTTTGCGGCGCCTGCGAGCCGGTGTGCCCGGAGGAGATCGACCTGATCGGCATGACGCTCGACCTGCGTGCCCGGCTAGCCGATGGCCAAGTTGTGAAGGTCATGCAGGAGGAGATGAAACGCAAGGCGGCGCATTCGCCCGTACCGGTACGCGCGGGCCGCCTGTTCGTTCCGGGCCCTGCGATGCGTATCAAGGACGATGTGCTGAAGCGGATCAGCCTCCTGCTGGGCGCTGACGTATGCGGGGACGATGGCGCGGACATCGCGCGGGCGCTGAAGGCCGGAGTGCCGATCCCTGGCGAGCGCCTTGAGACTTTTCTCGCCGGCCTGCGGAACGCCAAGACACTCATCGTCGAGGACGGATTCTGGATGCGCCACTTGCGCGTGTGGCTGCCCAAGGCGCGGCTCTTGAGCCTCGGCGAGGCGCTCAGCAGCCTCGACAAGGTCCGCCGCGGGCTGCGCAAGACCGACCTGTATGTCATCGAGCCACGCTCCTACCACGGGGACTACGAGCGGCTGGTCAAGCATTACGACCGCCTGCAGTTGGAGCGGGGCTGCTCCTTCAACCTCGACCTGCAACGTATCGCGATCCCCCCGGCGGGGCAGGCGGAGTGGATCCTCAAGGGCCGCAAGGTCGAGAGGATCGTGGTCGAACGCCAGGAAGACGCCGAATCCTTCGCGTTGCACGGGGGCTGCCCGGTGGTGCATGTAGCCGAACTGGCGGATCATTGATACCCATGGGACCCAGGCCTGCCGATGCGCACCGTTGACGTCATCATCGTCGGCGCCAGCCTGTCGGCCGCCGCGGCAGCCAAGCGCCTGGTGGACGCGGGGCTGGAAACCATCATCCTCGAGCGCAAGGAGTTGCCGCGCCACAAGATCTGCAGCGGCATCCTGTCACCGCGTGGCCATCGCTTCCTTATCGAGAATTTCGGTCCGTTGCCGCGCGAGGCGCTTCACGAGCCGACCTCATGCCGCGGCGTGACCTTCCATTTCCCGTCCATGATTTCGCTGTCGATGGATTTCTTCGGCGGCACCACGCCGCACCTGCATCGAAAGCATTCGGACCACTGGGCGATCAAGCGGAGCGGCGCCGAGGTCCATGACCAGACCTCGTTCGCCGGGCTGGAGGACAACGGCGACCATGTGCTCGTGCATGCGCGCAAGAAAGGCGAACCCCTCGAGTATCGCGCGCGCACCGTCATCGGCGCCGACGGCCCGAGCTCGCTGGTGATCCGGGCGATCTACCCTGACTACCCGCAGCAGATTCCCTGGTTTTTCGTCGGACAGAAATTCCACGACATCATCGACTGCCCGCTGGACGAGCAGTATTTCCATTTCTGGTTCCATCCGGGCCTCGGCCACTACACGTGGAGCCACGCGCGCGACGGTCGGCAGATCGTGGGCGTCGGATTCAAGCGCGGCGACAACTTCGCAAAGAGGCACGCGAACGTCGTGAACTACCTGGGCGAAAAGCACGGCGTGCGCCTCGAGCCGCACACCGAGGACGAAGGCTGCGCCGAGAATTTCGGACCTTCGCTGATCAACCGCTACGTGTTCGGCAAGGGCAACGTGCTGGTCACCGGGCAGGCGGCGGGCTTCCTCAACATGATCGGGGAGGGCATGAGCTGCGCGCTGCATTCGGGCGCGATCTGCGGCGAGGCGGTCGTCGAATCGCGCGTCACCAACAAACCGGTGCAGGAGATGTACCGCAGGATGATCGCCTCCGAGGTCCGCCGCACCACGGACCAGTGGAACCCGCTCAAGATCGCCTTCGACAAGCCGCACGAAGCCGATTTCCCCGAAGCCCTGCTCGCGCTCGGCTGGCGCGACCGCGCAAAAGTGCTGCGCGACATGTGGCGCTTCGTCGTGCTCTACAAGGAATTCAACTGGGGCCGGCAGATCTTCCGCGAGATGATGCAGCGGCCGATGAGCGGCGGTTACTCGATGCGGCGCTGGTTGTAGAAAGGAGGGGCGGCGCCCCTCCTCAGACCTCCCCGCTCAAAAAAAAGCCGCCGCGCCCGAAGGCACGGCGGCGGTCTCCTCCTCCGGGTACGCTTTCGCTTCAGGCCGCCAGCTTGGCCTTTGCTTTGTTCTCATCGAAGAATTGCTCGTCTTCAGTCGACCCGTGCAGCGCGGTCGTCGAGGCCTTGCCGCCGGTCACCGCCTGCGTGATCTCGTCGAAGTAGCCGGTGCCGACTTCGCGCTGGTGCTTGACCGCGGTGAAGCCCCGCTCGGCTGCGGCGAATTCCTTCTGCTGCAGCTCGACAAACGCGGTCATGTTGTTGCGCGCATAGCCGTAGGCCAGCTCGAACATCGAGTAGTTGAGCGAGTGGAAGCCCGCAAGCGTGATGAACTGGAACTTGTAGCCCATCGCGCCCAGTTCGCGCTGGAATTTTGCGATGGTCGCGTCGTCGATGTTGCGCTTCCAGTTGAACGAAGGCGAGCAGTTGTAAGCAAGCATCTTGCCCGGGAATTTCTTCCGCACGCCCTCGGCGAAGCGGCGTGCGAACTCGAGATCCGGCGTGCCGGTCTCGCACCACACCATGTCGGCCACTTCGGCGTACGCGAGGCCGCGCGAAAGCGCCTGGTCGAAGCCTTTCTTCGTGCGATAGAAGCCCTCCAGCGTGCGCTCGCCGGTGAGGAACGGCTTGTCGTTCTCATCCACATCGGAGGTCACGAGGTCGGCGGCTTCCGCATCGGTGCGGGCGAGCAGCACAGTGGGCACGCCCATGATGTCGGCTGCAAGGCGCGCCGAGACGAGCTTTTGCACCGCTTCCTGCGTAGGCACGAGCACCTTGCCGCCCATGTGGCCGCACTTCTTGACAGAGGCCAGCTGGTCCTCGAAGTGCACGCCCGCTGCGCCGGCTTCGATCATCGAGCGCATGAGCTCGTGCGCATTGAGCACGCCGCCGAACCCCGCCTCGGCGTCGGCCACGATCGGCGCGAACCAGTCGAGGTCGCCCGCTTTTCCTTCTGCGGCTTCCATGGTCTGAATCTGGTCCTGCCGGGCGAGCGCATTGTTGATGCGCTTCACCACCGTGGGGACCGAGGACACCGCGTACAGCGATTGGTCCGGGTACATCGACAGCGAATCGTTGGCGTCCGCCGCCACCTGCCAGCCCGAGAGGTACACCGCGGGCACGCCGGCCTTGACCTGCTGCATCGCCTGGTTGCCGGTGAGCGCGCCGAGCGAGTTCACGAACGGACGCTCGTTCATCATCTTCCAGAGCTTTTCGGCGCCAAGCCTGGCGAGCGTGTACTCGATCTTGACGCTGCCGCGCAGCCGCACCACGTCTTCGGCCGTATAGCCGCGCTTGATGCCCTTCCAGCGGGGGTTCTGGGCCCAGTCCTGCTCCAGGGCTGCGACTTCCTGTTCACGTGTGGCCATCTGCTTTCCTTTCTGGTTGGGTGGGACGGATGGCCCAAGATACCGTCGGGAAGTGATGCCGCGCAACAAAAAGTACCGCTATGCGAAATTCCATTAAATCAACTATTTACAGCGTTAGAAAGGGTATATTTTTCAGCAGGCGGTATAAACTTTCAATCAAATGACGCACTGCGAGAAGCTGTAGCCGGATGGCTGGCTCAGGTCTGGACGAGCTTGCGGTGCCTGTGGATGCTCATGAGGATGCCGATGCCCACGAAGAGGGTGGCAATGGCAGTGCCGCCGTACGAGATGAAAGGCAGCGGCACGCCGACGACGGGCAGGATGCCGGACACCATGCCCATGTTCACGAACGCGTAGGTGAAGAAAATCAGCGTGACCGCACCCGCCAGCAGGCGGCTGAAAAAAGTGGGTGCGTTGGCGGCGATCATCAGCCCCCGCCCGATCAGCAGCAGGTAAAGCACCAGCAGCACGCAATTGCCCGCGAGCCCGAACTCCTCGGAAAACACCGCGAAGATGAAGTCGGTGTGTCGTTCGGGAATGAATTCGAGGTGGGTCTGGGTGCCTTTGAGCCAGCCTTTGCCAAGCAGCCCCCCCGAACCTACCGCAATCGTCGACTGGATGATGTGATAGCCGGCGCCCAGCGGGTCGGTGGTGGGGTCGAGCAACGTCATGATTCGGCGTCGCTGGTAGTCGTGCAGCAGGCTCCACAGCGGGAAGAGCGCGGCGAGCCCGACCACGCCAAGCCCTGCGATGATCTTCCACGACAGGCCGGCGAAAAAGATGACGTAGCATCCGGCCGCCATCACGAGGATCGCGGTGCCGAGGTCCGGTTGCCTGGCAATGAGCAGCACCGGCACCAGCAGCAACACGCCGGCGACGATGAAGTCCAGCGCGCGCAACGTCGCTTCGTGGCGATGGAAATACCACGCCAGCATCAGCGGCATGGCGATCTTCATCATTTCGGAAGGCTGGATGCGCGTCACCCCGACATGCAGCCAGCGGCGCGCACCGTTCACCACATCGCCGAAGAGCGCAACCCCCACCAGGAGCGCGATTCCCACGAGGTAGATCGGGACTGCGAAGCGCATGAGGGCTTGGGGCGACACCTGCGCCAGGACCCACATCGCCACGAACCCGACCGCAAGGTTTACGAGTTGGGCCGTGATGCGCGCGGGATACTCGTAGCTTGCGCTGTACATCGTGGCAAGGCCAATGCAAACGATGATGAGGGCAAGCGTGAACAGCGGGCCGTCGATGCTGCCTGTGAATCGGCCCGCGATTCGACGCGCCGAGAGGTGGGCGGCGTCAAGCGTAGTCAATCTACGTCGCCTTCCTTGGCTGGATTCTCGGGCACCTGCTTGGGCTCGGGCGGCAGCTTGCCGAGCAGGTAGTAGTCGAGCACCGCGCGCGCGATCGGTGCGGCGGCGACCGAGCCGAACCCCCCGTTCTCGACGATGACCGCAAGCGCGATCTTCGGGTTATCGAGCGGCGCGAAGGCGATGAACAGAGAGTGGTCCCGATGCCGCTCGGCGACGTTCTTCTCGATGTACTTCTCGCCCGCCTTGATTGCGATCACCTGGGTCGTGCCGGTCTTGCCGCCGCTGGTGTACTCCGCGCCCTTGAACACACGTGCGCCCGTTCCCCCGGTGTTGACGCCGCCCATTGCGCGCTTGATGAAATCGATGTGCTCCTGCTGCATCGGGACACGCGCAAGCGACTGGGGCTCGAGGGTGCGCCGCGTGTTCGTGCGCTGGTTGTCCACGTGGTTGACCAAACGCGGCTTGTAGACCACGCCATTGTTGGCAATGGCTGCCGTGGCCAGCGCGAGCTGCAAGGGGGTATAGGAGTGGTACCCCTGCCCGATGCCGATCGAAATCGTTTCGCCCGCATACCATTTCTGCTGCTCGGGCTTGCGGAAGCGCTTGCGTTTCCATTCCTGGGAGGGAAGGATGCCCGTCGATTCACCGTCGAGATCGATGCCGGTGCGGCTGCCGAAGCCAAAGGGCGCGAGCGACTTGGCGATCAGGTCGATGCCCATGTCGTTGGCCAGCATGTAGTAGTAGGTGTCGCACGATTCCGCGATCGCCTTGTACATGTCCACCGCGCCGTGGCCGCCGGCCTTGCTGTCTCGAAAGCGCCGCCCGCCGAAGTCGAAGAACCCGGGATCGAAGATCAACTGTGCAGGCCTGCGCTTGCCGGTCTCCAGCGCCGCCAGGGCGAGGAAAGGCTTGAGCGTCGAACCCGGGGGGTACTGGCCGTTGATCGCACGGTTCGTCAGCGGCCGGTCGGGCGAGTTGTTGAGCTCCGACCAGCTCTGCGGGTCGATGCCCTCGACAAACAGGTTCGGGTCGAAACCCGGCTTCGAAACGAACGCCAGGACTCCGCCGTTGCTCGGGTCGATCGCGACGAGCGCGCCGCGCCGCTGGCCGAACACGGTCTCCGCCACCTGCTGCAGCTTTATATCCAGCGCGAGCGTGATGTCGTTGCCCGGGAGCGCAGGCGTGCGCGAAAGGGTCCGGATGCCGCGGCCGCCTGCGTCGATCTCCACCTGCTCGATGCCGGTGGTGCCGTGCAGCTCGCCCTGGTAGCTGCCTTCAAGCCCCATCTTGCCGATGAAGTCCGTGCCGCGATAGTTGGCGTCTACGCCTTCCTCGACCAGCTTCTCCGCATCCTTGTCGTTGATGCGCCCGATGTAGCCGATCACGTGCGACGCCACGGCGTCGAAAGGGTATTGGCGGAACAAGCGCGCCTTGATCTCGACCCCCGTGAACCGGTACCGGTTGGCCGCGAACCTCGCCACTTCCTCGTCGGTGAGGCGGGTGCGGATCGGCACGCTTTCGGCATTGCGCGTCTCGGCCAGCAGCTTCTTGAACCGGCTGCGGTCCCTCGCCTGGATATCCACGATCTCCGCGAGCGCATTGATGGTGGCATCGACGTTGGCCACCTTCGCCGGCATGATCTCCAGCGTATACGCCGAGTAGTTGCGAGCCAGCACCACCCCGTTGCGGTCCATGATGAGGCCGCGGTTCGGCGGAATCGGCACGATCGAGATGCGGTTGTCCTCGGCCTTGGTGTGGTAGTAGTCGCGCTGGATGACCTGCAGGTAGACGAAGCGCGCGAACAGCACCCCGAACGCGATCAGCACCGCGATGCCGGCCACGCCGATGCGCAACTGGAAGTAGTACAGCTCGCGCTGGTGGTTCTTGAGTTCCGCAAGCCTCACCATCTAGATCGGCCGGGTTTCATCGATTTCCACCGCGCGGCGCTGGGGCGCGAGCAGCAGGAAGCTCATGACGGGCCAGAGCATCGCGCCGATCAGTGGCCCGACCAGCCAGGCCCATCCGGGAAAAGTGCCCCCGGAGGCCATGCGGATCAGGATCTCCACGGCCATTGCGCCGACCAGGATCAGCGCGACATGCATGGCCTGCAGCAGCCAGGGGAACCAGAGGATCCGCCGCGAAAGGCTGATTGCGGCGAACGCCAGCAGGGAGTAGGCCAGGGCATGCTGGCCCAGCAGCACACCGTTGCCGGTATCCATGAGCAGGCCCATGAGCCATCCCACCCCCAGCCCCACCAGGCGCGGCTGGCGGATGCACCAGAACGCGAGCGTAAGCGCGACGAAATCCGGCACCAGCATCAGGTCGCTCCAGGGCAGGAAGCCCAGCAGCGACGCGGCGATGAAGGACAGCACGATCGTCCCGATCCGCACGGGCAGGAGGATGTACTGGGGGCGCTCGGCGAACATCAGTCCTCCGGCCTCAGACAGCCCCGCATTGGGCTGCGCTCCTCAGGTCATCCTGCATTCGGCAACTCCTTTCTGCGTTTTCCCTTGACACCCTTGGCTTTCGGTTCCGGCTGGGTAGCGTCCACCGGGTAGGCCGGCAGGCTCGTTTCGGTCGTCAGCGCGAGCAGGTAGCGGTTCTTCTCGTCGCCACCCGCGGGCTGCAACAGGATGCGGGCGAACGCTTGCACCGCGTCCCGCTCGATCCGGACCACCGTCGCCACCGGCAATCCCGCCGGATACGTGCCGTCGATGCCCGAGGTCACGAGCTTGTCGCCGTTCTGGATCTCGGCGTTCACCGCCATGAAGCGCAACTCGAGCGCCCCAGGCAACCCCGATCCAAAAGCGACCGCCCGCAGCCCGTTACGCACCACTTGTACTGGAATCGCCTGGTCCTTGTCTGTGAGCAGGGTCACTTCCGAGACCCTGGGGTGCACGCGCGTCACCTGGCCGACGACGCCCATGTCGTCGATCACCGCCTGCCCGGGCTTGATGCCATCGGTGCTGCCCTTGTCGACCAGGAGCCTGCGCGAAAACGGGTCGCGGCCCGAGTAAAGCACCTCGACGGGTGTGGACTTGAGCCCGAGGCGCTCCTGCGCGGCGTTGATCCGGCGCAGCTGGCCAAGCTCGGCTTCCGCGGCTTCATACCGCAGCGCGTTCGGCGAGCTCGCAATGAGCCGCGCCCGCAAATCGGCGTTCTCCCGCTGGAGGGCGCCATGCGTGGCGAAAAACGCCGACATGCGCGCAGCAAACTGGCTCGGGGCGGTCGCGATCTGCTGGAGCGGATACGCGGCCATTGCGAAGTAGCTTCTCAGCGTCTCCGCATACTTGAAGCGCGCATCGAGGATGAGCAGCGCGATCGACAGCGATGCGAAGAAAACGAGGCGGACGAGCGGCGCCGGACCGCGCCGGAAGAACGGAGGGGGAGAGTGCTCCATCCCCCCATCACTCAGTCATTCGTGAAGATCGGGCCGAAGTGCTCCATCTTCTCGAGCGCCTTGCCGGAGCCGCGCACCACGCAGGTGAGCGGGTCCTCGGCAACGATCACCGGCAGGCCGGTCTCTTCCATGAGCAGTCGGTCAATGTCGCGCAAGAGCGCGCCGCCGCCGGTAAGCACCATGCCCTTTTCGGCAATGTCCGCGCCGAGCTCGGGCGGCGTCTGCTCGAGCGCCGACTTGACCGCCGAGACGATCTGATTGAGCGGCTCGGTGAGCGCCTCGAGGATCTCGTTGGAGCTGATGGTGAAGCTGCGCGGGATGCCTTCGGCCAGGTTGCGGCCCTTGACCTCCATCTCGCGCACTTCGCTGCCCGGGAAGGCCGAGCCGATGGTCTTCTTGATCATCTCGGCGGTGGTCTCGCCGATCAGCATGCCGTAGTTGCGCCGGATGTAGTTGATGATGGCTTCGTCGAACTTGTCGCCGCCGACGCGAACGCTGCCCGAATACACCATGCCGCCAAGCGAGATGACGCCTACCTCTGTTGTGCCGCCGCCGATGTCGACCACCATCGAGCCCGTGGCCTCTGCAACCGGCATGTCCGCGCCGATGGCGGCGGCCATCGGTTCCTCGATCAGGTACACCTGGCCGGCACCCGCGCCGATGGCGGATTCGCGGATCGCGCGGCGCTCGACTTGGGTCGAGCCGCAAGGCACGCAGATGATGATTCGCGGGGAGGGCGAAAACAGGCGCGAATCGTGCACTTTCTTGATGAACTGCTTGAGCATCTGCTCGGTGACCGTGAAGTCGGCGATCACGCCGTCCTTCATCGGGCGGATCGCGGTGATGTTGCCCGGCGTCTTGCCGAGCATCATCTTGGCTTCCCTGCCGACCGCCTGGATGGTCTTCTTCGCGTTCGGGCCGCCTTCCTGGCGGATCGCGACGACCGAAGGCTCGTCGAGCACGATGCCCTTGCCGCGCACATAGATGAGCGTGTTTGCGGTGCCCAGGTCGATCGCGAGGTCGTTGGAAAAATAACTGCGCAGGAAACCGAACATGAGCGTGCTGAAAACCTTCTTTGTGAAGCCTTAACTTAGAGGGCTAAGACTGTGTCTATAAGGGACACTATGATACCCTAAGGCTGCTCCGGAGAAAGCCGCGCCGCGCGCCTTCGGACCCCTTTCCGCACCGCCAAATGTCCCTCGACCTCGAGCAGATCCGACGCATTGCCCGGCTCGCGCGCATCGCTGTCAGCGAAGCCGAAGCCGTCGATACCGCGAAGCGCCTGAACAGCCTGCTCGGACTCATCGAAGAGATGCAGGCGGTCGACACCCGCGGCATCGAGCCCATGGCGCACGCGCTCGATGCCGAAGTTTCGATCGCGCAACGCCTGCGAGAGGACAAGGCCGTCGAGCCCGACCGCCGCGCCGATTTCCAGGCGCTGGCCCCAGAGGTCGAAGACGGGTTGTATCTCGTGCCCCGCGTAGTCGAGTAGTGGGTCGAATAATTCATGTTCAACGCATCGCTTCCAGAACTGTCCGCCGCCCTCGAGGACGGGAAAATCTCGAGTGTCGAGCTGACTGAGCTCTTTCTCGATCGCATCAGGAAATTGGATGGCGAGCTAAACGCTTTCATCACCGTCGATGCCGCGCGCTCGCTCGAAGACGCAAGGTCGGCCGACGCCCGCCGCTCTGCCGGCGAGACCGGGCCGCTTCTGGGTATTCCAATCGCTCACAAGGATATTTTCTGTACGCAAGGTCTCGCAACGACCTGCGGTTCGAAAATGCTGGCCAACTTCGTCTCGCCGTATGACGCGCATATCATCGAGAAGTTCGCAGCGGCCGGCGCGGTCTTGCTCGGCAAGACAAACATGGACGAGTTCGCGATGGGCTCTTCCAATGAATCTTCCTATTTCGGTTTTGTAAGAAATCCATGGCGTAAGACCGCGGTGCCGGGCGGCTCATCCGGCGGCTCGGCCGCGGCGGTGGCTGCGCGCATGGCGCCGGCGGCGACGGGCACCGACACGGGCGGCTCGATCCGGCAGCCGGCCTCCTTCTCGGGCGTCTGTGGACTCAAGCCGACTTACGGCGTGGTCTCGCGCTACGGCATGATCGCTTTTGCCTCTTCGCTCGACCAGGGCGGGCCCCTCGCCCGCAGCGCCGCCGACCTCGCCGCATTGCTCAATGTAATGGCCGGGTTCGACGCGCGCGATTCCACCAGCCTGGATCGTCCGGTGGAAGACTACGCTCGCGACCTTTCTCGCCCGATTGCCGGATTGCGCATCGGCCTGCCCAGGGAGTATCTGGGCGACGGCGTCAACGGGGAGGTTGCCGCCCGTGTTCGCGACGCGATCCTCTGGTTCGAAAGCCAGGGGGCGAAGAGCGTCGAGATCACGCTGCCCAACACCCGACTGTCGGTGCCCGCGTACTACGTGCTCGCACCGGCCGAAGCTTCGTCCAACCTGTCGCGGTTCGACGGGGTGCGCTACGGCCATCGCGCAGCCAAGTACGCCGACCTCTACGAGATGTATTGCAAGTCGAGGGGCGAAGGGTTTGGGGCGGAGGTGAAGCGGCGCATCCTGGTCGGCACGTATGTGCTCTCGCACGGCTACTACGAAGCCTATTACCTGCAGGCACAGAAAATCCGCCGCCTGATCGCTGCGGACTTCACCGCAGCCTTCACCCAGTGCGACATGATCATGGGGCCGGCCGCGCCGACCACCGCTTACGAGATCGGCGCCATGAGCGACGATCCGGTTCAGATGTACCTCGGCGACATCTTCACCATTCCCGCTTCGCTCGCGGGCCTGCCGGGGCTCTGCGTGCCCTGCGGCTTCGATGCGAAAGGCCTGCCGGTGGGCCTGCAGGTCATCGGCCCCTATTTTTCCGAGGCGCGGCTGCTGAACGCCGCCCACCAGTTCCAGCAGGCGACCGACTGGCACCAGCGGGTGCCGCCCGACGCTGAAATCCAGGTCGTGCGATGAGCTGGGAAATCGTCGTCGGCCTGGAAACCCATGCGCAATTGCTCACCGAGAGCAAGATCTTCTCGGGCGCGTCGACCGCGTTCGGCGCGCCGCCGAATACCCAGGCCTCTGCGGTCGATCTCGCCTTGCCGGGCGTGTTGCCGGTGCTGAATGCGAAGGCAGTGGAATTCGCCGTGCGGCTCGGCCTGTCGATCGGCGCGACGATCAGCCCGCGCTCGGTGTTCGCGCGCAAGAACTACTTCTATCCCGACCTCCCGAAGGGCTACCAGATCAGCCAGTACGAACTGCCGGTCGTGCAAAACGGCACGCTGCGCATCGCAGTCGACGGACAGGAGAAGACCGTGCGCATCCTGCGCGCCCACCTCGAAGAGGACGCGGGCAAGTCCCTGCACGAGGCGCCAAGAGGTTCGCGCGGAGCGCTCAGCAAGGGACTGTCCGGCATCGACCTCAATCGCGCCGGCACGCCGCTGCTCGAGATCGTCACCGAGCCCGACATGCGGGGGTCGAAGGAGGCGGTGGCGTATGCAAAAGCGCTGCATTCGCTCGTGCGCTGGATCGGCATCTGCGATGGCAACATGCAGGAAGGCTCCTTCCGCTGCGACGCCAACGTCTCGGTCCGTCGCGCCGGCGAGCCGCTGGGCACGCGCTGCGAGATCAAGAACCTCAACTCCTTCCGCTTCATGGAGCAGGCGATCGAGTACGAGGCGCGCCGCCAGGTCGAGCTGATCGAGGATGGCGGCACCGTGGTACAGGAAACCCGCCTCTACGATCCCGATCGCGACGAGACGCGCTCGATGCGCTCGAAGGAAGACGCGCAGGACTATCGCTACTTCCCCGACCCGGACCTCATGCCGCTGGTCATTGCGCAGGCCGACATCGAGCGCATTCGCGCCGCGCTGCCGGAGTTGCCGCAGCCGAAACGCGAAAGGTTTGCGCGCGAGTTCGGCCTCGAGGCCTACGCCGCCGCCTTGCTCACCGCGTCGCGCGAGGCCGCCGACTACTTCGAGACGCTGGTGCGCGAATCGCGCGCCGAGCCGAAGAACTGTGCCAACTGGCAGACCGGGGAGCTGGCCGCCGCCCTGAACCGCGACGGGCTGGACATCGACCAGAGCCCGTTGAAGGCCGACGCGCTCGGCGGCATGCTGCGGCGGATTGCCGACGGGACGATTTCAGGAAAGATCGCCAAGGAGGTTTTCGAAGCGATGTGGCGCAAGGAGGCCGAAGGCCCCGGCGCCGCCGACGCGATCATCGAGGCCAAAGGCCTGAAGCAGATCTCGGATTCCGGCGCTATCGAGAAGCTGGTCGACGAGGTGCTCGCGGCAAACGCAAAGCAGGTCGAGGACTACCGCGCCGGGAAGGACAAGGCGTTCAACTCGTTGGTCGGGCAAGTCATGAAAGCCACCCAGGGCAAGGCCAACCCGGCCCAGGTCAACGCGATGCTGAAGAAAAAGCTCGGGGGCCAGGCGCTCAGAACCTGACCGGGCGGTTGCGTTCGAGCGCCGGGGCCACCCGCCCCTGGGCGGGTTACTTTCTCGCGGTCGGGGCCGACGCAGGCGAGCCCTTGGTGAGCTCGAGGTAGCGCCGCTTGTCCTCATCGTACCGGGCGTTGATCCCCTCGACCTCCTTCTTCTTGGCGGTGAGCAGCGCCTGCTGCGCCTTGAGGTCGATCTCGTTGTTCTGGATGTCCTGCATCACCTTGGCGGGCGGCTTGTTCTTGCCCTGGTAGAACTCGAGTTCCTTCTTCATCGTCGTGCCGGCTTTCTCGATCTGGCCGATCTTGGCCTGCGCCTGGATGACGGCTTTCTCGTTGTCGGTCAGCGCCTGGCTGCGCGCCACCTCGATCTCCTTCTCGCTGCCGTAGGTCGAGAGCAGAGCCTTGTTCTTGCGCGTCTCCTCCTTCTCCTTGCGCGCGACCTCGGCTTCCCGCTCCTTGCTCAGGCGCTGCTCGGCCTCCTTCGCCGCGCGCTGCTCGGGCGTCAGCATGGCGTCGGTGCGCTTCACGACCTGGCCTTGCTTGTTCATTTGGTCGACGGCCTGGCCGGCGCACTGCGGCGGCAGCGTCGAGCCGACGTAGGTCTTGCCGTCCTTGCCGACGCACTTGACGATCTGCCCCTGCGCCGCCAAGGGAACGAGTCCCGCCGCAACAAGAAGAAGCGCTTTGATCATTGCCGACATGCCTGCCCCCCGATTCGCCGATAGCCCGTGCATTCTGCGCTTTTCGCGCTTCTTGCTCAACCGCGGGCGGACTCCAGAAACGCGCTCGCAGGAGGAAGCGTTGACCGGCGTATTGATTCGCGATGTTAAAATCCGGACACCTCCCACGCCTCGCGAATCAAGCCGCGAAACCAGCCAAATCCCATGGTTTTCACCGACAAGGCCCTGATCGCAGAGATCACCGCCAAGATGCTCCTCGAAGTGAAGGCAGTGCTGTTTTCCGAGGCAAAGCCGTTTATCTTCACCTCCGGCTGGGCCAGCCCGGTCTATATCGACGGCCGCAAGCTCATCTCCTACCCGCGCATCCGCAGCCAGCTCATCGAGTTTGCCGCCGCGACCGTGGTGCGCGATGTGGGATTCGAGCAGTTCGACACCGTCGCCGGCGGCGAAACCGCCGGCATTCCCTACGCGGCCTGGATTGCCGATCGCCTCGCCCTGCCGATGCAGTACGTGCGCAAGAAGCCCAAGGGCTTCGGCCGCAACGCGCAGATCGAAGGCCACGTCGAGGAGGGCGCGCGGACCTTGCTCGTGGAAGACCTCACCACCGACGGGCGCTCCAAGGTGATCTTCTGCAAGGCGCTGCGCGATGCGGGCGCCTTGGTCGACCATGTGTACGTGAATTTCTACTACGACATCTTCCCCGAGTCGAAGAAGATCCTCGCCGACCTCAACGTGCGGCTGCATTACCTGTCGACCTGGTGGGACGTGCTTGCGGTGGTCAAGAAAGGCGGCTACCTCGAGACGGCGCAGATCGACGAGGTCGAGAAATTCCTCAACGAGCCGGCCAAATGGTCCGCCGCGCACGGGGGCGTCGCCAGCTTTCCCTCCAGCTAGCCGGTTAAGCCGGGGTTTTCGTTTCTCCAATCGTACGGGGGCGCGGGGGCGGAGCCCCTGCTTAGACATGCGGGTCATCAGCGTCAACGTCAACGGGATTCGCTCGGCTGCCCGCAAGGGGTTTTACCAATGGCTCCCGGCGCAGCGCGCCGACTTCGTGTGCATGCAGGAAATGAAGGCGCACGAGATCGATCTCGAGCCTTCGATCGTCACGCCGAAGAACTACCACGCAGCCTTCTCCTTCGCGGAAAAGCGAGGCTACAGCGGCGTGGGCATCTACAGCAGGCTCGAGCCCGACAGCGTGCAGCGCGGCTTCGGCAGCAAGGAGTTCGACCGCGAGGGCCGCTACGTCGAGGCGCGCTTCGGCAACCTCGCCGTGATCTCGGTGTACTTCCCTTCGGGCTCGAGCTCGCCCGAGCGGCAGCTGGCCAAGTTCCGTTTCCTCGAGGAGGTCAGGCCGCACCTGGAAGCGCTGGTCAAGTGCGGGCGCGAGGTCGTGCTGTGCGGCGACTGGAACATCGCGCACAAGGAGATCGACCTGCGCAACTGGCGCTCCAACCGGAAGAACTCGGGCTTTCTCCCGGAGGAGCGCACCTGGATCTCGCATGTGTTCGACGAGATCGGCTTTGTGGATGTGTTCCGGCGCCTCAACAACCAGCCTGACCAGTACACGTGGTGGTCCAACCGCGGCGATTCTTGGAACAAGAACGTCGGCTGGCGCATCGACTATCACGTCGCGACCTCCGGATTGGCCGGCACGGCCAGGAAGGAGTCGATCTACAAGACGAAGCGCTTCTCCGACCACGCGCCGCTCACCATCGACTACGACTGGAAAGTCTAGGGAGCGCGGTGCTCGGTAGCCGCGTCGGGTGGCAGGTTGCCGGCGGGGGGCGGGACGCGATTGCGCTGGCGGCGGCGATCGAGCCACCACGCGAGAACCGGCAGCATCGCAAACCCGCCGGGCATGACGAACACGATGATGTAGGGCGAGAGTTTCGACAGCCGCTGGAGGTGCGTGCGCAGCTCGCGCTGGTCGGCCTCGCTCCACTTCTGCTTGTTGCGCGGCTTCATCAGCAGCGGCATCAGCCCGCGGACCTGGACCATCTCGGAGAGCAGCGCTTTGCGCTCGCGTTCCGCGAGATCCCAGGCGCTGCGCACGACTTTCGGCGGAAAGGCCATTTTGGTTCCTAGCGCAGTGACCAGAAGGGCGAGCGGCGCATGTCCACCGGCACGAACCGGTCGATCGTCGCGCGCAGCTTGCGCCACCCGCGCCACAGCGAGAAGCCTGCGGCAACGAGCTTGAAAGCATTGCGCGGGCGAGCCGCGACGACGAGTGCCACGGCCGCCGCAATCCACACCGGATGCGCGCTCGCCTTGCGACCGAGATCGCGCGCGCGGTCGTACCAGTGCACTACATGATCTGCCTTGCCGAGGAGCTCGAAGATCGCCACCCGCTGCAACTCTGCGCTCGCGACCAGTTGCGCGCGTCGCTCGCGAACCTCGAGGAGCCTCTCGCGCATCATGGCTTGTCCGCCCTGGCGCGGTCCTTCTCAAACTCGGCAATTGTTGCGGCGAGGAACTTCGGCCGCGCGGCCAGCCCGGCGCGCACCATCAGCACGCTGACGCCGCCGCCTGAAATGAACAGCGCAGTGACGAGGCCCGCGGCGAGCAATCGATTCGTATCCCAGAAGAGCAGGACCACGCAGAACGCGAGGAACACCATTCCGATTGCAAACAGGACAAACGCGGCCGCGGCCCAGACGGCGACTTCGAGCAGGCGCAGGCCCTGCTCTTCGAGTTCGTTGGCCGCAAGCCTGGCGCGTGTTTGCGCATGGGCGAGGACGACGCGCAGGCCCGAGCGCAGCGAACTCGACGACCTCGAGTGCGGCGCCGGCGCGGATCTGCGCTCGGACGACCCTTCGGCGGGCGCCCCCAATGCCATGGCTGCGGACACGCCAGCCGGTGATCAGCGGCGCGCGATCAGCATGCCGAGCAGGAAGCCGACGCCGGCTGCCACGCTCACTGCCTGCCAGGGATGGTCGTGCACGTATTCGTCGGTTGCGCGCGCGGCTTCCTTGGTGCGCTCCATCATCGCCTCTTCGGCGTCGATGAGCTTTTCCTTGTACACGCCGAGCGAGGCCTGGATGCGCTCGCGCGCCGAGGCCATCTTTTCGCCGGCCTGGCCCGCGGTGGCCCTGAGCAGTTCTTCCGTGTCGCCGATCAGCACCTTCAGGTCGGCGACGAGTTTGTCTTTGGAGGTCTGGCTATCTGCAGTCATTGGAGTGCCTTCGTGGCTTCGATTCGAGACAGGGGAAAGGGACGGACTTTGCGTCTTGCATTAACGTCTTTGATGCGCCGCGCAATGACTGCAAGGCTACCGAGTTTTGCCCTGGTAGGCAAGGCGACACGATGGCCCAAATACGGCTCGCCAACGTGGACCCGCGCACTGTAGCGCACGGGGCGGAGGTTAGAATCACCGCACTCCATGGCCCTTGCGGATACCCTCCTCGTCTTCCGCAGCCGGAAGATCCTCCTCCTCCTGCTCCTCGGGTTTTCCTCGGGCCTGCCGCTGGCGCTGACGGCCGGCACCCTGCAGGCGTGGCTCACGGTGGAGGGCGTGGACCTCAAGACCATCGGCTGGTTCGCGCTGGTCGGCCAGCCCTACACCTACAAGTTCCTCTGGGCGCCGCTCATGGACCGTTATTCGCTGCCGTTCCTCGGCCGGCGGCGCGGGTGGCTGGTTGTGACACAAGTCACACTTGCGGCGGCGATCGCGTTCATGGGGACGCTCTCGCCCAGGGATTCGCCGTGGCTGCTGGCGGCGCTCGCGCTGCTTGTGGCTTTTCTTTCGGCCTCGCAGGATGTCGTGTTCGACGCGTTTCGCGCCGACACGCTCGCCGCCGAAGAGCGCGGCGCGGGCGCGGCGGTCTCGGTGTTCGGCTACCGCATCGCGATGCTGGTTTCAGGCGGGCTCGCGATGGTGCTGGCCGACAGCGTGATCGGCTGGCAGGCGACCTACTGGCTCATGGCCGCCCTCATGGTGGTGGGGGTGGTCGCCACGTGGAACTCGCTGGAGCCGCCCTCGACCGGCACCCCGCCCCGGTCGATCGGCGCGGCCTTCAAGGAACCGCTCTCGGAGTACTTCTCGCGCGAGGCCGCATGGCTGCTGCTGGTGCTGGTGATCCTCTACAAGCTCGGCGATGCGTTCGCAGGCAGCCTGTCGACCGCGTTCCTCATCCGCGGGGCCGGGTTCACGGCGACCGACGTCGGCCTGATCAACAAGAGCCTCGGGCTGGTGGCAACGATCATCGGCGCCTTGGCCGGCGGCGCGCTGATGGCCCATTTGCGGCTTTACAAGTCACTGATGCTTTTCGGGGTGCTTCAGGCGGTCACCAACCTGGGGTTCATGGCGATCGCCATTGTCGGGAAAAGCTACCCGCTCATGGTTGCCGCAGTCGCTGCCGAGAACCTGTGCGGCGGCATGGGCACCGCGGCCTTCGTCGCGCTGCTCATGGCGATGTGCGACCGGCGCTTCTCCGCCACGCAGTACGCGCTGCTCTCCGCGCTGTCGGCGGTGGGTCGCGTGTACGTCGGACCCGCGGCCGGCTACATGGCCACCGACATGGGATGGCCGACGTTTTTCTTCGTCACTTTCCTGATCGCGCTGCCGGGTATCGCGATGCTCTGGTGGCAGCGGGCCCGCATCGAGGCCTTGGACACGTCGCCAAAATCCTGAACATTCGTTTTCGCAGACCCGCGCCCAGAGCGGCTCTCCGGGCAGTTGCGTTATCGGTACCAGTACGTTTCAGTCGGGCGTGATGCCCGCGTTCTGCACGCCGCGCTTCCACGAATCGACCTGTTCGCGCACGAAGGCCGTCAGCTCCTGCGGCGTGGAGCCCTGCAGCTCGTAGCCGTACTTGTCGAGGGCATCCCTGACCTCGGCCCGCGAGATGGCCAGATTGAACTCGCGCGCAAGCCGCTCGACGATGTCGCGCGGCATGTTCGCCGGGCCGAACATCGCACCCCACGAAATCAGCGCATATTGCGGAAATCCCGATTCCGCCATCGTCGGCGCATCCGGAAACAGGGTGCTGCGCCGTGTTCCCAGTGTCCCGAGCACGCGCAGCTTGCCCTCTTTGGCCAGCGGCGCGCCGGGCGAAGTGCTCGCAATCGCCAAGTGCAGGCGTCCCGAGACCAAATCGACCATCAGCGGAGCGTCGCCCTTGTAAGGGATGTGCTGCATATTGACCTTGCCAAGCTGTGCGACCGTCGCGGACTTGACCACATGCTCGCCCGCAATCGCGCCGTCGGCGCCCGGCCGGTTGTCGACGAGGACCGGTTGGCCGAGCTGCTGGGACAGAGGGAGTGCGATGACCCGGCATACCGCGTCTGCAAGCCCGCCTGCGGGAAATTGCAGGACGATGCGAACGGGCTTGTTCGGGAACTGGCCCTGGGCCGAAGCGCCGGAGGCCATGACAAATGCGGCAAAGGCCACGGCCCCGGTTGCTGTCAGGAACTGCATGGATTTCGTCACGGCCCTCTCCTCCTCAGGGTTGGTCGCAACTGCACTGCGGATTACTACTCCCGGCCCGCCATTAGTTCGAATCGAGTTTGAGGTTCGCCGCCCGGATCACCTTGTCCCATTTCACGACTTCGGCGGCGACTTCGGCCCGCAGCGCCTCGGGCGTGCTGCCGCCGGTTTCGATTCCCTGTGTGGCCAGTTTGGCCTGCAAGTCGGCCATCTGCAGCACAGCCTGCATCTCGCGGTGCAGCAGTGCAATCACCTCTTTCGGGGTGCCGGTCGGCGCATACAGCGCGTAGTCGGTCATGGCCACGACACCCGGGACGCCTGCTTCGGCCATGGTGGGCAGGTCCGGCATCATCGGCGAGCGCTTCGTGGACGCAATTGCGAGCGCGCGCACCTTGCCCGATTTGAGGTGCGGGAGGTAAGCGGGCAGGCTGTCGAGCGCCATGTCGATCCTGCCGTCCAGCAGGTCGGGGATGATCTGCGTCGTGCCCTTGTACGGGATGTGGGTCATGTCGATGCCCGCCGCCTGCTTGAACATCTCCCCGGTCAGGTGGATCAGCGCCCCGGTGCCCGATGAGGCGAAAGTGAGATGGCCGGGCTTCGCCTTCGCCAGCGCGACCAGTTCCTTCACCGAGCTGGCGCGCGAGCTGACCGGGACGACGAGGGCGATGATGCCGTCGCCGATCCGCGTCACCGGCGCAAAATCGCGGCGGATGTCGTACGTAATATTCTTGTAGGTCAGCAAAGCGATCGCCTGGCTGCCGATCGGTCCGAGCAGGAGGGTGTGGCCGTCGGGCGCGCTTTTCGCGACCGCCTCCCCGCCGATCGTGGTGCCGGCGCCGGGCTTGTTTTCGATGACCACGGCTTGCCCGAGGCGCGGTGCGAGTTTCTCGCCGACCGCGCGCGCAACGATATCGACGCCGCCCCCGGGTGGAAAAGGCACCACGATCCGAACCGGCTTCGTGGGGTACTGCGCCGAGGCGCCCGTTGCGGCAACCAATAACGCACCGCCGGCAAGCAAGCCGCAAAGCACCCTGGTCAGGATTCGGCAAACGTAGTTCATGTTGGCGCCTTTCAGGGGATGGTCAATCGGCCGTGCAGCGGTAGACCGCCACGCTGCCGAGGAGATTGGGCAGCATTTTCACCGGCCGCCCCTTGTGCAGTACGACGCGCTCGCGGATGCGCACGCCGAGCTTGGCGCAGAGGTCCTCGAAATCCTTGGTCGTGCACAGGTGCACGTTCGGCGTGTCGTACCACTGGTAGGGCAAGTTGTCCGAGACGGGCATGCGCCCGGCGAGCACCTGCAGTCGCCCAATCCAGTGGCCGAAATTCGGGAAGCTCACGATCGCCTCGCGGCCCACGCGCAGGATCTCGCGCATGATGTCCTCGGTGTGGCGCACGGCCTGCAGCGTCTGCGACAGGATCACGCAGTCGAACGAGCCGTCCTGGAAGCTTTCCAGCCCGCTCTCGAGGTTCATCTGCAGCACGTTGACGTCGTTCCTCACGCAGGCGCCGACCTTGGTGTCGTCGATCTCGATGCCGTAGCCGTAGGCGCGCCGCTGCTCCCACAGGTAGCGCAGCAGCATGCCGTCGCCGCAGCCCAGATCGAGGATGCGCGAGTCCGGCGCGACCCAGCCGGCGATGGCGGCGAGGTCGGGGCGGCGGGCGAGCAGAGCGCGGTCTGCGTCAGTCATGAATGCGCCTGGTCGATAGTTCGCGCGCGGCGCTCACAGCTCGATGTTCCCGTAGTAAGCGCGCACCGCGTTCATGTAGCGCTCGTCGTCCATGAGAAAGGCGTCGTGGCCGTGCGGCGCGTCGATCTCGAGGTAGGACACCACGCGCCGGTTGTCGAGCAGCGCGCGCACGATCTCGCGCGAGCGCGCAGGCGCGAATCGCCAGTCGGAGGTGAATGAGACGACGAGGAAAGCCGCCTTGGCGCGCGCCATGGCCGCCGACAGGTCGCCGTTGAACTCCGCCGCCGGGTCGAAGTAATCGAGCGCCTTGGTGATCCGCAGGTACGTGTTCGCGTCGAAGTAGGTCGAGAACTTGTCGCCCTGGTAGCGCAGGTAGGACTCGATCTCGAAATCGATGTCGAAGTTGAAGCCGAGCACGCCGCTTCGCAACGTGCGGCCGAACTTCTCCATCATCGCGTCATCCGACAGGTACGTGATGTGGCCGAGCATGCGCGCGAGGCGCAGCCCCGTGCGCGGCACCACACCGTGCTCGTAGAAATGCCCGCCGTGGAAATCCGGGTCGGTGGTGATCGCCTGGCGCGCCACTTCGTTGAAGGCGATGTTCTGCGCCGAAAGCTTCGGCGCCGCCGCGATCACGATCGAATGCCGGATGCGCCCGGGGAAAGACAGCGTCCACTGCAGCGCCTGCATCGCGCCGAGGCTGCCGCCCATGACCGCGGCGAACGTCTCGATGCCAAGGTGATCGGCGAGGCGGGCCTGCGCCTCGACCCAGTCCTCCACCGTCACTACAGGAAAATCGCCGCCCCATTGCTTGCCGGTCGCCGGGTTGAGGCTCATCGGGCCGGTCGAACCGTGACAGCCGCCCAGGTTGTTCACGCCGACCACGAAGAACCGGTTCGTGTCCAGCGGCTTGCCCGGGCCGACCATGTTGTCCCACCAGCCGACGTTCTCCGGGTCGTCCGAGTAGATGCCGGCCACGTGATGCGCGGCATTCAGCGCGTGGCAGACGAGCACGGCGTTCGTGCGCGCCGCGTTCAGCGTCCCGTACGTTTCGTAGGTCAGCTCGAACGCGGGCAGCGTCGCGCCTCCCTTGAGGAGGAGCGGTTCGGTGAAGCGCGCCTTCTGCGGCACGACGACGCCGACGGAGGCGGGGGCGAACTGCGGTGCGTTCATTTCAGGATCAGGGATTCAATGGCCCGGAAAACAAAAAACCCGCTCAGCTTTGCGCGGAAACGGGTTTTGCGGACCTGTCTCTTTAGCGGTATTTGTTGCGCGCCCGCAAGCTGAACTTCAAATCGGCGCGTCTGGCAGGGGGCAAAGTTACCCGGGCTGCAGTTGCGTGTCAACTGCCGCAGTGTTACTTCCTCCGATTACATGCGTCGCAGTACGTCGCATCAATTTGCCGCCGTAGCAATGGGTGTCAACTGGCTGGCACGTAAACTGAGTGAAGTTGAGAGGGAACGACTCGTTCGTGGCCGACGTGCGTTGATTGATCGAATGTTGGCGTCCACTTAGCAAACCGTCGACGAAATAGGAAGGCGGCGCGTCAACTGCGGCCTAAGCTGCTGCCGTTACTTCTGGATTAGATTAGCGGGTCGAGAAGTCATGGCTCGTCGAGCATCGCCAGGTCGCGTTTTCTCTGCTTCTCCTCCCGGTGAATCTCCTTGACGGAGGAGAACACCAACCACCACACCGGGATCGCAATAGGGAAGGCAATCACGGTTAACCAGATTGCCGCTGCCCAGAGGTCGCCCGTAACGAGATACATCATTCCGAGGCAGGGCAGCGAAATCGCCCCCTGCAGGATTGCGATCCCCAAGCTTACGGGTCCTTGCCTGGCTGCCTCCCAGCCCACCAGTACCATGAAATACAGCCATAAGAACACGAAGACGATACTGCGCAAGCCCGGTTCAACAGACCACCGGTAATTGTCGATGTTCAGCAGGCCGTGACCGTTTGACGATCCCACCATTACGAGCCATAGCGGGATCGTGATCACAAACCAGATTACTGCCGCGAGAAAGAGATAGCCCATGTTCGTTAGATAGTCCCGGACGCAGATTCGGCGGAAGTCCCTACCTCGACGGCCCGATCTTGCATTTTCACAAGAGCGGACGACGAGTCGTGTCGCATGTCGCTGCGATCGATCTCAGATGGCCTCTCCTGCGCGCGACACTGCCTGACGCCTCGACCGCGACAATGGCTTCCGCTCGAGGAAAACCTGCATGGCCCGCACCCGTTACAACCATTTCGACAAGTCTCCGGCCGCGGATGCGGCGAGCCCATGCCGGCTGTGGCTTTTGCGCCTGCTGGTTCCTCTGGGCGGACAACGTGTCTTCGTCAGGAAGGAATCCTTCGAAAGCGATTTTCTCGCCGAAGCGTTGGGACTTGAGCACTGGATCAATCCCGTCGGGAACGACTTCAATCCGAGAACCGTACGAGCAGAACTTCGACGCTTGCACACCGATGCAGAAGAGCGTGCGCAAGAGGCGAAGCTGCCCCGCATCCTGGCGCGAAATCTGGATCGCCTTGCCAGGCTGGTGGATCTAAACGATGTCGACAGGCAGATCCTTACGTTCGCCGCCTATCTGAAGACCGACCGGCTGCTCGACGATGTTACCGACTGGCTTGGGGCATTGTCGTCCGGCAAGCTCCATAAGGTGCTGGCCGTCTTGCTTGATCTGCCGGAAGTTACGGTTCGCGCCGCGCTTTCGATGAACGGCGCGCTCACCAGCGCGGGTCTCCTGAGCGTGGATCGCCGCGGCAACTTCTCGCTCAACGCAAAGCTCGAACTGCTGAATGACCGCCTCGCCGACCACCTGATGAGCTGCGATGACGACAACCTCTCGGCGCTGTTCCGGGAGGCGGTGGCGCCGTCGCCGGCACCGAATCTGGAAATAGGCGACTTCGAACATGTGGGTCGCGCGCTGGAGATTCTTCAACCGTATCTGAAGTGCTCACTCGACATCCGGCGACGTGGCGTCAATGTCTTTCTATATGGTGCGCCGGGGACAGGCAAGACCCAACTGGCGCGGGTACTGGCCGGGGCGCTGGATTGCGAGACGCTCGAAGTCAGCGGCGAGAACGATGACGGGGATTGCGTCAGCGGCGAACGTCGCCTGCGCGCATACCGGTTCGCCCAGAGCTTTTTCGCCCGGCGCCGGGCGCTGCTGATCTTCGACGAGGTAGAGGACGTGTTCAACGACGGCGACAATTTCTTCGGCCGCAAAAGCATTGCCCAGACGCGCAAGGCGTGGATCAACCGTACCCTCGAAGAGAATCCGGTGCCTACGCTCTGGCTGTCGAATTCCATCAGCTGCCTCGATCCCGCGTTCGTCCGCCGTTTCGATATGGTGGTGGAGTTGCCTGTTCCGTCCAGAAGCTACCGGCGGCGCATCATCGGCAAGTCTTGCGGAAATCTGTTGACCGCCGAATCGATGGCGCGGATCGCCGAATGCGAAAGTCTCGCGCCGGCTGTCGTCACGAGGGCGGCCTCGTTGATCGAATGTATCGCCGACAAGCTTCCCGCCGACCGCATCCGGAATGCCATCGAATACCTGATAGACAACACTCTGATCGCACAAGGTCATCCGCCGCTTGCGAAGGCAGGCGCGGCTTCGCTTCCCGACACCTACGATCCGGACTTCATCCATGCCGACGCCGATCTGGCGATGATCGCGGAAGGCATCGGCCGCAGCCGCAGCGCCCGCCTGTGTCTATACGGGCCGCCGGGAACCGGGAAGAGCGCCTACGGACGTTGGCTGGCCGATCACCTGGGCCTGGCGCTGCACCAGCGCCGGGTGTCGGACCTGGTCTCCAAATGGGTAGGCGATACCGAGAAGAATCTGGCCCGCGCCTTCCGTGATGCGGAACGGGAGGGTGCCCTGCTGCTTCTCGACGAGGTGGACAGTTTCCTCCGGGACCGGCGGAGCGCCCAGCGCTCGTGGGAGGTCACCGAGGTGAACGAAATGCTTACCCAGATGGAGAGTTACAACGGCGTGCTGGTCGCCACCACCAACTTGGTGGATGACCTGGACCAGGCGGCGCTGCGGCGGTTCGACCTGAAGGTGAAGTTTCATCACCTGCGGCCAGAGCAGGCGTGGAGCCTGCTGGCCCGCCACTGTGCTGCACGAAGCCTTCCGGCCCCGGACGTGGGGCTGCGGTCGAAACTGTCGAGCCTTCATCTGCTGACCCCCGGCGACTTCGCCGCAGTGGCCCGTCAGCACCGCTTTCGGCCTGTTGCGAGCGCTGCCGAATTAGTTGAGGCGCTTCAAGCCGAATGCCAGATCAAGGAAGGTGCGCACCGTAGCACCATCGGCTTTCTATAGATGGTCGTCAGTCCGATGACCCGGGCCTGACCTCAAACAGGCACAATGCCGTCAAAGAGGGAACGCATGGCTCACCCCCGCAATCTATCGAAGTCCAAACTGCTGGCTTTCCGTCAGTGCCCTCGGCGCCTCTGGCTGGAAGTCCATTGCAAGGATCTTCGCCAGGATTCGGCGGGCGCTCAGGCCAGCTTTGCAGTCGGGCACACCGTCGGCGATATTGCCCGGCGGATTTATGCCACGGACGGCCAAGGCACTTTTCTGGACGTCAGCGAAATCGGCTTTGACGAAGCGCTACGTGCCACCGATCGGCTGGTACGGTCGGACCAGCCGATCTTCGAGGCGGGGTTTCAAGCGGATGGCGCCCTGGCTTTTGCCGATATCTTGCTACCCGTCGGCGAGTCCGAGCCGCAGCAATGGCGCATGGTGGAAGTGAAGTCCTCGAGCAAGGTCAAGGACTATCACCGGGATGATGCGGCTATACAGTCTTTCGTCGCCCGCCAATCCGGCGTGTCGCTCGTCGGCATCGCACTAGCCCATATCGATTCGAAGTGGGTATACCCAGGCAACGAGGACTACCAGGGCCTGCTGAAAGAGGAAGACCTGACTAAGGAGGCTTTCGGCCGGACTGAGGAAGTAGAGGGCTGGATCGCTGCTGCCCAAACTGTGGCCAAGCTCGAGTCGGAGCCGAAAATACTCACTGGCCAGCACTGCCGCGATCCCTTTGAATGCGGATTCTTCACACACTGCCGTGCGGAGGAGCCGGTGGCCGAGCATCCGGTCGAGTGGATTCCCCGGGTCGCCAATACCCTAAAGACTCTTCCGGCACCGGAAGGCGTTATAGATATGACCCAGGTACCGGACGACCTGCTCAACGAAAAGCAGCTCCGGGTCAAGCAATGCACCCTGGAGAACCGCATTCACTTCGATCGCGTAGGTGCAGCCGCGGCTCTGAGCAAGCACTCCTTGCCGGGGCTGTTCCTCGATTTCGAAACCATCAGGTTCGTCGTTCCTATCTGGGCGGGCACCCGCCCCTATCGACAGATTCCCTTTCAGTTTTCCCTCCACGTGCTCGGCGCCGACGGCGTTCTAAGCCACTCGTTCTTTCTGGATCTCTCGGGCGAGGATCCATCGCAAAAGTTCAGCCGCGCCTTGATAACGGCCTGCGCCCTTCCCGGCCCAATCTTCGTCTATAGCGGATTCGAGAGCTCCCGGATCAAAGAACTCGCCGAGCGCTATCCTCAACATCGCGAAGGTTTGCTGGCCCTGTTGCCGCGACTGGTCGATCTGTTGCCCGTCGCCCGGGACCACTACTACAACCCGTCTCAGGAAGGCAGCTGGAGCATCAAGAAAGTCCTGCCGGCCATGGCGCCGGAACTGCGCTACGACGCACTCGAAGGCGTGCAGGACGGCACTGCCGCAATGAGTGCCTATCTGGAAGCCATTTCTCCGCAAACCTCTGCCGAACGAAAAACAGAAATCGAAAGTCAATTGCTGACCTACTGCCGTCTCGACACCTTCGCCATGATTCGAGTCTGGGCGGTCCTTGCCGGCCGCGATGACATGCGGCATCTGCCGGACAACGCCTGAACATGCCCAAGCGTCCGGATGCCCTGGAAACCGTCCGACTGGTGCTGGAGATCCTCAAGCGCATACCGAAGAACCGGAAAGTCTCGGCCCCCGAACTGCATCAGCAACTTGTGGATGCCGGCGTCCATCGGGAATTGCGCACCATCCAGCGTCAACTCGACATGCTCGCGGAAAATTTCGACATCGAACGAGACGACCGTAATCGGCCCTATGGCTACCGCTGGAAGGAACAGGCGCGCGGCTTCTCGGCGCCCGCGCTGACCGAGCAGGAATCTCTGCTCCTTGCGTTGGCGGAGGAACAGCTTCGCTATCAGTTGCCGGCCAGCTTGATGAAATCCATGGCGGGTTTTTTCGAGCAGGCGCGGGGGAATCTGCGTACTCGCGCCAACGCGCAACGGGAGCGGGAATGGCTCGGCAAGGTGCGGGTGGTGAGCACCACGCAGCCGCTGCTGCCGCCTAAGATTGGAACAGGTGTATTCGAGGCCGTGAGCCGTGCTCTTTACGAGAACCGATGGCTCGACATCGATTACCGGAATGCCCAAGGTAAGCGGAACAACGCCAAAGTGATGCCTCTCGGGCTCGCCCAGCAAGGACCGCGGCTTTACCTGGTTTGCAGGTTCAAGGGCTTTGACAATGAGCGCAGCCTTGCGCTGCACCGGATATTGTCGGTGACGGAAAGTGGCCTGACGTTTCAGCGGCCGAAAGAATTCAATCTCGAACGCTACGACGATGATGGCCGTTTCGGATTTGGCGAGGGCAAACGGATTCGGCTGACTTTCCGTGTCACTAAGTCGGCGGGGCAGCATCTGCTGGAAACGCCGTTGTCGCGAGACCAGAAGTTGACGGACCTTGGCGACGCCTATGAGATTAGCGCCACCGTGGTCCAATCTGAGCAGTTGAAGAGGTGGTTGAGGGGGTTAGGTAGCGCAATCTTGAATTGCTCAATTCATTTATGAGACGGAGAACGGCATGAGTGAAATTGTCCGCGGAAACATTCAACTCGACTTTGATAAAAATATATATGACAAGCTAAAGTGCTATGTCTATGCCTTGCGAGACCCACGAGACAAGAAGATATTTTACGTTGGGAAAGGCGGTGGCAGCGGTGCTGGAAAATCGAGATTTGGTGTGGAATCCGTGCGTGATGCGTTGGCTGAGTTGGAACTGTCTCTTATAC